>ERZ1292629.3720-Hain-H43-01um-R1-3720-length-11617-cov-6_pt1 | contig 11617 bp, 9 predicted proteins | sample MGYA00564399_ERZ1292629 | MGnify/ENA primary metagenome ERZ1292629 (study PRJEB36523, sample SAMEA6512636) | groundwater metagenome | collected 2019-01-08 | study: AquaDiva: Metagenomics assemblies of 32 groundwater samples | reverse complement strand
AGCGCACTCTTTCGCACCCGTTTTTCAACGAAGTCTGCGCTGCTTTTCTCAAAGAAATGATGCTCGGCTGTGGTATGTTGCCCGGTTCTTGCTATAACGAAGTGGTGGCCAAGGCCGCCGAGTCATTATGCGAATTTACCGGAATGGATAGGGTTGTTTTTATGAACAGCGGCGCCGAGTCATTCGATGCCGCAGTCAAGCTTATCCGCAAATATGCCCTCCTGGAACACGGGATTACCGAAGAACACGGACTTATCCTGGTCTGTTTCAACAATTTTCACGGTCGTACGCTTGGAGCGATTTCTGCTTCAGATACCGAACAATACAAAAAAGGGTTCGGACCATTACTGCCCGGCTTCGGATGGATAAGATTTGGGGATATTGAGAGTCTTGAAGCGGCGATTGCTGAAGCTCACATGATTTGGAGGCGCGAGGTCATTGCTTTTGTAACCGAACCTGTCCAAGGCGAAGGCGGCATCAACATACCGCCTGAAGGATACCTAAGGAACGTAAAAAGAATTTGCCGAAATAAACACATACTGTTCTGTCTCGATGAAGTGCAAACGGGTTTTGGCCGCACAGGATACAATTTCGCCTGGGAACGCGAAGACCTAACGGCAAAACCAGACCTTATGATGCTCGGCAAAATGATGTGCGGCGGAGCCACCATTGGCTCGGCGGTTGTCGGACACAAAGACGTAATGAGCGTTTTACAACCGGGTGATCATGGCAGCACATTCGGCGGTATTCCGCTGACTTGCGCTACTGTCAGCAAAGTTGTGGAGATTTTTAATGCTCATCCGGAAATACTGGCACACGTTAAAGATCTCGGCTACTACTTTATGGGCAAGCTGGAGGAAATAGCCGCAAGAATAAACAGCCCGCTTTTCAAAGAGGTCCGGGGTCGCGGTCTGTTGATCGGCATGGAATTCACCGAACCGATGGCATCATTTCTGCGCGAAAGACTCCTGAAAGAGGGGGTTCTGGCCGGCGCAGCCGGTCATGATTACGTTCTCCGTTTCAGCCCGCCGCTTATCATAACCCAAGAAGAAATCGACTGGGCATTACCAAGAATCGAAAAAGCATTGATGGTCCTAAATCAGGCCAGGTGAAAATCATGAAATTGAAACAATATGGCACGACTTTGTCCTTAACTTTGGCATTATTTTTAAGCAACTGCGGCAATGGACGGGAACAAGACAATATTAAAGATGCCCCCGCAACTTATCATCAGGATTTCTCGGACAACGTGGCGCTCATCGCCATAGAACGCAATGGGGTTTTGTGGACATCCAGCTCGGGATTTGTGACAGACAAGGAAAAAGGACTGGTAACTTCCGCCAAGCACGCGGTAAGCGTTGAGGGAAAAAATAGCGGCAAAATATTTTTGAATGGCAAGGTTTATGACGGCACGCTCATACAGACACCCGCCGCCATTGATGCCGGAAAATTCCAGATTACAAGCCGGTTCGATCCAAGAGATCTGCCGGAGCCATACAAAATCGGACCAGCCGTTAAAAAGGGGGATAAGGTTTTTGTAAAAGGACTCCACCCCCATTCGCCGGAATTGCAAGAAGAAAAAATGCTGGTTCCTATTTTGTCGGACTATTATAAAACGCCTTGGGAGCCCAGGGAATATGTTCTTGACATCTTGGAAGCAACTGTCGTTGAACCGTCTATGGTAGGCACCTATAATATGGCACCAAAAAAAGGCAATGGAAATGAAAACGACATGGCAGCTGTATATCTCCAGCTTAAAACCAAAGAAGACCATCGGTTTTCATTCGGCGGATTAAGCGGCGGTCCGGTTGTTAACGAAAGAAATGAGCTGGTCGGCATAGTCGCACAGGAAATACAAGCCTATTATGAGTTAACGTATAAAGGGCTCGCTTACCACCCTTGGGACACGATATTCGTCGTCCCGATTGAACAACTTGAGGAATCGGGATTTATATCACGCTGATTATTAAAAAATACAACACCCGCAGGGGTGTTTTAGTTTGACCAGGAACGACCGGATCGGCTACAAAAATTATAAAGGAGCGGGAGCGAAGCGCTTTTTAACAGGTTCGGATTGCTAAGAAGAGCGCTAGCCCAGGTGGGTTACCCGGCGGAGGCGAACACTTTTTGTGAGCTCCGTCGAACAAAAAGGGTTCGCGCAGCCGGACAGCCGGGCATACTACAATAATTTTTGTAGCCGAAGATTGACACCATCGCTTCTTTTGCCTAATCTGCAAACAGAGCTTTTTTGACAATCCGCAGAGGAGCTGACAATGAATCAACTTGATCCCAAGATAAGGACGTATCTGGAAGAAATCAAAAGAAAACCGGAGCGAGTTTTTGATCTGGAGCGGAAAATAAGGGAAAGCGTGGCCACCTGGCTAATCGGCCTGGATACGCCAATCCAGGTTTTAGCCAGAACCGTTTTCACCTCGATCCCTTACATTGATAAAATCAGCGGGATCAACCGTCTCGGCCAGCCGCAGGTTTTGTTCAGCAGCGGCACCGGCATGGGCAAAACTGCCATGGCTCAATCCTTGGCATTGTCCCTCGATGCCAAATCCACGCGAATCCAGGGTGAACCGACTCTGATGCCTTATGACATTACCGGTTCCGAGAGATTGGTAGAAACACTCGAGGGGAAAAGGCTGGTGGTATTTGAGCCGGGTCCAATTTTTGCTCATGTGGTCCTTTTTGATGAGGCCAGCCGCGCCCATCCCAAAGGCAAAGCGGCCATAATGGAGGGGGGCGAAGAACTATCGGTAACTTGCAAAAAAGACTTCATCTGCGAAGACGGCATAACCGAAAGAACCCTGCCGCTTTTTCCTCTCTCCGGGCGATATGATGACTTTGACTCTCCGAGATTTTTTATGGTTCTATTCACCCAAAATCCGATCGAGGAAGAAGACGCCGCCTATCCCGATCCCAAGGGACAGGTAGATCGAATTACGTTGCGCATTCCCCTAAACTACCCCGGCAGGAACGTAGAAAAACAGATAAAAGCTTGCAATGTCGTAGGCAAAAAAATAACTCCGGTTTCTGACCTCTATGAGATCCTGGCTTGCGCGCAATATATTTATGACAACATCAGAGAATCAGAAAACGCTTCAGCATACCGGTCCGATCTGATTAACAATACCCGTCCGGAAGAAGTTCAAGGAAGTCCGGGCTTTGTCGAGTATGTTAAAAAACACGTCCTTAAGGGTGTTTCCCCGCGAGCGCACTTTCATCTTGAAGGAATGGCAAGAACTTGGGCATTTTTCTCCGGAGATTCGCTAATCAAGCCGGAACACGTTAAGGCTGTAGCGCCGCTCGTTCTGACGCATCGCGTTTTTCTAACCCCGGCAGTATTATATTCAAAGACTCCGGAAGCTGTTTTTGAAGAAATTCTGCAGAATACGCCGATGCCGCGCTGGGAATAAAATTAACGAGGCCAACCGTATGGAACTCGAAGAAATCTACTCCAGGATTGCCGCCACTAGAGAAGAAATATTCCGCGGCAAAATCAAAAGCTACAGTTTCGGCGAACACAAAAGCCGGGCCAGCAGCCAAGGAATCGATTTCAAAGAAATAAACGAGTGGAATAGGAGAGAACCGCTTCGGCGCATCAGTTGGCCCTTGAGTTTTGCCAGCTGGCCCAAGAAAGCATACAAGCTTGAGATGGTGGATCCGCGCAACGCACCCCTAATATTGCTGGCCGATATTTCTCCCTCCATGCTGGTCCGGATAAGCGAAGAAGCCAACAAAGCAAGACTGCTGCTTGAACTGATCGGAACGCTGGGTTCCAGCGCCGAATATTTAAAAGACCCCGTGGGTTTCTGCTGTTTCTCCGACAAAGTTGAGTTTTACCTTCGCTACAAAATCGGGCGCGGTAATTTATTCAACGGCATTAAGCTGATTTTTGACCGGCTCAAAGAGCTGGACGAAACTATCGCCAGCGGCCGTTATCGTGCCGCCCCGAACAAAACCGACGTTAACCAGGCTTTGTACTTTATAAGCGCGCGGATCAAACGGCAATGCTCGATTGTAATCCTTTCCGATTTTTCTGACGTTATAAGCGGCCGGGTGGAGCTTGACATGCCGACTCTTCAAGCACTGTCGGCCAGATATGGCTGGAACGTGATTGCCGTTTTTTTAGATGACCCCCTGGAACTTGACTGGCAAAGTTCCGGCGGAACCGTCAGGACCCGCGATATTGAAAGCGGAACCATGGAAACCATAAGGGCCGGCCGAATCAAAGGCTTCAGAGCCGAAGTCGAAACCAAGCGCGAGCGGTTAATGGCAAGGTTGAAAGAAAGCGGCGTTGATTCGATCATCCTGGCTTATGGCGAGAACGGCGAACATCATACCGAATTAGCAGGGTTTTTATCTAAGAGAAAACGAATGATTCCTCTTGGGGGCTGACGCCCCTTTTTTGTTTGTTCTAGGGGATTGACTTTTGCTTTTGGTCGTCTTACGCTTTGTTCAAATCGTTACCTTAACAACAAGAGGTGAAAATGAAACGCAAGATACGTTTGCTACTTTTGCCTTTATACCTGGCATCATTGCCGATTATGCTGGCCCAGGAAGAATCGGCGGTGATAGTGGATCCACCTCGTATTTCCAAAACCGTTGTTACCAATTGGGTCCTCCTCGAAGTAAGGTACACGGTCAGATATATGGACGGCTACGAACCGCGCTGGGATCTTGCCGAGCCACAAAGTTTGTCTTTTGGAGTTTGGGAGCTAGATCCGGAATTAGGCAACAAATTGATTAAGGAAAACGAGCGGCAAAAAGAAAATAAGAACAAAAAACAAGACCAGAATAGTAAACCGGAGATCGAACACTATGTTGACCTCGTTTACTATCTGCGGCATATAGGCCCGAATAAGGGCGAGATCGAGATTCCCGAACAAGTGTTTTCTTATGTTGAGCCTGGACCTAAAGGGCAGTATGCCGGACGGGAAGTAAAACAAGTCAAAGTTCCCGGCATTAAGCAAAATTACGTTAGCACGCTGACCAAAGACGCCGATGACATCAAGGATGTGATGGACTTCGGTTCGTTCAAGAAGCAAGAGCGCGCTTGGAAAATCTCGGCTGTTGCTGGCTTTTTGGCAAGCGTTGCCATCCTGTGGCTTCTGATTTTCAGGAAGCCGGTGGTATCAAGGTCCGAACGGAAAAAATTAAAAGCCGGCCGGGTCAGTCCCGTAATGGCGGAGAACCAAATAATTCTCAAGCCCAACGTAGCGCGCCGCTTGCTGGCAAAACAAATCATGAGCTGGTCCGCTAACCTTGCCTTGGATAAGACAAATCCCGAGAAGGTCAAAAAAGAGTTGTGCAATTTATTGCGCGATCAATTTTTACCGGCTTATGTTCCCGAAATGCTCGACTCTGATACCCCAAGAGAGATCAGGCAGAAGATCGACAAGATTCCATCTTCGCGAGTGCGCGGGCTTCTGACCATCGTCTCCAACCACCTCGAATATCATGATGATGCTTTATACAAGCAGAGCGGCTGGGGCGGAGTAGGAACCGATCTGCAGGCTCTTCTTAAAACGGTTAAGAGTTTGAGGCCCGAGAGAATCTTTTGGTTTAACATAAAAGCGCGGGCCAAAAAGTTGAAAACGTCAAGCCTGAAGATGCTGGCTCGATTGAGAGGTGCAAAATGAATACCCTGACAGAAATCGCCGATTTTATCAGGGCCAACCTGTTAGACTTCGCAAACACCGACTGGGCGCAAGTCCAGTTCCATCAGTTGAACTTTGCCATCCGGGCCGCTCTCTTAATGCTTGCGGCCCTATTATTTTTCAAGGTTGTGTGGCCGCGGCTACGCCGCAAAAAAGAAGATAGTGCTTTTGAACATTCCGGCTATGGGTTTACTCCCAAATATAAATCGGGAATATTGTTTAAAACATTTGCACTGATTCCATGGCTGTTTCTGCTTCCTGCTATTTTTGAGTTTTTTGTAACCGTTGCCGATCCCTACCTGACACTGACTGACACGGTGGAATTCGCGGAAACACGCGAAAATGTTTATTTACGCGATGTTTCGACCTCCTTCGGCTGGCGTTACAAGAATTCCAATCAAAGCCGGGCCGAGATCGCCCAGGATTTCCTTTTGAAACTCGTCGCTTCGCGCCAAGACAAAAAAGACAGATCGGCCTACATCGTGTTCAGCACCTTGCCGCACCTGATTGCTGATTTTACGACAGATGCCGATAGCTTGCTATTCAGCATAGCCAATGGGCCCATAGTCATGACGCATCCGGACACACCCGGTATTCACCCGGGCAAATTCATGATTAAAAACTTCGTGGTTGATCCGGCAGAAGGTTCGACCAATCTGTATCTTGGATTATTTGCCACGAATAAACTATTTGATGAAAAAGGATCGCGGAAAATTAATGAAGCGATCAAAAAAAATCCGGCAAAAAGATACCGGTCGGTAACAATTATCACCGATGGCGCCTCGGAGGAAGATCCGGAAAAACAATTTCAAGAATTACAGAAAAGAAAAATCGTCCCGTATCTGGTTTATATCGATCCCGATAAAGAGCTGGAACAAAAATTACACGGAGCCGATACCGAAAAACTGAAATTATCACAGGAACTGCTGAACCAGGTCAAACGATACGGCGGTGATTATTTTATCGCCACGGACAGATTCGCTCTGGACAAGGTTGCCGACAAACTCAATCGTCTCCAGGCCATCCAAACTGATGTCAAAAAAAAGACCGTAGAAAAGCGGATTTATCAAAGAACGCTGACGTTCTCATTCCTCTTGTTCGGTCTGGCTATTATCAGTCGATTGGTTCTGGCCATGTTCCACCGTGTTGTTTAAATATAACCTCCGCGCTTATCAATTTTTAACACCCGCGTTTTGTGGGTTTTATTTTAAGCTTGGCGGGACAATGCCTTATAGCACCGTCAAAAGGGTGGATTGCATGGTCATCGAGCAGTATAATGTTTCATTACTGCGAGATGAATCCACGCTTTTGACGGAATGCTGAATTATCGCTGGTAATTCGAATGGTGATAGAAGGCATTGCCCGCCAAGCTTATGTGATAGACAGGTTCCCCGGACGGTGATATGGTATTTCCAGTTTATTTACAAAGAAAAGAGGTACGAAAATGAACGAACCAAAACGCTTTACTTTTTTCAGGTTTTCCCTGGCTTTGTTGCTAACGGGATTCCTTTTACTTTTTTGGACAGCGCCTTTCCGCGTGGGACAGGTCTATGAACACCTGGATAGCATCAGCGGGTACATCGTCCGGGGCGACAAGTTGGCGACACAAGAGGAACTTGGAAAACTGGACTATTTTTACCGATTGAATAAGAAACTGGAACCGTTAAGACTGAATGGGTTCCTTGAGCGACGGCTTTTCTTGGACACGATATTTCATCAAGCCGCTTTCGACTATCTGGCGGGATACAATGAAAAAGCGATTGAAAAATTAAAAAACGGAGAAAGCTTCTGGGCTTATTACATCCGGGCCAATGCCCGCTGGCGCATGGCCCAGGGAGCATACCGCCAAGCGCTGAAAATTAAAGATCCGGAGGCCAGGAAAAAAGCCTTGGAACAAGCCAAAGAAATGGCCCGGTCAACAAAAGACGATTACGAAAAAGCGGTCAGAAACGACCCGCAACACTCGTTGCCGCCACCCTGGGACTATGACCTTGTAACCAATGAAGGGGCGATGGAGAATGCGTTAAGGCCAGCCGTACCCAAGATTAAAGTTGTATTGGGCCTTGGCGGGGGAAAGAATAAAAAAGGAGTCGCTGGCGAAAAAGGTGACGGCCCCGGCAAAGGCTCCAAAGATCTCGGCACGAAAGGGGATAAGGAAAGCAAGGGTAAACCAGGCGCTAAAAGGACGGGGTGATTATGCCGGACATCAGACTCTGGTGGGAAAGTTTAAGGTTTGTAGACCCAGCTTATTTTATACTTTTTGATGCTGTGGCCGGTTTGTTTGCCGCCGTTGCCCTGATTATAATTCACAAATTTGTCAGGCGTCCCAAGAAATCCAAGTCCTCGCGCTATAAGCTTCTGGGTATTGACTTCAAATGGGTCGGTGCGGCGTTTATATGCTTGGTTTCGGTGTTTGCCCTAGCCCGCCCTCAAGTCAGCGGCGGCTACACTGTTAACTACGGCGGCAATGTGAGAGTGGCTGTTGCTTTCGACAAATCCGCCTCAATGAAGAGCGGCGACCTCAAACCTTCAAGGCACGCCGTTGCCGTACGCACCGTTACTGATCTTGTGGACAGCGGGATATTTATTCCGGGCGATAAGATAACCCTATTTACATTCGCCGGCCATTCAAACTGGAGGATGCCATTTTCCGAAGATCTGGAAGATTTTAAGGTTAAGCTTGCCGAGATTGAACATCCTGAAGTTTATCAGGAGGAATCCCAGCTCTATACCGACCTAGCCAAAGTATTGGAACATATTCCGGAATGCGTTGATAAGCAGGATAATTTTTTTAAGAAGGGCGGCCGCGTTCTTAATGCCTCTTGGCCGCCGGACAATACTATCGTTTTGCTGATCAGTGACGGCGATGATTGGGAAAATACCAAACTTGATCCCGCTGTTAGGGAGTTGAAAAAAAGAAAAATCAAAGTTTTTTCTGTTGGAATAGGAACAAGGACTCCGACCGAAGTAACGTTCAGGGCATATAATCCTGACTTTCCGGAGGATGTCACCAAGATAGAACAGGTAAAAATCAAAACCGCTCTGAATACCAAACGGCTCAAAGAAATCGCCGATAAAACCGGCGGAGAAATGTACATAGTCGATTCAGCCAGTAGCTCCGTCGGTAATTCTTTGCAATATGCCGTAAACTCCAACCGCTCGCACATTCCGCATCTGACCTATTCGGATAAAAGGCGCGACATCTGGTGGGATATTCTGACTATCGGCGGCATCATAATCGGATCGCTGATGATTGTAAAAGCACGCGGGTGATTGACTCCGCTATACCGTCCATGATAACTTCTACTTAGTTGATTTTACAATGCAGGAGAAGAAAAATGCGAAAGTATCAAGCTCTCATTCTTTCCGCTTCGTTGTTAATGTTTTTTTCCATCGGTGTTGTCGCTCAAAATCCGGCGGATAAGCCGGAATCAAGCGAAAATTGCCACAAGCCGGTCGTAAAAAAAAGTCAGCCAAAACATACAGCAGCCGCACCTCAAACCCCACCTCCCGCAGACGGCAAGGCATTCTGTTATAACTACAAACGGCCGGATCAAAAAGTCCAGGTCCTTTGCAAATGCAACTCCCATCGTGGTGCCGATGGCAAGTGCTGGCCTGCTTACCAAGAAGGGCCGAACAAATGCACGAATCACTGCAAGACAGACATGTGCAAGTGCACCAATCCCTGCAAAAGCTAGTCCAATCAATTTCACGCCCGCCTCCGCGGGCTTTTATTTTTTGTCCGAGCGCGCCCAGCTCTTTGTTGGTCAAAGGGCTGGGGAGCACGGAGACAAAAAGATAACCCCGCCCCATCTGGCTACAAAACAAGGCTAAAAAACAACTCAAGCCGTAGGCGAATCTGTGAGATAACCAATTTGCGAAGGTAACGTTAACTCCAGATGGTGCGTGGGTATTTTGGGCAAACCTGCTGGACGTTATTATTGATTCGTGGTAAGACAAAAATAAGCTTTTTTATAACTTGGGAGAAACAATATGTTTAAAGATATTCCCGCCGGACTGATTACGATTTTGATAATTTGGACTACAGCCGGCACTTTCGCTGGAACAGACAATGAACCGGCTGACTCAACACACGCCCACGATTCAGTTACCTACGAAGATGTGGCCAAAAGTCCTAATTCTGACTGGCTTACTTATGCCGGCGGTTATTCCGGCCAGCGGCACAGTCCGCTGAAACAGATAAATGAAGACAACGTAAGACATCTGGAGCTTAAATGGACCTACCGTGTCGCCGGTTCTTATCATATGCGCTCAACACCGCTGGTTTATGACGGCATAATGTATTTTGCAAACAACAATGACGTTTACGCGCTAAATGCGTCCTCGGGCCGGCTTGTTTGGCGATGGTCAGACTATAAGATCCGCGAAGTAACGCTCAACCGGGGCGTTGCCCTTCTGGATGATAAATTATTTTTTGCAACGGGCGATTGCCGTTTGGTTGCCCTGGACAGAAAAACCGGCGAACTGCTCTGGCTCAAACAGTATGCTCCTGACGGCGATGAATACTACGCCACCGGAGCGCCTCTGGCTTTAAAAGATAAAATTCTCATGGGTATTTCCGGCGGACATAACGGAGCAAGGGGTTTCCTGGCTGCTTTTTCACCGCAGGATGGCAAGGAACTATGGCGTTTCTGGACGGTACCGGCCAAAGGCGAACCCGGCAGCGAAACCTGGAGCGGCTGGGATCCGGAAAAGGGTGGCGTGGCAACCTGGGCTACCGGAAGTTACGATCATGTAACCAATACTGTTTATTGGCCCACCGGCAATGCCTGGCCCAACTTCGATGCCAGCGTCAGGCGCGGGGACAATCTTTATTCTGACAGCGTTCTGGCTATTGATCCGGATACGGGTAAATTGAAGTGGTATTTCCAGTTCACTCCCGGCGACGCCCACGATTGGGATGCGTCCGAAACCCTGATTTTAGTCGATGCGCCGTGGCACGGCGCGTCGAAAAAGTTATTGATGCAGGCAAACAGAAACGGATTTTTTTATGTTTTAGATCGCACTGATGGAAAGTTCATCCTGGGCAAGCCATTCATCGAAAAGCTCACTTGGGCTAAGGGGTTAAACGCAAACGGACGGCCGGTGACTATCCCGGGCTTTGAATCTCCGGAAGCGGAATCGGCTGATAAGCTGTGCCCCTGGATGCGCGGGGCGACTAATTGGTGGTCGCCGGCATATAATCCCGATACGAATTTTTTTTACGTCGTCGCTGTTGAACAATGCGCCGGTGAGAAAGGTCTGATTTATTTGAGAGCAATCAATCCACAAAACGGAAAAATCGCATGGGAGCATCAAATGGAGGGTTTTGGCGGTCCGCAAGATATGGCCGCTGGAACCCTTTCAACAGCCGGAGGTTTGGTTTTTACCGGCGATAATTCGGGCAAACTTATGGCTTTCGGCGCGAAGTCCGGCCAAAAACTTTGGGCTTATCAGATAGCCGAATCAATTTTTGCCTCACCCATGGCTTACGAGGCCGGCGGAGTACAACATATTGCCATTGCGGCCGGTTCCGATATTGTAAGTTTTGCATTTGAACAATAGATTTAAGCGGCACATGCCGCTTTTGTATTTTTAGGATTCGCGTGCTTTCGCCACGAAGCCCAAGGGGTCTTAGGGCTTACCGTGGCTCAAGCCACGAGGGTTTGTCCAATTTCTTCGTTAAAAGGCTCGGATTGTTGCTCACCATACGTCAGTATGGCTCGCAAAATCCTCGCCTTGTGCCTCGAACTTGGGCAAACACGCAAATCCTATATTCTTATAATATTCTGTGCTATCCTGCTATTTCTAATGATTGATTTGAAACACAAGATTTTGGCGACTCTGGCTTATTATGATGTTTTGGACATGCCGTTAACGTCAGCGGAAATTTTTGGGCGGTTGATTAATTTTAAGCACCTTCAGGGTCCAGGTGTCAGGGTCCAGGTGTC
>ERZ1292629.3717-Hain-H43-01um-R1-3717-length-11621-cov-4_pt1 | contig 11621 bp, 19 predicted proteins | sample MGYA00564399_ERZ1292629 | MGnify/ENA primary metagenome ERZ1292629 (study PRJEB36523, sample SAMEA6512636) | groundwater metagenome | collected 2019-01-08 | study: AquaDiva: Metagenomics assemblies of 32 groundwater samples | reverse complement strand
GCTAGGTTGATATATTTTTCTTTCGTCAAGAAGCCTTCGTTATATGCGAATTTCAGGATTTCGAATGGTGCTCCAGAATGCTGATGAAGCATGCGTTTTTCTTGATGGTCTTCCTCGAGAACAAGAATGGGGGAGGGGCGAACGTCACTCAAAAATCTTACTTCGAAAGGAATATCTGCAGCGTGAAGAATTTCGACAAGAGTGTCTCCTTTACCGTTTTTGTGATTGCGAACAAACCTTTCTTCAGATTTGTGAGGAATATGCTGACAGTCATAATACACTGCAAGTTGCTTCATAACGAACAAGTAGTGCAAAGCTCTTTAAATCATTTTAGGTATTTAAGAATGGGTTTATGCTACGATGCATTCGACTTCTCTTTCGAGTAGTGGGGATGGTGATTCGCGGATCATGTTTTCTCCTCGTTCAACGATGGTTTTGTTTCTTTGTACGCAGGTGAACATGAATTGTACGGTAATGACGTTCTTTTCTACTTTGGTGTTGAATTGTGTGTATTTCACGTTTCTAAGTGCTTCTTTTGACAACTTGAACAGTTTTGATACGTCAAATACTTGAATTCCGGTAATGAATCCTTCTTTGTCAACATCAAGAACCATATCTTCAAAATCAATCGATTTCACGTATTCTCTATTCTGAATTTTGAAAAACAGAGTGTCTTCTTTGTAATCATAATCAACTTCTCCTTTTGCGTCTAAGTGTTTGCGCATCATTTTATTGGTGGTAATTGATCAATAATGTAAAAAGTTCCAACTTCTATTCCTTTGGAGATATGTTGGAAAATGAGCCTTATAAATCCTTCGTTCCTTTTAAAAATGACTGCGAAACGACCATTTTCTTGTTCTCCATACAGTACGGGCTTTTCTTCCTTCAAAATACGGATGAGTTCAGCATCCGAAAAGACCGTTCGTTGTGCAGTGCTGACACGGTAAGAAGCATGAGGATTAATCTTGATAACGCAATCACGAATCAATAATTCGAATTCCTTGTTCGGTAACACCTCAACAATCTTTGTCGAACCCATAAACGCACGAAAGAATCAGAAGTTTATATGTTTATCCCGACACACTTACTTTTTGCTGAACATTTCGTGATAATTCTGGTTCATTTTTTCTCGGTATGCATCAAAGCTTCCGGTGTACTTTGGATATTTTTGTTTGATATTGGCGTTACCTTCAGAAAGTTCACCGAAGACAAGAGACCATTCAAGATCTTGCAGTTCTGGAAGTTCTGCGGTTAGTTCGTCTTCAAGTGCGACGAGACGTGGTAAGTAAGGATTTGTCTGTTCTGTTTGTTGCCGATTGCCATCTTTAAGCATGGAGGTTTCCAGAACGTAAATGGCAGATTTGTCACGAAGAATGCGCTTGTGCTGAGAGCCTAACCGCTCGTTAAGGGTGCTACAACACAGTGTAGCCGCGACTCCGAGAACAAAGGCCGGGCCATACTTCCAAACAAAACTGCCTTGAGGCTGTTGAACTTCTGCCATGCATCTTTAGAAGATAGTCTTCTTCTTAAAACTTATGATTTATAAATACGAAATTCTCAACAAGTGTAATGAACCACAAACTCCATTTTGAGCTTCTTCGCATGATGAAGGCTGACGTGAAGATGCGTACTGCTGCGGGGAAGGGTGGTAAGTGGGATCCGGAAATGGATAAGAGGCACGCGAAGGTGTTGGTCAAAATTGTTAATGAATTTGGCTGGCCAACATACAAATTAGTGGGCAGGAAGGGCTCCATTGCTGCCTGGCTAATCTTACAGCACGCGGATTACAATCTCGCATTCCAAAAGAAATGCCTCAAACTACTACAAAAAGCAGTGAAAGAAAAACAAGCAGACAAAGGAAGTCTGGCGTTTTTAACGGATAGAGTTCTGGTCAATTCAGGCAAGAAACAAGTGTACGGAACACAGTTTTATGCTCCGAAAGGCATTTTTATTGCGAGACCTATTGCTGACCGCAAAGGGCTGGATGCACGAAGAAAAAGCGCAAAGCTTGGTTCTTTTGCGAAATACGAAAAACTCATGGCAACGGTAAATAAGCGTTGGAAGTATGAGCCTTTGCTAGTAAAAAAGTCCAAGACTGCGGGCAAGGGTGTTTTTGCGAATCGTGATTTCAAGAAAGGAGAGGTTATTTTTCGGTATACGGGTAAATTGATGACGAATGTGCAAATGATGCGTGAACCGCAAAGCGTACGTGCTCATTCTGCACAAATTTCGGAAACCTTGTGGATTGGTCCGGCGCACGACGTGGAGGACTTCGTGAATCATTCTTGTAATCCGAATGCAGGACAAAAGATTCATGGCAAAACTGCCAGTCTCATTGCAATAAAATACATAAAATCAGGAGAAGAAATTACATATGACTATTCAACTGCAATTGCGGATAACGAAACAATGAAGTGCGCCTGCGGAAATAAAAAGTGTCGCAAAACTATTGCATCGTTTGGAACACTAACAAAAGCACTGCAAAAAAAATACATTCAACTTGGCGTTGTTCCACCATTCATTATTGAACGGCAGAAAATGCAACTTTATCGCTTCACAACGAATGGCGAAGGAGTCTTTTCCGCAGGCAAACGATTACTTCCAGAAACTCTCATAAATGAAGTGTTGGAACGAAAGAAGTGGCTTGTTAAGCCAACGCTTCCAAAAGGCAAGTATAGATTCTATCTTACCAAAAAGGGTAAAGCGACGTACGAGAAAACGTTGTTGCTTTCACACAAAAAGTATCTTTCGAATATTAAATCAGAAGCATCTTCTAAAGATGCGCTGGGAAAAATCGTTTATGAAGATGAAAACCAAGTAGTGGAGAAATTATGAAAATTTTGATCGGTTCGAGTATGCGTTTTCGTGATGTGGTGAAAGCGACGATAAAGTGTATGAATGAGTTAGGTTTGCAGCCGTTGTGTCCGAATGTTGATCAAATATCGGAAAATCGTGATGTGGCTGACAGTCCTGAAACAAAAAAGAGACTAGCGTTAGAATACTACGAGGCAATTGAGAAGTGCGATGCTGTTTACTTTATTGTTCCAGAAGGATACATCGGAACAAGCCTTAAAATCGAGCTTGGATACGCGCTCGCACTCAAAAAACCTGTTTATTTCTCGGAACCAACAAAAGACATCGCAATCGACACTTTCGCAGCAGGGATTATCCCGCTCAACAACATAGAACTGTTCAAAAACGCGGTTCATCTTGAGAGATAATCTTATAAATCAAAAAGAACACTAACGGATGATGGCACGTAAGAAATCGCATTCGCGTTACTTGCTCATTAGGGTTATTGATATCGATTTAGTAGATCTTTTGCACCAGTTCATTCTCAAACCAATCGGAATGTCTGAAGTGTGGCGCATAATACTTGTTTCATTCACCACACTGTTATTTGCAGGAATATTGACCATTGTTGCTAAGAAGATGCACAAGTTGTGATGCGCGATCTTTACCCATCCTGACAAGTAAGTTATTTAATCTGTTCTTGGGTATTGTTTTTTTATGCAATTGAAATCTGCAGATATTCCGTATTGTGCGGTTCGCAAAGAGCTGATCAGGGTTGCTGTGCCGGTTTTGAATGTTGAGGAAGCGCGGTTGTTTGCGTATTGGGTTTGCGAGAGATATCGTATTCGGCTTGCGAAAGAAAAACATTTGCCAAAGCCGTGGACGCAAGACCCTATTTTGCAAAAGTACAAGTTTACGAATGTGCGGCGCGAACAGGACAAAGAAACGATTTGGCTTATCAACCACGTTTGTCTAAATACAAATCTTTCTTATGGGCACACGCTTCTCAACTGTATTCTTTTTCGTCTGTTTAACAAGTCACAAACCATAGAGCACATCGGGCTTGTTGATTTCGACAACATACCTTATGACAGTATTCGAAAGAAATTGGATAGTGCGCGGTTTGTGTTGTTTTCTAATGCTTTTTTCACGAGCGGACCGAAAGCTGCGGCAAACAAGCTTTTCTCGAATGAACCGAACAAAGCAGTTCGCATCATACGGCTCGTTGCACTGCACAAAGCGCAGGACATTATCGGGAGAATAATGCGCAGTGTGACGCCCCGAGAAGTTTTTGAAGCATTGGAAAGCTGTCCAGGACTGGGGCGCTTTCTCGCATACCAAATATTTGTTGACTTCACCTACATTCCTGCGTTTCCTTTCAGTGAGAATGAGTTTGTCGTTGCGGGACCCGGCTGCAAGAAAGGACTACGCTACTTATTCTCCAATACTGATGGGCTCACTGATGAAGAACTGCTTTTTTGGCTCCGCGACAACCAAAAAAGAGTCCTCGGAGACCTAACAAGAATACTTACAGACTTACCGATGAATGAACGAACACTCAGCGTCATGTCATTACAAAACTGCATGTGCGAATTCAGCAAATACATCCGCACAACACGAGGACAAGGAAGCCCACGAATACGATACCCCGGAACAGCACATGCCTAACTAGAAACGAGAAAGTGAAGGTTTTTATTCATTTGAGCATTCCAGACTACTATGACAGAAGAACTTGATGTTATCATGCGCGAGCCGCTTAACGCCTTTGATTACTTTATCAAACTTCTTTGGGAGTACGCGGATAATCCGAGTGTGGCTGTATCTATCAAAATGCATCGTGACCAGATCGCTGCGTTGAATAACCCTCTTCAGCAGTATCAGGCAGTCTTGCAATACGTTGCTCGAGTGACTCATCTAAAACGCGATGCGGAACAACACCCCGAAAAAATCGACTATTTCTTAAAAACATTCTGCCCGCACCCTCTCAACACAAGATTACTTTGAACAAGAAACCCTAGCTTCTTAATCGATCGAAAAGGCAGAGTTACTTCAAGTATTTACCAATATCGAGTTCTAACCATATTTTCTCTTGAACATTACTAACGCTTAATTCATCTAGTTCTTTAGTTAATCTCCGTAAATTTATTGCCAGAAGGCGATCTTTTTCATCTTTATTGCAATCTAAGGATTTTGCGTAAATAAGCTCTCTAAGTGTAGCTTTTACTTCTGAAACAACATGCGTAATGGATCTGCCATATCGAGTTTTTTCACTAGGTAGGAGCTGATTTGTATCTTCCTCAATTGCGAGTTTGTTTCTTCGGGCGTCGTATAAGTGCGAGAATTCGTGAACGGCAACGCATCCTAAATCTGCTATTGATTTTGGCTCATAAAAATTCAGACGCATAACTTCTTTGCCAGGTAACAAGTCGTAGGGAGCTTGTGTGAATGTCGAAAATCTTGTTTTGAGCTTTTCGCCAGCAATATGGACTTCTCCCTCCATAAATTCAAGTATTGAGTCCACCATGAGAATGTATACAAGTGATCCTTTAGAAAAGTCTTCAGGACCATCAAAGACAAATGAAGGACTCAAGTACATACGTGCGGCGTCCAGAATGACATCTTCGATATTTTTGCAATCCGGCCTTAAAATATTCCGTTTATCAGAAGGCAAAGTGTCCCAACAAAAACGCAGTCCCGCTTCATCCACCTGTTCACTCAGAATGCCCAATGCCGAACTTTCGTTAATGTTTCTCGCACAACCTACACTTTGTTGATCTTTATCCGCCATTATGCCTGATGAAAGATGCTGATTTAAAGAACTTTCTCATAAAAAGATTCACCTTTTCTTCCTATTATGTTTTTGTTCGTTTGATGAGTGTTTTGATGGGTTGTTCGAGTGGTTGTTTTTGGGAATTCCATTTGCCAAGTTTCGTTTGGATAGCTTCTTCGACTTTCGCAGCAGGATACCAGATGCATTTGTGTTCTTTTAAAATAATAAGTTCGTGTTGTGTTTTGATGATTTTGTGGTATTTTTGTGGGAAGATGGTGTTCATGACTTGTCCGTATTCGTCGTTGTTTTTGCAGTAGAATTCGACTTGCATGTTCCAGTTTCCCACTCCGTGAACGACGAAGAAGGTTTGGGGTATTGATTTCAGGAATTCCATGAATTGTTTCTTGGTTTCGGCATCAACGTATTTCAGTTTAAACAATACGAGGTGCCATTGGTATCCGAGTTTTTGCATGTCAATCAACGGCTTGTAGCCTTGGATGACGTTGTCTTGTTCCATGCGTTGAATGTGTGCAGTAATGGTTTGAATGCCTGTTTTGAATTTTTTGGCTAGTTCTTGGTTGGTTATTCGGGCGTTGCTTGCTAATTCTTGGAGGATCAGGTAGTCAAGACGTTGTAAGGCGAGTTTTGGGCCGAGCTTTACGCCAATGCTTGACGGAACCTCTGGCTTGCGCTTTTGGAGGGGGTAGGGGAGTTGGAAGCTGTCCATGCAGTTGAACCATCCGTCGTCGATGATTTCGTGCTCAAATATGCCTGTAATTTGGTTAAAGAGGCGTTCAAAGTGGCTGACGTCTGCTGCGTGAATGCCAATTATCAAGTCGTAAGGGCTTCCAGAAAGGCTACAAAGCCAGTTGACGTGCGGAATGTCGCTTATGAGCTGAAGGAGGTGTTCTTCTTCGGCTTGAGGCATGTGTTTCAGCTTCAAACAGATGTTAATGACTCGAAAACCGATGTATTCGAGGTTGATGAATGTGACGAACTGTTTCAGAACGCCTTCCTGGAGGAGTTTGTTGATTCTGCGGCTTACGGATTGCTGAGAAAGATTGACTGTTTTGGCAATGTCAGAATACGGTTGTCGACAATTCTTGTCAAGTTCCGTCAATATCTTGATGTTTTTGAGGTCAAATTCCACCGATGTACTTCCATCAGCCCCTTCAAAAATGGAGGATATTGTGTGCTTTTTAAGCTTTTCTCTACATTTTCTTCCATTTTTTTCTCAGCCATTTTATAAAGGGAAAAAAACACATTCAGGATAAGAGGTGGGGCGGTTTCAAACTGATGAATACAACAAAAGGCAATTTTGAAGGCGTGGGTTGGTCAGTGCGTTTACAGCAAAAGCGCGCTAACTTTTTCTTAACACTCGCAAAAGAGCTTGTTGTTGGTAACGCGCTCCAAAAAGGTGATGAAGTCTTCTACTATCTAGTTAATTGCGAGGGACGTAAAGCAGTCCTCGTTTTCCTCGATAGTCAAGAACGCCCTAAAACAGACGTTGTTGCACTAAACAGTGCCAGTTTTGCGTGATTCCTTAATCATCCGCGAAAGTGTCACGACATCATCGCGAGTGTCAAGAATTGCTTGCTCGATCAGCATATCGCGTTCAAGAGCTAGATGACGTAAATATGCGCTTGTGCTTGAATATCCTTTTGCGCTTGCTTTGTTACGAATGCGTTCTGCCTGTTCACGATCGACGCGAAAACGTATCTGATGGTTTTTCCTCATTGTGTGTACCTCAGCAGGAAGAATTCTTTACGTGCCTCAATAACGAGGTTTGGACAACGTTTCAAGGCAGTGAACACTTCCTTGCTTTCCGTCACGTCAAAAGCAGGTTCAGCAATATAGAATTTCGGAGACAATTCACGCATCACTTCATTCAAACCACAAACCTTCTTCAGAATAACACCATAATACGAAGAATGCGTAACAATCTTCTTTACATCCTTAATACGCACATGCTCCTGTTCTTTCAACAAGTCCATAAAACGCGAAAAATGCTTATTTGAACGATCCAAAACAACAAACGGTTCCATGACCAAACATACGCAGAATGAACTGATAAAACCAAGACGAGGGTTTACACCCCCTTTTTGACCCCCGTCACGAATTAAAGCACATAATCCTTAAATAAGGTTTACGAAACCAATTCTTTGTGAAATGCCAAGGAACTACTAATGAAGGCAACCCTTGTGATAGAGAGGCATCTGAAGGAACAAACAATTGTTACCAACACATTCACGGAACTTGGAATCGCACAACACATTTAATCGCAAACTTTTTTAGCGTTAAAAGACGCTTTTTATTTTTGTTCATTTTGTTTTCAGTACTTTTATTTTGCATACAACTTCAGGTATCCTACAATTATGCTCAAATTCGCGATGATTTGCAAAAAGTGCCTAATATTGAAGTAGAAATTTCGCCTTTCCTTTATTCCGCTGCATTTGGCGAATACCTGCCCTTGATTGTAACAAATACCGGAGATTACACTTTTCGGGAGGTAGATATTTTTATTCATTCTTGTGAGATGCCTGAAGACTACGATGAATACTATCAAGTTCCGTTATTACCTTCTCGAGCTGAACGTATAATCCCCTTAGGAAATAAAGATGTAATTCAAGGTTTTAAAAAAGCTAATTGTTACCCTTTTGCAGGAAAAGATAGAAGCTATGCTTCATTCACTTTCAATCCTCTTAAAATGAAACCGGGAGAAAATGTGAGTGCTGTTTCAACAGGCTGCGGAATTTGTTTTTTTGATGCAGATATATCTGCGAAATACATCGTTAAAGATATGAATGTTACTTTTAACAAAAAGATAAGATCTTACCTGACATTCCCAGTTGATTTGCAACTAACAGTTTCAAACTGAACTTAACGGTTCAAATCCGTTTTGCCAGGGATGGATTTATTAATTTCATTCACACTCAACCTCCTGAAAGAGTGAAAATGGCAGGATTCCATCAAGTTTCGTTCAATTTTGAGCATTTTCGACAAATGACAAAACAACTAAAAAATGAAGAAATGCAGTTTTCTAGCGTTATAGGCTGTAATGACCAAAAACAAACTTGCTGGTCCAAATCAAAAAATATCCCCTCCGCCGGATTTGAACCAGCAGCCTTCCGGGTTCTGCTGACTCGCGTTCATTCCTGGTCCTGGGACCATGGTCTGCGAGTGACTTTTCGTCTACAGCCGGACGCTCCACCGTTGAGCTAGGAGGGGACTATGCATAGTCACGCTGGACTGCTTTTAAAGGTTTGCGTGGACAAACAAAGACATTCCTCACCATAATCTTTATAAAGCAACTCGAAGGAAGGGTGAGTATATTGCTCTGGTAGTCTAGCGGTTAGGATGGAACCCTGTCGCGGTTCCGACCCGGGTTCAAATCCCGGCCAGGGCGTTCAGCATTCAGTAAGACGTCTGTGGAGGGGTGAGTGGGTTTTATGAAGTTCACCTCAAATAGTGTTCTCGAACAGGTTTGTGCGTTGTTGCCTGAGATTGATCCTGATTGGGGAAAGATTTGTTCTGATGATCATCGCAAGTTAGTTTCTGGTTTGCAGTGGCCGCAGATGTTGAGCAAGTTTTCAGAGTGGTATTTGTCTGACGCACTTGACGCGATTCGCGATGGGGCAAATACAGATATTGTAACGCCATCGTTACCGTTGGTTTCCGAAAAATATGTGGTTCGTGATGATGTGCGTGGGCAGCATAGTTTGTATTATCGCATCACTGATGCGATGTCTCGTGAGGAGCAGATGCGTGCGCATAGCAAAATTGGGGAAGTTGATGATGTTCGGTTTGCGAAACAGTTGGGTGTTGTTTTCGAAATTAAACTTATTAGTACTGATGAGCAACGCGCGAACAAGCAAATTGAGCAGCATGCAAAGACTGCGCTTGAATGTTTTTCGGAAATGTTTGGTCGAGTAGGATATTGTGCGGTGGTGAATCAGTTAGTTGAGAATAGTATGCACCAACGGAATGTACGCGCGATGGGCGGCAATATCTTACAGTCAGGCATGGGCAGAGTGCAGTTTGAGAAAGCGGCGCATGAACACGCCGTAAAATACGGGTTTTTGGAAATTGTTAAATAGTTCTTCCGTTTGTATTAGACTATGAAAAAAGAACTCGCGACATTTGCAGCAGGCTGTTTCTGGGGCGTTCAAACGTTATTCGACGCAGTTTCCGGAGTAATTTCGACCAGAGTTGGTTATACTGGTGGCGCGATGAAGAATCCGACGTATGACGCCGTATGCACGGACGAGACAGGCCACGCGGAGGCGATTGAAGTCACGTTTGATACCGATAAAGTTTCTTACAGCGCATTGCTAAAGATTTTCTGGGAAAACCACAACCCAACCACATTGAACCGCCAAGGTCCGGATGAAGGTTCACAATACCGTTCAGCAATCTTTTTCCACTCTGAAGAACAAAAGAAGGAAGCTGAACAATCAAAGATGGCAACCGAAAAGCGTCTCGGAAAGAAAGTAGTCACGCAAATCTCAAAAGCCGTGATGTTTTATCCTGCGGAAGAATATCACCAGAAGTATTTAGCTAAAAAAGGCAAAAATACCTGTCACTAAGTCGCAGAATGCTTCCTGCAATGATTCTTTCCAGGTTTTTGCGTAAGGAGCCTTTTGTCGCATAAATTGAAACAACGAATGTGGGTTAATAAATGCTTTCCAAACAACGTAAACTCACTGATTTGGTTTCTGTTGGTCCTGCGATGGAGCGGGATTTTCACCTGTTGGGCATCAAAACAGTTGAACAGCTAAAGTCCAAGAACGCGGTCACTCTATATAGAGCTCTTTGTGCCAAGAAGGGAAAGGTCGATATTTGCTGTCAGGATGTCTTCCAAGCAGCAATCATGCAGGCAAAATACCCGAATTTGACTAGGGAAAAGCGAAATTGGTGGTTTTGGTCGCAAAAGCGCAAGCAAACTTTAAATAGAGTAAAATGATTGATTCTGCTAGATAAAGAGAGTTAAAAATGAGGTGATTCCCATGATGGGCGGATGTACAAAGTGTCAAAAGATTTGCGGCATATTGATGCTGCTTGCAGGTATCTGCTTCTTGTTGCAGAACTTGAACATTTGGAATTTCTGGAATTTGAGCTGGTGGACCGTGTTGTTCCTCTTGTGGGGAATTGGCGGTATTGCAAGCGCGAATTGCAAAGATTGCCAGAAGAAGTAAGGAAAACAGGTTTTTCTTTGTTTTTTTCTTCTTTTTTACTCATGAAACCACAAGCTTTATAAACAACCCCCTTGTTTCTTGGCTTTACTTTATATATAGCCATAGCGCGCTTTGAGGGGAAAACCATTCACAATTATTCTACCACGGAAGACAAGTTGCTCAACACTCACGCATCACTCTACAGAGTGAGTGCGATTAAACGTTGGGCCACTAGCTCAACCTGGTAGAGCATCTGGCTTTTAACCAGGGGGTTAAGGGTTCAAATCCCTTGTGGCCCGTGAGCGCCGAAGGCGCGAACGGGGCCAAGGCTTCGAGGATCGCAAGATCCGAGATTGCCTTGTGGCCCGTAGCCGAATAGAAGAGCAGACAACGTGCACCGCACCCCGGTGTGAGACATTCAGAAGTGAGGAACCTCGCGAATGAAAGCAAAATACGACGTCACCAAGCACACACTTGTCCCTAAACATTCGAAGGCGTCTGATAAGGAAGTAAAAGAACTTCTCGAAAAGTACAGTATTACGGCATACCAATTACCTCGTATTCTCATTTCTGATCCTGCGATTGAAGATTTGAATGTGCAGGAAGATGACATTGTCAAGATTACTCGCCCTTCGCCGACAGCGGGCGAAACCGTGTTTTACCGACGTGTGGTGACGGGTTAATATGGCGAGTTACTCAAAGCTTATTTTCGAAAAATACTTCCAGGAGAATTCGCTCGTTCGTTCCAATATTGAAAGCTTCAACGATTTTGTTGAAAAAATGTTGCAACGTGTCGTCGATGAAAGCAAAATTATCGAGCCGACAATTATTCCTCAGAATGTTGATTAGTGCAAGTTTCGATGTGACAAAATCATTATCGGCCA
>ERZ1292629.756-Hain-H43-01um-R1-756-length-35331-cov-15_pt1 | contig 11623 bp, 9 predicted proteins | sample MGYA00564399_ERZ1292629 | MGnify/ENA primary metagenome ERZ1292629 (study PRJEB36523, sample SAMEA6512636) | groundwater metagenome | collected 2019-01-08 | study: AquaDiva: Metagenomics assemblies of 32 groundwater samples | reverse complement strand
AGCGTAACGCCAACGCCGGCCCCGCCGCCCCCCGGCGCCCGCGGAGCCGATCCACCAAGCGAAACCCCGATTGTCTCGGCTCCCGTCTCTCCGGGCCCCTGGTACACGTTCAGCCGCTGGTCTAGTTCGGCAAGCAGGCTCGGCACCGCGGGAGAGGGGGCCGCGGCGGCGTTTAGCGCTGCCGCAGGAGACACCGCGGCCTCCCCGCGCGGCTTTGCTGTTGGCATTGCCGGGATGGGCAATGGCACGGTGGGAGCAACGTTGATGATTTCGGGGTCGCTCATCTGCCACCTCTGATAATGTTACCGAACTTGTCGTATCTCACTCCGCCGATGGTCTGGCTCTTGTCGGTCCCGTCTTCCGACCTGATCTCCCCGGCCGTCACGCCCGTGCCGCCTGCCGACCCGGTCCCCGTGATCACCGTGCCCGTGCCGCCTGTAATGCCCTCGAGCATGGTTTCGTTCGTGCCCCCCAGGGACATTCCTCCGGTGCCGGTGACCCCGCCCGTGTTCACGACATCCCCGGTTAGCGCCGCTATACCCGCTCCGCCCGTTGCCCTCGCCAGGGTGTCCGCGGGGCCGCCGGTTGTCGCCTGTCCCATGTCTGAAAAGTTCGTGGTGTTCGCGGCAACCACCGTGCCCGTGTCGCCGTTGTTTCCCTGAATGAAATCCGTGCCACCCGTACCGGCGTTGTCTACCTCTCCAACAGTGTCCTCCGGCGGCGGCTCCTGTGACACAAGCGGCGGTATGTCCCTGATGGCCCGGATGTTTGCCGCCGCTGTCGATGGGTCACCCCCGGCCGGCGGAGGCGCGTTGCCCCAGAACTCGCCGGACTGGAGGGGGCCGTCGATGAACTCGGACCGTGCACGGATGTCGGAAAGATCTTCCGGCCGGGAAGCAGCGGCCGGAATCGTATACCGTCCGGCCATGGCGAGCTGTGACCTCTTTCCTCCCGTAAAGGCGTTCAGGTCAGCCGCGGCGTTGTACGCCGAGCCCCCGCCGCTGTCTCCGTAGGTGGCGGCCGCAGAAGACTCGTCCATGGCCCATTGCTGCCTCCCAATGCCGCCTTGCTGCCCTCCGGCGCCCGCCTGGCCCCTGCCGCCGCCTTGCTGCCCTCCGGCGCCCGCCTGGCCATCCCGGGGCCGCTGTAGGGTATACTGGAAAGGAGAGCCCAGCGGAGCGGGCCTGGATGGCGCCCCCCGGGGCGCCGCGGGCCGCTGCCTGTTTCGGATCATATTCGGGATGTTTGGTGCCATGGTTTGTGGAGCCGCCTCCGCAAGGAGGGCTCTCCTGGCGGCCGAGTCAACCACGCCGCTCAGTGCCGTAATACGATATCCTCCCCTAAGCGAAGACAGAAGGTGTCCCATGGAAGAGAGTACAATACTGCGGTAGATTGACATGTTGTTTCTGCTTTGGTCGGTTGTTGGGCCGGCTTCGTCCTCAGTAGTATGGGGCGGTATTTGCGCCGCCGGACTGTGTTGCGGGGGCCGAGTCGTTCCCGTAGGTTACCGGAGCCGGCGTGCCCTGTATTGGGGCGTTTTGGTAGGTCTGGCCCTGGCGCCGTCCTGTCCCCCAGTCGCTCGCGCGGCTTCCCTGGTAGTAACCGCCGCCGCTCTCTCCGCTTCCCTGCCACGATTTCCCGATCTCGCCACCGGCCGCGTACCCGGCTGCCGCCCCGGCCGGCCCGCCAACGGCCATGCCGGCGATCCCCATGCCCGTCTGAACGATTCCGTTGATCACGCTTACCCAGAAGTTTCTGTCTGCGTCGCTTCTGGCATTCTTGTACTGCATCATGGCGAACTCGGCGTTCTTGTTGAACTGGCGCTGATTCTCCGCAAGCTGGTCGTTCCCGAGCTCAAGGTTGCCATACCCGATGTTGGCCTGGTCTAGCGAACCCTGGATCGCGTTGCCCGTTATGTAGGACTGCTGAATGTTCTGGGCCGCGAGCGCCTGCCTGGCGTTCTCTTCCTGAATGCGGGCGATTGCCGCCTGCTCTGACGCGGCGGAGAACACGCGCTCCCCGCTAAACATGCCCTCCCGCAGAGCCCTAAGCTGTCCCCCGCCGCCCGCGTAGGTGCCGCCCGTGGCCGCGCCCATGGTCTGACGGGATATCTGGCTGGACGCTTGCTGGATCTGGCGAGCCGCTACGGACTTGAAGTTCTTGTCGTCTCGGTACCGCTCCCAGTAGGCCCGCTCGTCCCCAAGGGCGGACGACAGCTCCTTGTACCGTCTCTCGGAGTCTTTCTGGAGGCGACCCCTGCCCGATTGGTCCCCGTCAACGAGCGCCTTTGCTCTTTTGAGGGTTTCTTCCTGCGTCCACGGGATCTTGACGTCCCGGCTCGTCTCCTCAAACGACTCTGCCCGCCTTCGGTCGGACTCTTGCAACCATATCTGGTAATCTCCGGGAGCGTCGGTCTTTGGAACAGACAACAGCGACCTCGCCAGCTCTTCATCGGTGAGTTCCCTCGCCGCGGCCCTTTCAGCTTCGTATGCCATGTGTCATTTCCTGGTCATTTCCGTTGATTACTGTTGAAGTACGGGAACTTGCCGTCCCTGATGCCAAGCTCCATTGTCACGGCGTAGAGTCGGATCCCGCCCTTGTTCGTGTTGCCACACGACATATCGTCGATGAGGAGCTTGATCGACTCGAACTTGCGCACGCCCGGGACGAACGAGAAGCGAAGCTCCTTGGGCATGGTGTCCGTTGGGGACAGCGTATAGGTTTCTACGTAGGTCATGCTGCCGTTGAAGTACGCCCTGGCCCGGACAACCCCGCCCGTGCTGCCCGCGAGGCCACTTGAGTAGTTGTGGGCAAGGAGCGTGATGCCGTAGCATCGGGCAAACCCGTTGACCTGCCCCGGGTGGATCCACCCCGTCTCCACAATGCTGTTTATACCGGTTGGCGTGGTGTTCGCGAGAGTGGTTACCGTCGTTGCAAGCGCCCCGATTTCCTTGGCTAGCCCCCCCGCGCTGTCGAGCCGGTGTCCAAGGTCCTTAAACACGGTGTAGTTGATGGTGGTGACCGTGGCGCCCGTGCCGCGGCTGTTCCCCGTTGCCCACGTGTTGTTTTCGAAGTTCCAAACAAGCCACTCTGCCGTTATCGTCACCGCCGACTCTCTGCTCGTCTGCGGCTTACTAAGGAACCACAGCACCTCCCGGCGCTCACGGTTCACGCCGGACGCGATAACCGTTACGGTGGCGCCGTCGGTGCCGCGCCTCAAGAGGTCCCTTACTGGCTGCCCGACGTACTCAAGGGACAGGTCTGGGCGAAGTAGATACGCCCCCGCCTGCGACTGGAAGATGGCGCCAAACTCGCCGAATGCCACGCTACCGGGAGCTACACACCCGACCGAGTTCGGGATGTCAATGGGACCCATGAGCGAGTTGCCCGTCCCCTTGTTGTCGGGGCCTTCTCCGTACAAGTAGGATATGCCGCTCCTGCGGAACCCGACGATCTTGTCGTCGAACGCGGCGAGCTTTACAAAGCCCTCCTGCGAGTCGTCGGCAGCCGCAGACAGCAGGCCGTGCCACTCCGGTGCCAGGGATGCGCTCAGGAGTTTGGAGTACCATATCTCCGTTGGCGCCTCCGCGTTGATGCCCCACAGCCTGTTCCTTGACGCGATAATGTCAATGAACGCCGGGGGCGGGTACGGAGGCAGCTCTCCGCCCTCGGTGAAGATCGGGGTAGAGTTTAGTGTAGTAACCGACGGGTGTAGCTCGACCATGCCCCCGCCGGACTCCTGGGCGCTATAGGACGGCACTACGGCACCAGGGCCAGTGCCGTAGCAGGAGTAATACAGGCCCGTCTGTCCGTCTACCGTCCTGTATAGACTGGGCACGGCCTTGTTTCCGTAGACCTTCTGCGTGGCGCCGAGTAGCTTCGTCTGGTCAATGCAGATGACGTGCGTGTTCTTGCTGTTGGCGCCGGTAATGCTCTCAACATAGGACGGAACCGTGCGGTGAACCTTGCCCGAAGAGTCAAGCCACTCCCAAACCACGCGGAAGTTGAAGGACAGCCCGGAGGACGTCGCGTGCGTGTTCACCTGCATGATTTCGGGATAGTAGTTTGTTGACATTTCTGTCAAATAATGGCCGTCAAACGTTGCGGGGATTCCCAGTGGGAAGTGAGTGGCGCCGGACGTCTCCGATTGCGGCAGCGGCCACTTGCCCAGGTCCACCTTGTGCAGCATTCCTCCAAGGTTCGAGTAGAACCCGGTCGGCGGTGCCGTGTTGGTGTAGTCCATGCTGTCGGCCTTGCCGCTGTGCAGGCCGCCCAACGTCTTCAGCCTGCGCAGAATCAGACTTCCGAACAGGAGTTGCTGCCCTCCCGTGGGGGACAGCGTGAGCGTTATGATCTTCGGAGCGGTAACTATCTGAAAGTCCATACCAGACGCAAGGTCGTTGTTGTACTTCGCGATGGGCGTCGGAATCCACGAGCAGTACCCGTTCCCGTTCGCGGGCAGGGCCTTGTTCCCATAGGCAGGAAGGCCCATTCTCGTATAGGTTCCGCTCTCCGGGTTGGCGGTGAGCTTGCACAAGAACGCGGTTCTCTGGTGGTTGTTTGCTGCCGTTGATTTCAAATACGGGGCCACGTATTCGAGACCGAACACGGTGCTGCCCAGCGCAGTTGCGTGTGCCGGGGTCGTGTTGAGGGAGTGGTGCGGAACGAACGATTGCTTGCCGGCCACCAGCGCGGTCGAGGTTTCTCTAAAGTGTGAATAAACGTGTGTTAGGCCGCTCACCGTGTACGCAAACGTGCCGCCGACAAGGAGGGAGGTTCCTGCAATGTTTTCGCCGATAACCAGCCTCTTTATTGCAGTATATCCCGCGTTTACCGTTGATGCGGTTGTTCCGAACACGGACACGTGCGTAAACGAAGTGTCCGCAGAAAGTCCCGTTATCGTTAGTCTTGATACTCCGACGTTCTTGGGACCGTTACCAACGTGTACCGTTGATGCTGCGATATAGGCCTTTTTCCCGCTAGTTCCAGACCCGGACCCGGCAACGACAATCGCGACGCCATCAACCCCGGAAACTCCGGAATCGATTATTTCCAGGCTCTTGGATGCAATCGTTGTGAAGCTCGTCCCGTAATGCTTCACCGTAATCTGGTCAGCCCCCGGCGTGCCGGTAACAAACAAGAACCCCGTCTTGTACCCGCCAAACCCGCATGCGTCCCAAACCTTGTTATTCGGAGCGGCCATGGCAGAAGCCGTGCCAAAGCTCCTCGTTGCCGACGTGAACACCCTTCCGCGCAACTTCGCCGTGTTGCTGCCGGATGACGTGGTTATCACCGCAACCTGTGTAGTTGAAACCTGCACCACGCGAAGCCCGGCCGTGGCGGCGGCGGTGAGCCCCGCGGGCTGTAGACCCAGGGCGATCGGCGGGACGATGACGACAAAGTTCTTGTCAAACACAACCGCCATCGGCCCTTTTAGCGGGGCGTCGTTGCCGTCCGTGAGGGCGTTGTACGCTACGACGATGTAACTCGCCGTGACGGCGCAGTCGATGTTGGACACCACGTCGTAGTTGGAGCCCACCTTCTGTGGGGTAATCCTAACGGGAAGCGGGCACGTCGCGTTACCGGAAAACCAGGACTGGGTGGTTCCGTATGCGCGATGAGCGTAGAACCCGGTTAGGGTGAGAAGACCCAGCTTGGTATCGTGGCTGAACAGCGCTCGCGTCTTGGGGTAGGTTGCCGCAGCGGGGCCGCCGGACACCACCTGCGACCGCTCCGCTACCCGGCGCTCCACGCTCCCGTCCTTGCGGAAGGAGACGTTGTGGGCCACGGCAATCGACGGCGGGGGCAGAACCTCTGGGGCGATGTTGTCCGCCAGGCCCTTGCCAAACGGGATCACCACCATTTGCTTGCGAAGGCCAATTGGCTTGCGGGGTTGCATCAGTACACCACCACAAAGTACGTGGTTGTGGCCGCGGTGAGCGACGCGAGGGTGATAAACCGGCGCTTGTCCGGGGCATTGGTGGAGTACAGGTATTTGGCCCGGCCCTCCGGGTTGGTGCGGGTCACCGAGAAGCCAAGATAGGGCCTTCCTAGTCGGTGGCCCACGCGCTGGGACGCCGCGGACGACACCAGCTTCACCGTGAGCGGGCGGCCCTCGGCCAGCGTCCCGGCCGTAGAGGCCGCGATGCTGGACGCCAACTCCGACATCCCGGGGATGCCACGAACGAGCTTCGTGGGCCTACGGTTCACGAAGCCTCGACGTGTCTTGGATGCTCTCCGGGAACCCGAAGTCCCTGTCGCTGGCCTGTCGCAGGACCGTCTCTTCGATGCGCTTGCGCCTGTTCATCAGCTGCTGCGTGTCCTGCTCGTCTCGCTCCAGCACCTTGATGGCAGAATCGATCACCATGTACTCGTCCCACAGCGGCGGGGTTCCAGAGAAGACGGTTACCGTCGAGAAGTCGATGTCCGGGACGTACCACGCGCGAAACTGATACTGCGTGGTTGGCGTAGGGATGAACTGGATTCTTGTGCTTACGACCGTTAGCGTACCGCTGGAAACGTTCGGCCTGCTTGTAATCCTGTACTGGACGCTTGAGTTCCAGTATGGATAAGACACGCTGTCCGCGGAGGCATACTTGCCCCTGTCCGCGAAGTTGTATGGGCTGGACGGGATCCAGGACGCGCTGCCAACGTTCGTGTCAATGCCCTTGATCTGGAAGATGGGCGTGCCGCCCGCCGTGAGGGCGTAGCTTGCGGTGCCCGCAACGGTGGTAAAGGACGGGGTAACGCTCAGCCACCAGTCCTGGCCGGTGAACTGGGTTACATTGGAGCGCAGCTCGGACAGCGAGTTCCAGAGGTATTGCTGAACCTCTGCCGATGTGGTTGCGTTCGTGTTGTTAACAACATCGGCCATGCGCCGAACACGGAGAATCAAACTGGAGATCGAGTGACTAGCCATAGTTCAGCGCACGGCCCCGGTGTTGCTTATTACTGTACGGTGCTGTTTCTACAGACGATCAGGTAGTGGATCTTGGCCGTCGCAAGGGCGAGCGGGGCGACGTCCGTGTAACGAACGTGCGCGGTGCCGGCCGGGGTGTCAACGCCGCTGCCGGCCTTCAACAGATAAACCCTAAGCGAATAGCCGGTACCCACGGCAACGTTTGCCGTGAGCGCGAGGGACTTCGGCGTCCACGCGGTGAACGTGGTTGCCACGCTGCTCACGTTGGCGCAGGTCGCCGTGACCGCTCCGGCGGCGTCGAGAATCTGGAATCGCACAATCCTTGCGTTTGCGTTGCTCGCGACCGTGCGATTGAAGACCACTCGGGCCACTTGAACGGTCGCCGTGGCCCGATTGTTGATAAACAGGGTGGCGCCGGTCGTGACGTTGGCCGCCGTAGCTGACGGAATGTGACAGGACACGCGCCTCTCTGCGTCGCCGCTCAGGAACTTTACGGTTGCCTTTTTGGTGGACGGCACCCTTGCAGAGCACTGCCACGTGACGTCCGTCAGTGCCGACTTTTCCAGCGTCACGTTGACGCTTTGGATCTCAACGTACTTGTCGTCGAGCGTAAATACGTACACGCCGTCCGAGGTCTTGGAGCAGGAAACGCCTCGCCCCTCGGAGGTGCCCGTTGCAGCAGACGAGCCGATGCCGCCGTTCGCCGTAACGGTTACGAAACCAGAAAGAAGCACCAGGCCGTTATTGGCCGTGCGTGCAGAATGAAAGATTCGAGATGCCATGAGAGTGTCCTTTTGCCTTTATTCAGGGGGTGGGACTCCGGGAGGGTAGCGACCCCTCCCGGGGCCCTGGTTAGGTAAAATCAGGTGTCAAGAGAGATGCGGCCGTTTTGGCCAGGATTGAAACAGACCAAGTTTCCGTAGTAGCCACAGTTCACGCGCACGCTGTCCGTATTCGCGTTTCGCAGAACGCGCTGTCCGTCGTGCATGAGGATCTTCGGAGCGGCTCCGATGGTGTCAAGCGCCCACGAGTCCCTGCGGAGCATGTAGGCTACCCCGGACGGACAGTTGGGATCGGCGAGCACGTTCAAGTTGCCCCCCGGCGTGCGAAGCGTTACCGCCTCGAACGAGATGGGCGCGTCTGGCGAGGTGAGCATTTGGTAGCGGCCACGGCCCGCAAGTACCTTGTCAAGGTCCGCCATGTGCGCGGGGTTCAAGACGCAGATATCCGGCTCCGCGCCCTCGCGGAACAGCGACCACCCGCCCTTGATAAGGGCCTCCTCGACCGTCTGTCCGGTGCCCGTGACCCGCAACCCGGCAAGCCGCGTGGGGTCCTTGCTGCGGTCAATGCCCCAGAAGGCCTCCGAAGCAGCGGGGGCACTCGAGGGGATCCACGCCTCAAGACCGCACAGCTTCAATCGCGACGCGACGGCCTTCGCCGAGCCAACGTCTCCGCGAACGTGCAGGTACGGCCGGTCGGTTGCCGGCGGGAACGTGACCGTGTTGTTCGTGGAAATGACGCCGGTGTCCCGGTTGATCGAGGTAATCGTACCCCTGCCGGTGACCGAAGACGAGAACTCCGTGGTCGTGGCGACAAGCTCCATCCCGACCTCGAAGTTTACGACGTCGTTGAGGTTGGAAAGCGTGAGCTTTCCGGCAGCGTTGGTGGAAAAGCGTCCCCGAAGACCAGAGCCAGAGTGGTAAATGTCGCACGCAAGGTCCCGTGTCAGGGTATAGAGCGCGCCGTCCACCTCGAGCTTGGCAGCCGACATGAAGGCCATCGCGTCGCCGCGAGATGCCTCAATCGTCTGCCCGTCGATGTCCGCGCGGGCGTAGTTGCTCACGCGAACGACAGAGAGGTCCGTGACCGTCGAAGCATAGGCGTTGGTCCCGGCGGTCGTGTAAGTTGCGCTGCGGCCCTGCGGTGCGCCGTAGTGAATCGGATAGACAATGCTCTTTCCGCCCCCGCCCTCTCGCTTGGGAAGGAGAGCCAGGAGTGGGTTGTTCTTGTACGCCGCGAGCTTCACCGCAAGGTCCGGGTATTGGACCTTGAGGGCCGCGTCGAACGCGGACATGTTTAGAATAGCAGCCATTTAGGTAACCTCATCGAACTTCAGCATCTTCACGGCCTCTGCGAATCGCTCTTCTGGAGTGAGTTCGCCCGGGGTCCGCTTGGGTGCGGGTTGGGATTGCATGTGGTTGGTCAGGGTGGCAGGCTGTTGCGTTGCTGCTGGCTGCTCTTGCGTAACGTTGCCCTTGACGCCGGAAAGCCTCCGGTGGAGCCCCTCGTAGGACTTTTCGATCTCTGAAGCGGCCTCGTCCTCGGTCATGACGGTACCGTTCTTCTGGTACTGCTCACGAATGAGTTTGAAAACCTCTCCCTCGGCTCCAAGAGTAGTAACGAAGGGGTACTTCTCCTTGGCCGTCTTCACGTACTCAGTAACGTTCTTCTGCGCCTCTTCCATCACGGACTTGACCCGGTATTCCTCTTCGCGCTTCTGGGCCTCTTCCAGGCGCTCGGCAAGCAGCGAAACCTTCTGTTCTAGTTGGGCTACTTGGTCCTTGGGTTGCTGCGCCTGTAGGTGCTGCGCAAGCTCCGCCGGGGTGATTCCCAAGCGCTGTAGCACGGCCATGGGGCCGACTTGCTTGGCCGCGATCAGGTCATCGGCCCACTTGACCCGGGAGTCTGCTTGTTTCAGATCCTGGGACTTCTTCTGAATCTCCTTGTCCTTGTCGAGAAGGAAACGCAGCCTAGCTCCCTGAGAGGCGCTAAGGTCGGGCTGTTTGTCTGCTGCGGCCGGGGCTGCGACGGGCGTCGCGTCCGGTGCTGGTGCTGCTACTGTCTGTGCGGTTGTATCAGTCATAACTGGATTACATCATCACGTTACCGTCTTGCGCGGTAACAGCCGTTGGGGGAGCGCCATTGGGGCCTGGGGCCGGCGGTGCTCCGGGTTGAGGGTTCATCATGGGCGTTTGCGCTTCCACAGCGGCCCGCTTCATCATTTCGTGCGTGGCGAGCATGAACTGCCTCAGCAGCGCAAGGTTCTCCTCCGGCACGCCGTCCAGAATGGCACGGTTATAGGATGCCTGGACCTTCTTCAGCGCCAGGACGTGGTCCTGGAACGGCTCGGGCCCCTCGTAAATGCCCTCATCGAGCATCTGCTCGACGATGCGGTCAATGTTGTCCGAGACAGCGCGGTCAAGCGCTAGGCTTTCCTCAAGATCGGGGAAGTCTAGAAGCCTCTTTCCCGTCTCCGGTTCAAGAAGGCCCGCATTGAGGAGGTCCTGTACCATGGCAAGACGACCAGAAGGAGTAGTAGGAAGAGAAGAGGCAGGGAATACCTGCAAAACGTAGGAGTCCTCATCGAGGTTGACGTCTTTCCACTTCAGCTCGGAGATCGTGTTGCGGTCCTTTTTGGCAACCACGGAGTACCGCGGAAAGCGCTTGGCGATTGCCCGGCCCTCGGCCACAAACAGCTTCGTGAGGCACATGAACATCTCTTCGTATGCCTTGGATACGATGGCGAATCGCTCGCTTTCGATGTCGTGGTACTCTCGCAGGGCAACACCAGACTCCAGGCCGGCTGGCTTCTGGCTTCCGGCGGACATCCTGGAAACTCCGGCGATCTCGTACGCCTTCGAGTATAGGTTCTCAAGGTGCTGGAACAGCTCCGGGTGAATGGTCTGCGGAGTCACCACTACCGGCCGCTGCCCGGAGTACTTGTAAATGCTCCCAACCTCATTGTTCAGCTGGCTGGTCTTTACGTTGCTGTTCGCCTCCACCCAGATCTGCGGACTCGACAGCAGGTGCATCGCCTTTTGGATCTTCTGAAGCAGGCGGTTGATCTCGCTCTGAATCCCGGTAAGCTCCTCGGCGAGCCCCACTCCCCAGAAGCCTCTTAGGGGCTGTGTCCAGCGGACGAACACAAACGGGAAGCAGCACTGCGTCCACGGCTCGTCGAAGACCGTGGTATCGGCAATGACGATACAATGCCTACCGTCCTTTGCGCCCTCGCCCGATGGCAGATGCCACGCCTCGACAACCTCTACCAGCTCGCAGATGGTGTCCTGCGCCGAGTAATCGGCGTCGTCGGCCTGCGGCGGCTTCGCCCGGTCAATCTCGGCCTCGTACCCCGGGAAGCGCTCCTTGAGCACCTCTTTGGCCAGGAACTTGGCCTGGAACATCTGCCGGGGGTAGCCATAGAAGCCCTCGCCGGCATCCACGAACACCTCGCCCGGGAAGACCCGCTCCGCGCAGACCTTCTTCTCGTCCGAGTAGACCTTGAGAATGCCCGTTCCAAACACGCAGGCGTCGAGCAGGGCGGCCGGCCCCTCGACGTGTGCCTTGGCGTTGTAGAACTGGGCGTCCGTCCACTGCTGGAGAAGCCTGGCCTTTCTGCGAAGGCTGTAGTTTCCTGCCGTCGTAAGAAAGCGCGGGCGGGGGTTGTGCTTTCCGATCCTGGCAACCACCGTATCGGTGACCGCCTTGATAACATTGAGAGTTACCCGCTCCTTGGAAATGATACGGTTATACGTGCCCGGGCCAAAACCCAACGAGTTCTGGTTGTTGTATAGGCGGACGTACTGGCGCAGGTCCTCAAGGCGGCCCACGTCACAGCTCCTAACCCGCGAATATGCTGAATAAATACCGTCGTGGGGCTTATCAGATGCCCACCACTTATATCCTGCGGAGTCAATCATCTGT
>ERZ1292629.3576-Hain-H43-01um-R1-3576-length-11937-cov-7_pt1 | contig 11626 bp, 13 predicted proteins | sample MGYA00564399_ERZ1292629 | MGnify/ENA primary metagenome ERZ1292629 (study PRJEB36523, sample SAMEA6512636) | groundwater metagenome | collected 2019-01-08 | study: AquaDiva: Metagenomics assemblies of 32 groundwater samples | reverse complement strand
TCCGACTTCGGTTAGCCAGACGGGAAGTTTTTCTTTCACGTACTTCTCTTTCGTATACGAAATGCCCGCCGCAAGGCGAAGCTCTTCATGATCTTTCAAAAATACGGTTCCAATTTCAAATAATTTCACCGACTCCTGCTCAAAGAGATTGTACTGAAGATTGAGCGTCAACTTCTCCTTAAGATTATCCAGCAAATTGGTACGGAGGAAAGATTTGTGACTCGCAAGCGACTTTTCTACCTCTCGCTCCCCGTGCGCTGCAAATGAGTAGGCATAAAGTTCCGTATACCCCGCATCTGCAAGAAGTATACGGACTTTGTTTGCCGCATCATAAAGAGGTGAAGGATCTGTAATCGTGTGCGGAGTGAGAGTTACAGAGGGAATGGAGTTTACCCCATAGAGTCGCATTACCTCATCCGCCAAATCTTCCACTACATTCAGATCACTTCGATCGGCGGGGATATACGCCTTCCCCCCAGCAACTCCCACGCGCACTCTATTTAAGAATGAGGTAATCTCTACGTCAGTTAATGATAAGCCTAAAATCTCATTAATTGTTTTTGGTAAAAATTCTATCGTCGTACGCGCCCGAGCTGGATCAGCAATAGTAGAGACCCCTGGCTTTGTTGGCCATTGCATTACCGCAGAGAGTTCCCGAGCAAAGCCCTCTGCACTTTTTGCGTCAGGTCTGTCTGGTAAAATTTTTACATCTAAAATCCAATCAGAACCTTCCTGCAGTATAGACTCCACTTCAGCAAAGCAATCGTTTAATTTCTCCACCACCTCATGAGGGCGCGGAAGCGCTGTGGGAAAATAGGATCCAATCTCATTCCAAGAGATACTCATAGTTAAAATTGCTTTAAGAAGCGAGCATCATCGCTGTAAAAGAGCCGGATATCGTTAATACCATACTTGATCATCGCAAGTCGATCCAGCCCAGTACCAAAGGCAAGCCCTCGCCACTTTTTGGTTCGCCGGCTGGCGGAGCGTCCCGTTGAAGTAAAGACGTTGGGGTGGAGCATCCCCGCCCCCACTACTTCTAGCCACTTGCCACCCCATTTAATATCCAACTCAACCCCCGGTTCAACAAAGGAGAAGAAGCTCCTCCTCCAACGGAACTCAATGTCAGGGCCAAAGATAGTGCGGTAGAACTCCTCTAGCATCCACTTGAGATTCCCCATATGGACATCCTCCCCTACCACAAGTCCATCAATTTGGTAGAACTGCGCTTCGTGCGTGGCATCAGTTGCCTCATTACGAAAGACGCGCCCCGGAGTAATAATACGGAAGGGCGGCTCATGTGTTTCCAAATATCGTGGATCAACCGAGGTCGTGTGAGTGCGTAAAACTTTGCGCTTCTCTATTGGCTTAAGCCAAAAGGTGTCTTGCATGGCGCGCGCGGGGTGATCAGCAGGAATATTGAGCGCATCAAAATTGTAGTGTTCGCTCTCTATCTCCGGACCCTCTGCCACAATAAAGCCCTGTTTTTTAAAAAACTGATGCGCAGTGTAAATAATTTGCGTTAGCGGATGTAGATGTCCTCTTTGTTCCATTTATGAGATTATAGTTTACCCGCCGTCGCTTGCCAAACTTATGAGCCAGCGGTCGGATTTGAACCGACGACCTATTGTTTACAAAACAATTGCTCTACCGACTGAGCTACGCTGGCAAGCTATACTATAGTAAAGAAATTGCTCTACCTCCGCCAGCTGGCGGATGAGCCCTGCCTGCCGGCAGGCAGGTAAGGTGGCGCACTTTTGAGTATAGCGAAAAACGAGAATTCGGGCTATGCCGCCTTTCTGGTGCCACCCCGCAATCCTTCTTTGTGATTTTTTAATTCTCCAATAAAGGCAGAGGGTATGGTGCCAACACGCTCTTCCCTCCTCCCCTTGATCGTATTCATAAGCGCAAGGAGACGATGCTCAATACTCACCGTTAAACTACGGAAGATAAGGAAGAGTGACTTTAGTAGAATAAAAAGATGCCGGCGGAGCTCACTGATTAATGCAGAAAGGCGCTCGTGCAAGTGGAGCCCATAGAGTTCCTCAACCCTCGCTCGCAATATGGGAAAAACGTAGTAATCGTAATAATGCAATGTTTCCCCACGACGTAAAGCAAGGAGATGATTCCCCCAAATACCCACGACACCGAGGGTTGTTATGAATGAGATACCAAGAAGTAACCACATACTCTGATTATACCGTTAGGCGCTCAAATCGCGAAATACTAATATTCTCTCCAAACTTTTGTACTGCATCGCGAATAAGGTCAGCAACAGTCTTTTCTGGGTCTTTAATGAACGGTTGTGCAAGAAGCGCCGTAATATCCTCTGGTGCCTGCGCCGCAACATGCATTGCGATGTCGTAGGCGAGCGCTTTAAAGTCAGGATTTTTTGCGACAAAATCGGTCTCACTTAAGAGGATGACGAGAGCACCGAGGGAACCAGTCGCATGTACATAGGCACTCACTGCGCCAGCATTTTGAGCACGGTCAGATTTTTTTTCAGCGATTACCTCGCCTTGAGATTTTAATGAGGCGAGAGCCTTTTCCTTATCTCCTCCAGAGTCCTTTAATGCCTTCTTGCATTGAGCAAAAGAGAATCCGGTCTCCTCGCGGAGTGATTTAATGTCTTGTGCAGAGATCATGCGGTGGCAGGCACCTCACGTACAATACGGGTACCCGCAATATAGGCATCAGCAAGTCGATTTACAAAATACTCAATGCTCGCGCGTGATGCATCGTTCCCCACAATGGGGTATTCAATACCGGTGATATTACAGTCAGCGTTTGAGAGACTGATGACAGGGACGCGTATTGCGTGCGCCTCGGCCACCGCAATAAACTCTTGCGCAGAGTCAATTACTACGAGCGCTGTGGGAATTGACTCAAGTGTTGCAATACCAGTAAAGTAGCGCTCTAATTTTTCGATCTCTCTATCAATGCGCGAACGCTCCTTTTTGGTGTACACCGAGAGTTCCCCTTTGGTACGCTTTTCCTTAAGATCCTTCATACGGGCAATGCGCTTTTTAATTTCATTCCAATTGGTGAGCGTCCCACCCAGCCAGCGCTCGGTCACCGTTGGCACCCCCATACGAATTGCGGCATCAAGAACAATCTGCTCCGCCTCCTTTTTACTCCCTACCAAGAGCACTACTTTGCGCTCTTCACCCAGTTTGTGTAAGTAAGCACAGGCGGCGTCAAGCTGCTCGTTCGTCTTCTCTAAGTCAATAACTTGGACACGGTTTTTGACACCTGCGAGGAAAGGTTTTACTGAAGGGTGGCGGCGACTCCGTGAGTAGCCAAAATGGGCCCCCGCGCGGAACATCTCCTCAATTGCATTCTGGTTCTGTGGTACAACAATTTTTGACATACGGAGAGGAGTGTAACACGGGAGTGACGAAGCCGCAACCTATTACTGCACCGTAAAGGACGCGCTCTCTCCTTGGGCTACAAGAGAGCCATTTACCGTAGCCTTAATACGGATGCGATACCCCGTCCCCGGTGGTACAAGAGGGATACTCAAGTAAGGGAATTGATAAGATCCAGAGTTCCTATCAATAGATTCCGAGTGGAGAATTGATCCAGAAGGAGAGACCAAGGATGCAGTTAATGAGGCACCACTGGGGACATCTGCGGCATTCCACTCAATATCCTCACGCCGTATCTCCTGTGGCCAAACAGTACTTGAATTGGGAAGTGTTATTTGGATGGAAGAGGCTGTGGACTTTTGAGTAGTTTGTGAAATCTGATATTTCAGGGTGATTGCTCCAGGTATAGTGACGGCAGGGCATGATGGACCCTTGGTAATAGTGACTGAAATTGGCATATCTCCACTATTGAGACACTTATATCCATCTCCCCCAAGAGGGTCTGTCGCTGGGTCAGAATCATGCAACTCAGCCTTATAGAAGATCTCGCCATCTGTTGATATTACATCGTAAGAAATATCGTTCGTTCTTGAGATATATGGATACATAGTGCTACTCACGGAGAGGCGATGGTTCGCTATGATTGTACGGCCAGACACACAGTCTGTTCCCGTGTGAGTAATCGTTGGCTGAGAAAAGTGAAGTGCCAGAGAATAGCCGTCGGATATCGGGGTCACACCATCGCCTGCAACCGCAACAATCTTTGCTGCAGGACTGGAGATAGAGGTATTGTCTGCATCAAGTATAACTTCCGAAGTCGGCCCCGCGTTGCACGGTAGACCGTTTATAAAGCATTTAATACTCGCGGGACAACTTGCTGCAGGAACACTAATAGTCACCGTCACCGATGTATCTTGTGCAGGCATAAGGAATGTACAACTAGAAATTCCTGGTCCCGCACATGATATCGTCGCTCCTGGGGTAAGGTCTGCGGCAGCAGAAAGTGTGACTGAAGTACTATCAGCAACCGCAACTGGGCCACACGCAGATCCACAACTAATTGACCCAGGAGTTGAGACGATGGTTCCCACAGTACCATCATTTCTAACTACATTTACGGTCAGTGTATGTGTACCAACTTTTGTATAAGGACAAAGTGAAGTATTGCTTATTACTCCCGTAACACCATCCGTAAGTGTTACATTGATGTTGTAAGTCCCTGGAATAATATTTGAGATAGTGTACGTAGAATTAGTAGCACCAGAAATAGGAGCTGAGTCTTTCTTCCATTGATATCTCATTGATGGTCCGGACGAAGGGGCTACGCTCCATGTAACATCATTACCCGTTGCGCTAGGAGAGCACGTATAACTACCTCCTCCACCACCCCCAGGAATGCACACTCCTCCAGCAGGACATGCTGTTGAAGTACTTAGACTTGGATTCATTGAAAGCCACCCGACGACGGTTGAGCCCCAGGCAAAACCACTCGCATCAAGTCTATCAGTTCCACTTGGCGCAAAAGTAACACCATACGCTGGCGCTGTTGTATCGCTCAATTTAATCCACCCATCCCACCCTGCACTTGCAGGCAATTTCCCAGCAATAGCGCGTGCCCATCCAGTTAAAGTTCCGTTTACTAACTTAGCCGGCATTGGAACAAGAGATCCCGGAGGATTGTCTGTCGGAGTGAAGTCTATCCACCCTATGTTATTACTCCAGGCGTAGCCAGATAGTTTACCGTCTAATACTGGATCTATATCACGAGTTATAACGACAGAGTAAACAATAGGACTTCCTGGATCGGCAGAGTTAAAACTCACCCAACCAATATTTGAGCTCCATGCCCATCCAGTAAGAGGAAGAGGATCTCCGATCGGCGCAGCATGTGCTGGTGGTGGGGTAAGTGGAGCAGACCACCCTTCCGGTATCCATGGTTGTGAGTTCTGCCAAAAAACAAATGCGGACGCGAGCACAACAACTGCCCCAAGCAACAGCGACGCGGTGCGTTTGCTTCGGAGAAATTTCATTACATCTATTGTACCACCAGTCGTCAAAGGTACCCCAATGGAGTTATCCACATCAAGCGTTTTCTTCTGTATGAGCGAAATTCTGGAGCGCAGTAACGATTGCCTCCAAATCCCCTGCAAAAATTTTTTCTATATTATGCCATGACTCTTTAATACGATGGTCAGTCACACGATCTTGGAGTACGTTGTAGGTACGAATTTTTTCCGAGCGATCACCAGTTCCAATCTGGGTGCGCCGCTCCGCGCCAAGCGCCTGGGCATCCTTCTCCTCCTGTGCCTGCTTCAATTTAGCCAACAAAATAGCGTAGGCCTTATCACGATTTTTTTGTTGACTCCGCTCGCTCGTAGAGCGGACAGTAAGCCCAGTAGGTTTATGAGTAAGTCGAACTGCGGTCTCCACCTTATTGACATTCTGTCCGCCAGCCCCACCAGAGCGAGAAAAATCAATCTCAATATCATCTGACTTTATTTCAAAATCGTTCTTTTCAACAAGAGGGAGTACTGCAACCGAGGCCGTGCTTGTGTGGATACGCCCCTGCTTTTCAGTCGCGGGGACACGCTGGATGCGATGCACCCCCATTTCATACCTAAAATCCTCGTACGATCCCTTCCCATGGATCTCAAACGAGGCCTCCTTATACCCACCCATTTCGGCACGAGATTCATCTACCGTCTCAAAGCGATACCCTCGGCGCTCTGCAAAATGTTGATACATCTCGGCAAGTTCTTGCGCAAAGAGCGCCGCTTCTTCCCCACCCGCTCCCGCGCGTACCTCAAGCACAAGGGCGCGAGGAGACTCACTCTCTCCCTCTCGAGCAGTAGTAATAGAGTTCATATGGGAGAGGAGTTCCTCCTGCTGTATACGGAAATTATGAATCTCCTCCTGCGCAAGCTCACTCATACTCGGGTCTCCCTCCTTGAGCATTTCAGCATCGGCAATGCGGCGTTCAAGATCATCAAAGAGCGCCACAAGATGTGCCGTCCGCGCATCATTCCTAAATTTATTGAGATCCATAGGGTCTCTCTAGACTGCCTTTTTTATCCGTACCTTTTTTGCTTGCAACGTGGATGTTTTCGTTGCACGTGGGGCAACGGCCTTAGCTTGGCGTGCTTTAAACTTCTCCACGCGGCCTGCGGTATCCATCACCTTTTCAGTACCCGTAAAAAAGGGGTGGCACGCACTACACATCTCTACCTTAAGTTCGGGTTTTGTTGAGCCAACAGTAAAAGCGTTTCCGCAGGAGCAATGCACCTGTGCTGTTGCGTAATAGTTAGGATGGATTTCCTTTTTCATCGCGTGCAAGTATACCAGAGAACTAGAGTCCTTGCAACGGGTCAATCATCGTACTCTGGATGTTTCCTGCGATGCTCATAACCGAATTGCCATAGAAGGCGTTAGAGGGTTTGCTCCAATTACCTCCGGCGTAGTAGCGTAGTGCCGCCTCACGCTCTGCCGCAAAGGTCTGTTGTGCCGCACCGAGCTCGGAGAGATAGGTGGCGGAGGCCATAAAAGCATCCTCTGGATTCCATGGGTTTGGAGGGTTATGCCCCGTCGCGGTAGCGATCTTTGCCTGATAGGCCTCCCAGGTAGTGGGGATGAATTGTGCCGGTCCCATGGCGCCTCCCCAGCCACCCTTGTAGGGACACGAGAGCGGCTGGGACTCGGGGCTCAAACCTAGAGCAGAAGTGATGCGTAAGTAGGCAGACTCGTCATCACGGCGAGAGTTATCACCGGGCCCCGGCATAATGGCGCGCCACAACTTCTCTGATGGATCGCTCGGGCGATTACAGGTACCAATGTTCTGTCCTAGATTAGTCTCTTGGGTAAGGATGGCGAGAAGGAAGGCGGGGCGTACTCCCGTCCTTTTTTCCGCAAGTTGCGCGTACTCTAAAGCACGGCCAAAGGGAATAGCCGTCGTATCACGGAGAGAGAAGAGCGCGCTTCGAATAGCAGCCGCCTTTTTTTGCCTATCGGCAAGCAAATACTCATAGCCGCGCTCCTGTGTCTTTGAAATTGAGAGAACCTTCTTTTTTTCTCCCTCCTTTTGCTCAACCTCTTTCTTCTTCAATTCTATTTCCAACTTTGCACTCGCTTCGTCCACCTTTTTTTCCTCTAAAGATTGCTTAGCACTCTCCGTTTCCTGTTTAACGCCACGGATGAGATCCATTGAATCTCGTACCTCTCCCTGTACCGAAACAAGGGTGTCCTCTGCCGAAAAAAAGTCAGAGAGTTTGTTGTAGCCGAGCACCACTTCGGGCAGTGTCGCTCCATCCAACTCAAATGAGCTCTGGAGAAGTTTGCGCAAGTAGTCTCGGCGCGTCTCTAAATCATCTTCAAGAGATTTGATAGTGTTTAACTTCCCCCCAATATCTTTAGTGATCTTGGAGATAGAAATATTTTTTGACTTGATTTCCAGTTGTGCTTTGTTGATTTGCGTGCCAAGGATGGAGACATCACGTTGGATGCTTGCCGACTGTTGGCGCTGACTCTGCAAGAGAGTGCTCTGGAGCCTAATTTCCAACTCTAGCTTACTCAACTCCTGCTCCAGTTGCGCGCGGCGCTCTTCAACGGTAAGAGCGCTCACCAATAATGGCGCACTAATAAGTACAGCAAAAACAAAAAACCATACGTTTCGCATGACTTTAAGTATAGCATAGCTACTCGCTTACAGGAGTCTCGGTGCCCCCTTCGCCTTCCTCCTCCTTCTTACCCTTCTTTTCTACCTCAATTTCAGAAATATCCATCGCAACTGGTGTTTCCTCTTCCTCTTTAGCAACGGTAATAGAGGCAACAATCTCCTCTGCACCAGTGAGTATGGTTACGCCCGCGGGGAGTGTAATGCCGGAGACCGCGATCTGACTCTCTAAGGTCTCAAGTTTCTCCAAAGAAACTGCCAATTCGTGAGGGAGATTAGCGGGTAATGCCTCCACCTCCACCTCGTGTAGAACTTTTACCACAATGCCGCCAAGTTTGAGCGCTGGTGCCTCACCCTCAAAAATGAGAGGGACGTTAACGTTAATCTTTTTACCCTTCTCTATCGCATAAAAATCAGCGTGGACTGGTTCACCGGTAGAGGGCTGGAACGTGACCTCGTGGATGAGCACATCCTTCTTCTCTCCACCTGCCTCAAAACTAATAACCGATGATTCCCCCGCCTGTCGGTACACCTTTTTAAAATCTGCTGTGGCAACAAAAAAGTTTGTTGAAGGATCCTTGGGACCATACACAACCACAGGCAATTTGCCCGCCGTGCGCTCCTTGGCGAGCCCTTTCCCCACCACTATTCGCTTTTCTGCCGCTAAGGTAATCACGCCCGCCATTATATCTATAAAATGAGTAATGTCAAAACAAAACCCCCTGTTGAACATCGGATGTTCAACAGGGGGAAGATTTTAAGGTACAGAGACTCATGTAAGTGCCCAAGTATCCAAGGATTACCTGCCTGCCGTCAGGCAGGTTTGGGCACGCCTGCCTCGCCGGCAGGCAAGTCGCAGAAGCAGAGGAGCCAGCGGTCGTCATCCCAGTCATACTCGAAGCCGCCGAGACTGAACCCGAAGCGACCGTCCGAGTCCCGAAACACGCCCGGCACCCTGCGGTAACCGCCGGCGTCTTGCCAGAGACGTTCTTTTTCATCAAAGGAGACATACCCATAGCCTTTGAGTAGCTTGTCACGCTTCTGTTCATAGACAAGAGATACTCCTTGAGGACCGGTAAATACTGCGTTCCGATTCTTGAGAAAGGCTACGCGCTCTTTGGACGTGGTCAGTCCCGAGACCGTCTGTTTGAAGACGGTGACAGAGAGTCTGTCACCCGGTTTGAGTATGCGACTGGGGGTTGGGAAGTGCTTGTCGCTGATGTCGTTATCGTACGAAAAGAACTTTTTGCGGTTCTTTCTGCGGAACGAGGCGAGCTGGGTCGCGTGAGAGTAGTTCTCTGGGACAGTGATGATGCCGAGGTCGGCGAAGAGGGAAAATTTCTCGCTTGATTTGGCAGGAGCCATGGGCTCCGGCTTCTTCCAGTCACCAAAGCGTGCTTCCCTATCATCCGGAGAGAGATTGTTGAACCGCTCCCACTGGTCAAGGGTAACTTGTCCTACTCGATACTTTGAGAGGGTGTCAATTTGCAAGCCAGCCAATTTGGCCGATCCTGCGTCGATGGTAGTCGTCATCGTTTTACTCCTCGTGCTTTAAACTATATAGCCCATCCGCCAAGCGGAGAGGGGCGTTTTTCAATCTATCTACTATTATACACCCTTATGATTAAGTTGTCAAATCAATCAACCCTCGTTTCCTAAAGAACGTAATATTTTGTAGGTATTCCCGTGTGAAAGGAGACCGCGGTACGATTGGAGAACTTCGGGCTTATTGTGCGTTTCCCGCAATCTTCTTTTCATTCTTTTTTTAGTATTCGTCCGTAATACGCGGTGGTGATAAAAGTGTACCCAGCCGAGAAAATCCATTCTCGGGAAAAATATCTTGAGACCATGACGCGGGAGCCGTGACCGCCGCGTGACGCATGATTTCAAAAGACAGTATAACAGACCGTATTTGGATATAAAAAAATTGACCCCCAACCTGCGGAAGCAGATCGAGGGTCAAAGGGCTTGAGGTACAAAGGGTCAGCAAGAATTGCGGGAGAACACCTGACGGCCATCGTACCACGTGATCGGGTCCTCGGTGGAGCCCGCATCCACGCCCCAGCCACCGTCGTCCCAGTACACGCTCACGGTACGGAGCACGCCGGTTTGGTCCTTGATGTAGAAGATGTTGGCGTAGCCATTGGTGAGAAGGATACCGTCTTCGCCGTGCTTCTGCTGCTCCATGAGGAAGAACATCTCACAGAGACTCGTTTCTGCTTTTTCCTCCCCGCCGAGCTCGGTGATGATGGGAGCGTCTACCGAAGACTTCCGTAACGTTGCGTAGCGGAGCACTGTCTCACCTTTTGGCTCCTCGGTTTTGGCGAGGAACCATGCGCGGAACTTATCTCCGAGGTAGCTCACCTTCACCTCCGTGTCAGGGCCAGTACCGCACACAAAGTGCTCGCTGACGCTGAACGGGAATGCTGTCGGGGCACAGGTGATGCTCCCCACTAGTTGGAGGAGTGGACTCCTCACAATAGTGGCGTTGCCCTCAATGACCTCCCTTACTTGTGTGGAAAAATCATCTTGGCAAAAGCGCTTAATCTGCGCATTGGTCCAGTTACCGCGGCGAAATGCCGCTTTCAGTTCACCTGCTTGATCAACATCGAGCATGAGGTCACTCATCGTTAATCTCCTTTGTACAACGGTGTTCTTACGAACAGTGTTGCTTATTTTTTGGACCATCCGCCTTCGCCAGCTGGCGAATGACGGATTTAGCCCTTATTTCAATTCGCCAGTTGGCTAATCTTCTACCATTATACACCCAATGGCATATCCTATCAATACCTTCAAAAAGGGCTTATTTTTTACAGATTATTGAAGAGTTTGAGGCGATATGAATATACTTCCTTGATATCCCCAGTTTTGATTGACTTTTCAATAATCATTTGCTAACATGCATATATCACTACGAAAAAGACCCTTGCTGGGCTCGTCCCAGCTGGGGGCTTTTTCATTTTATTGAACTTCTAAAATACTCTTTTGATCACCAATATAAGCAATATGAGCTCCCGTACGCTTGAGTAGAAGCGAACATTTTTCATCTGGGGCTGGAGAAAGGATAACCTCGAGTTGTCCTTTCTCCAGCCAGAATTTAACGAGCGGAGTATAGTCACCATCGCTTGTTACTAAGACTGCTTTCATAGCAATACCTTCGTATGAGTCTCGCATAGCTTGCATTATTAAATCCGCATCACAATTTCCTTTCGCCTTTCCAAGCCCATCATAAATTACGTCCTTAAAAACAAGGGTGAATCCTGCTTCTTGTAACTCTGTGTACAAATCTTTATTCTTCGGGATGTATCCAATAAAAAGATACGCACGACCAACTCCATATTTATCGGAAAGCCACACACGGAGTCGAGTATAATCGAGTTCCCAACGAAGTGATTTGACCCCACGATGAAGATTCGCACCATCAATGTACGCAAAAATTGTAGAGTCAGACTTCATACCAAAAATCTTATAATCCGTTAAAAAGTTTGAGGCGAGCGGCGGCGGCGGATTCTATGGCGAGCACCGCGCCCTTCATTATTTTATACGGTGCTACTTCATCTGGGTGTTCAGTTAGTGATTGCTTGAGCGCATC
>ERZ1292629.3712-Hain-H43-01um-R1-3712-length-11637-cov-5_pt1 | contig 11637 bp, 12 predicted proteins | sample MGYA00564399_ERZ1292629 | MGnify/ENA primary metagenome ERZ1292629 (study PRJEB36523, sample SAMEA6512636) | groundwater metagenome | collected 2019-01-08 | study: AquaDiva: Metagenomics assemblies of 32 groundwater samples | reverse complement strand
CATGATTGATGTTGTCAGCAAAACTTTTAACTTAACCGAGGGCGAAAAAAGTCTTTTATTGGAATCCGATGTCGGTAATGGATTGTTTTTTGCCGGACTCAATCGCGTGGCCATTCAAATCATCGCCTCCTATTTGGAAGACGAGATAATCACCACCAATCCCGAACAAATTTTGGAACAACGCGCCGCCGCTAAATAAAATATGGAACCAAAAATCAGCGGAGTTGAGGCCACACTGCTTATCATCGTCGCCATTGTCGCCGATCTAGTGGGTCTCATTCCCATCGTCAACATCATCGGCACGTTAATTAGTCTTGCCATAACCCAAGCCTACTTTAGAATTAAGGGAGTTAAAGCTACCGCCAACCTCGTCGCCCAAGCAATTGATCTTATTCCAGTCTTGAGCATTTTACCGGCTACGACCGTCGGCGTTGCAATTGTACTTTGGCTCGATCGGCACCCCAAAGGACTGGTCAACAAAGTCACCGACCTTGCAATTACCCCAAAAAAGCCAATCCCCACCGTCAAATAACATGAAATCAATTTTAAAACACTCCATTGTTTTAAGCGCCTTGTTTGTGTTTTTATTGCATCCGCCAATAACTTCGGCGCAAAATTCAGCCGTTGACAGCAGACTCAATGTTCCGCTTCCCGGTTTAGAGGATGTAAAGGTTGGTGTGAATAACGGTCCGCAAAACACCAACCAAAGCCCCAATCTGGAAGGAATAAAAAAATATCTCAACGCCATTTACCGTTACGGTCTTGGACTTGGGGCGCTCCTCGCTATTCTGCGCATTGCCTACGCCGCGATTAAATATTCAACCTCCGGAGGAAATAGTAGCTCCCAAACCGAAGCAGTGGAGATTATCAAAAACGCCCTCTGGGGCTTGGGACTCTTGTTGGTGGCTACGCTTATTTTAAACGTGATCAATCCCAGGGTTTTTACCCTGGAAAGCGGAAACGGTGCTTCTAATGGTGGTAGTACCGGCAATACTTCCGGAAACTCAAATAATCCACCGGCACCAATACAACCGCCCCCGCCAACACCACCGAGCGAACCCTTAATTCCCAATGGCCAAGGCGGCGCTGGACCAAACAACACCACGCCAATCATTGTTTCACTAAGTCCAGCCGGCCCCAATGGCTTTACGCCCGGAAGCCCGGCTACATTAAACTTTAGCGACAACACCGAAAACGAAGCTGGTTTTATGCTTCTTGAACTTGATCCAAATCGGAGCTCATATCCGACAACTCAACTACAACCAGGCCAACAAGGCCCACTGGCGCCACCAGAAGGAACTACAGCCATTAGTGTTTTCCCGCCAAATAGCGATGGTGGATTATATTTGGTTAATTTCGCCATGCCGGCGCCAACCTTTGGAAATCAATCCGTCAGAAAATTTGCAGTTATAGCAATTGGCCCAGACAATTCACTTTCTCCAATTAGCCCCGACCAAATATACACTCTGCCCAAATAAATAATCCCCATTTAAAAACCCAAGCTAAATCGGTTTTATAATCACACAGCGATCTCTGCCCTCGCCGGAACTCTCGGTCTTGACCTCTGGGTGAATAGAAAGCTCCACGTGAACCAATCTTCGCTCATAGGCATTCATTGCTGGTAGGTGAACTGGAGACTTGGCGCTAAGCGCCTTGCGCGCCGCCGCCTTGGCTAAATCCACGATAATTCGCTCTCGCTCCTTGCGATAATTATTAACATCTACAAAAAAAGTGCCAATCTCCAACTTCTTGGCGATTAAACGCACTAAGTGATCAAGATCGTGCACCACTTGCGGCAAATGTTTTTTAAACCAATCACTTTCGTTGGCAAAAATGCTGACCTTCCGCGCTTCAAAATCAAAATCAACCGCCGGCTCAACAAGCCCAAGTAATTCAACGACTCTCCTGACTTGATCCTGAAAGATTTCCATGGGGTTTCAAATCCAGCGAACGAGTAACGATAAATTGCTGAAAAATAGAAAACAGGGAGGTAATGACCCAATAAAATCCAATCGCGGCCGGTAAACGAAGTAGAATAAAAAAGGTAATTACTGGCCCAATGAAGAGCATTTGCTTACTCATAGCCGAAGCCGGAGTAGAAGCACTCGGCTTGGGTAAAGCCGCTTTTGCCTGAAAAAATTGAGCAACCACCGCTAGAACCAAAACTATCATACTGGGCTTTGCAAGATCAATCAAGCCAAAAAAGCTTGCTTGGATGGACGAGACCGGAACTATGAACGAATAAAGACTTTTGAGCACGGCATCAGAGGTAAAATCATTCAAAAAAACTTGATAAAGAGCGATCAATACTGGTAATTGCAGAATCAGCAAAAAAATACCGGAGAAGGGATTAAACTTATGCTCCCGATACAACTCCATTAATTTAGTCGCCTGTTGTTGTTTGTCGTCCTTGTGAGTCTCTTGAATTCTTTTGATGTGCGGCTGCAACCTCTGCATGACCAACTGATTCTTAAAACTCTTATAAAAGAGTGGGTATAAAATAAAACGAATTAAAAGCGTGAGTAGTATAATCGCCAAACCAAGATCATGAAAAGCCACGGTATTGTATAAAAAAACCAAGGCGTTAAAAAGGGGACGATACAAAACCTCAATAAAAAATATTTTCATGTTTGGGATAAATAGCGGATAAAATCCAATACCAGCTTTTCTCGTAACTCGGATGATTGAAAATCGCTCGCGGGTGGCAAAAGGGTCAATAGGACATCTCGTGGGGCTACGCGCGAATAAACCTCTCTCGCCGCCCCAAAAAAGGCTCTCTTAAGACGATTACGCAAAACGGCGGTTGCAAACGACTTCTTCGGAACCACAACGCCAAAACGCGGATAGCCAGCCTCGGCGGGAAAAATACGGAAAATGGCGTATGGAAGCCTAACTACTTGCCCCCTCCTGCCAAAAAAATCTCCGACCGGAAGCCGCCGGGCTTTAGCCAGCATTAAAGACTAAACCGTTAACCGCTTTCGGCCCTTGGCGCGGCGGCGACTCAAGACCTTTCGCCCATTGGCGGTACGATTTCTCCTTAAGAAACCATGGGTTCGAGCTCGTTTCCTCTTTTTTGGCTGATAGGTTTGCGACATGGCAAGCATACTAGCAGAAATAAACCATTACAGCAAGTAAAAAAACTTTTTTCTTTCTAAAAAAGGAGTTCTCCACAGGTAGTGCACAGCTTACACCCAAAAGCTTCTTTGACTCGCGATGAGGTAAGCATACAATGGGTAAAAGATTAGCCAGCTCAATCAGTCTTTATAACCATGGAGTTCGATCAATTGTGGCAATCAGCCCTCGGGGAAATAGAACTTCAAGTTTCACGTCCAAATTTTGCGACGTGGTTTAAAAACAGCAAACTCATCGACAAAAAAGAAGGAACGGCTCTAATTGGTCTGCCAAATAATTTCGCCAAAGAGTGGGTAGAAAATAAATACAACAAAGTCATCCTGGGAACCTTGCGAGGCATGGATGACAGCACTAAAAAAGTGGAATTTGTAGTCTACAACGAACGCACCACGCAAAAACCGACAATTAAATCTAGCAACAAAATCACCATCAACAAGAATGATGATTTTGGCCAACTTTCATTCAGCGAATTCAAGGTTGATCAAGTAACTAACCTCAACTCCAAATACACCCTAAGCTCTTATGTTGTTGGTAAAAGCAATGAGATGGCCTATGCGGCGGCCATGGCGGTCGTAGACTCGGTTGGTAACAAATACAATCCGCTTTTTATTTACGGCGGGGTTGGTTTGGGAAAAACCCACCTCATGCAAGGCATGGGCAATGAAGTCTCGTTAAAATATGGCGGTAAAATAAAGGTAAAATATGTATCTTCGGAAAAATTCACCAACGATGTCGTTTGGGCGATTAGAAATAAACGCATGGAAACTGTTAAAGAAAAATATCGCTTGATTGATATGCTAATTATCGACGACATTCAATTCATCGCCGGAAAACCAAGTACCGAAGAGGAATTTTTTCACACTTTTAACGCCCTCCACGAAAACAACAAGCAAATCATCATCTCCTCTGATCGTCCGCCAAAATTCATCCCAACCCTTGAAGAACGCCTGCGTTCGCGTTTTGAGGGTGGTATGGTGGTTGATATCGGAATACCGGACTACGAACTGCGCTCGGCCATTATCCGGTCTAAACTTCAGGAGAAAAAAGCGGCTCTTAGCGATGAAATAATAAATTTAGTGGCCAATAAAATTCAAAAAAACTTCCGAGAAGTTGAAGGCATTATTAATAAGATTTTATTTTACCAAAACCGAAAGGGCGATGATCTAACCGCTAAAAACGTGGAAGAAATTATCAGCGAATCCAGCCAAGAGCCCACAAAAAACATCAACCCTAATCAGATTATTAAAGCCGTGGCGGAGTTTTCGGAAATCCCTCCACTTGATTTACTCAATAAATCACGTAAAAAAGAAGTGGCTGAAGCGCGCCAAATTCTAATGTATCTTCTTCGAGAAATGCTCCAATTATCCTACCCCCATATCGGCCGGAGAATCGGCAAACGCGATCACACCACCGCTATTTATGCCTACGAAAAAATTGCCAAGGAAATCCAAAAAAATCCGGCTCTTAACCAAAAAATTCTTATTATTAAAGAATTAATTAGTAAAGGATAGCGCTGTTTAAAACCTGTGAATAAAAACCGTACAATCTGTAGATAAAAAATAATATTTAAAAAAATGAAAATTTATACACACCCAAACCACCAATTCACCCTAAGTTCTGCACAATCCAAAAAAAATCAAAAATCAAAAATAAACCTTTTAAATCAGTACGAAAAAATAAATTAAACTGACTTATCCACTTTTCCACAGCTACTATTACTACTGCTATGAATTTAATAATATTAAAAGATAACCTAAGAGAAGGGCTCAACACTTTAGAAAGAGCGGTTTCCGAAAATAATGCTTTACCGATTCTCAAAAATATTCTTCTCCAAACCGAAGCCGGGAAAGTTAGATTATCTGCGACTAATCTAGAAATTGGCGTCACTAATCTTTTGTTTGGAAAAATATCCGAAGAGGGAAGTGTTACGGTGCCATTTCAAGCTTTGTATAATATTATTAATAATAGCGATACCGAAAGAATTACTCTTCTTTCTCAAGATACAACTTTAATCATTAAAGGGGAGAACTATGAGGCTAAAATTCAAGGATTGAATCCGGATGACTTCCCGATTATTCCCAAGATAGATAATCAAAATAACAGCATCGAAATTGATTCTAGTACTTTTAAATCGGGTTTAAGTGATGTCTCGGTTGCCGCTCATGTTTCAGAAATAAGACCAGAAATAAGCGGAGTTCTCTTTGATTTCCAAATTGGAATTATAAAATTAGTAGCCACCGATAGTTTTCGTCTCGCGGAAAAAACCATTGATCATACGAAATTCAAAACCAATTTTACTCAAGGATTTAAAACTATCATCCCCCTTAAAACAATACAGGAGATAATGCGAATTTTTAGCGACAATAAACCAATTAAAATCTATTTTGATAATCATCAAATACTGATTAAAAATGAGAACGTTGAACTCATTTCCAGAATTATTGAAGGAAATTATCCGGATTACGAACAAATTATTCCTAAAAGTATTGAAACCGAAATTACGGTTAAGCGAGATAATTTAGTTAATGCCTTAAAATTAGTCAGTACTTTTTCTAGTAAAACCAATGACATTCGGTTAAAAATTACCGAAAACAATAAGGCTATGGAATTATATTCGGCCAACCAAAATCTCGGCGAAAACAATTATCTCATCCCAATTAAAAGCAAGGGAGCCGATAATAAAAGCTTGAGTTTTAATTGGCGTTATCTTTTAGATGGCTTAAAAGCCATCAAAACCGAAGATATTTTTTTTGGCATCAACAGCAACAATCGCCCGGCGCTTCTTAAATCTCCCGACAGCCGAGATTATTTCTACATTCTAATGCCAATCAAAGGGGATTAGTTTGGTGGTAAACAATTACCTCTCTGGTGAATCGCCCGCCGTTTTTAGCATAAGTATTTACCGTGATGGTGTTTTGTGGCAAAAGCGATAGTGGGTTAATAAAAAATTGATAATGACTGTCGGTTGATGAAAATGAATTTTTTATCGTAACCAAGAAACCATTAAACAAAATCTCAATCCGATCAATCGCCAAAGGATCAGACAACTCCAATGAAATCTCAAAAGGAGTTGAATTGATGAAAAATCCCGCCGTCGGTTTGGTTAACGAAATAAAATCCTTTTTTTGAGGCGTAATAAACTGGGATTCCATAAGTGAGGCCGCGCCTGGAATTGGCTGATTATAAACCGAAGGGGTTGAGGTGGAGAAGCCCGGAATATTGCGACTGGCCCACACCAAAACGCCCTCCTCCCAACGGGTAAACTGTGAATCTTCGGCCGGGTTGATTGGCAAGGGGCCCAAAGGATCCTTAATTCGGGCGTAATAAAGAATAGAATGAATTTGGGGGTATTGCTTTATTCCATCGGAATAGACCGCGATCGAAGATCCATTTAGCATCGGTTTCGCAACCGAAACCAGATCAGGTTTCTGAAAAGCCGCCGCGTCGGTTTTCAAAAGGGCCGCCGCCAAAAACTGGTGCCAAATCGGAACCGCCGCCAAAATACTGCCGCCCTTTTTCTGCATCGGTTGATTGTCGTTATTGCCTGCCCAAACACCAACTACTAATTTTGGCGTGTAACCCAAAGCCCACGCATCTCGGTAATCGTTGGTTGTTCCAGTTTTAAGCGCGACCTCATAGCCAGAAAAAACCGTTTGAGCGAAACTATTTTGAAATAACGGTCTTCGAGCTTCGGGATCGGATAAAATATCGTTAATCATTCGGGCGTATTGCGGCTCAATCGCGAGCGTGGAATTGTCTCGATACTTCTCTAAAACAGTTTCTCCGTCTTTAACCTCAAGAACCATGGTTTGTTTGCGAAAAATTCCATCTTGAGCGAAAACGGAGTAGGCATTGACCAACTCTGCGAGCTTCACCTCGCCACCGCCAAGCACCAACGACAAACCGTAACGGTTGCGGTCATTGAGAGTTGTAATCCCAAACTTCTTCAGTATCGCCAGTGTTTGATCAATTCCAGCCAAATACAGGGTTTTAACCGACGACACGTTAATTGATTGGGCCAAGCTTTCGCGCATCGTAATCGGTCCGCGAAAAGTATTGTCATAGTTGTGTGGGTGATAACTGCGCTCTGGGTCGCCGGTGGTATCAAACTCGGTCTCGGTGTCAAAGATTATGGTATTGGACGGATAACCGCGCTCAAAAGCCGCCGCATAGGCAAACGGCTTAATTGATGACCCTGGTTGCCGAAGTCCTTGGGTTGCCACGTTGAAGTTTCCTTCATTTTCCACATCAAAATAATCTCTTGACCCGACCAAAGCCAGAACTTGTCCGGTAGTTGGGTCTTCGGCCACCAAAGCGGCATTTTTACCCCTGTATAACTCCTCGTTGCGCGCCGCGCCATCGGCAACGGCTTTTTCGGCGATTTGCTGTAAATCCCAATCAAGCGTGGTGGTAACCTTGAGTCCGGCCGTTCTAACAAAATCCTCTCCATAGGCGTTGGCTAAATAATCCTGAATTGCAATCACAAAATGAGGCGCCTTGATTCCAGTAAGTTGTGGCACAAAATTAAGTGCATACTCCCGAGCCTCATCCCGAACTTTTTCGGTTATAAATCCCTCCTTAAACATGCGTTCCAGTGTTAGATTTTTGCGAGCCAAAAGCTCATCTAAGTGTCCGCCCCACGGCGAATAACGAGTTGGCGCCTTGGCGACGGCGGCCAAAGTTGCCGCTTCCGGCAATAAAAGATCTTTAGCTGATTTTCCGAAGAACGCCTGGCTCGCCGCCTCCACGCCGTAAGTATTCGCCCCATACGGAATGTAATTTAGATACAAATTTAGAATCTCATCTTTGGTAAATCGCCGCTCTAACTGGAAGGCGAGCAGAAGCTCCTTAACTTTACGGGTTAGGGTGCGTTCGGGGCTTAAGAAGGCGTTTTTGGCCAATTGCTGGGTGATGGTAGAGCCACCTTGTAAGGCGCCGCGGTTCCGGAGATCAAACCAAAAGGCTCGCAGTAAAGATTTTGGCTCAAACGCGGCGTGAGTGTAAAAATTAGCGTCTTCCAGAGCGATTGTCGCCTGTTTCAAAAAAAGAGGAATTGAATCAAAGGGAATAGTCGTTCGCTTTTCCTCGCCATGAATTTCATAAAGCAGCACCGCGCCGGTTCGGTCATAGATCTTGGTTGACTGGGGAATTCTCTGCGCCGTAATAAGTTGGGATGATGGCAACGATCTAGCGATGTAAAAAAAGAATAAAGCCGCGGTTAAACCGCCGCCAAGCGCCAAAAAAAACAACCAGGCAAAAACCCTTTTCATGTCTTGCCAGTATAAAAGAAGCGGGGTCTAAAATCAAAAAACCGCCCCTCGATTAAGAAAGGGCGGGTTTTTGCGCGTAGCCAAATCAAAAGTTAATATTCCGGTTCTTCACCCGCTTCATTTTCATCAACTTCGGAACCATCTTCGTCAAAATCTTTCTCCGTCAATTCAGAATCATCATCCCCGTCGTTGGTCTCATCAAGTAAGGCATCATCATCCTTAAAATTATCGCGTTCTTCATTGTCGTCTCGACGGGTTTTTTTCTTTTGCAAAAGACGAAGTGAATCAAGGCGTTTCATCGTGCAAATGTGCTAAAAAAAGATTGGCGACCTTTTTAATAGCCGCCATTATAGCATGGCGCTTTTGTGTGTCAAAAGAGAGTCAAGAATGGAGTTGCTCACAGGGCGTTTAAGATTCCAATTCCTCTTTAATTGGCTAGCTAATTTTGATTTAAACACGCTTATTTCGATGTAGATAAAAAGTTGCAATCGCGATCGCCAAGGCATCCGAGGCGTCATCGTGGCCGGTGATTTCGGGAACTCCTAAAAGCAGAGCCACCATTTTGGCAACACTCCGTTTGTCAGCCGCTCCGTAATTAGCCACTGCTTGCTTGATTTCAATTGGGCGATACTCAAAAACCGGAAGATCGGCGCGCATAATTTCCAATAGCAACACTCCGCGCGCTTCAGCCACACTTAAAGCCGTTTTTTGATTTTTGGAAAAAAATAACTTTTCAATGCCAACTATCTCCGGCGCCACCCTAAGCAATAGATCGCGAAAGCCATTACCAAGAGCAAGCAACCTAGCGTTTTGCGTTAATGACTTAATCTCCAAAGTTCCATAGTCAAGAAGACGCAAGTTGCCATCTTGAGATTCAATCACCCCCCAACCAATTCGGGTTGTTCCGGGATCAACGCCAAGAATTTTCATGTCAGCGAGTCGGCCACGAAGCGACGTTGGTGGTTACCGATTCCACGTCCGGGTTATTTTCCAAAGCTTCCACTAAGCGCAAGAGAGTGGCCATGGTTTCGGAACTAACATCCTGAACAAAACGCGGAATCCATTCTGGCTTTTCAGCGGTCGGCGCCATAAAAGCCCAGGCGGCGCTACCTTGGTCCGCCATTCTAGCTCCGGCATCTTTAAGAATTTGCTTAACTTCTTGAATAGTTCGGTTGCGATTGTCGGTAGCGCATTCAATGATTAGCGCCGACTTCTCTGGTCCATAAGCCTCTAGCGCGAGCGTTTCTAAAGAATCGATTGCCGCCGATTTGATTAAAGCCCGTTCAATATTTTCTTGAGGCACGTTGGCGGCGCGAGCTTTTTCAATCGCCGAGCGCAAGCGGGGATTAAACGCCGGATTTGATTGTTCTCGGGCCGCGACGGAAATGGTCTTTAAAAGTTTAGAAAAAAGAACTCCTCGTTTTTTATCGGTTGTCTCTTTTTTGTGTTTAATCTGATGCCACTTGGAATGTCCCGACATGGCACCACTATACAAAAATGCTCGGCGGGGAGCAAGAAAAAAGCCCCGCTATTTTTAATAGGCGGGGCTAAGTTAAAAAATCAACGCAAGTTTTCCGGACCGACTTGCCAAACTTCGCTTCGGCGATCGTAGCCCGAAACATAGAACCTGCGGGCGGCGCTTCCAAAAGAGCCTTGACTCTGTGGGTTTCGGGCCAGAACCGTGATCGCGGTCTCGGCGTAATCACCCGACCAGTTGTGGAAGCCGACGCGCGCGTACTCCCCCGGGGGAATAACGCCCTTCGAAAAGCCATCAACCAGAAGTTCCAACTCGAATTGAGTACCGTTGACGATCGTGACGTGAGTCTTGTTCCACGGAATGTTGGTTTCTACGCTCACACATCCGGTACCGAGCAGGCACAGAAAAAGCAAAAAGAACGGCACTCGACGCATGGGCACTCCTTTTTGTGTTGGCCATACAGAAAAGAACTCCTAGAAACATATCAGATACATAGGCGTTTGTCAATAGCAGAAAAAACCACCCCCAAGCAACTCATCGCGTAAAGTTTATTCTTGCGCTTGGTTATCTTTGCCTCTAACATAAAGAAAGAGAAACATGCAGCCAGCCCCATCCAAGTTAAGCAATATTCTCACCAAAGCGCGCGAGGCCGGCGAGGAGCGGGAAGCCGAGCGACGAGCCAAGGAGTTAGGCTTGCCCTATGTCAATCTAACAACCTCGCCGCTTGAGGTCGAGGCTCTGGCGCTCGTACCCGAAGCGCGGGCTCGCGCCTTGCAAATCGCCGTTTTTGAGGCCAACGAAAGTCGGGCGGCGCTCGCCGTTTTGGAACCAAAAAATCCCGAGGTGCAAAAATTGGTCGGCGAGCTTGAGGGTCAAAATCGCAAAATCGTAGTTTGTTTAGCCTCGCCTCGTGGTTTGCGACACGCTTGGGAATCGTATCGCTTCACCGTCAAGCCAACCAAAGAAATAACCGGTCGGGTAGAAATAGAAAAAGAACGCGTCCAGGAATTACGAACTAAACTGGTTGGCTTGCCGCAAATCGAAACAGTTGCCCGAGAGTTTGACTTTGAAGAAGGATCGGTAACGGCATTCTTAGAAATAATTCTTGCTGGCGCGCTGGCCAATCGCGCCTCGGATATCCACTTTGAGTCCGAAGAAAAAGCCGTCAAACTCCGATATCGCATTGATGGCATTTTACACGACATCGCCAAATCGGTTCCGATTTTCTTTTATCGGAAAATAACTTCGCGCCTCAAGCTTCTCTCTGGAATCAAGTTAAATATTCAAGATCGTCCTCAAGACGGGCGGTTCACCATCGAATTGCCAGAAAAAGCCATTGAAATCCGAGTTGCCATGGCGCCAGCCGAGTATGGCGAAATTATAGTTCTTCGGATTCTTGATCCCGATTCAATTTTGAGTCTCGTGGATCTTGGTATTCGCGAAGACGACCTGCAGATGATTCAAATTGAGCTGGATCGACCGCACGGGATGATTTTGAATACCGGCCCTACTGGTTCTGGTAAAACAACGACGCTTTACGCATTTTTGCGCGCCAAAAAAACACCGGAGATCAAAATAATCACCATTGAAGACCCAATTGAATATCATTTGGAAGGCATTGAACAAACCCAAGTTGATGAAGAAGGCGGCTACACCTTCGCCAACGGTCTGCGCTCAATTTTACGCCAAGACCCAGACTCAATTCTAGTTGGAGAAATTCGCGACCAAGAAACGGCGGAGATCGCCCTCCAAGCGGCG
>ERZ1292629.3711-Hain-H43-01um-R1-3711-length-11637-cov-6_pt1 | contig 11637 bp, 8 predicted proteins | sample MGYA00564399_ERZ1292629 | MGnify/ENA primary metagenome ERZ1292629 (study PRJEB36523, sample SAMEA6512636) | groundwater metagenome | collected 2019-01-08 | study: AquaDiva: Metagenomics assemblies of 32 groundwater samples | reverse complement strand
ATTCTAATAAGCAACAGCACTTTTACTGTCATGGCCGGTCCGTGCGCTGTTGAAAGCAGGGATCAATTGAAGAGTATTGCTCAAACAGTACATAAATTGGGTGTCAAAATTTTACGTGGTGGGGCATATAAGCCCAGAACTTCTCCTTATAGTTTTCAGGGATTGGAAGAGGAGGGATTAAAGTATTTGAAAGAAGTTTCCCAGGAACTCAATATGTCGGTGGTCTCGGAGATTATGGACGCGCGACAAATTCCAGCGATGCTAGACTCCGTCGATATCTTCCAGGTCGGGGCTCGCAATATGCAGAATTTTACCTTGCTTAAAGAACTTGGTTCGATAAGAAAGCCTATTCTTCTGAAGCGGGGTATGGGATCTAAGCTCGAGGAACTCTTGGGCGCAGCTGAATATATATTGAAAGGAGGTAATAAGGAAGTGATACTCTGCGAGCGGGGTATCAGAACGTTTGAAGATATGACACGAGCCACACTTGATATTTCTGCGGTGCCCATACTCAAGAAGCTAACTCATCTACCGGTGGTCGTTGATCCTAGCCACGCGGCCGGACGAAGCGATATAATACCTGCTCTAGCGCTTGCCGCTTGTGCCGCAGGGGCGGATGGTATTCTTGTGGAAGTACATAACAATCCAAGAGAGGCATTGTGTGACGGTTCACAGGCGCTCTCGCCGAGAAATTTAGAGATTTTAATAGTTAAGTTAAGGGGAATAGCTCAGGTAGTCGGTAAAAAATTTAATTAAGAAAGGCACTCGCGATGAGTGCCTTTGTTGTTTCACCTCCATTCTCTTTAGGGTATAAGTAGGAACCTTACCCCAAGGTTCTCGGCCTGGCCAAGATGGGTTCCCAGAGTCCCTTGGCCTCAAGCATCATCTGCAGGACTTCCCGCACGACGCCCTTGCCACCTTTCTTCTCCGTGACGTAGTCGGCCTCGGCCCGTGCCTCTGGCGCTCCATCTCTCGGCACTGCGGAGAATCCTACTTGGCGGATGAGCGAGATGTCCTGGATGTCGTTCCCGATGAACAACACCTGATTCCAGCCCAGACCGAGTTCGTTGATGATCTCCGATACCGCTTCCACTTTGTCGACGACCCCTTGCAGACATCGTGCGCCAAGGTCCTCTGCTCGCTGTCTCACTGCCGGGGCCTTACGTCCGCTGACGAGAGCAACTGCGATGTTGTGTCGTAGACACTCCTTGATGACGATTCCGTCACAGGTGATGAATCGGTACATCTCGAATCGCTCGTTGTTTGGACCAATGCCAAGCAGGACCGTGTCGTCGGTGTGGACGCCGTCCACGTCCGTTACCACTAGCTGTACCTTCGCCAACCTTTCCCTACGTGCGGGATTCAGATTCTCGTACACAAAGGCCTCCTTTAGCTAAATACCATGTTCTGAGACTGAATGGTACATTATTTTTGAGATCTGTCAAATCTTAGTATTTGTGATAATATGTGCCAATCAAAATGAAAAAAGGGTCAATTTTAGTTGTCTTTGATGAAGAACTACCAAAAGGGGACTTAAGCCAGTATGATTTTGTGCTTGCCGGTGAGCAACTTAAGGAATTTATAAAGCCGGGGAGTATTTATGAAGCCAGTGCTTTTGCAGAGGAACTTTCTCATGTCAAACTCCATGATGGAACACGTTTGACAAAATTATTTACTTATAGAGGTTTTGAATTATGGTGGCTATACTATAACAGTCTCTTTACCTACTTTTGTTTACCGTATACACAACATAAAAAATTACTGGAGTATTTAAAGAACTTTCAAAGCATTTACTTTTATAAGCCTCCATTCAAAAGTCTTTTTTCATATTATCTTGAAGCAGAGAGATGTAAGGTGAGAATACTTCGCGAGTCGGGGTTTAAAATTTCAACCCCTATACCTTTTGGTGTCCTTCTCCAAGTTTTTATAACACTGCTTTGCATACCTATTTTAATGTTTGAGAAACGTCGTCTCTTGATATTTATTGGCGACAAGTTCGAAAAGTTACAGGATTATGATGCTAGGATGAAGTTTGTTTACCAAGAATTGCGACAGAGAAAGATTCCTTTTGTGGAATTTATACGCAGTCTGGAATCCTGGAAAAAGCTATTACAACATGCGTTTATAAGAAAGCGTCCAGTCATTTACTCCGAGGCGGTAGCTTTCATTGGGAAGTTTTTTGGTATTTTCTCTGATAAACCTCGTTTCTCTACCCCTGAGCAAGATCCTGAGAGTAAGTTCAAATTTCTGATTGCCACTCACTATCTTAGAAGCGTACATAATGACATATGGGCCATGCGGATTATGAAATGGATTTTACGGGTAATTAGTATACGAGCAGGATTGTTTACAGCGGCTCTTGATCGTAATTTTCACACAGTGTTGGGTTGCAAATTGAATAATATCCCAACGGTCGGTATTCTACACGGAGTGGCTTCACATCATTATAATGTGTACGATTTCTTGCCGGGCTTTGATGGAGAAAGGTCGTTAGTCCTTGATAAATATGGTCTCTGGAGCGAATGGTGGAGAGATTATTATATAAAGAATGGCAAGGCTTATAAACCCGAACAGCTATTCGTATCTGGACCAATGAGACCTATACAACCACAGGCTGTTGGTTCTAACAATAAAAGATCCAATAGTCGACAGAAAATTAATGTGCTTCTGGTGTCTGAGATAGTTGCTGTACCGACAGAGGTTTTGCCATATCTGAATGCTCTTATGAATGTTGAAGACTTTTCCGTCTACATAAAATTTCGTGCTAATCGAGATAGTTTTGAAACATGGCTTAGATCCAACCACCCGGAGGTTCTAAATAAGTTTAGTGAAGATAGAATTTTGAAGGGAAGTATGCAAGAAGCAATTACGCTTTGCGATGTTGTAATTGGTTCACAAAGTACTGGGGTCATAGAAGCAACATTGCAACAAAAACCATTTGTATTATTTAATACCCAGAAATGGGGTGACTACTACAGCATGACTGAATCCGACAAAACTCGTCGTTTCTTTGCCGAAAATCCAAAAGAGCTTATTGAAAAGATTAGAAATTCGCAGTCAGTGTCACTAGACACTCTCAAGGACCTGCGCGAACAATATTTCGGTGACCCACATAAAAATGGCAGCGCGTGGGTTGTTGATAGAATAGAAGAGTTGCTGAATTAGGGATAAAAGTGTTAGAGTCAAAGATATGACTAAAGTACTTGGCGTCATTCCCACAAGGCTTGGTTCTACTCGTATTCCGGAAAAGATACTTCATGATATTCACGGTAAAACTCTTTTAGAGTGGACTTATGAAAGGAGCAAAGGGGCGCATCTATTAGATGATTTAGTGGTGGCTACCGACTCGGACCGTATCGCTGACGTGGTTAAGTCGTTTGGTGCAGAGGTTATTATGACTTCGGTGGAACACAAGACAGGCACTGACAGAGCTTATGAGTCAGCCAAAAAATTTAAAAAATTTTCTCCAGATGTTGTAGCCATAATATGGGGTGATGAGCCCCTCTACCCAGCTTCAATTATTGATGATTGTGTCAAAAAACTTCTAGACGATCCAGAATTGGTTGCTGTGGCGGCAGCCGATAACATTACCGACCCATCTATGCTTGGTACGGATAGTGTGGTAAAGGTTGTCACAGATAAAGATAATCGAGCTCTTTACATCTCTCGCGCTCTTATCCCGCATTGGTATAAGGGAAATGCTCCAGAATATTATCACATCATTGGAGCTATGGTTATGAGGATGGATTTCTTGAGTAAATATGTATCAATGGAACAAACTCCTCTTGAACTGATAGAGAGTGTGGAACAATTGAGGATAATCGAAAATGGGTATAAATTAGGAATAATTAAATCTAACTCCGGTAATTTGGGAGTAAATACGCCAATAGAATTACAAGAAGTTATAAGAATTATAGGGAAGAAACTCAAGCGTAAATAGATTACCGACGCGGAGTAAGTTAAAGATTGTATCTAAATGGACATTATAAAAGCGTTTGAAAAGTCGATGGGGAAATATGAGAGTATCCAGAAAAGTAAACACTGGCAGAAGTTTGATGCTAGGAAACATTTATATACGCTAGAAAATCTAGAGAATTTCAGAAACAATAAATTGTCAGATGGTTTAGATGACAGATATTCTTCGGGAGAACAAAAAGAAATATTTCAAGATTTGGTGACTGAATTGGGAGAAGAATACGTCCTGTCAAATCTAACAGATAAAAATATCGGTAATTCTCTAAATTATTTTAAGGTTGGAAATTTGTTTATTGACGGGGGTCAAAACTTTCATATCAAATGGCTACATGAATTAGAAACTTTTGTCTTTTCTAAAATAAAAGTCAATTACATTTGCGAAATTGGAGGGGGTTACGGCTCCCTGGCACAAAAGATTCGTTCTAAGCATGCCTGCAAGTATGTTCTTATTGACCTTCCTGAAGCCAATCTATTATCCAGTTACTATTTGAGTAAACACTTTCCCAACTTAAAATTTCTACTCTGTGATGAGATAAGGGGTAAATCTGTCGATAAAAAACAAATTGAGAAGTATGATTTTATTATTATTCCCCCGTGGTACAAGATAGAGGAAGATATAAAGATTGATTTGTTCATTAATACCCGGTCGATGATGGAAATGAATTTTGGAGTGATCCAAAAATATTTTGATTTTATACAGACACATATAGCAAATGATGGCTTTTTCCTTAATATCAATCGATATTATAAAAGCTCCGTCGGCCATCCTATTGAGTTGTCAAAGTATCCGTATGATGAGAAATGGAAAGTAGTTTCTTCTGAACCTTCTTGGAGGCAATACGATATTCACCAATTGATTACCCAAAGGTGTAGAGATAGAGGAAATATAAAAGAGGAGTTAAGCAAGATTGGGGAAAGAGGAAAAACTTTTATCCCTAAAAAGGCGAATCTTCTTAGGAGGATATTGAATGTATTATTTCAATAGTTCGCTATTCGTCAAATAAACACAATTTTTGTTATTTCCGATATACTGCAGAAATTTTTCTAGTTCATCCCACATACCATATTTTTCAATTTCCCAGGAGTGGCCCCAAAGGTGAAATACTTCACCATGCTCTACAGCGATATCAAATGTGGCTTTTGCCATACTCAACCATGAGTACATTGATAACACTGGTACCCCGAGTTTTTTTAAGGCAGGGGCTCTTTGTTGATAAGGTTGAAGAAATTTTCTCCAATAGTTAGTACGGAAAGGGAATGGATAGACTTGAAGTGTGGTAGGAATGAGAAATGGATTAGAATAAGAGAGAGAGCCTAATGCGGTAGTGCGGGCACCAATGTAGCCAGCTTCCTTGACTGATGCAACAACAAGGTCGTCATAAAGACCTTTTGGATAACAAAACATTTTTACTTCAGAACCTAAAAGTTCCTCCAGCCATTGTTTGCCGCCTCTTATCTCGAGCTTCTTATTTTCACTAGAGATGGTACGCAGATCCGGATGGGTGAGAGTATGAGCACCAATCTCGTGATATTTGATCAAATCTCGGATGGCTTGCTCGGATAAGCGTTGAGGTCGGTAATTTTTCGTAATATAAAATGTTCCTTTTAAACCATAATGCGATAATAGATCAGAAAGACGTTTGTCTAAAATGTCTCCATCATCCCAACTGGTGGTTACTTTGAGCATATAAGAATATATCCGTGAGTAAATAGTTTACCGGCGCGGCTTTTATCGTGACGATCAAGCCACTGTGCCCATGTACCGAGAATCTTCAGTATGAAGCTAAACGGCCGGACGAACCATTTCCCATTGGCGGAAAGTCGCTCAATCCAGTAGCGAGCCTTTAGTTGTGCCATAACACTGTGGTATCCACCACGGTGTTCCAGCACTTCTATTTTGAAGCCAGAATCTTCGGCTAAACGACGCAAGCTGTGCTTCGTAAAACGCCAGTAATCTTCCGGTTCATCATGAAGTGGGTCAAAGAGACTTTCTGTTATGAGGACTACACCATTTGGCCGTAGGATGCGATAAATTTCTGTAAAAGCTTTGTGTAAATCATACACATCTCCCAGAACTTGTGTGCACACGACCGAATTAAAGACGCAGTCTGGAGAAGGAATTTTCTCAATCCTTCCTACGATATCGATGCCTTTTCTTGCCTCGGTATCCATCAGCACGTATTCGTCGAAGCTAAAGAGGTCTTTATACCGAGAAAAGCTACCGGCACCGACATCAAGCACTCGCCCTCTTATAAAACTCGCGTGGCGCCTGATTTGTTCACGGAGTTCAATTCGGCCTGTTTTGTAAATATAAGACATAAGATAAATGTTAATTTTCGATAGGGTGTTTTACAAAGTAATAACTCAATAGACTAGCAAAAGATCTCATGAAGACATGAGTTATTATGAGACCCATCAGTCCGAAGGATGGAAGTAGTATGAAGAAAAGCCCTATTTGAACGACAGGGATAATAGTCCGATGCAGATATAATTCCTTCTTCTTTTTATGGGCCTGCAGTGTTTCGTTGAATATGGTACCGGAAACTGCCAGAAGGGTGAAGGAATAGATTTGTGAGTAGAAGACCGAATCAAGATATTGAGGAAAGAAAAATCTGTAAAAGTATGGTGCGAAAATTACCCATAAGAGAGCAAGCCCGAGAGCATAGACGGTGAGTAAGAGAGCCTTGCGCGGGCCAGACTCTTGCAGTTCTTCAAAAGGTCTCCCGCTTATTTTTGGCATGATTAATGTGCTAAGTATTTTCTTTCCTCCTTGGAGTTGTTCAACGGGGGCGATGGCAAAGGCATAGATAGCTAAAGGTGCCGCGCCGAGATAGTGAAAGATAAGAATTTTATCAAGATAATTAGCAATACTTCCGATGATCTCCATCGCGCTTAAGTGCCCGCCATAAGAGACAAGCTCCGGATCCTCTTTTTTATTTTCGTTTTGATAAGCGCGTTTGGTTCTATGGTAGAGGAATAACGGAACAAATGCTCCAACAACGAAGTAAACGGCAATGATAATTCCAAGACTCTTGGTCAGTAAAAGGGCCAAAATGAGGGCGAGGGCAGGAATAATATTTCTGATTGTGCTGTAAAACGTGCTTCTTCGGAAGTCCTCCTTACCCATAAGATATGCGCTGTATAAACCGGCGCTTGCGGTCAAAGGAGACAGTAACCCGGCTAAAAGAAATGAGAAGGATAAGAGGGTGTTGCCGTTAATATAATAGTAGATAGAGAGACCCAATCCTCCCAAGACTGCACCAATGCTCCACTTCAAGTTGATTCTAAAGCTTTGACGAAGGGAGCCGCCGAAGCCACGCGCCGCCGATTGAACAACCGAGGTGTTTAATCCGGTAAAAGAAAATGCTCCCAAAATTGCCACCATTGATAGAATGAACTTGTAGTTACCAAATGACTCTTTCGGAAAAAGATTTGCAAATGCAATAGAAATGAAAAAACCTGCGAGCATGGCGACGCCTTGACTAAGCGAAAGCCAAAAACCGCCTTTGGCTAGATAAATCATGTCGGTCTTAAGGAAACTCTCACTTCCACGTAGGGCTCGGTAAGTCTTATTTCGCAGATTTTGCATATATTAGTATCATGATAAGATAATGGAGATGAATAAACAAATCTTGCGAAATATCATCTTTGTCGGACTTTTTTTGATTCCGTTCATACCTTTTTTGGTATCTAGCGCTTTTTTCTTTCCTTTTATTACCACCAAAGCTTTTGCTTGGAGAATCATCATTGAAATAGTTTTTGCCGCCTGGGTTCTACTAACTCTTCTTGACACCGATTATCGCCCGAAAAAATCTCTTATATTGTATGCGATTTTAAGTTTCTTAGTTATTATTGGTCTCGCCGATTTGTTTGGCATTGCTCCGGTCAAGAGCTTCTGGTCCAACTTTGAACGTATGGAAGGTTTCGTCACCCTTCTCCATTTGGGGATGTTTTTCATGGTCATCTCTTCGGTCTTTAAAGAAGTTGATTGGAAGAGATGGTGGAACACCACCCTTGCGGCCTCTTTCGTGATGGTCTTGTTTAGTGTGTTGCAAATTATCGGATTAAAGACGATAAACCAAGGCGGGGCGCGAGTAGATGGAACGTTGGGTAATGCTATCTATTTGGCCGTCTATATGCTCTCCCACATTTTTATTGCCATACTTTTCCTATGGCGAGAAAGGAAAAGCATCGCTTTGAGATGGGTTTATGGACTGCTTATTTTAACGCAGGCATTCGTGCTCTATTACACTGCCACCCGCGGAGCCATACTCGGTCTCCTTGGAGGTCTCTTCATCGTGGCTGTTCTTAATATTAGAAACAGGGAAGATCAAATTGTCAGAAAAGCCAGTATCAGTGTTCTGGTCGGATTCGTAGTTTTAATTGGAGGATTCATATTAATACGTAATAGTGAATTTGTGATATCAAGTCCGGTGCTCTCCCGTTTCTCTTCTTTAGCAACCGAAAATCTCAACAGACAGGGTCGTTATTTCGTCTGGCCTATGGCATTTGAAGGGTTTAAGGAACGACCATTGCTTGGCTGGGGTCAGGAGAACTTCAGTTACGTTTTCCAAGAACATTACAGTCCGGAGATGTTTCATTTAGAACCCTGGTTTGACCGCGCACACAACATTTTCCTAGACTGGGCAGTCTCTGGCGGTCTTCTTGGCCTTTTGTCATATCTTGCTCTCTATGTCGCGCTTCTATTTTCGATTTGGAAAAAGAGCATGAATTTGTCTCATGCTGAAAGGTCTATCCTCACTGGTCTCGTAGCGGCATATTTCTTCCATAATTTTTTCGTCTTTGACCATCTTATCAGTTATATTTTGTTCTTCTCGCTTCTTGCCTATGTGCATTATAGAAATAGCGGTAAAATATTTTGGGAAAAATCATTTGCCGAGATTCAAGTGAGAAACATTATCCTGTCGGTTGTTTCCATCTTACTTTTACTTTCGCTTTATTTTGCCAATGTTAAACCAATTATTGCTAATATCTTTCTGATTGAGGCTCTCAAATCTCTCCAGACACCGGGAGAGACCGCCGTCGCTATCCAATATTTCAAGAAGGCCCATAACGCTTCGCGCCTCGGTCGACCGGAAGTGGTGGAGCATATCGCCGCCAACTCGGTTGCTGTTCTGACGAGCGACATCTCTATGGAAGAGAAAAACGCTTTTTTCAGTTTTGCGAGAGATGCCATACTTGAACAGACAAAAGGTTCTAGAGGAGACGCTCGCTACGAACTACTGGCCGGTTCGTTTCTCTCCACTACTGGTCAGCTTGATGAAGCCCTCACTCATCTTGAGCGCGCCAAAGAACTGATGCCCGGCAAACAACAGATATATTTTGAAATCGGCGCGGTTTATGTAAACAAAAATGAAAGACTTAAGGCCCTCGAGGCGTTTAGAGAAGCTTATGAGTTGGCGCCGGACTATGTGGAAGCCCAAATTATTTATTTAATCGGCGCTATCTACGCCGGTGATCGTAATTTGGAAAATAAATTAATTTCCGAGTTACCAAAAGAAATAGTTTCTGGGGATAATCGAATTCTCTCCGCATACAAATTTGTTGGTCGATAGTTATCCACACTTTTTTCATTTTCTCTATTGTATGTTGTGGCTACTAATACATAATTGAAGTAAGCGAGAAAATTTTTCGCGATGATATCAAAATAATTTATTTGTTCAACACAACACAATGGCAAAAAAGAAAAAGAAGGCAAAGAAGTCTTCTAAGAAGAGACGACGTTAGTCTTCTAAGAAAAAACGTCCCGCAAGGGCGTTTTTTCTTTGCTCCAAACATGTTAAAATAGGCGTCTTATGGCCTTTTTAAAGAGTCTTTTCGGTTCTCCCGAGGAGAAATTGCTTAAATCTTGGCAAGCTCTTGTTCTGTGCACCAATGCGTTAGAATCAACGTTTGAAAAATTCTCGCTTGAAGAGTTGAAAGCCAAAACTCTTGAGTTTAAGGACAGGCTTAATCCGCCAACTGGCGGAAAAGAAACTCTTGATAATATTTTGCCGGAAGCTTTTGCTGTAGTGCGCGAAGCGGCGAAACGCACTCTTGGCCAAAGACACTTTGACGTCCAACTTTTAGGAGGCATCGCTCTTTACAAGGGCGGTATTGCGGAAATGAAAACGGGAGAAGGTAAGACCTTAGTGGCGACGCTTCCTGCTTATCTCATGGCTCTCGAAAACAAAGGCGTGCATGTGGTTACCGTCAACGACTATCTCACGCGTCGCGACGCTGTCTGGATGGGACAAATTTATTCTTATCTCGGTCTCTCCGTCGGAGTGCTTAATCATGCCGAATCTTTCTTATACGATCCGCAACATATCAGTAACGATAAAGAACGTGATGAACTTGGTTCTTTTCATGTTGTTCATGAATTTTTAAGGCCAGCTACCAAAAAAGAGGCCTATCAGGCGGACATTACTTACGGCACCAACAACGAGTTCGGTTTTGACTACCTGCGGGACAACCTTCTCTATAACCAAGAAGACCTTTCTCAACGGGATTATCATTACGCCATAGTTGACGAGGTTGATTCTATTCTTATTGACGAAGCGCGAACACCGCTTATCATTTCCGGCAATACCGGCGCCGCCGGCGAACTCTACGAAAAGTTTGCCAAAATTGCCCGGGAGCTTGAAGACGGTCCGGATTTCACGGTGGATGAAAAGCTTCGCGCTGTTTCTTTGACGGATGCTGGTATTAACAAAGCGGAGAATTTTCTTGGCATAGAAAACATTTATGCCGAAGGCGGTGTCAAATATGTCCATCATCTTGAGACAGCCGTCAGAGCCAAAGCTTTGTATCACAAAGATAAAGAATATGTGGTCAAAGACAATGAGGTGATAATCGTGGATGCCTTTACCGGCCGGCTTCAACCAGGCCGGCGTTGGTCGGAAGGACTGCATCAGGCGGTGGAAGCCAAAGAGAGTGTGCGCATCAAGGAAGAAAGCCGAACTTTCGCCAGTGTCACTTTCCAAAATTATTTTCGTATGTATCGGAAACTTTCCGGTATGACCGGTACCGCTGTCACTTCCAAGGAAGAATTTTACAAAGTCTATGGACTGGAAACTTTTGTTATTCCGACTAACCTGCCGATGGTTCGCCGGGACCTTGGTGACCTGATTTTCCAAACCCAGGCGGGCAAAATGAAGGCGGTGGCGAAACTTGTCGGAGAACTGAATAAGAAAGGCCAGCCAATTCTCATTGGCACGGTTTCCATAGAACACAACGAACTTCTCTCGGCCTATCTCAAGAACGAAGGTATTAAACATGAAATCCTTAACGCCAAAAATCATGAACGAGAAGGTGAAATTATCGCTCAAGCCGGCAAAAAGGGGTCGGTCACTATCGCCACCAACATGGCCGGCCGCGGAGTGGACATTAAACTTGGCGGCAATCCCAGTACGCCCGATACCTATGAGGGGGTCAAGACTCTCGGCGGTCTCTTCGTTCTTGGTACCGAACGGCATGATGCTCGCAGAATAGACAATCAGTTGCGCGGGCGTTCCGGTAGGCAGGGTGACCCGGGCGAGACGCAGTTTTTTGTTTCTCTTGAAGATTCTTTGATGCGCATTTTTGCCGTGGACACTATTAAATCAATGATGGGGCGTTTCAATATTCCCGAAGATGAGCCAATAGAAAATAAACTTATTA
>ERZ1292629.3710-Hain-H43-01um-R1-3710-length-11641-cov-4_pt1 | contig 11641 bp, 23 predicted proteins | sample MGYA00564399_ERZ1292629 | MGnify/ENA primary metagenome ERZ1292629 (study PRJEB36523, sample SAMEA6512636) | groundwater metagenome | collected 2019-01-08 | study: AquaDiva: Metagenomics assemblies of 32 groundwater samples | reverse complement strand
GATGCGCCGCTGGAGCGCAGGGTCCTTCACCCACGTGTTCATCGTCTGTTTCGTAACGTGAACGTCAGGATCACGCGCGGCCTCGGCTTGACGCATCCCCTTGGCGAGCAGCTGTGCTGCACGTTCCTTTTTCGGGGAAAGACGCACGCTCGGCGCGTTCAGTTCAAACGTCATACACACTCTCCTCGTAGCTCTTTGTTCAGCCCCGTCGCATGTTTATCGTAACATGTAGTATAATAAGTGTGTACAGAGAGTGTTTAAGGAGGGCAAGAACATGCAACGAAAGATCACGGTCACGCCTAAGCAGGTGTTCATCAACCCATCGACGATCACGCTTGAGCTCACCGTTTTTCCGGCGGAGCTGCTGCGTACAGAGGCGAACCTAGACAAGATCGCGCTGTCGCTGATCATGTCGGCGAAGTACGCGTTACGCAAGGAGCTCGCTGACCTAGTGCAGAAGCAGGCAAATTTGATAGCGGCAACCGCCGGCTCCAGCACCTGATGGTCGACTACACCCCGCTGTACAAAGGACTGCTCTTTCAAGGCAGCTGTCCTAGTAATTTTGCAGATGTCTGGAGTGAGTTTGATGCGATCGTGTCATTGTGCTCGCTCGGCCCACTAATATGCGGTACCCCCGCAGGTAAGCTGCACATCATCTATCCGTTCGCTGATGAACCGATCGATGACAACGACCGGTGGGCGTTTAAACAGCTCACTAATCAAATTGTGTGGTTGGTCAAAGAAGGTAAGCGAGTGCTCGTGCACTGCGCGGCTGGGTTAAATCGTTCTGGGTTAATCTGTGCGTTGGCGCTGCTGCAACTGACCGACTGGTCAAGCGAGAAGATCATCACGCACATCCAGGATCTTCGCCCGCTAGCGCTCTGTAATCCCTATTTTATGTCGTTCATCAAGTCACTGCGGCCGGAGATCTTTCAGTGTGGGGTCTGTGGGGCACACACCCGTGTTCTGTTACTGTTTATCTACGCAGTCAGCGCTAACCTAGGTACTGTTGAGACAAGCGTTGCGCCTGCTGTGAATGGATTCGGAAGCGCGGCATAAGTAAATGCAACGGATACTCCACCGACAGTTGTACTAGATGCTGCGGCACTTGCGTAACCAAGAACAGCGCTACTTACATGGGAAGTAGGAGCCAATAGACGCATACTTACCGAGATATTTGGCACCATTGCTAGCCAAACCCAGCCGCACGGTAACGATTGTGATATTGCGATAGATTGTATTGCTACGCTGTTTGAATCAATTGTACCAGCATCGAGAATTAGTGCGCCTGGGTACATCGCTCCATTATCTGCGTAAATTCCTAATCGTATAGCGCCTGCTCCAGCAGCAGCTGTAACCTCAGCTGTAATCTGTGTGTATGTATGTAGGTCTGGAATATACATCGGCGCCGCTTTAAGCAAATCAATTAAGGTTGACCCAGCAAGCAGCTCACCGGGCGGCGCATACACTCGAGTCGTGACATGTATATACGGCAGCTTTGGTGAAATCTCTCTCCAATTTGCCGCGCCAACCGTAACTGCTGCCGCAATCCAGATTCGACTTCCATAGATCCACTCCGAACCGATCGAATATCCGTCGCCAGAGTCATCGTTGACCGTTGGAACCGCACCGGCCGCGAGGTTCGACTTGTGCGCGGTGTACGCACCCGCGGCGGTCTTACGCAAGAAGCCCTCGGTGGCGCCGAAGTCGCCGTCTAGCACCGGGGTCTGCGCGGTCTGCGACTGCATCTGGAAGTTCGTGCCGTCGTACACTACCGTAACGATCTGATTGGCCTCGATGTCACCGGTCGCCAGGTCCTGATCTCGGTGCTTCTTGATCGTAACCGCGCCCTTGGCATTGACGTTCAGCGACGCAGCTCCAGTATTAGCGGTGTTGGCCTTGAAGTGGAATACCTGACCAGCGGTGTACGCAGCGATCGCTGGCGCGAGCGTGATCACGTAGGTGTCAGATGCTTCAGCGTCGGCAGCGTATGTCCAGTGCGAGTCCTGCACCTGTACCGGCAGCGCAGATACAGGCGGCACACGACCGGTATCGGTGCCGGTCGTTGTCTCGGCAGTCGTTGCGAGCTCGACGTGACCTTTCTGCGTAGCTGAAGCATCGACACCCGAAAGTACCTGCCCAACGAGCGAATGCTCAACATCAGCGCCGATCGTCACGGCAGCATGGTGAGGCGCAGTATCCCCAATCGCCGAGTGTTCAGCATCGGTCAGGTAGGTTGGGTGGGGATTTGCTGCTGCTTCATGCGCAGCGATGTCTACTGCCGCGGAGGTCGTGCTTTTCCAAATAGCCGCGCCAGGCGCGGGATCAGTGCAGACGAATTCCTCGTCTGTAATGACGTTAACCCACTTCGAGCCGGCGCGATACCCGCCGTTGCGCATGTCGTTGGTGACGGTGGGATCGATAAGCGCGCCGAAGTTGTTGCGGGGGAACGCCGTTCCGGCGGACGCCGCGATCTGTGCGATCTGCGTGACTCCGTCGCGCCCCGGAGGTCCCTGAGGTCCTGGGGGACCGTCAGCTCCATCAGCTCCGTCTCTCCCCGGAGGACCTTGCTTTCCCTGCGACCCTGTGGGACCTACCTTGCCGGGTGTTCCGTCTGGTCCCCTCTCTCCTTGTGAGCCTTGCTTTCCGTTAAAGCCCGATTTTCCGGGCTTGCCATCCCTGCCCGGCGGGCCTTGGATCGTCTCAAGAAGCCGTCGAAGAACGTTCTCATCGCTTGCGTTAAAGTTTTTCCCACGAACAAGAGTAGGGATGTCTTTTCGTCGACGCGCGAACGCGTTGAGCCGTTCGAGATCGTCTAACACCGCGTTCTTATCCATGTTTCCTTATTTCGTGAGGTTTCTGACGCCTCCACAAAAAGAAGTACAGAAAACGCTCTAGCTGCCCTTCAAACCCCGCTCAGAATTAATACTGACGACGGTCGGGTGGGATCTTGATGGGTCCGGTCGGGTACTTACCTGTTTTGTCCTTGATCTGCTGTCGTATCTTCGCTTCCTCGCGCTCCCGATCACCGGGTCGTGGCTTCGGTTTCGGAGCGAAGCCCGGACCGCGTGGCGTGGGTACCCTTGGTGATGGCCCACGCTTGGGGGCTGGAGGCTTCGGGCGAGATTGACCACTACCCCCACGCTTAGGAAAGTACCCCTTCTTGGCGGCATCTTCCAACACCTGTTTCTGTGTTCGATTATCCCCTGGCTTTAAACGCATCGCGATCTCCTCCTAAGCGACTCTCTGGCACTCTTTATTGTAACACAAGGTGGCTGGTGACCGAGGACTCGAACCCCGACCTCTGCGTCCAGAGCGCAACGTGCTACCGTTACACCAGTCACCAGTATGGAGCCCGCGCGAGGACTCGAACCTCGTCCACAGAGTTACGACGTCTGCGCTCTACCCGGTAAGCTACGCGGGCTTTGGCACGTCGTGGAGGGCTCGAACCCCCGCTGAGCGTTTTGGAGACGCTCGTGCTCCCGCTACACCAACGACGTGTTACGCGGGAGGTATCATCGGAGACGCGGTGCCCAGCATCGGCGGTAGCTCAGCCGCTACAGGCGACGGCTCGCCACCGGACTCCAGCTGCGTGACGCGTTGCTCGAGGTCCGTGAGGCGCGACATGATCTCGGCGAGCGGTCCGCGGGTCGCGGGGCTCGGTGTCGGCGGTTCGGGCGATCCGATCGGTGGAAACATGCTCATGTTGTTTGCTCCTATCCTCTACGTGTGTTGACGAAGCCCTCGCCGCGCCGTGATTTTCTCGGTTTACGCTCGCCCTCGCCCATCCCCTCAGCGATCCTGTTAAAGGGCCTGTCGTGCGGGTAGTACTTGCCGGGTTTCGATGGGTTCTTCTCTCGCTGCGCGTGCGCCATCTCGTGCGTCAGTGTGCTTCGTGCGATCTTGATCGGGTCCTGGCCAGTTTGACGTGCGTGGCGGGCAATCTCATCTTTGTATAACGTGATCTTCTTCTTGTTCGGGTCGTACGTGCCGGTCGTGCCATTGCTTGAGCGGCCCGAGCGCAGCGACAGACCGATGCCGCGCTGGCCCCACTGTTCGCGCAGCACGCTCCACTTCTCATCGATCTGTGTGCGTTTACCTGTCTGTCCTGGTCTCGCCATATCTGTTCCTTTGTTCCTCTGGCTCCAGCACCAAGATTCGAACTTGGCCCCGCGGATTAACAGTCCGTCATGCTACCGCTGACACCATGCTGAAGCGATGTTAGGGGGCTCCTCGCTTTAATAGTCGTGCCACGTTTGGCAGTACTATCTCCTCTCTGGTGACCCAGCGCGAGGGAAGGAGGGGATTGCTCTTCTCGTGGGCGAGTGATCTTCTGTCTCCCACGAGCGTAGTCACCGATGCTTCAAGCTCGATCACGCTCAGCCCCCGATATTAAGTTGTCTTGGTAGCAGACGGTAGGATTCGAACCTACGACCTCCTGGTTATGAGCCAGGCGAGCTGACCGCTGCTCTACGCTGCTGTATGGTGGACCCGGTCGGGGTCGAACCGACGCCTTCCGCCTTGCAGGGACGACGCTCTCCCATTAAGCTACAGGCCCATCTATCATCGTAACACATGGAGTGAAGCCTGAGAATCGAACTCAGCCTACCCGGGCCACGGCCAGGCGGTCTACCGCTAACCTAGCTCCACCGTTACTTTTCTCGTCTGAAGTCGCCACTTCCGTACTAGCCGTACGAGCGCCTTCGCAACATCATACAATTCGCTGTCCCTGATCGCTCCGATGGTTCTGTGTACCTCCGGCGGATTGGGGCAGGCGTACATGTTACAGTCCTCGCCGCATCCGACGTAGACGTAGGTGCAACGTAGTGCGGTGTCTCGCTCTAGCAAGATCTTCTTCACAGCACGCCCAGCCCCTTGAGCAACACGACCCCGCCGCCGTAGATTGTCGCGTTGATCAGCGAGCTCAGCACGCGCTCATAAAATCGGGCCCAGTTGAACCTTGGGTGATCGTAGCCAGGCCGCTGCGTGTCCTCAACGTCGTCGTTAACCCCCAGCGCGTTAAGTGCCTGCTTGATCGGACGGTGGCACCCGCACATGCACACGTCGAGCGAACACCTATGACACGTACGCGTTCGACAGGCTCCAGACAAGATTAGTTCGGTCGACACGCCTTACTACCTTCGCTCTTGGTGATCGTCCAGCCTGCCTCATTGACCAGACCGTCCTGACAGCCCTGACACAGGGAGACGGTCGACATGACGTTGCCGCTCTCTCCGATCTCCTCGCTCATCAAGTTGCAGTCTGAACACGGGATGTCGCGCACGTGCGTGCCTTCGATCCCGTAGGCCTCGCGACGCTGCGTGCGCTGCTCGAGCTGACCGAGCGCGCGGGCGAGGTACTTGAGCGCCTTTCGGTTCTCGTCGCACGCGAAGCGCGAGCGCTGGTAGTACTCGAGCCTGTCCATCGCGGCCGCGATCACCGTCTCGACGAAGGCACCGTTGGGCTTGATCCTGTCAGCGCCACGGCCGAGCGGCCCGTCCTGCCAGATGATCTGCAGCCCGGTGCCGTTGGTCCTGCCGCCGGCTGGGTTGCCGGCCGCGTCGTCGTAATGGCTTGAGCTAAACCTGTCTCTCACTTGCCGCCTCCGTCTCTGGAACGCCGATCAGCTCGAGCGTGAACGTCGTCGTCTGCCCGTGCGTGCTCACGCTCAGGTAACCCGGGCTTATAAAGTACGCGCTACGAACCGAGGCCTGACAGTACGCCCTGAACAGCGCATCCGCCACCACCCGAGCGATCGTGGGCGCGTGCTCGTCGATCAGGCGATCGAAGCGCAACTTGAACGAGAGCGTGTCTACCGGGCTCGTGTCGGTGAGCGCGACACCACGGGCGTGATACAGCGCCTCCATAACGAACGGGCTCAGGTAACGCTCTACGAGCAGCTCCTGTGCGGCGTCGCGCACGCTCTGAGAAAACCCATTGACGTTTGTCTTAGCCACCTAGATCACCCCCAGCGCGTTCAGCAGCAGCGCGTACGCGCACAGCCCTAGAAAGACTGTCAGCGTTCCCCCAGGACCCTCGTACCTGTTCTTAAGCCTCATGCTTGCTCTCCTCCATGTCGCCAACGTAGCGCTTAAGGTCTTGGTAGCTGTGCACGTCAACGCTGTATTCCCCGCTCTCGAGCAGCTGGCGCGCGCCACCCTTTGCGTAGCTCTTCCACTCCTCGTAGCCCCACCTATCGTTGAACACGTTAGCGTCGTCGTCCGTATGGACGGCGAACTCCAACATCACCTTCACGATCGCTGTCCTCATGTCTTAAGCCCGCGTATCTTTACGCTCGGCATCGGCTCGGTGAACTCAAACGAAAACACCCCCTCCTTAACGAGCAGCTGCGCCATCATCGAGATAGTGCCACGCAGCGCCTCGCACTCACACGCAGCGTCCTGCCATTCCTGCAGCCCGTCCATATCGACGGCGAACTGCGTTGAGACCGTCACTAACCTGATCACGTTTGTTCTCCTCTCTCGTGTGCACACGTTCTCTCCTCTCGGATTTAGCTCTAGACACAGCTATTATACCACATCGACGAAGCGACTCAAGTTACACAAAACTCGTACGAAATTTTTACGGCCCAAGCCCAGGCCTTCGTCACCAGCCCGGTGAGCCGAGCTCAGCGAACGAGACAGCTACTAGTAGAAATTTAGAACACAAAACACGCTATATAGCTGCGCGCAAGCACGTTAGCGCGTTCGCGTGAGGCTTATCCCCTATAATTATACACACACCAGCAGCGAAGGTCAGATCGTCGTGTCGCGTTGCGAACACGCAACGCTCGCTCGAGCTCGCAGCGTAAGCGCGCGTCGTGCACGCGACCAGCGCGGGCTCGATCGGGCGAAGGGACGTGGCGCGGGACCACGCAGCGCGGCGCGTGCAACGTGCACTCGTAGCGCGTGACGCGTCGTGCACGCGTAGCGTGTACGTGTGGGTGACGCGGGTGTCACAGGTGGCGGCCGGGTGAGCGCTGCGTTGGCGCGACGCGCACGGGGCGTGAGGCGCGACGGCCTTCACCGGAAATTTACGATCGACGCGTCGTGTCGCCAGATACAACGTGATGCGTATTTACGTGGAAAAATTGCGATTACGTGACGTGACGTGACGTTGCACGTTCGGCGTTTTAATCAGGGCGGCCGACGTTGACGCTCACCGGATTTTACAACGCGTCGACGATGTGAAACGATTGACACGTCCCCCGACGGCGACGGGCGAACGGGGGTCGACGGCACGGAGGTGCGACATGGCACGCAAGGCACGCAACGTCACGGTCACGTTCACGGGGCTGGACGGGATGACCCGCACTCACATGCGACGGGTGCTCAAGCGCCTGGGCTGCGCGGACTCACGGGAGCACGCAAAGGCGCTGGCGCGCAACGGCGCGAGCGCGACGTGCAAGCAGGTGCACAAGGGGGCGTAGGCGACCTCGTCCCACCTACACGTACACATGCGCGACAACGCGCGAGGAGGACGGCATGACGCTGCTCACACGGTCGAACCTGCGCCGTTGGTTTCGGCGGGCCGGATGTGTCAACGCGCGCTCGCACACTCGCATCCTGGTGCGCGACAACGGGCGGTTGCCACGCAACGCATCGACGACGGGCGAGTGGTGCGCGCTCACGCACCCAGACGACCTGCCCGGGAGCGTGAGTATGCGCGTCATCTCTCCGCCGACAGGCAAACGCGTGCGCCTTGTGAAGCCGTGGGCGCCATCGAGCGCACGGGACGGACGCGTACGAAACGCGTTGACGCTCGCGCCGCTTCACGCGCTCGAGCCGCTTACACGTGCTGACATGCGCGTCCTCACGGGCCGCGACGTGAAGCTACGCGCCTGCCTCGGCATCGCGCCGACCACGCTCGTCCCGCGCTCGCGTGAGTACCCGCTCCTGTACGCGTCAACGCCCGCCATCACGACCCCATTCGCGGACAGGGGCATCTACACGCTCGTATGAGCGAGAGGAGGATGAGCATGAATGCAGTTATGGAAGCGATTCCGTTGATATGGCTCGCGATTTGCGTACTCGGACTCGTATATTACGCCAGAGAGGGATTAATGCAGCGTGCATGGGAGCGCGAACAGGAGATCATGCGTCTCGTCGACGAGAAGATACGCGCACATGCAGACAACGAGTGATGCACCCACGGTCGCTCACGTCCCGCACGTGAGCAGCCGTGGTCGCAGGACCGACCGAACGCCGGCGCAACGGTCACGCCGGCGAACGGGAAACAAACGTTGACCGATAGGAAAGGAGGCTCCGACATGAAGGAGCTAAAGGACCAGCTTGTGCTCACGGGCAAGCACGAAACAGAGTCACGTGAGAGCGGTGCGCTGGCGTTCGCCGCGCAGCTACTGAGCACGGACGTGGACGCTCTGCTCGCCACGCGCAACAAGCAGAACGTGCTGCGGCTGGGCGGCAGCGCGGACAACCGACGCGTGGTCGCGAAGAACGTGCGCAAGCTCTCGAAGCAGGCGTTCACGGCCGCGATCGACGCCGGGCACTTCGTGTTCCTGGCGCGGCACTGGCAGTGCGCCACGGTCAAGACGTTCACGCGGATGCGTGACGCCGAGACGTATGGGTTCACGGACGAGTCACGCGCCAAGCTGAGCGCGAGCATGTCCGCGCTGAAGGCGCCGAGCGTCGAGCCACCGGTCACGCCTACGCCCGTGAAGCGCGCACACAAGCCTGCACCCGCTGCTGTCCCCGTCGCTGCCTAGCACGCAGCGACAGACGAGCACAGCGAGTGAAGGAGGCTTGACAATGAATATCGATGGTGATCTTCTCGGAGCGCTTCTCGGCATTGAGCGGCGCGTACTTCTTGTGGGACGAGCACATACAGTTTTGGTTTCACCACGAAAGACAGCGACATGAAAGTTGAGCCACAGGGACCTAACGAGTGCATGCTCGCGACAATCGCGGCCCTCGCTAACGTACCGCTCGCAGAGGTGCGTGAGCGTGCGCTCAAGTACGCAAAGGCGACGTGCTGGGCCGACGTAGTATACACTAAACAGTACTGGAAAACAGTTCATGCGCTACGACGCGCGTACAAGGCACCGGTGCCAACGCGGGCAACGTTCTACAGGTGGCACAACTCTGCCACTGTCTGTGGTGCAGACGTTTCTCTGAGCGGACGGGGCAGCGTCGTTGTGAAGGCCGATGCTTACACCCGCTACCACATCATGCCATTCGAAGACGGACACGTGTACGATACCTCCACGCCGAACCCCAGGCCCGAGACGATCGACGCCGCTGTCTCTCGCAGCAGCTACCTCTACATCGTAGGCGTCTGGAGAAAGTAACATGTCTTGTTCCAAGTGCGGCGCACGCATACCCTCAGGCTCGTTGGCCTGTACCACGTGCGGGGCCAGTGTACGATTTTTCAAGAAGGTGTGAGATGAAAGTTGCGTTACTCGTGTTTGAAATGGCGCTTGTGTCAGCCGTAATCGGGTTTCTGCTCGTTCGCTCCGCGTTCGGCCAGGAGAGCCTGCTCAAAGGTGACGTGAACGGCGATTACGGGGTGACCTCGGTCGACGCGCTGCTAGAGCTGCGCGTTATCGCTCGCATCGACCCGCACGCGATGAGCACGCCGTGGAATGCAGACACCGACTGCACCGACCCACGCGTACAGGACGTGCTTGACATGCGAGATGTGCTCAACATCCTGCGTTTCGTGGCCGGGCTGCCCACGCATCAACCGGACGGGTGTCCGCCGATCACAGGTTGCTCGGACTACGAGATGTGCGCGCCCATCGGCTATCCGTGGAGCGCCACGCCGGCGCCAGAGGAAACATGAATGATGTTCTTCAGCTTGCCGAACGTCTCAGTAACTTAGTCGCCAGACGTGAAGGGTTCTTCGCCTCGCGCCTAGGATACGATGAGCCATACCTTATGTGCGACGAGGCAGCGGAGATCCTAGGTGAGCTGTTGCGAAGGCACGGCGTTGACTTCGAGTACGTTCACGGACACTCAGACGAAGGATCTAGTCACGTCTGGGTCAACGTGTCCGGGCTTGTTCTCGACCCAACAAACCAAGGTTGCAACCTTAGTGAGGAGGACGGACATGCTTTGCTTAAATAAGGGTCTTGATCTCCGTTCGTCGCTAAATACCCTCATCTCAATCATCATTATACTCTCTCGAAAGGGGTAAAAAGATGTTTTGTGCAAGGTGCGGACACCGCCGCGACTGTCACAAGGGCGTCACGGCGAGCACGTCGAAGTGCGAGGGCTACACGAAGCGCAAGGGCGTCTGCAACTGCCCGGGTTTTGTGTTGCCGGTCGGAGGAACGAGGATAGCCCCATGACTATCTCAACAACCGCCGAGAAGACGCAGCGTGTTCAATTCTGGGGAAGATATCGCAACTTGCCCGTCGACCCCGCAGTCGCTCACGTGCGTACTGTTTTCACTCAAGGGCAGTGTCATTCGTTCGCGCGGGCGCTCCATCGCTTAACGGGCTGGCCGCTGTACGTTTTGGGCCGTCCAGACCCAGATAAGCAGCGTACCAGCGCTAGTGAACTTGGAGATCATGTGGTGTGCCGACACCCGGATGGGCGCTTCGTAGACATCGAAGGAGCCTGGAGTCCAGGCGAAAAGTGGAAAGGGTGCAGCGTAGAGATGCCTCGCTCAGAGCGCACTGTGCAGCGGCTGTGTTGGGACAAGCAAGACGTGTGGGCGGCGATGCCGTTCGCACGCAAGATACTTGAAGAGGTGCTGAAGTGAGCGTCGATCAGTGGCTGATCAAGAGCAGCATGCGTGACGACGGGGAGATGCGCGCTACGTCGCTGCGACAACTCGCACGAGCGCTTGGCGTCGAGCGAGAGATCGAGGCGCAGTGTCAGCTCGGGCAGCCGGAGACACCAACGGTACAAGATCTTCTCGGCGTCGTCGCGGACTTGTTCAAAGACCGGGTCTCGCGCGTAGAAGCGTACTATGAGGGCAACCTGTTGCTCGCGGTTGACGCGCCGGAGACGCATGGCACGCTCGCGCAGCTGATGGAGGAACAACCATGAGGATGAGTTCACACAAGCTGTGCATCGTGATGGTTGACAGCGACACGGTCGAGATCAATTGCGAGCATTGCCCATTTCACCTCGCGTACCTGTACTCCTCGGCCGTTAAACGAGGATACACCAAAAGCTGGGATTCATTCTGTGGCGAAGCCTACGGCACAGCGTATGAAATACATGCGTCGGAGACGCTGCGAAAGGCTACGGCTCGAGCGTGGAAGTGTGTGGGAAGCATAAAAGAACCACAAGTCTCTAGTAACGTGCTGCACTCTCCCCTCAGAAACGGGGACGAGTTGCGTGCGGTAGTCGAGGCCGACCTGATGCTGAACACGACCTGGCACGACAGACGTGGGTGCAACTGCGGGCAGCACCTGCCGCAGAACTGCGTGACGTTCAAACCGCTCGAGCCAGATCACGAGTCACGCGCTATGCAGGAGCTACGAGGAGAGCACGCATGAGAACTACAGCGTGTAATCTGCTTGGTGATCCATGCTGGAACAGCGCTTGGACCCTACGCGGTCACGAAGCTTTGCGACAGCGACGAGTGCCACGAGCTCTACGTGGCCTTTCTGTACGGAGCGCATCGTGCTTAAGATTACGAAACGCTTAAACGGTTGCTGGAGGGAAAG
>ERZ1292629.3708-Hain-H43-01um-R1-3708-length-11642-cov-4_pt1 | contig 11642 bp, 11 predicted proteins | sample MGYA00564399_ERZ1292629 | MGnify/ENA primary metagenome ERZ1292629 (study PRJEB36523, sample SAMEA6512636) | groundwater metagenome | collected 2019-01-08 | study: AquaDiva: Metagenomics assemblies of 32 groundwater samples | reverse complement strand
TCTCTATTGGGCTGCGCTCGTCAGTGGCATCGCCACACTCGCGCTCGCCCTGTGGTGGCTCTGGACCGGCACGGCTGAAATTCCGGAAAAGCCCTGCAAACCGATCGGACACGGCCTTGAACTGCCGCTATATCTGTCCGGGCCATCGGCGCCGGGCTGGTGGGCGATGTTCATTACGATGATGGCCGATGCGACGGCCTTTTCCGGGCTCGTCTTCGGCTATTTCTTCTTCTGGACCCGCCACGCGGATTTCCCGCCAGTGGCTCTGGCGGACGCGCCCGGCTTGGCCTGGCCGATGATTGCGCTCTTCCTGGGGATCGCAAGCTGGCTGCTGACGCTAGGCGCGCGCGAGGTGCATGCCCGTGAGCATGTCGACATGGCCCGGCTCTGCCTCATGGTCGCGCTGCTACTCAGCCTTGCCGGAATTGGGGCGGGTCTGGCCGGACCATGGACCCATGGCATGGACCCGCAGGCACACAGCTATCCTGCAATCGTGTGGACTCTCGCCATCTGGGCCGCGGCCCATGCGGGCGTTGCCGCCATCATGCAGGGCTATGCACTGGTGCGCAGTCTCGCCGGGCGCATGGACCCGGTGCATGACGCGGACCTGCGCAACGTCACCGTCTATATGCATTTCTATGCGCTAACCGCGATCGTCACCTATGCGACGATCGGCCTGTTCCCGCAGGTCACATGAGCGAGCGAGGCAAATGGCATGAGCGGCTCAAGGTCACGCTCTGGACGCTCATCATTCCACCAGCGATCTGGGCGGGGCATTTCCTCGCCTCCTATCTCTGGGCGGCCATCTCCTGTGCCAAGGCCGGGCGCTTTGCCAGTTTTCCGCTGCTGTTCGTCATCGGCACGATGCTTGCGCTGCTGATGATCGGGCTTTCGGGATGGATCGCCTGGGCGCAGGCACGCATGCCGGGCAATCCGCCGCCCCATGAGGACTCGACCCGGATCGACCGGCTCCGTTTCCTGGCCAAGTCGACCTTGCTCCTGGCAGGGCTGAGCTTCGTCGGCGTGCTGTTCACGGCGCTTCCGGTCATCTTCCTGCGGGACTGCCGATGAAACGTGCCGCACTTGCCGCCGGCCTCGCGCTGGTGCCGATCGGCTGGCTCTTGGCTGGCATGCCGCTTGGCATGACTGGCCATATGGCAGGCCATATGATTGCCGTGGCGATTGCAGCGCCTTTTCTTGCCCTTGGCCTATCGCAAGGTCGTCTCGATCCTGCGTGTCTCTGGCCAGGCCTCGTAAGTCCTATGACGATGATGCTGGTGGAACTTGTCACGGTCTGGCTCTGGCACCTGCCGGCCCTTCGCGCGGCGACAATGACGTCCTTCCCATTGCTCGGGCTTGAGCAGCTCTGTTTCCTTGGAGCAGGTCTGCTGCTCTGGTCATCGGTGCTCCGCGCCGATCATCGGGCCGCTGGCATCGGTGCCCTGTTGCTGACATCGATGCACATGACCCTGCTTGGTGTCCTGATCGGCCTGGCGCCACGGCCTCTCTACGCGGCGGCGGATCATCATCATCTGGCCGGCATGGACCCGCTGATCGACCAGCAACTGGGCGGTGTCCTCATGCTGCTGGTCGGCGGGGCCAGCTATTTCATCGGTGGTCTTGTCCTGTTGGCGAGCCTCCTTCGCCAGAGGGGGGCGGCATGACCATTCGCATCAGCTTGAAGCGCGCAATTGTCGCGTTGCTCGGACTTGGGGTTCTCGGCATGCTGTTCGCCTGGTCCGGGGCCATGCAGATTTCTGCGTCTTCGGGGCATTGGCGCATCACCGACTGGTTCCTGCACTGGACGATGCGCAATTCCGTGCGGACTTATGCCTGGCTGGACGCGCCGTCCGATCCGCTTGATGATGAGGGCCTGGTCAGTGCAGCGGGGCATTTTCGCCAGGCCTGCCAGGTCTGTCATGGCGCGCCGGGTGTGCGTCCATCACCCGTAATGCAGCAGGCAACCCCGCCGGCGCCCGATCTTGCCCGGACGGCGGGGGAGTGGCGGGATCGGGAATTATTCTGGATCATCCGGCATGGCGTCAAATTCACCGGCATGCCGGCTTGGGCGGCGGCTGATCGACCGGACGAGGTGAGGCGTATGACCGCTTTCGTCCGGCGCTTGCCACATATGACGGCGGCGCAATATCAAGCGCTGACACAAGCTGGCGAGGGGGGAGGTCTGCCCGGCGTTGCTCCGGCAACCTTGTCGGCATGCACCGGCTGCCATGGCGTCGATGGTCGGGGAAGGGGACAACCCGATATTCCGGTCTTGGCTGGGCAGCGCGCGGCCTATCTGGTCGCCAGCATGAACCAATATGTATCGGGGAAGCGCACCAGTGCGGTCATGCAGACCGCGCTCGCGACCATCGGGCGAGACGAAATGGCGAGGCTTGCGACCCATTTTTCTGCGATGCCTGGGCTGGCGAATATTGCGACCTCGCGCAGTTCTCCGGGACTGGATCGTTTTGGCCAGCCCCTGCCGGCCTGCAGCAATTGTCATGCGGCTGGCAAGGCGGCGCCCATTCTTGCCGGGCAGAAGCCAGGCTATCTTGCTGCGCGCCTGCGGCTTTGGCAGCAAGACGGCAATGTCATCGACGCGCGCCTGCCGCCCGATACCATGGCGATGATAGCAAGACGTATCCCGGTCGATCAGATCGATGAACTGGCACGGACGGTGGCGCAGTCCGGGTCCGACTAAGAGGCTATCGTCCGGTCAGGCGTGCATATTGATCCAGATGAAAGCCAGGATGGCTGCAACGATGAATGCGAAGACGAGGTAGAGAGCAAGGCGACTGGTGGCCTTGCGGGCAGGACGTTCCTTGTGATGGGGCATTTTGATCCTTTCGTGGCGATCTCCTCCTCTCAACGCGTGGAAGCGTCCATGGTGCCCGGTCATGCACGTTGAAGGCGTGAGGGGGGGCATCAACGCCTCCAGTCCTGGCGGTCAGGACAGAGGTTTGGCTGATAGGGCTTGCCGCTGTTCTTTGCGTTCCTTACCGGCCCTCCAATGATGAGCGCAGGATCCATACCCAGCAGGCCTGAACAGGCCGCGATGAATCTCGATCAGGCGCGTCATCTGCGCGCCACTGGCCTTTCCTACGCCCAGATCCGCCAGACCTTGGGACTGTCTGCCAGCCAGATCGCCCTGATCCGTCGCAGGTTGAAGCGGACCAAGGCGGCGGAGACCCGCTTGCGTCGCAAGGAGCCCGCTATGACGGCGCGAGACCTTCCCATCGGCCAGTGCATATTGCCGCCCGATCTGCGCAAGCGCCTGACGGCAGCGGGCTTTCGCACGCTGGGTGATCTGGAGGCGCGATTGGCGGATCCGGCCCTTCCCGGGCTGGAGACCTTGCCCGCAATCGGCCCTCATCGTGTGGGGCTGATCAGGCGGATGCTCGAGCATTTCGACCTCCTGCCGGGATGCGACGATCTCAAGGCCGCGATAGAGGATATCTTCCCCGAATTTCGCGATGATGCTGCAATCTCGCTTGTCCCTGCGTCATGAGCTAGGACGCGATCATGGCGAAAGATGCGCTTCTGAGCGAACTGGCAGGTTGCGGGTCGGCTGAAACATTGCTTGCGGCGATCCTGAACCATTATCCGGACATCCGTGCGCCCGTTCGTGTCGAGGATATTGCACGGCGCGTCGGGATCACGCAGGTCCGTGACCTGGCGGAGGAAGATTTTACCAGCAGCCTCCTTGTCGATGCGGCAGGCCGAACGGGCATCATCGGGTGCGCCACGGCCCTGTCGCCCCAGCGGCGACGCTTTGCCATCGCGCATCAACTGGGGCATTTTCTGCTTCGCACCCAGGGGCATGACGGGCATTGTGCCATGCGCGAACTGACTGAGAACCGGCGCGACACGCCGCACCGCAAGCAGGAAGCGCAAGCGAACCGCTTTGCTGCCGGGCTCTTGATGCCCAAACCGTTGATGGCCGCGTCCCTCGACAGCCTTGGCAAGCCTGCAATTGCGCATGTACCCATGCTCGCCAGCACCTATGGCGTCACGATCGAATCAGCCGCAAGCCGTTATGTCGATGTCACCCCATCGACCTGCGCCATCCCGTTCATCAAGAACGGCCTCGTGCATTATGCGCGTCCATCGCGCAGCTTCCCATCGATGACCATCGGTCGGGGTGATGCCGCGCCTTCCTCGGTCCCGAGCGCGAAGATCGATGAGCCGACATCCTGGCTTGTCGTTGAGGCGCGCGACTGGCTCGTCCAGTCTCGGGACGTCCGCAGCCCCAAAGTCTCGATGCAGGTGCTGGCCAAGAAGAATGGCCTGCATCTGGTCATGCTTTTCATCAACGCTGCCGCAGAAAGGCGGGCGGATGAGGAGGCCGAGAAATATGCCACCGAGCGCCCGAGCTTTGGCCGTGGATCGGATCGCCGGTAGCACAATCGGGGGATGAAGCAGAACCACCCGCGGTCCTGATCATAGGTCATCGACAGGAGGAACAAGCAACACGGCCAGGTGGTGGGGCACATATTCGCAATCCAGAGGATGGTCCGCTGGCATGACGCTCTCCCTTGCCATCATCTTGGCCTCGGCTTTGACCGGTCCGCAACCGCCCATGGCGCCCTTTAGCACCGAATATCTGGTTCAATGTGCGATGGGACGGAGCTTCCGGTTCACGGCTGACGCTCGAAAGGCGCTGGTCATTGCCCGGTCCCTGCCAGTGAGTTGGCATGCGCCTGAGGGGGTGGCTTCCCGAACATTGGGAATGGGACAGAAGGAAGCTGGTCGGCGGATGATACTTACCGCGCCCGAGGAGGATGGGCGGTAGAGGAGGCTGACAGAGGGTTGGTTCTTCTTTGCGCCCTTTGTCGCCGTCCAATGGGCGGTCATTCGATCAGGTTTAGGCGTTGGAAAAACAGACGGTCGGCCATCGGCCAAAGTAAGACGTCGCGCTTGCACTGGTTGTCGAGCTGGGATGCAGGAATTCCGGTTAAGCGAAGCATCTGCAGGTCTCATCACATTATGCGGGTGCTGCAGGGGGGGCTATTCGGAAGGTTATATAGAAATATCAAGTAAAATCATTGCTTTGTGCTTGTCCTTAGGCCCGTTCGAGATCCGACTCCCGCAACCAACATCACAACACAGCACACACACGTCGCCTCGGAGCACTCCAAGGCGGCTTTCTTGCGTCCGCGCCCTACCAGATCAGCGGAACCAATCTGGGCTCAACCACGCCGCCAGGCCAATAGCTGATCTCCGCATCCGACTGCACCGCAAAGTCCGGCAACCGCCGTAGCCGCTCTTGCAACGCCACCTTCACCTCCAGACGCGCCAAATGCGCCCCGATGCAGCTATGCACTCCGCCGGCAAAGGCGAAAATCGAATAGCGCGGCCGGTCGAAGTCCACTTGCGTCGGATCCGGGCAGACACCAGGGTCATAATTGCAGGCGGGCAGGATGTTGTTGAACTTGTCCCCCTTCTTCATCTGCACGCCGCGCATTTCCAGATCCTGGGTCAGGGTCCGGTTATGATTGACCGTGCTTAATGTTCCTTCAATATGAGCGATTTGCCCGCATATTTCGCCGGATCGACGTCCGGCAAAGTCTGGATCTTGCGCCCATTGCGGCTCATCCAGGTGACTTCAACCTTGACCGCATCCATGGTTTTCAGGCCGAAATGCAGCGGCGCCGCATTTTCCGAATTATAGCCGTCGCCGGTCGACAGCTGTCGTGTGGCCAATATCTTGCCGGCCTTGTCATAGAGGCGCACTTCCGCCCCCATGCGGGTGAAACGCCCCTTCGCGTCGAGCAGTTTAACCGACAGGCTGCGCCTAGCCGCTGCCCGGTCCAGATCATTGTGGAACAGGAAATGGCCGCCCTGGCTGGTATAGCCACGCATTACCGACAGATCGAGCGCACCGTCCCGGTCATAATCGACCCATTGCACGCCATGGTCGCCGACATTGAGCTGCGACGTTTCGGTCAGAACCTGCCGGAAGCCCTTGCCCGCTTCATTATGGAAGAGGCTGTCCCTGGGCTGCTGCTGGTCGCGCGGGCCATGATAGGAGGTGACATAGAGGTCGAGATAGCCGTCATTGTCATAATCACCCCACACCGCGCCGACGGCATGATTGTCGATGCCGACCCCCACCTCCTTGGCGACGTTGGTGAAGGTGCCGTCACCATCATTATGGTAGAGCGCATTCACGCCATAATTGGGCACGAACAGATCAAGATAGCCGTCATTGTCATAGTCGCCAACGGCGCAGCCGACACCGCCTTCCTCTTTGGAACGGCCCGGATTGTCCAGGCCCAGTTCGGGCGCGACATCGGTGAAGCTGCCGTCGCCATTGTTGCGCCACAGCGCATCGGCCGCGCCTGACTGATTGGCCAGGAAGACGTCCAGAAAGCCGTCGCGATTATAGTCGAACCAGCAGGCGCCCACGGTCGGCCGGCTGTCCGACACGCCGGTGCCGGCCAAGACCTGCACGAACTTGCCCTTGTCGTTGCGATAGAGGCTGTTGGGGCCGATGCGATTGGCAGCATAGACGTCGAGGTCGCCGTCATTGTCATAGTCGACCCAACTGGTCTGGCGCGCGGAGCGGTTGGGGATGGTCAGCCCCAGTTCGGGCGCGACATTGGTGAACTTCCTGCCGCCTTCGTTGCGGAACACAAGGCTCAGTTCGCCCGGCATGGTCGCCCCGCCCAGCAGGTCGATCCAGCCGTCGCCGTCATAATCGCCCCAGGCGACGCCGCGCATTTCCGGGCCGGATGTGGGAAGTCCCAGTTCCGGCCCGACGTTCACGAACGTGCCATTGTCATTGCGATAGAGGCGGATATCGCCCCCCTTGAGCGAGACAACGAGATCGAGGTCGCCATCATTGTCGAAGTCGGCCCAACTGTTGGACAGGGATCCGGCGATGGCGAAATCGCCCGGCTGTATGGAGGTGAAGGGCGGCTCGGCAGGCGGTGCCGCATCCTGTGCCGTTGCCGGCTGGCACAGCAGCATCAGCGGCAGGATATGGCAAAGCGTCCGGTTCAGCGATGGCATGGATATTCCCCTCTTTCTGTCAGATTTTGCTGGTTTTGCGCGTGTCGGGCATGCGCAGATAGACGATCAGCGACACCGCGATCATGGCGGTGACGTACCAGTAGAAGCCGCCTTCCATCCCGGCATGCTTCATCCAGAGCGCGGCATATTCGGCGGTGCCGCCGAACAGGGTGTTGGCCAGTGCATAGGGAAGCGCGACGCCGAGCGCCCGGATATTGGCCGGGAACAGCTCTGCCTTCACGATCGCGTTGATCGAGGTGTAGCCGGTGACGATCACCAGGCCGCCCAGCACCAGCAGGAAGGCGCCGAAGGAGGAGGTGACGCGTTCCAGCGCCGTGAAGATCGCGGTGGTGAACAGGACACCGCTGATCCCGAAGCCGATCAGCAGCGGTTTGCGGCCGATGCGATCGGACAGCCAGCCGGCCATGGGCTGCAACAGCATGTAGATGAACAGCGCCGACGCCATGATCGCGGTCGCGGTCTGGCGGCCGAAGCCGGCGCTGTTGACCAGGAATTTCTGCATATAGGTGCTGTAGGCATAGAAGGCGAGCGTGCCGCCGGCGGTGAGCGCCATGACCAGCAGCACTTCGCGCGGATGGCGGCGGATGAGGTTGAGGCCGCTGGAGCGGGGCTGTTCGCTGACCGCCGCGCTTTCCTCGAAGGCTTCGGTTTCCTTGAGGCCCCGGCGCAGGCGATAGACGCCGACCGCCATCACCCCGCCGATCACGAACGGCACGCGCCAGCCCCAGCTTTCGAGTTGATGTTCGGTGAGGAAAAGCTGGAGCAGCAGCAGGACGCAGAGCGCCAGCAACTGGCCGGCGATCAGCGTCACATATTGGAAGCTGGAGAAGAAACCGCGCTGATCGCTCTGCGCCATTTCCGACAGATAGGTGGCGCTGGCGCCATATTCGCCGCCGATCGACAGGCCCTGCATCAGGCGCGAGAGCAGCAGCAGGGCCGGCGCGGCGACGCCGATGCTGGCATAGCCGGGGATGGCGGCGATCATCAGCGATCCGCCAGCCATCATCATGACGGACAGGGTGAGACCCGCCTTGCGCCCCCTGCGGTCGGCATAGATGCCCATCGCCCAGGCGCCGATCGGCCGCATCAGGAAGCCGACGGCAAAGATCGCTGCCGCATTCAGCAACTGGGCGGTGCTGTCGTCCGAAGGGAAGAAGACCGGCGCGAAATAGAGGGTGAAGGCGGAATAGACATACCAGTCATACCATTCGATCAGATTGCCGATCGATCCGCCAAGGATGGATTTCAGGCGATCCTGGCGGGAAAGACTGGCTGGGGAGAGAGACGCAACATGTTCCATCCCCGTTGATACGGACGGCCCGGTGCGTTCTGCTAACTGCCTTCGGCGGACACCAAAATTATCGAATTGTCGCTGCCCGGAACGGCGCGGATGCCGAAGCCGCTTTCGAGCGCGTCGACGAAATCCTGCGACCGGTCGAGGCGGAAGGCACCGCCGACCCGCAGGCTGGCGATCGCCGGATCGCCGATCACCAGCGGGGTGGGGCGATAGCGGTTGAACTCCTCGACCGCCTGGGCGAGCGTGTCGCCCTCAAACTCGACCATCCCTGCCTGCCAGGCGGTGCGCTGCCGGATCTTGGCCGGTTCCAGATGAGTGACAGCGATGCTGCCGCTGCGCACGGCGGCGCTGCGCCCGCTTTCGATCCGACGGACGGCGGAGTCGCCGTTGCGCACCGCCACGATCCCCTCGATCACGGTCAGTTCGGTGACATCGGCGCGCAGGCGGACGTTGAACATCGTGCCCACGGCGCGCACCAGCGTCCCGTCGGCATTGACGATGAAGGGCCGTTTCTTGTCATGCGCGACATCGAACTGCGCCTCGCCCTTCAGCAGGGTGATCTGCCTGATGTCGTCGCGCAGGGCGACCTCGACCGAGCTGTTGGTGTTGAGATGGATGCGGGAGCCGTCGGCAAGCTGCACCGTGCGGGTTTCGCCCAGGGCCGTGCGATAATGATCGACCGTGCCGAGCAGGCGCAGCGCGACGGTGGAGGCGACGCCGATCGCGGCGGCTGCGGTCGCCAGGCCGATGAGCAGGCCACGCCGGCCGACCAGGCGCGGCCGGATTTCGGCAACGGGTTCTTCCGGGGCGGGATCGTCGGGCATCGCGACTGCGGGCGCTGCAGGTTCGTCCCGCTGGCTGGCGGGCAGTTCGTTGAGCCGCTCGGTCAGTTCCCAGCCGGCCTCCGCCTTGGCAAAGGCGAAGCCATGGGCAGGGTCCAGCGCCACCCACGCATAGGCATCATTCCAGTCTTCCGGAGCGTCGCTTGCCCGCGCCTTAAGATACAGACGAGCCGCTTCGGCCTCGATCGCCTGCATGTCCTCCGCGCTTCTGTAGCGACCAACCAAATCCAGAACCCTCAAACTGTCCGATGGCTTGCATTATCTTCACAGCCGCGCGCGTCAAATGCTTGTCCACTGTAAAGACGGATAGCTCCATCTCCTCTGCTATCTCCTTGACCGATTTCTCATGGACCCGGCGCAGGATGAAGGCCCGCCGGCATTGCGCCGGCAGCGTGTCGAGAATGGCCTGGAGGTGGCGCAGCTCATCGCGCGCGTGCAGCGCTTCCTCGGTCGAATTGTCGGTCTGGAGCACGTCGAGTTCGGCGACCAGTTCGAGCGACACGATCTTCTCGCGACGGGCCTCGTCGATCAACAGGTTGCGCGCGATCTGGAACAGGAAGGCCTTGCCGCTCTGTGCGCGGTGAATGTCGCCATTCGCATAGGCGCGGGTCATGCATTCGGCGACGATGTCGTCCACATCCTGGCGGCGGGACACCACCCGGCGCAGGCGGGAGCGCAAGGCGCCCTCATGGGGCAGGATGGCCTGCTTGAACCAATCCAGCCTTGCCCTGATCGAGTCCACGTCCACAGCCACGCTCGTCCCCCTGTGCTTATCATTCTCCCCTCCGGCGCGCCCGATCCGGCGCTGCGTCGAGGCAGTGCCAGACCGATAGCGAAGGCCCCCTCGTCACAAAAATGAGATATTTTTAAGCGTCGTTAGCAGAAACGCGATCGGCCTCCGTATCCACCACCGAAGGGCAAATAATTTCGCAGCCCAATCATTTCACGGGGGATATGATGTCGCGTAATTTTCGGAACGTTTCTCTGTGCGCGGTCGCAACAGTTGTTGCCCTCAGCACCCAGTCGGCGGCAGCCGCGGAGCCGGCGAAGTTCAAGATTCCGGCCCAGTCGATGCAGACGGCGCTGACGCTCTTCGCCAAGCAGTCTGGCATCCAGCTTCTCTTTCCCTATGACCAGGTCGCCGGCCTGCATGCCCAGTCGGTCAACGGCAAGATGGCGCCCGATGTCGCGTTGCAGCGGCTGATCGCCGGATCGGGGCTGAAGATCACGCTGTCGAACAACAATGTCATTGCATTGTCGCTGAGCGCCCAGGCGCACAAGAGCCGCGCCGTCGAAGTCGCGAGCCTGGGCGTCACCGCCCTTCCCTTCGCGATGCAGGCCAGCGCCGTACCGCAGGCCAGCACCGCCGCGGCCGAGGAAGCCCCCGGCCCGGCGATCGTCGTGACCGGGTCGCGCGGCCAGGCCCGTACCGTGACCGACAGCCCGACGCCGATCGACGTCATTTCGGGTGCGGATCTGACCCGCACCGGCAAGGCGGGCGTGTTCCAGGCGCTCAACACGCTGGTGCCATCCTTCAACCTGCCGGTGCGGGCGGGCGGCGCCACCTCCACCGTCATCGCAACCGGCGGCCTGCGCGGTCTCAATCCCGACCAGGCACTGATCCTGGTCAACGGCAAGCGTCGCCACAAGACCTCGCTCATCAACGCGGTGTCGACGCTCTACAACGGCTCGGTCCCGGCCGATCTGGACATGATCCCGACCGCCGCGGTCGATCATATCGAAGTGCTGCGCGACGGTGCCGCCGCCCAATATGGGTCGGACGCCATCGCCGGCGTCATCAACATCATCCTGAAGGATGACAGCAGCGGCGGCTCCGCCAATTTCACCGCCGGCCAGAATTTCGACCGGTCCGATGGCGAACTCTATCAGGCCGACCTCAATTTCGGGATGAAGCTGGGCGAGAACGGTTTCGCCAACCTCTCGCTCAACCTCAAGAAGCAGGAAATGTCGAACCGGGCGCAGCCACTCGCCGACTGTTCGGTTACGGCCACCACCACCTGCCTCTATCCGCTGGTGAACGGGCAGCTCGATCCGCGCGACGCAGCCGCAGTCGGCACCGAACGCATCGTCACCACCAGCTATGGCGTCATGCCCTCCCGCAGCATCAATACTGCGCTCAATGCCGGATATGATCTGGGCGGCGTCGAACTCTACGCCTTCGGCACCTACAGCCAGCGGCGGTCGGACCTGTGGTACAGCTATCGCTACCCCAAGGACATCAACAATGTCATGGGCATCTACCCCAACGGCTATCGCCCCCATATCATGATCGACGAGGAGGATTTCGAACTCACCGTCGGCGCGAAGGGCGAAGTCGCGGGCTGGGATTGGGACTTTTCCACCGGCTATGGCCGCAATCGCGCCCGCCAGTCGTCGGAAGGCACGCTCAACCCCTCGCTGGGCACGCTCAGCCCCACCGAATTCTATATCGGCACCCTCAAATCCTC
>ERZ1292629.3707-Hain-H43-01um-R1-3707-length-11642-cov-5_pt1 | contig 11642 bp, 19 predicted proteins | sample MGYA00564399_ERZ1292629 | MGnify/ENA primary metagenome ERZ1292629 (study PRJEB36523, sample SAMEA6512636) | groundwater metagenome | collected 2019-01-08 | study: AquaDiva: Metagenomics assemblies of 32 groundwater samples | reverse complement strand
CGACTCGAACATCTTGGTCATGGGATCGTGGCAGAACGATCTGAGACAGATGCTCGAGATCACGCTGGCATGGCTCGGTGAAGATTTTGGTGCCGGCCGACATTGGCCTCGGATCGCGAAGCTCGACACGGCAGAGAAGACGGTACGGGTGCTCGTCCCTGGAGTCTTCGACATCCTCCACCCGGGTCACATCGAGCTGTTCAGATATGCCTCCCTGATCGGCCGAGCGGTCGTGGCGGTGAACTCCGACGAGTCGGCACAGAAGTTGAAGGGACATCCGCCGGTCGTCGACGAGGAGACCAGGAGACAGATGGTGTCGGCGATCGGGTACGTCTCGGAGGCGATCGTGTTCGACGGCGACGTCGGAGCACTCGCCGATGTGATCGGTGCCACGGTGGTGGTGAAAGGTGGAGACCATACCGAAGAGTCGGTGAGGGTCACCGATCACATCGGTGATGACGTGGAGGTGCGGATCCTGCCACTGGTGGGACACTGGTCGACATCGAAGATAGTCGGTCGCGGTCGATGAAGCGGATCACCGTGATCGGGGACATAATCGTCGACAGACATGTCGAGTGCGTCCCGCTCGGCCTGTCGGCCGAGACACCGACGATCGTCGTCAAGACGGTGAGAGAGAGACAGTCACTGGGCGGCGCCGGCCTGGTCGCCAGGCATCTCGTCAGGCTCGGGTGTGCCATCGAGCTGGTGAGCGTGCACGATGTGGCCGAGATGCCATCTCGTGTCGGTTGGGATCCCGTCGTCAAGACGAGGTTCTTCTCTGGTCACCATAAGATGTTCCAGGTCGATTCTCTCCCAGACGATTCACACGACGATCGGTCCAGACAACTGCTGTTCGACATGACTCTCGAGTCGATCGCGAGGGGGTACGGCGACGCAGTGGTGGTCTGTGACAACCGACACGGTTGTCTGGACGAGAAGTTCGTCGCGATGTTGAGGACTGTCGGCGCGAGGGTGTTCGTCGATTCTCAGGTCTCGCAGAAAAGTTCGAACCACCGCTGGTACTTCGGGTTCGACACCGTCTTCGTGAACGAACGTGAGCTCGACGCCGCCATCGAGTCCATGGAAATCATCGTCCCGGAGACAAAGAGCATCGTAGTCAAGGATGACGACCTGATCTGCGACAGAGTGAAAGCCCTGTCAACGAGACTCGGTTCGTCCGTAGTCCTGAAGATGGGAGCACGTGGGGCGAGGGCCCTCGTCGGAGGATACGAGGTACATGCGCCAGGGATCGGTGTGAAGACCGTCGACACCTGCGGCGCCGGCGATGCCTTCCTCGCCGCGTACGTCTCACGAGAGGTCGACGCCGGACGTCCAGAGACGATCGTCGAGGCGATGCAGTTCGCGAACCGATGGGCCGCCCTCTCGACGACGTACGTCGGGACTGACATCCCACCACTCATACGATTGGAGAACGTCGAATGACCCGGAAGAGGATCTTCTTGGACAGTGCCGACATCGGCGAGATCGAGTTCTGGAGCAGGACCGATCTCGTATCTGGTGTCACGACTAACCCGTCGTTGATCGCGAGGTCTCCGAAGGGCGATTACCTCAAGCTGGTCGATGAGATCTGTCGTGTGATGGCGAAGCGCCGTCGGCCGTTGCCGGGTCCGCACCTCAGTGTCGAGGTGACCGAGGAAACATCTGAAGAGATGGTCAAGCAGGGAAACAGGATGTGCGCGATGGCATCTTCGCGGTGCGTCGACCTGCACGTGAAAGTGCCGATCGGTCCGGACTATCTCGAGGTGATCACCGCGTTGAGTTCGGGAGGAGTCAACGTGAACGTGACCGCCTGTGCCACGTTTCCACAGGCACAGGCGGCGTGGTTCGCCGGCGCACGAGACGTGTCGTTCTTCTTCAATCGGATGAAAGATGCCGGCATAGATGCGGTCTCGGAGATCGCCGAGTACAGGGATTATCTCTCGGCCGAGATCGCCGCCGGTACGAAATCCTCTGCGATCCCCGAGATCATCTGTGGGAGCATCAGGAAACCAGAGGACATACACACCTGCTGGGACGCCGGCGCCGACATCGTGACGGTTTCCGACAAGATACTTCGGACATTCATCACACACCCGGTCACAGATACGGCCCTGAAGCAGTTCACGGAGGATTTCGCGAGATGGCGAAGCTGAACAAGGTACCGGTTGCATCCACGTTCGTAAAACATCGTGGATGGGGATACGAGCTCTGGATCGAGAACAGGCCAGAGTACTGTGGAAAGCTCCTCCACGTCGACGGTGGGAAACGTGGGTCGTCACACTTCCACATGAAGAAGTCAGAGACGATGTATCTACAGTCTGGTTGTGTGGAGCTCGAGCTGGTAGATCCCGAGCTGGGAGAACCGTACTCAATCTTCCTCGGGCCAGGAGAATCGTTGTTCATCCCGGCGGGCCAGGTGCACCAGATCATCGCTCATCGAGATTCTGACCTGTTCGAGTTCTCGACACAACACGAAGAGTCCGACTCGTACAGGGTCAAGAAGGGTGACTGAGATCTGGTGCGCATCAACCTCGTCGGGGCGTTCACCCGGAACTTTCCGTTCGGATCTGAGATCGCGTTCGCGAAGGGTTTGACCAGGATCGGTGGACATCGGGTGACGACGGTCGATCCTTCGTTGCCCGGACAGGAACTCGATCATCGGGCCGATGTCACCCTCGTCTTCGTCGACGCCGGGAAGTACAACGACGAACTCACGAAGACGGACGGAGTGAAGGTCGTGTACCAGCCCGACGACAGTCGCTTTCCCCACGTCGCCCAGTCGATGGAACACATGCGGAAGTACTGCGATTACGCCCTCACTTTCGACCAGTACGGGGCGATGTTCGCCGAGGACATCGGGTACAGACTGTCTCGTCGGTTGTTGCTCACGGCTGACGATGAGCTGTACGTCAGGAAACCGTTGGTCTCCAAACAGATCGACCTCTGTTTCGTCGGTAACATCTCTCACGGTGAACACCACGTGTCGCGGATGAAGATGGTCGATCTCCTGGAACAGGCTGGGTTCAGGGTGGCGGTTCTCAATGGGATGTACGATACTCGACGGATAGTCGAGATCTACAATGGTTCGAAGATCGTCTTGAACCATGCGACAGACGTCGGACAGTCGTTCGGAAAGGGGTACGGGTACCAGGCCAGGCATTTCGAGGCTGGGATGACCGGCGCGTGTGTCCTGTCGAACGATGTCATCGACGAACCAGACGAACCCGTGAGCGGGTTCGTGAAGTTCTGGGACGAGGAGAGCCTCCTCGAGATGGCCTACCAACTGCTCCGGAGCGAGAACATGCGGAGAGAGCGAGCCGACGAACTGTTCATGAACATCTCGAGGAATCACCGTCCCGAGCATCGTGCACGTGAGTTGGTCGAGTTCTTCGAAAAATGTGTCGCATGCGGTTGAACCTGGGATGTGGCACCGACATCAGACCCGGGTACACGAACGTCGACTTCAGGGCACTGACGACAGACGTACTCCAGGTCGATCTTTCGAGATTTCCGTGGCCGTTCACCGACAGATCGGCGGATGAGATCTTGATGCTCGATTTCCTCGAGCATTTCGAGTACAGGAAGATCGATGCCATACTCCAGGAGGCGTGGAGGGTGCTCGTCCCGGCCGGCGAGCTGCAGGTACAGGTTCCCGATTTCACGCAGTGTGCCGCAGCCGTGAGACAGCTCATCGGCGAGTACGTTTGCAATCGCTGTGAGAAGGAATTTTCTGTCGCGTGGAATGTTGACCACGGTCGTGTCTGTTCGAATTGTGGACAGTCACTCGACGAGATGAGCCAAGTCGCGATGCAGCGCCTGTTCGGTGGGCAAGACTACACCGGGAACTATCACATGTTCTCGTTCACCCAGGCCACTCTCGAGAAACGTCTTCGCAAGAACGGTTTCTGTGATTTCGAACTTCTCGAGGCCGAGCACCAATATCGGATGTGGAACTTCAAGGCACGTGCAAAGAAAGGTGATCTGGGATGGGCATGAAGATCTCTTTCTTGGGAGTCCAGAGGAGATATCGGGAGCTCCTGCCGGGTTACCGCGATCTCTTCAACAAGTACCATCTCGAGGTTCCGTATTACTTCGCTCGTGACGGACACAACGATGTGGTGATCGCGACCGAAGACTACGAAGACGGTGGGATCGATTTTCCTGGCGGTGGATCTGTCCGCTGTGCCCTCGCATCTCGTCCTGCGCCGGCCGGTACTGACGTCGTGATCCACTTCAGGAGGTGGTGCGGAGTCATTCCGGGATCTAAGTCGTCGATCCACCTCCTGATGAGCCAGGACCACAGTTTTTCGTCTGATTGGTTGGACAAGGTCACGGCGGCGAGACGAGATGGGAGACTCCACGGTCTCCTCTGTTTCCCGACATGGCACCGGCGGAACACTGCGGCTGAGCTTCGGATCGATGAGCGCGATGATTTTTTGATCGACGGGATGACTTTCGGTGTAGACACCGAGACGTATCGGCCGGGTGCCCTCGATCCGAAGAAGATGCTCTGGGCATCAGATCCTGGTCGTGGTTTCTGGGAAGCCTTCTCGCTCTCTCGGGATCTCTGGAGGACAGACGGAGATTTCAGGTTGCACGTGTGTTGGCCAGATTACGTCCGGGGAGTCTCGATGCCGCTCGCTCCGTGGTTGTCGGTCCACAAGAATGTCCAGAACGGCCCCAGGTTGTGGGAGTTCTTCGGAGACTGCGGCATACTGCCGTACACGTCGTCGTTCAGAGAACCCTCGTCTAGGGTGTGTCGGCAGGCCCAGGCCGCCGGCATGGTGGTCCTTTACCCTCCGGCCATGGGGAGCCCATCCGAGCTCATCAGACACAACGTGGACGGCATCGTGGCACCAATCAATGAGTGGCCCGAGTTGATCTCGGGGATCGTCAGAGATCACGAGAGGTTCACCACGATCTCGGCGGCCGCCCGGCAACTGGCGATCTCTGAAAATTGGGAGGTCCAGGCGCAGAGGTTCAACGTACGTGTGCGGGCCATGACCACCGGGAGGACGACCACATGAGAGATATCTGCGATGAGAATTTCTGCGAATCTGCCGATGTGTCCGACGTGACCGTCGGGATCATCGGACACGGGTACATCGGACAGGCCGCCGAGGCATTGTTCTCGGGGTCGACTCACGTCCGTGTGTACGACAAGAACAAGCCTGGTCTCGGAGATCTGCCGAGTCTCGTCCGTGATTCTCAACTGATCTTGGTTTGCGTCCCGACTCCGATGGAACCGTCCGGAGAGTGTCATACCGGGATCGTCGAGTCGGTCATCGCTGATGTGAACCGTGAGATCGTGTCTCAGGGATTCGATCCGAGAGAACGGATCGTCGTGATCAAGAGCACCGTCCCACCGGGATTTACCGGATCCATGCGGTCTCGGTACCAGAAGATGCGGATCGTCTTCTCGCCAGAGTTTCTCACCGAGGCGAACAGCGTGAACGACTTCAAGAACGCAGATCGGATCATCGTCGGGGGTGATCAAGAAGACGGGAACGTGGTCTTGAGGATCTTTCGACACGCTTGGAGGGATCGGAAGGACGAGTACTACGGGGTGATCTGTGAGCCGGTCGCGGCCGAACTCGCGAAGCTTTTCGGGAACGCGTTCCTCGCCACGAAAGTGACGTTCGCGAACGAGATGTATCAGTTTTGTGCACGGCTCGGGACAGATTACGAGACCGTCGCGATCTTGGCATCGATGGACAAGAGGGTCGGGTCGAGTCACCTCAAGGTACCGGGACCCGATGGTCACCTGGGATACGGCGGGAGCTGTTTCGTCAAGGACATCAACGGTCTCCGTCACATGTTCAGACAACTCTCTGTCAACGAGAGACTCCTGACCGCCGTGATCGAGAGGAACGATGAGCTTCGTCCCGAGAAAGACTGGGAGAAGCTCGCCGGTCGTGCGGTCGTACACAACGATGTCTGAACGGAAGGTCCTCGTCATCGATCTCGACGGGACGATCTGCGAACAGACTTCGGGTGGGACAGCGTACAGAGATGCGAAACCCGTCGATGTGGTGATCGATCGTCTGCGGGTGTTGCGACGTGCCGGGTGGAAGATCGTCATACACACTGCACGCGGAATGCGATCGTGGATCGCCCAAACGCCAGAAGAGACGTACGGACAGATGACACGTGATTGGTTGTTACGTCACAGAGTACCGTACGACGAGCTCGTCTTTGGGAAGCCCGCGGGCGACCTGTACGTTGACGACAAGGGAGCATCGATTGCTGAGTTTCTTGCAAGAGAAGTTGATTGACTATCGTACTGACTCCGGGATGCTCGATGCCGTGCATCTGCGCGAATGGCACGATAGGATCGTCTTCACGAACGGATGTTACGACCTCTTGCACCCGGGACACCTACAGACTCTCCTGTTCTGTGACGACCTGAGGAAGTCTGGCCAGGGTGCCGTGGTGGTGGCCATCAACAGTGATGACTCAGTGAGGAGGATCAAGGGATCTGACCGTCCCGTGGTCGACGAGATGTCTCGGGCTACCCTCTTGGCTGCACTCTTCTTCGTCGATTTCGTCGTGATCTTCGGAGAAGACACCCCCGCCGATCTCATCCGTGCAATGTGTCCCGACATCATCGTGAAGGGAGGCGATTACGTCGGGACATCTGTGATAGGTTCTGAGACGGGAGCCGAGATCGTGTTCGCACCGTACGACGAGGCATGGTCGACGACCAAGATCATCGGTAAGATCAGAGAGAGACGATGACCAAGAAGAAGATCATGGTGATCGGCGACATATTCGTCGATCGATATGTCTGGGTCGACTCACACCGGATGTGTGAGGAAGATCCGACGGTCCCGATCTACGATGTCGTGAAGGTCGAAGATAGACCGGGCGGGGCGGCGAACGTCGCCGCGAACCTCGGGTCCATCGTCTCTGATGGGGCCGACGTGCATCTGTTCGGGATCATCGGGAGAGAACTGGAGGACGTATTCGGTGGTGGGTCCGCGAAACTAGAAAGCCCCAGATGTTCCGAGACGTTGTACAAGACGCGGTATGTCGACAAGCAGGGACAGATGTTCTCTCGAGTAGACAGCACCAAGGTATTCTCGTTCTCTTCTCGCTGCTTCTTCGAAGATACGTTTGATCTCGATCGGCTGGTTGATTACGATGCTTTCGTGATCTCTGATTACGACAAGGGGACGGTGTCTGAGGCGCTCGCGTCGGTGATCATAGGCACCGGGAAGCTTGTCGTCGTCGACTCGAAGCGGAAAGATCTCAGGTGTTTCGAGGGTGCGACGGTACTGAAGGTCAATCAGCTCGAGGCCAGCGTCCAAGAATCTCGATTCCGTGTCTACGGAAGAGCATTCGAGGCGATGTTCAAGATGTGCGTCGTGACCCAGGGGGCAGCCGGAGCCCAGATACGGTATGCCAGGGACCTGGCTCACGATAAGTATGAGATCGTCAAGCAAGACATCTCGGCTCCAACCGCCCAGGTGGTCGATGTGACGGGCTGCGGCGACACACACACCGCCGCGATGGTTTGGGCCCTTCTCGAAAATCGTGAACCGCACGAGGCTGTCACGTTTGCGAACGCGTGTGCCGCGAAGGTCGTCTCGATGTTCGGGACGAGCATCTTCTGATGTGTCCAATCTTTGGGCACTCTCCGTGGTATGGTGTACAAAGATTGGACAGTAAGAGGAGGACGACATGAGGCTCGGCGAAGATGTACTCTTGGAGATCGTGAACATCGTCTTGGAGGGACTCTCCGAGGGCAAGGACATCTCGCAGAAGTTGCGGGACATCGACCTCGATTGGGCTCCCGAGGTCGCCAATTACTCGGTCGATCCGAACGCTGTCGGCCTGACGAGCCAACCGCTACGCTCGAAGCTGATGTTGTCTTCGAGGTACGTCACCGAGCACCCTCGTCGTAAGATCTGATCGGAACAGGTGCCGACGTACGTGTTCGAGTGTCCCTCGTGTGGCTCGACACGGGAGGTCACGATGTCGCTCACTGAACTCGGTGAACGGACTATCGTGTGCAGATGTCTGGGTACTCCCGTGATGTCACAGGTGCTCACACCGGTCACCTTCGTGTTGAAAGGTGGCGGCTGGGCGAAGGACGGGTACTCGAAGCGATGATGCTCTGGATCTTCTTCTCTCTGTCGATCGTCGTGAATGTCGCGGCGGTCTTCGTCATCGTCCGTCTCGTCAGACGACTGCTCGAGCATGACATGTTCGTGAATAGCATTTACGACGAGGTGATCGCGAGTGCCGTCTTCCTCAAGAAGATCTCGTCCAGGATCGCGTACGAGGTCTCACCGGACGTGACCACGGCGCTCGGTGTCCTCCGTACCTTGGCACAGCGCATGGAACACGTCGCCGACCAGGTCAGGAAGAGCGGAGCGAGATCGGTGATTGCAGGGACACCGGTGGAAAAGCAGCAGAGACCCGTCGTCGTCTGAACACGGAGGACAATTGGCACGATATTTCGACGAGAACACGGACAGGAGCATCGAGCTCTTCCTCAAGACAACTGACGACACATCTCGTCACCAGATCTTCGACAGAGATATCAGACCGGCGTTCGAAAAGCTGATAGAGAGCATCATCTACATCTATCGCTTCTGGACGATCGACGAGGTCGACACCCTCAAGATGGAGTGTCTCACAGCGTTGTACGAGACGCTTCCGAAGTACGACCCAGCCAAGAGTAACAAGGGTTTCTCGTACTTCAACGTCGTCGCCAAGAACTGGTTCGTCCAACGAGCAAAGGAGAAGTCGAAACGTAACAGGCAGGAGAACAACCTGTACCACGACTTCGACAGCGATGTGGCGAAGAACGATCCGAACTTCGTGGTGAGTCCACACGAAGATGCACTGATCGACGACGAGTCGTGGAAGTCGTTCTTCCAGGAGATGGATCGGTGGCGGTCGAAGTCGTTAAAGTCATCCGAGAGATCTGTGCTCGAGGCAGTCATCTACCTCTTCCGAAATCCAGAGTTTCCTATTTACAACAAGAAGGCGATCTACCTGTACATCAGAGAGATGACGGGTCTGAACACGAAACAGGTCGTCGTGAACCTGAAACGGTTGAAGGGCTACTATCAGAAATTCCGAGAGAGAAGCCTGTCGGAAGGAGAGTGACCCGTGTCAAAGGCGAAGTCGAGCAGCGTGGATTTCGACGCAGTGTGCGATGAGATCCACGCGAACGTCCAGGAAGATCGTGCGAGGTTGCGTCGGTGTCTCGACGGGGGAGTCGTGTCTGTCGAAGAGATCGTGAGCATCTCCGAGGCCCTGACCAAGAGCAATTCTCAGCTGGTCGAACTTGCGAAGCTGGTCGTGAAGGGCAACCGTGATGTCGATCCGAAGGACGAGATCGATGGAGTCTACGGAGAGATCGATCCACAGGTCTCGGATGGCAGACCTGTCGTGCTCTCTGTCGATGAGCTCGATGACGATAACCTGATCGTTTCGAGCGGGATCGACCACGATCTCACCGAGGACGACCAGGACGATGTCGCGTGTGCCATCGAGATGTCGACGGAGGCGACCGGTTCGAGGAACTGATGACGTTAGAAGCCGTCGATGGCACCGAGCTTCTGACCCGGCTCGGGCAGCTCCAAGAGGAGATCGACGCCATCCTGAAGAAGCTTGGGCCAGACATCAACAGGCTCGGTCTACTCAAGGCAGAGTCTGACCTCATATCCGACGAACTCACCAAGAGAGAAAGGTCGTCCGTTCCTAATTCTAACGGATGATCTCGCGTCACAATGTCCAGAGGTTCAGGTATCCCGAACGTTTCCTGGCGGAGCTCATAAGGAGCTACGTCTCGGGAGAATTCGTGAGTGCCATCGAGAACGTACCGATGGTGCGTCGAGCCTTGGTCCTCGCCGTCGACCTCGATGGTGGCCGGCTCGAGAACAACGACGGTCTTGGAGAGGTCGTCGTAGACACTCCGGGATCGGGTAACGTCTCGTATCGCGCGACCGTCGGAGTCGACAATCCACCGAACAGTGTCAGGGCGAGGATCATGACGGCCGGCGCCGATCAATTCGTGGGTGACGACAGGGTCCGTACGTTCTGGCCATTCTTCCCAGAGCATTTGGCAGTCCCAGTGAAACCCGGCGAGCATATCTACGTGATGTTCGAGGACCGTGATTTCCAACATGGACTGTGGTTGGGAAAGGTCGCCGGCCACGTCGGACTGAACGTCACACGTGGAGAATCGTCTCTAGTGTCTGGCCGCCGTGATAGGTTGTCTGGACTGTTCGATCTCGAGGTCACCCCGACCGTATCGATTGATGATACGCAGGTCAGTGATTCTTTCGTCCGTTCGCAACCGCTTTCACGTATGTTCTTCGGTGACTGACGATGGCGTTCGACGTCGCGATCGAGAATGTCAAGTCGTTCAGGAAGAGGGCGGGAGATCTCGTGTTTCACGGTTCGAACAACTCGTGCATCGTCCTCGGAACAGACCGTCCGGCGGGCGTCGACTCGGGGTACGGTTCTCCGAAATCTTCGGGACGTGGGTTGGGTGCGGGTTCGTTGTACGCGGTCGTCGGGAGACAGGGGAGCGACGTCGACATGGTCGGTGACAGGGCTTATCTCTACCTCTCCATGAAGACAGACGTGGACGATAATGTCCGTACCTCGGGGTTCGGTGGTTCGAGGAAGGCCACGGCCGCCGCGGTGCTCACTGCAGATTCTGTCAGGATCGTTGCCAGAGAAGACCTGAAGATCTCTGTGGCCGGTGGAAAAAGCTACGTCGTTGTGACACGTGACGGGATTGTCCTGGAGGGGGACTTGAAGCTTGGAGCCGAGGCACAAGAACGTATCGTGAAAGAGTCGTTCAGGTCGGTGTATGACGGGCACTTCCATGTCGCACCGGGGACGGGCGGACCGACTTCGGGTCCATCTGTCCCGATCGAAGATTCCTGTCTGACTGCACGAACGAGGGCTTTCTGAGCGACTTCGGAGTACTTCACCTGACATCTAAGTAACATCTGAGATGTTCGGGTTCACCCTCCCACTCCAGGTATCGACGGGCTCTGTCGGGTATTTCCGTGTCACCACGAGCGAGCTCGATGCCGCCAAGTACGACCTCCTCTCGTTGCTCGTGACGAATTGGGGGGAGAGACCGATGAACTTCTATTTCGGTTGCAATCTCCGTGAGTACATCTTCGAGCAGATCAGAGATGACGACCTGAAGGGACGGGTAGCCGATAGGATCTCCACGCAGGTGGCGAACTGGATGCCGTTTCTGGGACTCAAGACGTTGAACGTCGTATTCAACGAAGATGATCCGACAGTCCCGGGGACGTCGATGCGGATCTATGTCGAGTATTTCTTGACATCACGACCGAAATCTCTCGGGACGTTGACCGTCGAGTTGCCGATCGCTTCCAGCACGACCGGGTGATCCGGGAGGAAGACAAGAAAGATGGCCGGGAAGCTCACCCACGAGAAGACGATAACGAGGCTTGGGAAAGATTTCGATCAGCTGAAGACGCAGCTGATGGACTTCGCCCAGGCTTTCCAGTCCGGGTCGTTCCAGGACTTCAACGAGTCGTCTCCCGGGATGGCGCTACTCGAACATGTCGCGTACGTCGGGGACATCTTGAACTACAACCTCGATCAGGTGTTCAACGAGATCAAGTTCGAGACAT
>ERZ1292629.3706-Hain-H43-01um-R1-3706-length-11643-cov-11_pt1 | contig 11643 bp, 15 predicted proteins | sample MGYA00564399_ERZ1292629 | MGnify/ENA primary metagenome ERZ1292629 (study PRJEB36523, sample SAMEA6512636) | groundwater metagenome | collected 2019-01-08 | study: AquaDiva: Metagenomics assemblies of 32 groundwater samples | reverse complement strand
TAACCTTGTTCATGTCCTCGGAATTTTTTTGTTGAACCTCATCGGCTGTTTTACCGTCAGTGACCACACTTAGTTGGATTTTAGCCGTATCGGGCGAGGCCGTAACTTTACCTTCGGCCGAGATGGTGATGGTGCGCGGATCTTTAAGCGGCGGAGTCACCCAACCCCACTTGCCCCAAAGATCCCAGAGTTGGTTGAGGGTTAGGATAACAACTAAAAGCGAGATAAGCGCGGCTATCTTGGATCGCTTATTATGAAAAAATTCCAAAAGTTGCCTAAACATAATCCGGTTAATAATGTTATAATTTAATAAACTAAGACCGCTTAAATTATACCAAATAAGTGATTAAATTTATACTATACTCTGTTTTGTTTTCGGTCGGCGGTTACTACGCCGTCCAGGCCTTGCCGGCGTCTTTCAAGGAAAAAGCGTTGGCGGCTATCGGCTTTGGCTATCTAAAAGAAAAAAGCTCTGAAATTTTCAATCCCGCCGCAGTCAGAGAAGAAATTATAGAAAAACTGGAAAAAAATATAATCTCTCTAAAAAGCGCTAACGACACTAAAATGGGCGGATCCTCCGGCGACAATATCAATATAATTGGCCCGGCGGAACAGCAAGAAGTTATCAAGCAATCCGAAGAACTTATAACCGAACTTAAAGAATTAAATCCAAAAACCGGCCTGGTGCCCAAGGTCTTGGAAAAAATCCTTGGCCTTAAACCACCAGAGACACAACCGCTGACAATTGACAATCAAAAACTCAAAGAACTCATAAACCAAATCCCGCCCGATGTTAAAGAACAAATTTGCCAAGTCCAGCCCTGATTGAAATCGAACTTCACTCATTTCAATAATGAATAGATATCAAAAATTGTTGATTTTAATAGTTGTCGTGGCGGCAGTTTTACGGTTATGGAACCTGGGCTCGGATGAACTTTTGTTTGATGAAGGCCTGTATGCCTTCAGATCCATCGGCTATCTGGACTATTTGGAAAGTTCCAGCCAAACCACGCCGGTCCAATGGCTGGCCGACAAATCTACCTTACCTCTTTGGATTAATTTTTCTTTTCACGATCATCCCCCGTTATTTTTTTTAACCCAATATTTATTTTTTGAAGTGTTGGGTGATTCTTTAGCGGTGGCCCGCTTGCCTTCGGCTCTCGCTGGAATCGACGCGGTGATTTTGTTATTTTTAATAACCAGCCGACTTTTAAAAAATAAACTCGCCGGATTATTTTCGGCCGCCATAATGGCGGTTAGTTTTGCCTCGGTGAGCGTGGCGCGGTTAAGCATGATGGAATCCCTGCTCTTTTTTTTAATACTGCTTAATATTTTATTCTTTTTAAAATTTCTGGAAATGGATTCGGCGGGCTCACCACGAAGCAAAAAATACTGGTGGCCATTCGGCCTGACGCTGGGGCTGGCTTTTCTAACTAAATATGTCGCTTTTTTTCTGATACCGACCTACTTATTTTATCTGATGATAAGCCGACGCGACCTATTTCACAGCCGCTATCTTTACCAAGGTTTGATCTTGGCGATTTTGGTTTTTTCTCCAGTGATAATTTACAATCTTTACTCCTACCAAACCTTTGGCCATTTTGATCTGCAATTTGGCTACTTATTCAAACAAAAACTACCTTGGGACACCACCATCGGCGGCAAGACCCAGGAACCCTTCTCCAATATCTTTTCAAACTTATCGGCTATTTATTCTTTGCCATTTTTAATAATCGCGGCGTTGGGGTTTTTTATGACTCTCGTTAATAAAAAGTTGCGAGAAAATTACTGGCTGATTATCTTGGCTACTATTTTTATGACTCTGCTTTTTGGAATAATCGGCTCAGCTATAAGATTCGTTTCTCTTTACATAATACCGATGAGTATTTTTGCGGCTGTCGTCATCTGGGTAATCTGGGAAAAAAAAATACTCGGATTGGTATTGGCCGGGCTGATTTTTTCCTATGAGTTATATTTTACTGTTGATCTAGTTTTTTTGAATCCGCCCGACTACGGCGTGGTTAAATTGGATAAATATCTTGATTCGGTTTTCGGAAACGCCCGCGCCGAAACAATACCAGTTCACCCTAATCCGCATCTTAATAAAGTTATTCAAAAATTCGCGGCTGATCGCCCCGCGACCCTAAAACCGACTGGAATAATTTATGACGATAACATCGCCGTGCCGGCAATGCTGTGGCTGTTTAGCCGCCGCCAGTATTACCACGGCCTGCCGATAATGCCGGCCGGCGTTTTTCAAGAAAAATTAAAAACCGATCCTTCGGTTTTTAATGGGTTTGATCTTTACTTTGTTAAAGGCGAGCCGGCCGCGCCCTTAAAACCTAGCGGGATGACAAACTATGCCAAACAAGTTGAGCAATCGCTAATCCAATCAAAATTAAATCCGACTTCAACTATAAAAACCACCTACGATTCTATTGCCTTTAAGGTTTATAAGTTTTCTTTGAGATGATTTATTTTTAAGAGTAATGTAGATTATATTAATAGCACGAATATGCGATCGCATATTCGTGCTAAGAATTAAGAATATTGAATTTTATTAGTTCTTGGATTTGTCGGAACGATTTTGCAACAATAATAAAGCCAAAGGCGCGCCCCAGTTGGCCCAACGCTCAATAAAATCCCAGATCGGTTCGCCTACCAACGGCCGCACTAAAGCCGTCCAAAAACCCCAAAAAGCCGCCCAGATCAAAACCGGTTTTAACGGTTTTATCAAAACAATTAAGGCCACCAGAATATCCGTTAAACCGACAATAAAAAGCAATTGTCCGGCTAGATTGGCGTTGACTCCGGTGAGTTGTTGAATCCAGCCCAGCCATTGCGGTTTGCCTTGCAGGGCGAACACGCCATGGCCAAGAAACTCGCCGGCCACGGCTAAGCGTAAAATCCAACTTATCTTATTGAAATTGCGCATATTATTTTTTATTAACTAATAATTTTTATTTTTATAGAACTTTGAAACAATCTATCAGCCAAAGATATTTTTGATTTTACCATCCAAGCCCCAAATTCGGCCGGCTTTTACAACCGCGAAATAGAGCAGTACTAAAATATAAATAATATGTTCATCAACTATGTATGAATGCGGATTAGGATAGGGAAATTGCAAGATTGGAAAATAATAAAGCAACATTAATACCGCGCCCAAAACAGAACTTAGCCGAACAAATATTCCTAATATCAACGAGACCCCCAAAAGAGTTAGCCCCCATTCGTTAACTAGATTGATAAACGGCAATAAATCCGGCTGGGCCAAACGCTGGAAAAATGCCGAGAAGGTCTTGGCGCCGGCCAAGTATCCCGCCGCCGACCAAGTTGGATTAAGAACTTTGGTAATACCGGCGTAAAACATTAAAGCACCCAGTGAAATTCTTAGAAGAAACAATATATATTTTTGCATTTTATTTTTTAATTATTTTAATTAATTAGCTAGCTAGCCAGCCGCCGTCCACAAATAATGTGGCGCCGGTTACATAACTGGCTTCTTCGGAAGCTAAAAATACCACCGCGGCGGCAACTTCTTCGGGTCGACCAATTCTTTTTAAGGGCACATTCTGCGCCAAAAATTGATCCATGGCTTCTTTGGACATTCGAGTCGACCGGCTCATGGGTGTGTCAATGGCCCCAGGGCCTATAACATTAACCGTGATACCTAGCGGAGCCCATTCCACTGCCATAGTTTCCGACATTCCAATAATCCCACCCTTAGTAGCGGTATAATGAACTCCGCCACTGATACCAATACCAACCTGCCCCGATGCTATTGAAGCAATGTTAATAATCCGACCCCATTTATTCTTAGCCATCTCTTGGGCCGCTCTTTGAGCGCACAAAAACTGCCCTTTCAAATTTATATTTATGGTTTTATCCCAGTCGTCTTCCGTTAACTCCAGCGCGGTTTTAGGAAAATATATCCCCGCGTTATTTATTAGAATATCCAAGCGTCCGAATTGTTTTATGGTCTCATTAAAAACTTGATCAACTTCGGCTTTATTGGAAACATCCATCTTAAAAGCAACCGCTTCTCCGCCTTGGGAAATAATCTCATCAACCACTAACTGACATTCGGCTTGATCTATATCGGTAACAACCACTTTTGCTCCCTGCTTAGCCAGAGCCATAGCATCGGCTCGGCCCATGCCCTGCTTCGCGCCGGTTACCAACGCAATTTTGTTTTTTAGATCAAACATAAATTAAAGAAAAATTGCTATAAGCGACTTCAAGGAGGTTCAATAACTTTTTACAAAGAGGGAGGATGTAAGCGCTCCTCCTTGCAGGAGCGAATAGTAATTTTTTTGAAACTGAATTTATTTTTTAAACATTTACGAAGTCCGACTTCGTAATTTAACAAGTTTTGTATTGTTCGTAAATTTATCTTATCATTTTTTCAAGCCAGCCGCCTTTAGATTTTCAACTTATTCTCAACTCTTTTTAATAATACCGCGTTTGTGGCCACAATTATAGAGGAGGCCGACATTAACAACGCCGCGATTTCCGGCCGCAGCGACCAACCCAGCGAGTTATAAAACACGCCGGCGGCCACCGGAATGGCCAACATGTTATAAATCGCCGCCCAGAAAAGATTTTGTTTCATTTTTACCACGGTGGCTTTGCTTAAACGAATGGCCGCCACAATGTCGTACGGATCTGATTTCATCAGCACGATGTTGCCGGTTTCTATGGCCACATCCGTGCCCGCGCCGATGGCGATGCCAATATCGGCCTGCGCCAAGGCCGGCGCGTCGTTGATGCCGTCGCCCACCATGGCCACAAATTTGCCTTCGTCCTGCAATTTTTTAACATACTTGGCTTTGTCGGCCGGCAGCACTTCGGCAAACACGCGGTCAATACCCAATTCCCGGCCGATGCCTTCCGCCACTTTAGTATGATCGCCGGTAATCATCACCACTTCCAAACCCATGCTCTTAAGCGCCGCCACTGTTTTTTTAGAATTGGTTCTAGATGGATCCGCGGCCGCGATCACGCCCGCGAAAATTCCATCAATGGCGAGCAAGCTCAAGGTCTTGCCTTCTCCCGCCAGCCGATCCAGAATGTTCCCGGCTGATTCGGTCGCGACAGCATTATCGCGCAGCAATTTTTCCGTGCCAGCTAAAACAATTTTGCCGCCAATTTTTGCTTTAAGCCCATAACCGGCTATGGATTCAAAATTTTCCATGGGCTTAAGCGGCAGAGCGTTGCGTTTTTGAGTTTCTTCAAGAATTGCCTTGGCCAAGGGATGATTAGACCCGGCCTCCAAACTGGCTTCGTATTTTAATATCTCGTGTTCGGTAAAACCGTTGAAAGCTAAGACATCGGTTACTCGGGGTTTGCCCTCGGTCAGCGTTCCGGTTTTATCAAGAATAATGGCATTGACGCGCGAGGTATTTTCCAAAGTCGCGGCGTCTTTGATTAAAATATTGTGTTTGGCGCCGATGCCGGTGCCAACGGCCACGGCGGTGGGCGTGGCCAAACCCAGAGCGTCGGGACAAGCGATCACCACGGTTGAAACCGCAAAAGTAAGCGCCGTAATAAATCCGGCTCCGGCGCCGAAATACCAACCCATAAACGCGGCCAGCCCCGAGCCGATAGCCACCACCACCAACCAGCCGGCGGCTTTGTCCGCAATCCGTTGGCCGGGCGCTTTGGAATTTTGGGCGGTTTCCACCAGTTTAATAATTTGCGCCAGAACTGTTTCCGATCCAACTTGCAGGGCTTGAAATTTGATTAGGCCGGTTTGATTGACCGAACCGCCGATAACTTTATCGCCGATTTTCTTGGCCACGGGAATTGACTCGCCCGTAACCAACGATTCATCAATAGAGGACTCTCCTTCAGTAATGACACCGTCCACCGGCGCCTTATCGCCGGGCCGCAACACCACGATGTCGTTATGGATAATTTCGGCGCTGGGAACTGTAACTTCCTTACCGTCGCGAATAACCTTGGCCTGCGGCGGCACCAAGTCAAACAGAGCGCGCAGCGCGTCGGAAGTGCCGCGGCGGGATTTCATTTCCATCCAATGGCCGAACAAAACAAAAGTTACCAACAGCGCCGCCGCTTCGTAGAAGGTTTCCGACCCCGGCCGCGCCACCGTCAACAGCGCGCTAAACAAATAGGCCGCCAACACGCCGGTGGCAATCAACACCGACATATTTAACTTGCGAGCTTTTAAAGAATAATAAGTGCCGGTAATAAAAATAGAACCGGTCCAAAAAACAATGGGCGTGGTCAGAATAAAAAGAAGCCAATTGGCCGACATGAAAATCGGCAGATCCAGTTTAAAATAATCCAGTCCCAACGGAGAGTAAAGAATAATGGGAATGGAAAGTAAAAAAGAAACCAAAAACCGGCGGCGCATATCTCGCTCCATCTTTTTGGCCATCTGTGGATTGGTCATCGCCGCTTCATGGTCTTTATGGCTTAACTCTGAAACATCATACCCGACAACTCCTTCACTAATTTCTTTGGGAATAAGGTCCATGCCGCAACCCGGACATTTACCGGGTTCGTCTTTTACGACTTCAGGATGCATCGGGCAGGTATAGATAATTTTTTTCATATTTGTTTGTACTTAAAAACTTTATTAGCCATGTAAAAAATACCGCCCAGATTGAATAACAATCCCACACCAAAAAGCTGGGTTTGATATTGAGCGACAAAGGTGACTACTCCGACAACGCCAAGAATTGGCAACAAATTGGCGAGGTAATGAGTACAGCAGGAAATCATCGCGGCGGTAGATGTCGCGCCGGTCACTCCTAAAACCTGGCCGCCGCCCTGACCGTTATGAATAAGATTTCGAAGGTAGACATATAAACCGATCTGAATGCCAAATCCTATAGCAAGCATGACGATAAAATACCAAAACGAAGTGAATTGACTTTGAGCAAAACTCCACCCCGAAACCAACGAGAGCACTGTAAAATAAACTCCCAACAAAATACCGCTGGCTATAATTCCATATATAATTGATTTTGTCGCAGGTTTTTCAAACATAATTACATAATTATTTTGCGATTCAACCCTCCGGATTTTTACGGATGTCTCAATTTGCGCCAAGTAATGTGCTCATAGATGCTCGACCAAATAAAACCGAAACTGATAGCAAACAAAAGCTCCTCCAGAGGAATGCCCAATACCAGAATTCCTGAAATTGCTTTCAAATTCCATACCTGCTCAACATAACCCGGATACATAGCAATAAGCGTAAGAAAATATACAAAATATATTCCTAAAAATATAAATGCGCTAGCAAGCATTTTATTTTTTAAGTCAGGCCGGCAATACCAAATGAACAGACCGCCGATCACCATTGCTATGATTGCCGAATGAAGAGGGTTAAATGGAGCGGCGATAAGAAGAAAGAAAAATACGACCGGAGCGGATAAAAGAGCTAGTGGGTGATAGCGATGTCGGGAGAGATGTTGTTCGTGCGGCGTCATTTGCTTATGCCGCGCGCGGAAAATCCGTTCGTAGATTACCACCGCGATGCCGCCGATACCGAAGGAGAAAATAAAACTTTCAATGTCAAAACCGGTGCGAAGCGCCAGATTAAAAAGCGAGGGCGGACTCCAGTATTCAGGCACAAACAAGGGCTCGCTGAGTCCCAAAAGCGATGTCCATAAACTCACGGCTAGCATCTCTTTCCTGATTTCTTTGCTTCTTAAAGAAAGATAGATAACCGCCCAAATAAATAAAAGTATAAGATTCCAAATAAGCCAAGCGTACTGCATAAGATTTGCGACTTACTTTTTTATTGATTCTTATTATTTATCCTAAAGAAACTATGAAGCCCGCACCAGCCAATAAAACTTTCAAGAAGCGCGATCAAAGCCACGATAAAGATAACTATGTTGGCCCAACCGGCGTCAAACTGTGGGGCCATTGGACTAAGCCACACTACCCCCAGAATAAACCGAAAAGTTCTGTCTAATTTTCCTAAATTTTGATTCATATAATTTTAGTTAAAACTGATTATTGATTTTTAGACCTTTGATTTTTTGATATTATCTTTATTATATTCCAAAAATAAAAGCTACACCCAAGCTATCGGGCGTTATTGATAATGTTTTGAATAATTTGATCAATTTCTTTGGGCCTTTCGCCTAAATCGGCCTGCGGGAAAAACTGCGGCAGAATAATCGGCCGCATGCCGGAAATAAATGTCTCGCCATCTTTGATGTAAACATTTATTTTGCAAGGTAAACACAGGCCGATTTTAATATCCGCGTTCAAAAATTCATTAGCGAATTTAGCGCTACAAAACTCAATAATCTTAAACGGCTCTCTGACAAAACCCTTCTCGCCCAAAGTTTTCTGCACATCATGAACATACAAAACCCGCATACCAACTTTGGCGATTTCCTCTTGCACCTTTTGAACCGCCTCGTCAAAAGTTTTAGTTGTGGTTATGGTGTAATCAAATTCCATAAATTTTTGGTCTAATGGCAACATGGTCCTTTGTGCTCGGGCGTTTGACCATTTGAATTCTTGGCATCAATTTCAAATTGAGCGGGGTTGGCATCAAATTGCGCTTGGCAATGTTCGGAACAAAACGGGTATGTCCGGCCCTTATATTCAGAAAATATAAATCCGGCCTCAATTTTCATATTACAGACAACATCAACAACCTTTGGTTTGAAGACATGATACCCAAATTTTTTGATTTTCTTGATCAATGTTTGAATTTTATTTGACATAAAGTTTTAGGATTTTCTGACCAAACTTGAATTATGCATCCAGACAAAATACCAGGCGAATATCCAAGCGAAAATAAACATGTAGACGGCGCCCAGAACCACACTGCCGGCGCTGATCCACGAAAATCCAGGCAGGGTTTCAAAGAAGGTGTGATGCAATTCTATACCTCTCGCGGTGCGTAAAGGCAAGAGCCCGCCCAAAAGACAAATAAAATAAACTATCTCCGAACCGATTATACACTTCCAACCGTATTTTTTTAATGATAATTTTTCCATATTTTTAATTTTTAGTTAATAATTAATAATTTTAATACCTCGACCTTTTTAATTTAATTTACCAAGTTCCACGACCAATTGATCATTGTGAAGACCCATGTTGGGATCGTCAAAAATATGCTTGATTATTCCTTCTTTATCAATCAGCATAAAAGTGTGTCCCGGTAGCGAGCCGTAATGCATTGAGGACTCGGCTGTGAGCACTCCGAATTCTTTTGAGATAACCGCGTTTTTATCAAATACCACGGTTGCTTCAGCAAGTTCCGGCATTTTGTCAATTGCCTTTTGCCATTCTGCCGACGGGTCCGCGACTACCGATAAAACAACCGTGTCATCTTGATTCAATCGCTCATCTTGGGCCAGCGCGACAATTTGATTCCAGCAGGCCGGATAACACATTAAACCCTCGTTGAAGAAAAGAATAATGTTTTTGCCCAGCAATTCGTTGAGAGAATATGTTTTTCCGCTTTGATCGGATAAAGCAAAATCCGGCGCCTGTTGGTTGATTAATTTATCGGGATTAAACAGTGCGGCGGAAACGGAAGCGCTGCTGGCTATAGGATGCCCGTGTTGATCCAGCGCCGGCGCGCTGGATTTATTCCGGCCGCCACTGTAAACTATCAGCCCAACGGTAATCACCACCAAAGCGGCGAAAAAGACGATAAAAATGTTATTGTTTTTCTTCATATTTTTCTTTTTTAAATTGTTTAATTGACCATTTAATTACTGCTATCACCAACGCGATAAGAACAAGCGCCCATATATATTCAGGAATAATTTTCACAAAACCGCCAATCGCGTTCATAAACTTGGTTAGATAGATATTGATTGTGGTCTGGTATTCGGAATGAACAAACAAGCGATTCGCCAGCGCGAAATAAATAATGACAACGCCCATTGTTAAAAAGGTGGCGCCTGAAACCGCTTCGGCCGCGGTTATGCTTATTTTTCTGCCAACGATCGAATATCCAATAGATTTGTTAAAAGTCCGCTGAAACTTCTGGGAAAAATCAACCTTATCCAAAAATAAGGAAATTAAGAAAAGGGGCGCCACCATGCCAAAGACATAACTCAAGGTAAAAATCCCACCCCAAAAGATGGAACCGGGTAACGCCGCCAGAGTTAACACGCCCGCCAACACCGGCGCGCAGCAAGTCGTGGCGATACCGGAAAAAATACCTAAAGAAAATACAGAAACCGCGTTATGTTTTTTTAAAGAAGAATTTACCCGAAAAGGCAAAGAAAAATGCCGGCCGGTAAGAAGAATAATTCCTAAAATAGTTAGAAAAACGCCGCCGATTCCGAAAATTATATTGTGATAGCGGCTGAATATCCGCCCTAAAACCGCGGCCCCAAGACCTATCGGAAGAAAAACGGTTAAAATCCCCAAGAAGAAAATAAATGTCATTAAAAACACTTTGCGCCGTTCGCGGAAAATAGAAGCAAAGTACGACGGCAAAAGCACGGTAATGCAACACGGCGCAAAAAGCGCCGCTACTCCGGCGATGAAGGCCGCCACAATTGACGCGCTTAATAATAATTCCATAGGTTATTTCCGTTTAGATAAGCGATAAATTGACAGGATTTCATCAACGGCTTTTTTGGATTGACCTGATTTCATCTGTTGAACCACATGGGTAGACAGATGATTTTCCAATATAAAATCCTCAAAACTGGAAAGGGCTTTTTTAACTGCCAGAGATTGATGAATTACATCCACGCAATATTTATCCGCGCTGATCAGCCGCGCCAAGCCCCTAACCTGCCCCTCTATTATCTTAAGACGCTTTAGGGTTCTGGCTTTGTCCTTATTTAAACTTTTCATCATATCCCCCATGATACCCCCTAGGGGTATATAGAGTCAACCCCGCTTAGCGGGGTCAAATGGACAACTTAAATAAGGAGTTTAACCGCCGCGAAAATTACAGCTAGCGCCAGCAGAATTTTTAACCAGCGACTGCCCCAGCGCAAGGCCGTTTTAGCTCCGGCGTAAGATCCCACAGCGGAAGCCGCCGCTAAAGGCCAAGCCAGGTTGTATTGAATGGTTCCCTGTTTTATGAAAACCACTGCCGCTCCTACCAACAGAACCGCGGTAATAAAAACGGATTTTTCTATGGCTTTAAGTTCATTCTCGCCCAAAAAAACCAAGAGAATAACAAACAGTGTGGTGATTGAAGCCGAAAGAAAACCGCCATAGATGCCAAGTATAAAAAAGATCAAAAAACCAAAGGGCGTGCGGATTATTCTCTGGGATTTTATGGAGGCGACATGCCGGGGTTTGGCCAAAACAAAGAGCCCGGCCACCACCAATAAAATCGCCATTACCTGGGACAAAATTTCTTTGTTCACATTTAAGACCAAATTGGCCCCAACTACCGAACCGGCCAACGCCGACAGCGCCGGCATTATCACTTCTTTGATTTTCAATTTTTTGATGTGATTATAAGTGAACAGCGCCACCACATTAATGGTTAGAGCCGAAATAATGTTGCTGGAGACGGCGCCGGACGGAGTCAAACCCAAAAATAGCAAGGCCGGCAAAGTCACCAAAGCGCCGCCGCCCACTTGCGCGCCGATAAACCCGCCCGCCAAGCCGGCTAAAATTAAAAATACTAAAGTGCTTGGATCCATAATATAATCATACGAT
>ERZ1292629.3701-Hain-H43-01um-R1-3701-length-11653-cov-6_pt1 | contig 11653 bp, 9 predicted proteins | sample MGYA00564399_ERZ1292629 | MGnify/ENA primary metagenome ERZ1292629 (study PRJEB36523, sample SAMEA6512636) | groundwater metagenome | collected 2019-01-08 | study: AquaDiva: Metagenomics assemblies of 32 groundwater samples | reverse complement strand
GGCGGTTCAGTCGTTCCGCTCAAAATGGGTTCGTGCAAAGTTTAGAATTGAGCACATGAAAAATACCAAAGAAAAATTCTTCGACTACAAATCCTATCAGTTCGACTCCGGGTTGCGTTTGGTTTGCGTTCCCATGAAAGGAACAATGACGGCAACCGTTATGGTGTTTGTGGGCACGGGTTCAAAACACGAATCCAAGAAGATCAACGGGATTTCGCACTTCCTTGAGCACATGATGTTCAAAGGCACGACCAAACGGCCGGGCAAACTCGACATCTCCCGCGAACTGGAATCGATCGGCGCCCAGTTCAACGCTTTTACATCCAAGGAACATACCGGCTACTATGCCAAGGCCAGCTCAGACAAGCTCGACGTGGTGATGGATGTCATATTCGACATTTACCTGAATTCGAAATTTGATGATAATGCCATTCAGACCGAAAGGCACGTTATCGTCGAGGAGATAAATATGTATAAAGACGATCCGCCTCGCTACGTTAATGACCTATTTGAAAAACTTCTTTACGGAGACCAGCCGGCCGGTTGGGACATAGCGGGAGAGAAAGAAATAGTTCTCGGTTTAAAGCGCAATGAGTTTGTTAATTATTTTAATACCCATTATATCGCCGAAAACACGGTTGTCGCCGTTACCGGCAATATTGACCCGGAAGTTATAAAAGAAAAAGTGGCGGGTTATTTTGAACATATCAGGCATAGCAAGAAACCGGAGAAACCGCCCGTCGTTGAAAAACAAGACAACCCCGCGGCGGATATATTTTACAAAGAAACCGACCAGACCCATTTTGTGTTAGGTTTCCGATCCTTTGATATGTTTGACGAACGCCGCTATGCTTTGGCCGTGCTGGGAAGCATTCTGGGAGGCGGTATGAGCTCCCGTCTTTTCGACGAGGTCCGGGAAAAGAGGGGACTGGCTTACTACGTATCGGCCGGACAGCAGCCATATACCGACAGCGGATACTTTGCCGTCAGCGCCGGAGTGAACAATCAGCGGGCAATGGAGGCGATCGAGGTCATAATCGACGAGATAAAGAAAATAAAAAAAGAAGGAGTAACCCCGTCGGAACTCCAGCAGGCAAAAGACAAGGCCGTCGGCAGGATGGCTCTTGCCCTCGAACACTCCGATTATGTCGCGGAATCCGTTGCGGAGAGCTTGATATTTCATAACAAAATTTTGACACCCGACGAGGAGCTCGATAAAATTAAGAAAGTGACTCTTGCCGATATAATGCAAGTTGCTTCCGATGTGTTCGACGGCAGCAAGCTGAACCTTGCTCTGATAGGTCCCTTTAAAGAAGTCGAACCGTTTAAGAAGGTCCTGAAACTTTAAACCGCTAAACTTTCGAGCATGACGGAACACAACCACGTACACATAGAGATAAACACGGGAACCATTGTAAGGTTTGTTTTGGTCATTCTATTTTTTCTCTTCCTTTACTTATTGAAAGACGTGTTCATTATTTTCCTTTTTGCCCTGATCATAGCGTCTGCGATAGCGCCATTCGCCAATTGGCTGGAAGATAAGGGCTTTCCGCGTTTACTGGGTGTCTTGCTCCTGTTCTTAACAGTGCTTGCCCTGGTCGGCTTTCTTCTGTCGCTTGTCGTGCCCTTCGTTTCCCAAGAGGTAAGCCAACTTTTGACCGGTCTGCCTGAAACGTTGTCCAAGGTCTCCAGTTCGCTGGAGAAAGCTCAAGAGGGGGCTCCTAAGTATTTCGACTTCGTGAGCGAAATTCAAAATATTCTTGAAACATTCTCTACGTATCTTCAGCAGTCGGCTCAGTCGGTTATCGGTCTGGTTGTCAGCATTTTTGGCGGAGTGATGTCCTTTGTCGCTATCTTGATAATTTCTTTCTACCTTTCCGTGACCAAGAACGGCATTGAGAACTTCCTTGGTTCCATCGTTCCGGAAAAATACGAACAATACGCCATCGGACTCTGGAAGCGTTCTGAAGTTAAAGTCGGCCGCTGGCTCCAAGGTCAGATGCTTTTGGGTTTAATAATGGGCCTTGTCGTTTATGTCGGGCTGTCTTTGATGGGCATCAAATACGCGCTACTCCTTGCTTTTCTGGCAGCGGTCTTGGAAATAGTTCCGATAGTCGGACCCGTTCTAGCCGCGATACCGGCCGTGTTTCTGGCGTTTCTCCAGGGGCCGTCTTTGGGGCTTTGGGTGGTTTTGTTCTACGTCGCAGCCCAGCAATTGGAAAATCATTTATTAGTTCCCGTAGTCCTGGGCAAGACCGTCGGTCTTAACCCGGTTGTCGTTATTATCGCCCTTCTCGTCGGTCAGCAGCTTGCCGGAATTCCCGGCATGATCCTTTCGGTTCCCGTAGCCACGGTGATCGTTGAGATGCTAGATGACCTTGCCAAGCACAAAGAACTCCGCCGCCTCTCCGCATAATTTATGCTTTTTATAGTCGCCACTCTCCCGATTTTGTTTCCGACAAGGTCGGAATTACAAAATCGAGGATCCTCGATTTACTAGTTGCGCTTTGCGCAAAGTAAATCGGGACTATTCCCATGTTATTTATTGTTGCAACACCCATAGGTAATTTAGAAGATATTTCTCTTAGGGCAATAAGCGTATTAACCAATGCCGATTTGATCTTGGCCGAAGATACCAGGGTCACAAGGATCCTGCTCGAGAGGTATAATATAAAGAAGGACCTGTTGAGCTATCACGAACATAGCGGTCTTAAAAAATTGGACCGCATTGTTGAACTTCTTAAAAATAACAAGAACCTCGCCCTTGTTACGGATGCTGGAACTCCCGGGATAAGCGATCCGGGCAACTATCTTATACAAGAAGTGTTGAAAGAAATACCGGATTTGAAGATAGTTCCTATTCCGGGGCCGAACGCCGCAATCGCGGCGTTAAGTATAAGCGGGTTTCCGGCGGATAAATTCGTTTTTCTTGGATTTCCTCCTCACAAGAAAGGCCGCCAGATGTTTTTTAAAAAAATAAGAGATATTTCCGAAACAGTTGTTTTTTACGAATCGAAGCATAGAATTATCAGAACCCTCGAGGCATTAAGGGACATCTCGATTTTGGGTGACAGGAAGATAATGGTGGCGCGCGAGCTGACCAAACAGTTCGAAACGATCTATCGAGGAAGCGTAAACGACATTATCACAGAGTTGTCCAAGAGCAACGTTCTCGGAGAATTTGTTATAGTTGTCGGACCTCAAAAGCGCTCGAAATAAGTGGTTTATTGTGGTAAAATATAGAAATGAGAAGAGTTGATATACCACGGGAGTTGCTCCGGGAATTATACCTTAACCAGAAACTCGCAACCTATCAAATAGCTGATAAGTTAGGATTTTGCCAAGGTACAATTTGGAAGTGTCTTCAAGAATATGGTATAAAACCAAGACTGTCTTATGCTCCGGTTGGTTTTACAAAAGAACAACTTAAGAAGTGGTATTTTGACCAAAAGTTGTCTACTTGGGAGATTGAGAAACAGTTCAACTACTCAAGAGGCACCATTTATAGAAAACTTAAGGAATGGGGGCTGGGTACCAGAAACATAGCCGCTTCTCATATTAGATTTACCCGCAAGGACTTTAGCGGCGATATTTTAGAAAAAGCATATCTCCTTGGATTTAGAATAGGCGACCTGAATGTGGTTAAAAGGGGGTTTCAAGGTGAAACTATAACAATAAAGTGCGCAAGCACTAAACAGAGTCAGGTCGAACTATTTAAAAAACTCTTTGCTCCTTACGGCCATATTCTTGAAGGTAAACCGACAAAAACTGGCAAAATCAACATGGAAGCTGGCTTAAATCCTTCTTTTTCTTTCCTTTTGAATAAGGAACATGAGGGCTATAATTGGGTTTTTCAAAATAAAGAAAACTTCTTTGCTTTTCTTGCCGGATTCTCTGATGCGGAAGGGTCGTTTTTTATATCCAACGGCCAAGGGGTGTTTTGCATAGGAAACTACGATAGCGCCTTACTTAAAAAAATTAAGAAACACTTAAAGAAGTTTGGCGTAGAAACTCCAAAACTTGTGGTTTATTATCAATCCCAAAGAAAAACTTATAATGGATATCTTAGTAAAAAAGATTATTATACACTGAGATGTTCCAGAAAAGTCTATTTATTAAAACTTATAAACAACATCAAGCCCTATCTAAAACACTCGGATAAACTAAAGGCCATCAAAGAGTTAGAAGCAAATATTATTAACAGAAATAGGGTATACGGCAATCTCATGATGTGTTTTTAAAATATGGATAAATTTTACATTACGACCAGCATTCCTTATGCCACATCCGCCCCGCATGTCGGACATATTTTAGACCCGCTTATTGCGGACGTGTTGGCACGATACCACCGCATTAGGGGAGATAGGGTTCGTTTTCTGGTGGGAACTGACGAGCACGGAGCAAAAGTTGTTAAGAAGTCGGAAGAGATGGGCAAAACACCGAAGGAGTTGGTGGACGAGAATTCGGCAAAATATAGGGACATGCATAAACTTCTTAATATTGAGTGGGATGACTTTATTAGGACATCCGATCAAAAGCGCCACTGGCCGGGAGCGCAAAAAATGTGGAGAGAACTTAAGGGGTCGGGGGATGTTTATTGGAAAAAGTATAAAGGCCTTTACTGCGTGGGTCACGAAGCATTTATTACAGAAAAAGATTTGGTCAATGGGAAATGCCAGGATCACCAAACAAAACCAGAAATAATTAATGAAGAAAACTGGTTCTTCCGTCTTTCAAAATATTCAAAACAAATTGAAAAAGCGATCAGTTCTGATCAAATGCGAGTAAAACCGGAATCTCGCAAAAACGAAATACTCTCCTTTATTCGCGAGGGCCTCAATGATATAAGTGTTTCAAGGCCACAAAAAGACATCCCTTGGGGAGTGCCGGTTCCAGATGACCCGACGCAGGTAATGTATGTTTGGCTGGAGGCGCTGACTTGTTATGTTTCGTCTATAGGTTATGGCCAAGAAGATGATCAATCCAGAAATCTTTTGAATCAATGGTGGCCGGCAGATATACAGGTTGTGGGGAAGGACAATTTGCGATTTCATGCGGCAATTTGGCCCGGAATGCTCCTGTCGGCTGGTCTTGAACTGCCAAAAGAGATCTTTATCCATGGTTTTGTTAACGTTGAAGGTCAAAAAATCTCAAAAACAGTCGGAAATGTGATTTCTCCCCAAATAGTAGTAAAGAAATATGGAATGGACCCGATTAGATACTTTTTTCTTCGAGAGTTTCCTTCTCAAGATGACGGGGACTTCTCATACAAAAAACTGGAGGAACGCTATAATGGCGATTTGGCTAATGGATTGGGAAATCTTGTCCAGAGGGTGGCCACTTTAGTAGATGATAAGTTGGACGGAGAACTGATGTATGAAAGCGAAAAGTGTAAAGTGAAGAGTGTAAATTTAGAGAGCTACGAAAAGGCGATAGAGGACTTTCGGCTACACGATGCTCTTGGTGAAATATGGAAACTGATTGCCGAAGCCAACAGATATATAGATGAAAGAAGGCCATGGGTTGAAGCAAAAGAAAACCCCGACGGTTTTTTACAAACCATGACGGGACTGGTTTATATGATCCATCATATTTCGTGGATGCTGATGCCATTCATGCCGGAAACTTCCAAGAAAATATTCGGTATTTTCAGCGATGACACGACCTACCTTTTACCGGAGGGCCATAAGTTCATCATAAAAAGGAAAGAAGCTCTGTTCCCGCGTTTAAACCAGTAAATAAGCCACTTTTTAACGCAGACCTTGGATTTAGACGATACATTATATTAACATAAGACCGATGTCCAGTGCCTTTGACTCCCACTGTCACCCCCAATTTCCGCACTACGATCATGACCGAAATGAGGTCCTTCGGCGCGCCCAAGAGCAAGGCGTGTCCATGATCTGTGTCGGAACCGATTTAGAGACATCCAAAAAGGCTATAGAACTTGCCAGAGAACACAAAAATATTTGGGCAACTGTCGGTGCTCATCCGAACGACATAGAGAATTTAATTATGGACGACTTTGTGCACTTAATAAGCGAAGAAAAAGTTGTAGCTGTTGGAGAAGTCGGACTGGATTACTACCGGACTACGCAAAAAGAAAAACAGAAAAAACAAAAAGACGTTTTTGGACAATTTATAAATCTTGCTTATCAATTCAAAAAACCGTTAGTCCTGCATTGTCGCGACGCCGCTTCCGGAAGCAAGGGCCGTTCGCACAAAGACATGATAGAAATATTGAAGTCGGCAAAAAATATTTTGTACGGAGGGGTGGCCCATTCTTTTACTGGAACATTGGAAGAAGCGAGAGAGTATTTGAATTTGGAGTTGTGTTTGGGATTTAACGGCATTATTACCTTCACTAGGCAATACGACGAAATAGTTATGCATACTCCGCTTGAAAAGATACTCCTTGAAACCGATGCCCCATACTTGACCCCCAAGCCGTATAGGGGCAAGAGAAATGAACCGGCATACGTAATAGAGGTAGCCAGGAGGGTGGCTGAACTCAAGGATATTCCTATAGAAAAAGTAATAAAGGTTACTACCCAGAACGCCTTTGACTTATTCAAGATTAATTACAAACCATAATAAACCTCTATATTATTTCTGAAAAGAGAAAAAAGTGCTATTATTTAAGTAATGAAATATAACCCTGGGAAAATAGAAAAGAAGTGGCAACACTATTGGGAGGCCAAGAAGTTTTATCATACCAAAGAAGGCAAAGATAATTTCATGCTTCTCACCGAGTTTGCCTATCCTTCAGGTAATCTGCACATTGGCCACTGGCTGGCATTTTCTGTCCCTGATATTTTGGCCCGTTATTTGAAAATGACCGGCAACAATGTTTTATACTCGACCGGTTTTGACGCTTTCGGTCTGCCTGCCGAGAACGCGGCCATCCAGAGGAATATAAATCCCCGCGACTGGACCGAAGACAACATCAAGCAAATGACCAAGCAGTTGAAAAGCATAGGAGCCATGTTCGATTGGTCAAGAAAGGTATCAACCATCGACCCCGAATACTACAAATGGACGCAATGGATGTTTTTGAAAATGTACGAAAAAGGGCTGGCATATCGGGAAAAAACATTCGTGAATTGGTGCCCGAAGGACAAAACGGTCTTGGCCAATGAACAGGTTAAAGACGGCCGTTGCGACAGATGCGGGACAGAAGTTGAGCAAAAAGAGCTTTTCCAGTGGATGTTCAAAATTACGGATTATGCCGACAAGTTGATTGATGACCTTGAAAAAGCCGATTATCCGGAAACGGTCAGAGTCGCCCAGAGGAATTGGATAGGCCGTTCCGAGGGGGCAATTATTAAATTTCCAATTTTCAACTCAAAGTTTTCAAACGGAGGTCAGGACTATGTTGAAGTTTTCACGACCCGGGCCGATACTTTGTTCGGCGCGACCTATCTTGTTCTTGCACCGGAACACCCGATGGTAATGAAATTGACCAAAGACGAGAATCTGAATGTCGTAAATAAATATCTTGAGGAAGTAAAAAAGAAAACAGAAATGGAGCGGTTGCATATTGATAAGTCCAAAACGGGCGTGGATACCGGCGGATATGTGGTCAACCCGGTTAATAATGAAAAGATTCCCGTTTGGGTCGCGGATTATGTCATCGGCTGGTATGGAACGGGAGCAGTGATGGCAGTGCCGGCTCATGATGAAAGAGATTTTGAATTTGCCAAGAAGTTTAATTTGCCGATTAAGCCAGTTGTTTTGAAAAAGACGGAAAGAAGTTATAGCTATGTTATGGGTGTTAATGAAGAAGATTTGAAAAAAGTCGGAGTTGAGATTATTGAAAAAACAAAAAATGGATTTTTTAAAATAAAAATTCCTTTCGAAAAGCTGGATTCTTATAAAGAATTTATTAAACAATGGATGAAACCTAATTTTTGGAATGAATTCTACACACCTAATGGTTTTTATTTTATTTTTAAACACAAGGAAGGTCGTTTAGAAGAATTAGAACTGAATGAAAACACTAATGATCTTATTGATAAATACGGAATGACTTTTAACAATGAGGAGCCAAACGAAAATCCTAAAAATGTTTATGGTTGGTTGGCGGAAAACGACTTTTATAAAGAAATATTAATACATCAAGACGTGGGAGTTTTAATTAACTCTGGAAAATTTGACGGAATGGATTCTAAAGAAGCCCAAAATAAGATTGTAGAGAAATTGAAAGAAAAAGGTCTGGCGGAATTTAAGAAGAATTATAAATTGCACGATTGGGTTTTATCCCGCCAGAGATATTGGGGAGTGCCGATACCAATGATACATTGCGACAAATGCAATTATCAGCCGGTTCTCGAGAAAGATTTACCTGTTGAACTTCCCGAACTTGAAGATTTCAAACCCACCGATGACGGCCGCTCGCCTTTGGCAAAAGCCGAGGGCTGGGTAAATGCCAAATGCCCAAAATGCGGACAGGATGCCAAAAGGGAAACCGACACCATGGATACGTTTGTTGATTCATCCTGGTACTTTCTCCGCTATGCCGACCCAAAAAACAAAAAAGAATTTGCCGGTAAGGCGAAATTAAAAGCGTGGCTACCAGTGCCGTTGTATATCGGGGGAGCGGAACACAACACGATGCACCTTCTTTATTCAAGGTTTATTACCAAGGCCCTTCATGATTTGGGTTATTTAGATTTTGACGAGCCGTTCTCGGCGCGCAGGAATCATGGAATAATTCTCGGTCCTGATAATCAGAAAATGTCTAAATCGCGGGGCAATGTGGTTGACCCCGACATTGAGGTCAAAAAATACGGCGCCGATACCATAAGAATGTATCTGGCGTTTATGGGTCCGTACGACCAGGGCGGTCCGTGGAATACCGACGGAATTCAGGGCGTGTTCAGATTTCTCAATAGGGTTTGGAATTTTATGGACAAACCCGTAGAACCAAAAACTTCCGACAAAGAAGTCGATAGAATACTAAATAAATCAACCAAGGAAATAGGGGACGATATTAGGGATTTAAAATTTAATACCGGAGTTAGCGGTTTGATGAAACTGCTTAATGCTGTTGAGAGTAAATGGCTTACCAAAAAACAATACGGAACATTTTTGAAATTCCTTGCGCCGTTTGCTCCGCATCTAGCTGAAGAGCTTTGGCGGACAGTGCTAAAGAACAAAAAGTCCATTCATCTGGAGTCGTGGCCCAAATACGATGAGAGTATTCTGGCCGAGGATCTCATAACTCTCGTGCTTCAGGTGAATGGTAAGTTACGCGGCAGCGTGAGGGTAAAGAAGGGATTGTCTGAAGATGAGGCCAAAGGCATTGCTCTGTCCAATGAAAAAATTAAGAAGCATCTTGAAAGCCGGGAACCGAAGAAATATATATATGTAAGGGATAGGTTGCTAAATTTAGTAGTTTAGGGTATAGTATGAACAAATAAAGGTCGAAAAGAAAGTTAGATTAAAAGTTTAGAAAAAATTACAACATGGAGAGAGATCAGCAATTTGTAGAGTTTGTTATAAAATCTATCGTCAACAACCCGGACGCGGTCCAGGTTTCCAGAACGGTCGACGAGCTGGGCGTCTTGCTCTCGGTCAAAGTGTCACCGGACGATATGGGACTCTTGATAGGCAGAGCCGGTTCTACCGCTAAGGCAGTAAGGACTTTGGCAAGGATAGTCGGAATGAGGAACAATGCCAGAGTGAACCTTAAGATAGAAGAGCCGGAAGGAAGCACCAGGGTCAAGCCGGAAGGCAAGACCAAAGACATCGAAGATGTTGTCGGCGAACTGAATATGTAAGTAGCGCTGCCTACGCGCAGCAAAAGAAAAATCCCATTAAGACGGGATTTTTCTTTTGCGAGCATAGTTGCCGCTACTTACCCCGCACCAATCCCGCCCCCTTCCGCCAACTGGCGGATGGCGGTCAGCGGATAAGATTGGTGCCGGGGTTGCTCCGCTTTTGTTTTTGTAGTATGATAATATCTACAGAGATTATTAGGGAGGTTCTTTTATGAAACCCCGCAGAGTATCGGATCGGTCGGTTAATGCAATTATTGAAAGAATTAATAAAGCTATCAAAAAACATTATAGTTCCCATAGTAGTAATGGAACTTATTCCGACCCTATTTTAATTGAGGTCTCTGCTGGACTTACTCTAGCTCAGCTTTCTTTTATATCTGATTCTGTTTATAGAAATCACCACCCTTGGCTTACTAGACTTGACGATTCTAACGATCCCTCTTGTAGAACTCTAAGCGTAATCAAGGGCGGTGACTCTTTATTTTAGATCGCCCTTTAATTGGGGCGTTTTTATGAAATTCGATATTATTACAATTTTCCCGGACTTATTTAAAGGATTTTTAGACGAAAAATTATTAGCGCGGGCGCAAAAAAACAAACTGATACGACTTACGACTCACGACTTACGACGCTGGACAACCGATAAACACAAGACAGTGGACGACAGGCCTTACGGCGGGGGAGCGGGAATGGTTTTAAAAGTGGAGCCGATTTATAAAGCGGTAACTACCCTTCGACGCGCTTCGCTTGCTCAGGGTCTCCGAAAGCAAAATCGTTCGAGAACGATTTTGCTTTCTGCGAAGGGCAAGACGTTTACTCAAAAAGATGCGAGACGATTGGCGAAATACAATCAGTTAATTTTTATTTGCGGACGATACGAGGGAGTGGACGAAAGAGTGGCCAAACATGTTGCCGATGAGGAGATTTCCATAGGGGACTATGTGTTGTTTGGCGGAGAAGTGGCGGCGATGGTAATTGTAGAGGCGGTGTCACGATTAATTCCCGGTGTTGTCCAAAAAGAGGAGTCAATTAAGAACGAGAGTTTTTCCGACAAAGAGGCAAAAGTTAAGGAATATCCGCAATATACGCGCCCGGAAACATTCGTCCTAAACGGCAAAAAGTTGAAAGTTCCCAAGGTGCTTCTTTCTGGCAATCACACAGAGATAAAGAAGTGGAGAAAAGAGAGGTCAAAGTGAGATTTGACATTAAATTGGGTTTGGAATAAAATGACTTTACTATGGAAGTAGGAAATTAATAAATAAAACATAGCCGGGTTGTATAACCGCGATTGGCCACCTATGGCGACCAATCGCGGTTATATTATGAAACCATAATCTAACCGAAGAACTTTCCCAATTTTATATACTTATTCCAGCTTAATTTCTTAAGAGAGTTTGATTCTGGCTCAGGATGAACGCTGGCGGCGTGGATAAGGCATGCAAGTCGAACGGGCCGCCTCCGCAAGGAGGCGAGCTAGTGGCGAACGAGTTAGTAACACCTTGGTACATCCCTCAAAGTCGGGCACAACGAGTCGAAAGATTCGCTAATTCCCGATGGTCTCGCAAGAGTAAAGTCGCAAGACGCTTTGAGAGTGGCCTAGGTCCTATCAGCTTGTTGGCGGGGTAACGGCCCACCAAGGCAACGACGGGTAGGGGGCGTGAGAGCGTGGCCCTCAACGACGGAACTGAGACACGGTCCGTACACCTACGGGTGGCAGCAGTCGAGAATATTCGACAATGGGCGAAAGCCTGATCGAGCGACGCCGCGTGCAGGAAGAAGGGCTTCGGCCTGTAAACTGCTTTTGCGTGGGAAGAACTTTGACGGTACCACGAGAATAAGGGGTTGCTAACTCTGTGCCAGCAGCAGCGGTA
>ERZ1292629.3698-Hain-H43-01um-R1-3698-length-11656-cov-5_pt1 | contig 11656 bp, 11 predicted proteins | sample MGYA00564399_ERZ1292629 | MGnify/ENA primary metagenome ERZ1292629 (study PRJEB36523, sample SAMEA6512636) | groundwater metagenome | collected 2019-01-08 | study: AquaDiva: Metagenomics assemblies of 32 groundwater samples | reverse complement strand
AGATCGGTTTGGTAATCGGGCCGGGCGGCAAGGTCATCAACGGTTTGATCAAAAAATATGATCTGACTGGCATTGATATCGAAGAAGACGGGCGCATTTTCGTCTCCGCGATGGACAAAACGCGGGCGGCGTCCGCAATGGCGGAAGTAAAATCCCTGACCAAGGAATTCAAAATCGGCGAAATTGTCGAAGGCCAAATCATTAAAATTCTTGATTTCGGCGCGATCATGGATTTGGGCGGCGGCAAGGACGGCATGATCCACGTTTCGGAATTGAAAGGCGGCTACGTTAAAAGCGTGACTGATGTTTTAAAGCTGGGCGATGTTGTGCGCGCAAAAGTAATCCGCGCGGATGCGGACGGCAGGATCGGCCTTTCCTTAAAGCAGCTTAGCGAATAAGATTAGTTCGTATGGAGGTTTACGAAACTAATGCGGAAAAGAGTTTGCCGGAAGTACCGGGCGCGCCGGCTTTAACGACGGAGGTGAAGATCCGCACCTTGGCCTCCGATCTCGCATCCTTGAGCCAGGGCGGCGGAGTTCCGGCCTTTTCGGAGACCGTTTCCCTGCCGAAGCCGAGGCGGGCCGCTTCTGCAGGCGCGCCTATACCCCGGATCGAACCTGCAAGTCCGGCTTCGCATGTTTTTTTCTGGTTCGTCTTTATTCTCATCTTGCTGGGAGCGCTCGGATTCTTAAGTTATTATTTTTTGCCTTCCATTTTAGGCGAAGCCGATGTGCCGGGCGCGCGCTTGGAATTCAATTCAGATTCGTTCACAGCCGCGGCCGCGGCCGCCGAAAGTTCCGGCCCGCCGCCGCTTTTCCGTCGCGCCCAAGCTTCGCTCAAGCTGCCGCTCGACACCTTTAATTCGGAAATTACCTACCGTGACCGTTTGCAAAAATCTTTGCGCAGCGTGACGGCGGATAAATTCGTGGAGCTTATCATAATGGCTGACGTGAAGCGCGCAGAGTGGAATAATTTTTTGGCAAATCTAGAGGCGCCGCTCTTAACCAACGACTTTTTCTCGGGGCATTTTGAGCCGGAAATGTACGCGTTCGTTTATCGCGACCGCCGCGGCACTTGGCCGGGATACGTTTTGAAACTAAAGCCGCAGGAAACGCCGATTCTCCTGCAGCTCGATTTGATCAAGATCGAAACTCAAACTTCTTCGCTCGTCAAACTCTTTTACGCCTCGCCCGGTAAAATGGTTTCTGAATTTAGCGATGACCAATTAAGCAGCGAACCGATCCGCTCGGCGGTTTTCACAAAAGGCAGCTTTTATTACGGCTGGTTCTACGACCAATATTTGATCTTGAGCACTTCGTTTGAGGGCTTAAAACAAGCGCTCCAGAGATTTTAATCTTCAGATTCGGGCTTAAGCGCATCTTTGGCGGCAGATTTAATTTTGCTTTTTATCGCGTTCAATAATTTCTTGTCGGTCTTAAGTTTCTCGCGCACATTATCGAACCCCGTGCCCAGGCGCTCGCCTTCGAAACTGTAGCTTGCGCCGGATTTCTCGACGACGCCGTTCGCGATCCCCGCATTTAAAACATCGCCTTCATAAGAAATCCCTTCGTTAAAGAGAATATCAAATTCGGCCCAGCGGAAGGGCGGCGCGACTTTGTTCTTGACCACCTTCGCTTTGACGCGATTCCCGACGACTTGTTCGCCTTTCTTGACCTGCGCGATTCTTCTTATGTCTATCCGGACAGAAGCGGCGAAAGGCAGGGCGCGCCCGCCGGGCGTCGTTTCCGGATTGCCGAACATGATCCCGATCTTCATCCTGATCTGATTGATGAAAATGATTAAGGTCTCCGTGCCGTTTGCGATTGCCGTCAGTTTGCGGAGCGCCTGGCCCATCATGCGCGCTTGGCGGCCCACATGTTGTTCGCCCATTTCACCATCAAGTTCCGCCTGCGGAGTTAAGGCCGCCACGGAATCAACCACGACGACCGCGATCATCTTCGAGCGCACAAGCGATTCCAGGATATTCAAGGCCTCTTCGCCGCTGTCCGGCTGTGAGATCAAAAGCTCATTCGTCTTTACGCCCAGCTTCGCGGCATATTGCGGATCCAAGGCATGTTCAGCGTCAATAAAAGCGGCTTTGAGTCCTTGCTTCTGCGCCTGCGCAACGACGTTTAAGGCCAAGGTGGTCTTGCCGCTCGATTCCGGTCCGAAAATCTCCACGACGCGTCCGCGCGGCAAGCCGCCGACGCCCAGGGCAAGATCAAGCGAAAAGGAGCCGGTGGGGATCACGGCCACGTCCACTCTGCGGGCATCGTCCAGCTTCATGATCGCGCCTTCGCCGAACTTGTCGCGGAGCGATGAAAGCAGTTGATCGAGATCGCCTTTTTCCTCTTTGCCTTTTTTAGTTAGGTTGGCCATACGTAATAAGTGTAGATGGCGGGTAAATAGTGTCAAACAAAAACGAGGCGAGTAAACCCGCCCCGTAAAACTTAGATGAGGATAGGGAAAGCTGCCGCTTCGTTTTTGCGACCGCGCAAACTGCGGCGTTTCCAGACAAGGTTGCCTTCTTCGTCCACGAGCTCGGCGTCGAAGTCGCAGCCGCGCTTTTTCCAATAGACCGCTTCCGCCTCCGCTCGCTTCACCGCTTCGGCTTTGGTCGTGTTGCCGAAGAGGTAGGTTGCGCCCGTAGAAGAAAATGAAGAGGAGCGTTCTACCCGCAACGTGTAATCCATGCATCCCTCCCTGGAATTGCTGGCTACACTATATCACAATCAAAATTCGAGCCAAGCTCTATTGTCCCGTAGAGGTAGAGGCCGGCGGCGGCTCTTCGCCGCGCAGGGGTTCGTAATAAATTTTTCTTTCCACCACGGTTTCGCGGCCGAGGAATTTTTTGGCCTTGAGTTCGATTGTGTTCAATCCAGGCGTAAGCGTTATGGTTTTTTCCCAGCGTCCGCCTTCCAAGATCGGCACGCTCTCTCCGTTAATCATTAAAGTGTCCGCCAGGGCCTCGCCGTACATGGTGACGGAGCCGATATTTACACTCAAACTTTCTTCGCGGGGGTGCTCGACAACGAGCGACGGCTTGCCCAAAATCCGCGGGGATTGGATCACCAAGTAAACCGCCAAGCCTAAAACTAAAATTATGAGCCAGGCGTAACGGTTCAGCGGTCGGCGCGCAAACCTGTTTTTCGGCAATTCGTCGGCGGGTCCGGAGCGATTCAAGCTGCCGGTTTCTTCAAGATATTTCCACCACATCTCGCCGTCGAAATCCAAAAGCTCCCCCAGCTTCACAAGATAGCCATGCACATAAGGCGCCGAAGGCAGCGCGGCAAATTTGCCTTCGCTCATATTCTCGAGGTGCCGGACGGCGATTCCCGAAAGCTCGGCGACGCGCTTTAAGGTATAGCCGCGCTCTTTAAGCTTGTCATTAAAAAAAGAAGGGAAATCGAAATTTACTACGTTATTATTCATCCCTCACCCTTTGTAAATTTTTCGCTTTGCGGCCGCAAAGCGGTAGATGTCATATATGTACATATACACTTACATTAAGAAATAGATTTGTAAATACACTTTTGGTTTACCCTGTATTTTAAAAGGGCGAATGATCCTGCGGTAATTTTTCCAAAAAAACTTCGCGCGGTTTGGCGCCTTCGCCGGGGCCGATCACGCCTCGTTCTTCCATTATATCCAAGAGCCTCGCCGCTCGCGCATAGCCAACCTTCAGCCGGCGCTGGAGTAAAGAAGCCGAGGCTTTTTGGGCTTCGCCGACCACGCGGACCGCGTCGTCGTAGAGTTCGTCATCGTCTTCGCTGCCCATAAAATCGTCAAAATCCGCGGCAAACGGAGTGCCGGCCTTAGCGTCGAACTGCGCCTCGCCTTCCTCTGCCGCGACGGCTTCATTGTTGTCGCGGATGAAATCGGCCACCTTGTTGATTTCCTCTTCGGTGATGTATCCGCCCTGGATGCGTTTTGGTTTAGAAAGCTCGGACGAGATGAAAAGGAGATCGCCGCCGCCCAAAAGTTTTTCGGCGCCGGAGGTGTCGAGGATCGTGCGCGAATCAACTTGGCTTGCAACCTGAAGCGCGATGCGGCTCGTGATGTTCGCTTTGATAAGCCCGGTGATCACCTCCACCGACGGGCGCTGGGTCGAAAGGATCAAATGCAGGCCCGTGGCGCGCGCCATCTGCGCCAAGCGCACAACCGAACCTTCCACTTCGCGGCCGTAGGAGGCCATAAGATCGGCAAGTTCATCAACCACGATGACTAAATAAGGCAGGGGATCGTCTTTGCCTTTGCCGGCATTGTAGCTTTTGATATCGCGGCTGCCGGCGCCTTGGAGAGTGTCGTAGCGCCGGTCCATTTCGCTCAAGGCCCAGCGGAAAACGCCGGCAGCTTTTTTGCTGTCGGTAATGACCGGCGAGACCAGGTGCGGCATGCCTTCGTAAACGGAAAGCTCGACGCGCTTGGGGTCAATCATAATAAGCTTCAAAGTGCTCGGAGAATTTTTGTAGAGCAGAGAAACGATAAGCGAATGAATCATCACCGATTTACCACTGCCGGTCGAGCCCGCGATTAACATGTGCGGCATCTTCTCGATATCAGCAAAAATCGGTTCACCAGTCACGTCGCGCCCCAAAGCAAAGCCCAAAAGTCCCGCGGCCTGGAATTCGGGATAGCTCATCAGGCTCCCCAGGCGCACAAGCGCCGCAGCCTTGTTCGGCACCTCGATGCCCACAAGCGACTTGCCTGGGATCGGCGCTTCGATCCGGATCGGGTGCGCGGCCAAGGCTAAAGCCAAATCTTGGTTCAAAGCCGTGATGCGGGAGAGCTTGACACCCTCGGCCGGCTTCAGTGTATAGCGCGTGACTTTGGGGCCGATATTCACTTCGCCCATCTCAACCGGGATACCGAAACTTTCGAGTGTGCGTTTGATGATATTGGCGTTCGCGCGCAGATCTCCGGTCGTCGGTTTTTCATGCCCGGCTTTTAAGAGATCCAAAGGCGGCGGCACGTAGTTTTTAAAGACGCGCGGCGCCGATTTCTTTTTCAAAAATGGCAGCCCGGCTTTTTCCGAAGGTTCGGCAATTTTCACATCTTCATCTTTTTCTTCTTTCGCTTGGGCCAGAGCTGCAGCGGGCGGCAGGGAGGGGTTCGTGACTACAACCGGCGCGAGCTCCTCTTTTTCTTTCTTCTTTAAGAAGCCAGGCAGCACGAGGGGCGCATTCAAGGCGACGAGGATGCCGATAAAAAGGAGGGCGGCGTTAATGATCCCGCCCGCAATGTTGCCGAAAGGGATCTTTAAAGACCCCAGAATCAAACCTAGATAACCCGCATGCCAGGGGGAGAGGATATGAATGAGGCCGAGGACGGATAAAACCGAAAGCCCGGCCCCTGAAAGCGTGATGCCCACGAGCCGCGGGCCGCTCGCAAAGAAAAAGATGGCCGCAAGCCCGAACATGGCCACGGGCAAAATATAGTAACCCCAGCCAAAAAGAGCATTCAGTCCTCCATAAACGTAAACTCCGGCCGGTCCGGCAAGCTCGCGTTCCGCCAAGATGAGGATGACGGCAAGCCCGAAAGCCGCAATCCCCCAAATGTATTTTTTCGCTTCCGGATGCAAACGAGGCTCCCGCTCTTCGCGGAATTTTCCGTTGCGTTTTTTTTCTTCCCTGCGCGCCATGATGGCCTAATTTTCCTGTAAATTGAACAAAAATTCAAATCCAAGCCGTAAGCGGGATTAAGCCGCCCCACCGGGCGGTATCGCCGCGCAGAGAACAAATGCTGCCCGGTTCGCAAGGCCGGAGATTTTTAAACCCGCGACTAAACAGGGTACACTGAAAGATAAGATTATGGAGACGACAGAAAAACTTGACCCCAAACTATTTAGGGATTATGACATCCGCGGCGTTGTTCCGTGGTTGGTTGACAAACGCAGCGTTTATTTCGGCAAAGTCGGAAAGCCGGAAACGAATCTGGCTCCTTTGGACGCTGCCGAAGCATACGTCATCGCCAGAGCTTTGGCGGAATATCTTAAGCCAAAGCGCGTATTAGTCGGCAGAGACACAAGACTTTCGGCAGACAAGTTTTTCGAAGCATTCACCCACGGGCTCGTTGACGCCGGCGTGCGCGTCGACGATCCCGGCGTTACAACCACGAGCATGGTGTATTTCGCTTCGGGAAAATACGGTTACGATGCAACGGTAAACATTACCGCTTCGCACACGCCGCGGGAAATCAACGGTTTTAAACTAACCAGGGAAAATACGAAAATTATCGGCGCGGGTTCAGGCATGGAGGAGTTGAAGGCCATCGCGCTGCTGGGAAAGTTTTCAAGTCCTCTCGAGAAGGGCAAAGTTGCGAAAGTTGAAATTTTAGGCGATTACGTGAATCACGTTACGGATTTAATCGAGCCTTCGCGCATCGGGCGTTTTAAGCTTGTGCTTGATACAAGCAACGGCCCAATGTACAGGCCGCTCGAGAAAATAATTCCGCTTTTAAATTGTGAAATTGTTAAATTGAATTTTGAACCCGACGGTGAGTTTCCGGCCCACGACCCGAATCCATTAATTCCGGAAAATCGGGAGCAAGTTCGCCAAACCGTAAAAGCAATGCGTGCCGATCTGGGGGTGATGTGGGATGGCGACGCCGACCGGATTATGTTTATTGACGATCAAAACAACTTGGTGCCCGGGGACTTTATGACTGCGCTTTACGCTCGTTATTTTTTAGCCAGGAATCCTGGCGCGACGGTTGTCTACAACGCCCCTTCAAGCTGGGTGGTAAAAGACACGGTAGCAAAGTTCGGCGGCAGGGCGGTAATGCACCGTACCGGCCACGCTTTCATTAAACAAAAAAACCGCGAGGTGGACGCGCTGTTTGCGGGCGAGCACAGCGCCCATTATTACTTCAAACACACTTATTACGCGGAGAACGATCTCATTCCTTTCTTGGCGATTCTTGACTTGATGACGGAAGAAAAAAAATCGCTTTCGCAGTTGCTCAAAGAATTAGGAGATTATTACGTTTCGGGAGAAATTAATTTTGAGGTTCAGGATCGCGAGGCCTCGGTGGCTGCCGTAAAGCGCGCGTATCGCAACGCGCTGCATGTGTATTTTATTGACGGTGTATCGGTTGAGTTTCCGGATTGGCATTTTAACGTGCGTCCTTCAGCCAATGACCCGGTGGTGAGACTCAATGTAGAAACTAGAAGGCAAAAAGATTTAGCTTCGCGAATTGAAGAAGTTGTACGAGTTATCGGCGGTCGGCGGATATAGTCAAAAATTTTTGACAGATCTGCGGTTCGCGGCTATGGTGGAAGTAGTTTTTGCCTGGGTGCGCAGAAAGGAGGTGGTTCTGATGGAAGCGCAACTGGAGAAGTCGCTTCTGCGCGTAGACCGCTACACGCAAAAGCTTGCCGGGAAGTTGAAGGGGGTTTTCACGGTGACACAGGAGCATGTGTCACCTGCGGAGCGCCTGGCGCGGGCCGAGCGCTTCATCAACTTTGCGAATCGCGTTGCGTCGTCGCTTCGGCGAATCGCAAATATGTTGGAGGAGGCTAGCGATGGAACAAAGGAGCGAGCGGCGAGGTTCGCTGCGGCGAACAAGCTCGCGTTTCCGTCCCCGACCATTCCCACGGCTCTCGCGTAGGGTTTTAGCGCCTGCGTGCGTTGGGCACCTGGCGCTTTTTGTTTGCGATGATCCTAAATAAGCGACTTGAATCTTTGACAACCGAATCAAGTTTAGCTTAGAGTATGGGCACAAGCAATGCCCGAATTCCTGAACAGCTCGTTTGGCCTGCGTCTCACCATCCAGCAAGTGGTCCAAGCCATTATTGATTTTATGAAGCTCGACCCCCGGCGCCGGTATAAGATCACGATCGGCACCGATTCCGAGCTTCTCTCGACCGGCCAGGCTGATTTTGTAACGGCGGTCGTCGTCCACCGAGTCGGCAACGGCGGACGCTATTTCTGGCGCCGTTTCGAATTCGGCAAATTCCATACGCTTCGCGACCGTATCATCCACGAAGTTCTTGTTTCCCTGGAGCTCGGCAAGGCGGTGCTCTTGGAGCTTAAAAATATCGGCGAAGCAAACCTGCCCAAATGGGATTTTGAGATCCATGCTGACGTGGGCGAGAACGGCCCGACCAAAGTGATGATCCAGGAAGTTGTCGGCATGATCCGCGCGCACAACTTCGCCGCGATCACAAAACCGATGAGCTATGCGGCATCGAACGTAGCCGACCGGCACGTGTGAATAATGCAAAATGCAAATATCAAAGATCAAAACTGTCTGGCTACGAAATACAAATTTATTACAAATATACAAAATTAGTATATTCGTACTCTTTCGTATTTCGTAGCGATATCCATGAAAACTATCGTTTTCGACATCGAAACCCAGAACTTCTTCACTGATCCGGCCGTGGGCTGGAATAATTTTGCGGCTTTGCGGATTTCCGCGGTCGGTGTTTACGACTACGAAGCGGATGCTTATCAGTGTTTTGAGGAACACGAGATAAATTCCGTGGCCGAACTTTTTTCGCAAAGCGACCGCTTGATCGGATTCAGCATGCACCGCTACGATATTCCGGTGCTGCATCATTATTTCAAGTCTCTGCCGCATCCGAACCTGGATCTTTGGCAGAAGGATCGAGTCGATCTCCTGGACGAAATTGAAATGGTGGCGGGACAGCGGGTGAGTTTGAGCAAGCTCGCCGAATTGAACTTGGGCGTGAGCAAAGAGTATAAAGGCGCCGATGCAATTACTTTCTATAAGGAGGGCAATATCGACAAGCTCAAAGAATACTGCTTGAAGGACGTGAAGCTCACCAAAGAACTTTACGATCTCTACCGCAAGCAAAAATATTTTTTGGTTCCGGACCGCCGCACGGACGAAGTCATTAAAGTTACTTTTAATGTGGACCGCATTTCTCCGATTACGGAAAAATACGCGACCCTGTTTTGAGAGCAATCCGAATAATCCGAATTTCATCCGAATGCTCCGAATAGCACATCCGAATAATTCGGATCGTCAATTCGCTGGGAATTCGCGGCATTCGGATGTATTCGTAGTTTAGGATCGCAATTCACGCGAATATGAGGAAGATTTATTTGGATTACGCAGCCACAACGCCCATCGCCCCCGAAATTTATCGGGCGATGGAACCGTATTTTAAGTCCGAGTTCGGCAATGCCGGTTCGCTCCACTCCTGGGGGCAAAAAGCCATCCAAGGGTTGGACAAGGCGCGCGCGCAAGCGGCCACAGCGATCGGCGCGAGCTTTGACGAAATAGTTTTTACGGGTTCCGCCACCGAAGCCAATAATCTTGTCTTACGCGGGGTTGTAAGGTCGGCCAAGCTCGACCCGTCATCCAAATCGAAAGCGAAACCGCGGATCATCGTATCCGCGATTGAACATGAATCGGTTTTAAAAACAGTTGAGAACATTGAAAACGAAGCGGAAGTGGTGATTTTGCCGGTAAAGCCGACAGGCTTAGTGGATCTTGGCAGGCTCAAGTCTGCCTTAAGCGCAAATACTGTGCTCGTCTCCATTATTTATGCAAATAACGAGGTTGGGACTCTGGAGCCAATCGCGGAAATCTCGAAAATTATCAAAGATTTTCGGCAACAAATAGCTAAAGGCGCTATCCATGCGCCAGTTGCCATTAGTCATTTGCCATTGCTCCATACCGATGCAGCGCAGGCTTATCAATATGAACCTGTGGACGTTGCTAACTTGGGCGTTGATTTCATGACACTTTCAGCGCACAAATTATATGGGCCCAAGGGCGTGGGAATTCTCTATGTGAGAAATATGCGGCATGTCGCATTGCCCCTCACGCCAATTATTACCGGCGGCGGACAGGAATTCGGCCTGCGGGCGGGCACCGAAAACGTACCTTATATAGTCGGCGCCGGCATGGCCTTGGAACGCGCCAAGGCAAAGCGGGTGTCGGCCGTGCGGCACGTCTCAAAATTACGGGAAAAATTTTGGCAAGGGCTCACGAAAATTTTTCCCAATGCCCAGCTGAACGGGCCAGACAAGAATACGGCAAAAGCGCCTCATATTTTAAACGTTTACCTGCCGGGCACAAAAGCCGAAGTTGTGCTGACCGCGCTCGATCTTCAAGGCATCGCGGCCTCGGCGGGTTCGGCCTGCTCTGCCCGTTCGCTTGAAGCTTCACCCGTCTTAAAAGCTTTGGGCTACAGCGCCGAGCGCATCAAGGGCAGCTTGCGTTTCAGCTTCGGCTTGCCGACCACGACACAGGAAATCGCTTCCGCCTTGGCGATCCTCACGAAAATAAAAAATCAATTAAAATAGAAACATGAGCGAAAAAATAAATTTTAAAAAAATTTCCTCGCGGGCATTGATCTACCTGGTTTTAGGCTTTTTGGTCGGCGCCGTTTTGGGAGCGCCTTTGGCGCGCGCAAGTTTTTTAGGCGATCTTTGGCAGGGACTTAAACAGTTAGGCAGCAGGCCCGCACCTGCGACCCCGCCGAGCATGAATAATGCGGTTACGAATACTCTCTACAAACCGGTACTCGATTATGAGCGTGCAGTCGTAAATGCCGTCAAAAGCGCTTCGCCGGCAGTAGTCTCAATCACAATTTCCAAAAATGTGCCGATTATCGAGCAGTGCCAATACGATCCGTTCTCGAATATCCCGCCCGAATTCCGCCAGTTCTTCGGCGACATTCCTCGATTCACCCAGCCGTGCGCTTCCGGCAAAACGGAGCTGCGCGAAGTGGGCGGCGGCAGCGGTTTTATCGTAAGCGGCGACGGCATGATCGTAACGAATAAACATGTGGTTGCGGACACGGAGGCTTCCTACACCGTTTTTACGAATGACGGTAAAAAATACGACGCAAGCGTCTTGGCCCGCGATCCGGCCCAAGACCTCGCGGTTTTAAAAATCCAAGCGACCGGCTTGCCGACCTTGCCGCTCGGAGATTCCGATGCAGTGGAGTTGGGGCAATCGGTGATCGCGATCGGCAACGCTTTGGGCGAATTCAGGAACACAGTTTCGGTCGGCGTAATTTCAGGCTTGGCACGAACGGTTACGGCTTCCGACCGCGCCGGTGGAACTGAAACGATCCAAGGCGTGTTCCAAACCGATGCCGCCATTAATCCGGGGAATTCCGGCGGACCGCTCTTGAACTTGAAGGGCCAGGTGATCGCGATTAACACGGCCGTCGCCTCGGGCGCGCAGAATATCGGTTTCGCCATTCCCGTAAACCGAGTGAAGCGTTCCATCCAATCCGTCGAGACGACGGGCGAGATCCAAACGCCATATTTGGGCATCCGCTATACCTTGATTACACCCGCTTTGAAGCGCAGTCAAAATCTGCCCGTTGATTACGGCGCCTTGGTCCGCGGCAATGCGGAGGGAGCGGCGGTGCTGCCGAACTCGCCGGCCGCTAAAGCCGGCATCCGAGCCGATGACATCGTGCTTTCCTTGAATAACAAGAAAATCACGGCGCAAACTCCCCTGGGAGCCATGATTAACGAATTGAATGTCGGCGACGTTGTAACCCTGAAGGTCCTGCGCGATGGACGCGAGCTTACGCTGCGGGTTACGCTCGCTAAGCGACCCCAATAAATTCAAAGCTAAATCAGTCGAACCTAGATCGCGTGAGGTGCAATTGACATATGGTGTATAATGGTCTTATACTCTCGCTCGAATAAAAAAACACATG
>ERZ1292629.3696-Hain-H43-01um-R1-3696-length-11663-cov-22_pt1 | contig 11663 bp, 21 predicted proteins | sample MGYA00564399_ERZ1292629 | MGnify/ENA primary metagenome ERZ1292629 (study PRJEB36523, sample SAMEA6512636) | groundwater metagenome | collected 2019-01-08 | study: AquaDiva: Metagenomics assemblies of 32 groundwater samples | reverse complement strand
AAAAAGCATCACCGCCTGACACATCGCCGCCATCCGCATCCTGCCCGGCAAACTCAGGCCGGCGCGCGCTCGCAGCGGCCGCGCCGGCAACCGCGAGCCCGGCCGCGCCGACAAGCAGCATGAGCGCGGCGCGGGCATTCACACCACCGCCTTAAGAGCAATCAAGACGGCCTTGAGCTTTCCAGGGACAGCAGCATCAGCCGCCGCCGCGTCAATCGCCGCACCGAGCACCGCGCGCTTATCCGGCACCGGCACGTCAACCGGTTGCGCCGCGAGAATCGCGGCATCGAAAACAAGATTTTTTCCAACACGCTTCATGCCGCCGAGCGTGATAGCAGGCAGCGGCCCATCGGCGCGTTCATCCCACAGCACGCGCGCCGGGTCGAAGTAGCCGCCGCCCTCCCCGACCTCGATCAAAATTTGCGCGCCCGTTGGCGGGTTGACTAACAGTTTCAGACGGCCACCTTGGTGATTGAAAACACGGTATAGGGATCATTAACGACGTTGGGGGTGCCGTCAGTGTGAGGGCGAATTACATCGCCCACGTTCAAGCGCATAGTGCGTGACATAGGCACCATAGCCCCTCCTTGTAAGGCCGCCGCACCAAAAAGGACGCGACTTCCAATGCCAATCTGAGTAATAGCAGTAGTTAACGACGCGGAATTTTTGCTGACTCCCGCGATCCCCGCAAAGCTAACCTCGCAGTCAAGGTAAAAAATTTCGTATAGTCCCTGTTCGTTGATCGTGAAAGAAGCTCCATCGGTCGCGCTGTCAACATAAGAAATAGCCGTCCCAACATTGATGTTGGTCGCTGAAAAGCGCCTAATCTTTGTATTCACTGACCCGTGCCCGTTCCCGAGATAGGCCTCCACTGAATGGTTGCCTACGGACGCGGGCGCAGAAGAAAACGGCATCGCTACGCCTCGATCACATGCACGGTATTTCCGGCCGTCGCGGCGTCCATGATGCCGCGCACTTCGCCCGTAGGAGCAACAGGAGGCTCCCACGCCTGGCCGGGCACGATTTTGACGCCGGTCGCATCGGCGACGGCGGCCGTGCCGTTGCAGCGAACATAGAGATTCGCGGTCGCGTGCTGATTTTGAATCAGCAGATATTTGCGTGCCGCGTTCGCTGCCAGCAAGACCACCGACGCATTGCTTACCGCGACCGCAGCCGGCACATGCGCGCCGTTCACGGTCGAGTTGGAGACCGTGATAGAGCCGGATGTGACGGCGACATTACCAGAGAAAACATTGGAGCCGACGCGGCCCTTGGCGACGTAGAAAGAAACCGCTTGCGTGAGAGTCGATGTAATCTCGACTTCATCAAAGCCGCCGTCTGGCGTTGCCCACCAGCCCGAAGTGACCGCGCCCAAATCCTCAGGAAGACGTCTACCCTCACGCGAAAAAACGACCGTGATAGAGCCGGCCGGCACGGAGTCAACATGGAAAAAATTGCCCGGCACCTTGAACAGCTTGGCGACGTTGAGTGTAAAGTTTTCAGTGAGCCGCATGGATCAACCACCTTTGAGCGCGAGGAAGCCGGCTACAGCGAGCGCGAGCAGCGGCAGCAGCCCCGAACTTTGCGCGACTGGGTCACTACCAGGAGCCCCAGGCGCCGGCCCGATCCTCAGAGGAAGCGGCGTTATAGCCTCGCGCGTGCGCGGCGCCGGAGTCAGCGCCGAAGTCAGCGCAGCCGCAGCGATCTTGCTGCCCACAGCCGCAGCAACAGAAGTGATAGCGGCAGCAGCCTTGCTCACCAAGGCAGTAGAGCCAAGAGAGCCAATCGCGGCGCCACTACCAACCATCGCGCCGCCTGACAGCACGCCCTGGCCGCCGCCGATCATTTCTTCAGCATCCGGCAGAAAATCAAGTCCCGAGGTAAACGGATTGACGATAATTTCGGAGATCGCGCCGCCCGACAAGACGCCATGCCCGCCGCCGATCATTTCAACCGCATCCGGCAGAAAATCGACGCCGGCAGTAAAGCCAGCACCGCTAGTCTCAACGGCACCGGCAACGGCAGCTCCAGCCATACTATCAAGACCGGCAAGCGCCCCGCTACCAGTAAGAATAGCGGGAATGAGTATCGGCCCGAGCGTGAAGAGCTTGCTCAGCCAGCCCTCGTGCTTTGCGTAATAGTTCGGATCGTGAACTGCATCAAACGCCGGACCCTGCTCTGCGATCCACCCATACTGCGGATGATTTATAGGATTAGCACCAGCGGCCCGCAAGGAGGAAATTTCGGCTGCCAGCGTGTCCGGATTGTTGGGAAGATACCCGCCGTCCGGCAGTTGATTCGGATCGCCCGTTTCGTTCGCGTGAAAAAGAGTCCTATACTGCCGGCCGCCGATGAGCGGATCAGCATTTGGGACGCCATGATCACCAGCCGCAGGAGCGTATGCGATAGGGGAGTAAGACTGAAAAATGCCGAGCCCAAGCGCGGGATTGGCCGGAACGGTCGCGGCCGGCGAGACAGGAATTCCCAGCTCGGCAGCGGTCAGCGGCGCGCGGGACACCGGCGACGCCAGAAAAGTTTTTACCTCAGCGGGACTGTAGCCGAGGCCCTCGCCAATATTTGCCCATTGGTCAAAACCCGCGTTCGGATCATTGCCGTATTGAATGACCAGGAGCCGAGTAGCGGCATTGATCTGAGCGTCGGTAACTTCAGGATGCGCGGCGCGCGCCTCAGCAATCGCTTTGGGATTGCTGGAATTCTCAGACAGGAAGTCCGCTATCTGTTGCGGAGTGGGCATGGACGCCCCTCCCTACTTCAGCGCGAGAAAAAGCAGCGCGCCGAGCCCGATGACAACAGCAATCCCCGGTAGCGGATTCGGCTGCGGCGGCGCGGCGCCCGGCAATAGCCCAGGCTGCCCGCGCACGTAGTAGCCGCCTTGCGGCCCGACCGCATACTGCCAGCCGGCCGGATCATTGACCGTCCAGGGTGCGCCGAACTCCCGATCAATCGCGCGATTCAGCCCGTAGTTGATCGTTCCGAGTATCTGCTCGAACACACCGGAAACACCATCCCCGGCTGCAGGGATGGTGCCGTTATCGACATATTCCATGACGACCCTCGAAGCCCGCGCGCGGCGAGCTTAGTTGTTTTCGAGCAGATCGAGCAGCTCGACAAGCATCGTTATGTTGCCAGCGCCCGAGGCAGTGACATACCACTCCATCGACTGCGCGTTCGCCAGCGGCAGCGCATCAGACAAATTGCCGTCCAGCACGAAGTCGAACGTGAACATATTGGCCTGGGGTGTGCGCTGAAACTCCGTCTGCACGAAGTTTTTGCGCGCATTGGTGGCCTTGTGGATTTCGATGCCGTTTTTCTTGACGCGCGCGGCCGTGACCGTCGCGCCGATCAGATGCACGCGCTTGACGAACGAAAACGGCACGCGCTGATAGTTGAAGTCAAAAACGAACTCACCCGCGCCGCCCGGATTGAACGTGCGGTTTGCGACCTTGGCGATGAGCCGATTGTATTGCTTGTCTGCCTGCGGCGCCATCGACAGCATCGCAAACGAGGACAACGTCGGCGCGGTAGCGCCCGTGATCGTCACCTCAGCCGAGAGCTTGTTTATCCCCGCCGAGAGCGTATCGACCGAGCCGACGCGCTGACCTACAATGGTGCGCGCCCGGATTTCCTCAAAGTCGATTGCGAGATAAGCCGCATTCGCCGTTATGCCGCGATACTGATTTCGCAAGTCCATGTTCGTACCAGTGTCATTGATGATTTCTTTTTCATTGGCGAGAACGCGAATCTGAGTCAACATCGCCTTAGTCAAGGCCGTTCCGCCCAGCTCAAGGATGATGCGATCGACCGTGTAACCGATCAGGTTGTCGAACTTGACCGTGGTCAGGCCGGTAGCCGCGACGTTGGAGAACGGCGGGCAGTCGATCAGCATGTAGCCGAGAAAGCCGACCAGCATCAGGTCGCGGGGAGGCACCAGGCCGGCAGCGTATGAAACAGTCGCGCCGAGCGCGAGCATGAGCGGCAGCGCGAGCGCGCGCAGATTCAGATTTTTCATGTTGAGCTTTCGGGAGAGCGCGGTTACAGAATGTCTTTGAGCAGCGGGACGTTCGCGGCACGAACGGCCGGCGACACAACCAGCTTGGTCAGCGCGACGAAGCCGACGAAAATCACGTAGCTTTTGAACAGCTCTTTCAAGGAAGGCATGGTTACTCCTATGACGTTGGACACGGAAGCACAGACAACGCGCCCAACATACGGCCCGCGCGAGCCGGCGCAAAGAGGCAGTAACCCTTACCCTTACGGAGAGGCGCGGCCGGTTTTTTTTGCGCCTGGCAGCGCAATCCGGCCCTTACGGATGACCCGAGCATCCCGGTCGCGCTCGACGTACTCGAGCGGCCGCAGATTGGCCACCTCATCGTAAGGCACCCGCAGCGTGTTGGCCATTTTGCGAACGTGCGGCTCCTCATTGAGACACCCGCAGCGGATCAGGCGCGCGGCATTGAAAAACCGCTTGTTGACCATCGTGGGGTCTTGAGCGCAGCCGATCACGGTAAGCCCATCGTGCCGGCCGACGCGGCATATTTCATCCCATCCCGGCATCACCAGGTAGGGATTCGGCGAGTCCACATCACCCAGCTCCTCAACCACGAACCAGCAGCGCCCGGCTTTCAGCGCGATTTCGCAAAGCGCGTTGAACTGTAGCCGGCGCACCCGCGAATCACGCGACCAGGCGAAGCGCACGGCAAAAGACGATTGTTGAGCCGCCGCGTGTATCGCCTGGCAGCTCGCCGCGCGTTCGGCGAAGCCAGCATACTCGTCCATAGGGTCGCAGAGAATCAGTCGGCGCGGCCGGAATTGCGTCAGCAGCTCGCGCACCCGCAGCGACTTACCCGAGCCGGTCGCGCCGATCAGCGCAAGAAAATCGGCGCGGCGCGGACTCACAAAGCCGGCGCGGCCTCAGCCGCCGCCGGCGATTCCGTTTTTACCTCCGTCGCGGCCGCGGCGCGGCGCGCTTCCAATTCGAGCTTGACGCACTCGATAGACTTGACCATCAGCGGCAGAGCGACCAGCGCAAGCCGCAGTTCAGGAAGTGTTTTGATCGACGCCAGAGAAAAAGAGTATTTTTCCATCACCGGCGCGGCCGCCTCGCAAAAATCCGCCTGCGCCTCGCGTGTCCAGACATCGCCCAGGCTGCGGAAGTAAGGCACCGCGATGGCGAGCAGAAACCGGAGCAGCTCGCCCGCTTCCTGGCGATAGTCCGGCCCTACCGGCGCGGCCGGCGCGGGCTCAGGCCCGGCGCCCTCACCCGGAGCCGGCGCATCAGGCGCTGCAGCAGCAGCGTCAGCGGCGACGGCAGCGGCAAGCGGATCACCCGCATGATCTTCGATTTTTTTGGCCATAGATCACCCGAAAACTGTAGCGCGTTTTTTGACCACAGCCGGCGCCGGCGCCGGCGCGGGCGACGGAGCAGGCGCCGGCCCTGGCAGCGGGGTCTCGCGCGCAGTCAGCGGGCGCATTTTCTTTTTCAGCGCTTCGACGAGCTTCACCTTGCCGCGCGTGAAATGCTGCGCTTCGCAGTCCGGGCAAAAACGGTAAGGATGGCCGTTTTTATCCTCGCCGACTTCGGCATCAGGAAAGCCGCACTCAGGGCAATCAACGTGACCGATCAGTTTTTTCGCCATCATTTTCCCTTTCCAGAGTTTCAACACGTTCCAACAATTCACTCAGCAGCGCCGCCGCTTCGGCAATCGCTACCCTGGCATCGTGCGATAGCAACGGGTGCAGGATCGCTTTTGCCGCAGCCGTCTTAAGCGCCTTGACCCTTGATTCAGTCAACATCATCTATCCTTTCCTCAAAGTGCTGCGGATCTGTTTCAAAGCCGCCCTACCCCTCGCAAGGTCCGATTTTTCTACCGGCGCATCCGTTGCCGCTTGCCTTGCGAGGTCCACCGCTGCGCGTTGCGCTCGCGCATTCGCTGCCAGGTGCCCTTTCTCCGGCGTGAATTCACCGCGCTGCGCTCGCTCTATGAGAGCGCGGGCATACCCCACTTTATTGCCGACGCCTTTGCTGCGCATCGCTCCCTCAAGCTCGTCGAGCACGAGCTGTGCTGTTCCGTTGAGTTTGCTTTTTTCGAGGAGCGCCAGAATGGCGCGACTCTCGATAGGTGTCAGGCCGGCAGGCCAAATCAAGCCCGTGTAGGAGACGTCGTTGTTGTGGTAGTGGTGATTAGTAGGGGGTACTGGGGTACTCAGATGTATTGCGGCTTTTGCCTTTTCACCCCTTGCGGCTTTCGGGGTATTGTCCCTCTGTAAATGGCTTGCGGGTAAGGGTTGCGGCTTTGTTGCGGCTTTATTTTGGACGTGCGAATAGCGCGTCGCGAGCGGAAGCTCAAAAATCAACTGCTGATTGCAGATATTCGAGCAGCTCCGCAGCAGCCCCGCGCGCTCGAGCTGGTGCGCCATGCGCATCACTGCCCATCGAGACGGGCTTTCGCCCTTGATACCAGGCGCAGGCTCCACGTAGAGCCACTCGGTGAGCGCCTGCCACGATATGAAGGGGGTAACCCCTACCATGCCGGTCACGTAGTTCATGCGCGGCCGGATCGCCATGACGTAGCAGCAGATCACCGCGTAAGGCAGGCCCGCGAGCGCGTCAATCTCAAACTCGTTGAGCAGTATTTTCACGAACGGCCGCCCTCGGCAGATACGGCGATACCAGCTGCGGCGCCGCGGCCATCGTCAGATGCAGCGAGGGGATATCGTTCGCCGGCAGCATCACCGGAAACAGCGAGCGGCGCCGGCGCCCTATCGTTAGAAATAACGGTAGAGACGTCATCATCGCCATTTCTGGCGAGGCGCACCAGCTCATCGAGCAACATCAGCCGCTCCGAATCGGGAAGCCGCTCCAAACGCGCCCGCCAGCGCAGCCGTTTGCGCTTCAGGCGCTCGCGCGCCCGGAAGTCGGCACCCAGGTAACGGAAATCGTGCAGGCGCGCTCCTGGCTCGAAATTGAGCCAGATCGACTCGATGGCCCAGGAGTGCCCGCGCGTCATCACGTCATAGTCAAACCGCCGCCAGCCCTTCAGCAAATCGTCGTAGAGCTTGCAGCGATAACCCGACAGCATTACCGAGGCCTTCACCGTCAGAAGCAGCGATACGAGATCCCGGTGCTGCGCGTCGGAATATTCGTGACGGTAGCGCGGCCCGCTCTTCCTCGTTGACATCACGTAGGGCGGATCGCTGTAGATCAGCTCGCGGCCGGTGAAGCGATAGCCGCGCAGGAACGCTGCAGCATCGCCGTGAATGATGGTGGTCGACGCCGTGGCCCGCGCGCGCCAGATCGCGCACACTGCCTCATCTGCATCAATGCCGATGCTCGATCGAGCTGGTTTTTTACGTTCGAGGATGTTGCCGCCGCCAAGATGCGTTTCGATGTAAACCTCGTGCGGCGGCATCAGGTTGATGATGCGCTGGTAGACGCCCGCTTGGCCCTTGCCGCCTGGATAGCGCATCACGCGAGATCCGGCATCATTGATTCTGGCGAGTGTCGATCGCTCATCGCTATTTCCGGCGAGAGGATCCCGGAGCGTTCTGCTTGAGCGAGGCAACGCGGATTTTCATGCCCACATCGTAGATGGTGCGCGCGTCAACCGAGACTTCGAGCCGCGCGCCCTTCAGGCGCAGCCCGATCCGGCCGCTCGGATACATGGTCACGCAAATCGGCCGGAGCTTCGCGCGGTAGCGTATCGCCTCGTTGGAAATCGTGCGTGCGGGGGTTTTGCGTGCGTTCATGGTTTCCTCAGCTCGAATGGTTACACATTGGAATGGCCAGCGGCCGCAATGGCTGCAGGACCGCATGGCCGCCTGGTCGAGTGGACCGCCGGCGGAGTGGGCACAGCCAGGTCGAATGACGCCGCGGCAGAATGGCCCATCGATCTTGTGGCTGCGAGCTCGAATGGCCGCGCGCGCGAATGGTTGCCGGCAGCAATGGCTACGAGCCACTCAGCAAACAAAACAGGGGAAGCCTCGCGCTGGCGACGGCCTAACTCCAACAGCCCGCGCGCCGGCACGCTGAAATCGAAATCAAACACCGGCAACGGCCATCCGCCATTGACGATGTAAAGCCACGTGCATTTTTCCGCCGCGTGCCCGAACCAGCTCTGGCAGATTTGCAGCGTATACCCCCCCCATGAATCGAAACCACGCACGGGAAGGCAAGCCGCAGTCCACAGTGACGAGCACGCCGGCTGTTCGAGCACGCCACCGAATTTACGCACGCACTCAACAGCGAACAGGCCGCAGCGCCGCTCCTCATCAGCCTTGCGGCCGGACGCCCGCTCGATGTGGCGCCGGAAACGCCCCCACGCACCGCAGGGCGGATGTGCTACCACAGAAAAAGGACCGCGATACCCGAAGGCATCGCGGTCATAGTCCCAACAATCAACACCGGGGAGAGTTTTGTAGACAGAATCGGAGCGAACGAACAAAGCTGCAACAGAGGGACTCATGATCGCCGCGTGAACAGCCAAGCGAAGCGCGCGTAGCAGCTCCGCCACAGATACAACCGGCGCGCCCGGTATTGCCGCATCCGTTCGGCTGCTGTTTTCACGTTTACCTCCTTTGGTGGTTAAGGGAAACGTGCCCGGCCGATGCCGGATGCCACCCAGGATGAGAAACCCACCCACACCTGGCCCCGGCCGGGGCACTAGGGGAAGTGGTCTGCGGCAAGCCGCTACACAGCCCCTTGGGACGTAACCTAGCACAAGACCCTTGCATAGTGCAAGCCCGTTGCATCTTGCATAGAGGATTAGTCAAAGGGTAATGTATGGGACGCTACCCAAGGAGGCCGAGTCATGAGACTGCCAGCCACACACCCCGCCGTGCCGGAATTATTCAAACTCGCGAAGGAAAAGCTTGAATTGCCGTCCTATTACGCGCTGGCAAAGAAGCTGAAAGTCAGCCCATCACGCATAGGCAATTACACAAGCGGGAGAGCAACTCCTGACGAGGAAATGTGCGTGAAACTCGCAAAGATACTGGACTGGCCAGAATCCTACATACTGGCACTCGCGCAGTTGGAGCGCGCGCACCAACCCAGATCCAGAACGATTTTGCGCGAGAACCTAGGAGAGATTTACGACATGCTCAAGACGTTCGGCGGCGCAACAGTTGGCGCGCTGGTTGCCGTGCATTTCGCACTGGCGTTGCTACCTTCAGGCTTCGAGACGATCCCGACCGTGAGCGCGGCGGAACCGGTTACAGATTATACGACATGGATGGCCATAATCCTTGCGCTGGCAGGGGTCGCCGCGGCGCTGCGACTTAAGTCCTCCCCCTGGTATCACCCGGCCCCGTAGAATCGCGCTACGGGCGTCCAGACGCGTCCTGGCGATCTGCCGGGACCCCAAAAAAGGCCCAAAGGGAGAGGAATGCCAATTCGCGCCGATCAGCGCGCCGAGCTGTTCGGCATCGTCTCGACGCCGGAAATCGTCGAAATATGCCAGGTCAACCGCACGACCGCGATGCGCTGGAAAGCCGGACTCGCCCGCATCCCGTACGCGGCCCGCGAGTTGATCCGGCACGCCCTCGAAGGGGACCTCCCGCAGCCGGCCGCGCGCGCCTGGCCTGGCTGGCGCTTTGGCCGCGACGGCCGGCTTTATGCGCCCGATCTAAAACGCGGATTCAGCCCCGAGGATTTGCGCGCGCTCCACTGGCTGCAGCAGCAGCACCGCTACATGGAGCGGCTGCACCGCGCGGCGCTACGGGCTGCGGACGGTGACGGAGTTGTTGCCGACGAACCGCTGCACAGCCGGAAACCGGCTGATCAGGTAGGCCGCAATTAGCGTAGCAGCGAGCACCGCCAGCGTTTCCTTGGCGACTTGCGGCAACGTCGGCAGATAGCGCCCGATCACGAGTCGCACCCATCACCATGGAGAGCTGGTGCCTTAACGAAGCCGCGCCGGTCGAGCTGATCGATGCGGCGATGCGCCCAATCCACATCGCGCCGCAGCCAGCGCAGCTCGACGCGGATGCCGCCCCAGGTGACAAGACCTGTAATCACGGCCGTAACGAGTGCGAGCAGCCAGGATTCCATTATCTCGACAACTTCAAATACATGCGCTCGCCGATGATGAACGACATGCACGCACCCGAGAGATCGAGCAGCACGGCGAGCACCGCTTCATCGATTTCAGAAAACACGGCCGCCACGGTCGAGATCAGAATAAAAGCGATCGCGAAGTAACGAAAAGACGCGCGGAAATTCGCCACCCAGGGCGCGATATTGCCGCCTGGCGCATCGAGCGCGGCGAGCGCGGCGAGTTTTTTTGCTTCCGCTTCCATCAGCGCGATGCGCTCATTGACGTTTTGCGGCTGCGAGCCCGCGCCCATCGTAAAGCGCCCGATCAGCCCGCGCACGGCATCAGTCGCAACCGGCACGAGCGACGGCAACAGCAACGCGAGCAGGCTGCCCATAATCACCAGCTCCCGGACGCGCCCTGCCCGCCCGGCACATCAAGCACGACCGGCGCATCAGCGCGCGGGGCGTTCGGGTTCAATAAATCGTAAATCCAGCCGCCGAGCGTGAACTCCCCTGCAGGGGTTCCGGTCAGCACCGAGCCGACCGCGTTCGCGCCCTGATAGGCGAGATTGTCGGGCGAGACGGGATTGAGCGCGGCCGCGATCTCGCCGCGCTTGACGTAGAGCATCACGGCAACGAGCGCGAGCAGCGCGACGCCGGCCGCGAGCGCGAGCGGCGCAAGATTTTGCTCAAAGGTAGAGGTTTGCAAGATCACGCTCAGAATAATACGGCGGCGCGAAACCGTCAGTTTCCTCGTTCCACACCGAGCCGGGCGGCAAGTCCAGGTAATTGAGCGAGGGAAATGGACTTTGCACGGTCGGAGCGCGAGCGGGGACACCTCCCCGCAACGTCACGCCAGGGGAAGAAAAAGGCGACGCCGGGAGCCCCCCAGGGGAGGACGCATTGACACGGATCATGCCAGACTGCTGCACTTGCGCGCGGCGATAGAAAACGAAAATACCCAAAGCCGCCGTCAGCATCAAGAGAATATCTTCGGTTTTCATACGATCACGCTCCCGGTAGCCGCGCCGGCATCAGCGAGAATCTGGCGCGAATAATTCGCGGTTTCAGCCGGCAGCGCGGTCAGCTCGCCGCGCAGGAAACGGGACAGATTGCCCGGCCCCCAGTTATACGCCTGCAACGCCAGCTCCCACGTGCCGAACTGGCGATAGAGCCGCGCGAGGTAGTCAGCCGCGTAATCAATCGAGGCGTGCGCGTCAAGCGCATCAACAGTCGGATGCCAGCGCGGGACAATCTGCATGAGGCCCGCGGCGCCGGCCGGCGACAGCGTTTGACCGCTGATGATATCCGGCCGGAAGCGCGATTCCTGGTAGGCGAGCCGCACCAGCATGAAAGGCGGAATGCCGGCGCGCTGCTCGACCGCTTGCAGCCATTGGAGATATTGCGCGTTTTCCGGCTTTTGCGCGACTTCGAGCCAGCGAGAAAGGCCGATCGTCATGAACACCCCATCGACAAAATCGGCGATGCTGCCGGCGACGGAGCCAGACGCGCCGGCATCGCCCGGCGCTTCAGCGGGCGCATAGCCCGAGAAAAAAAAAGCATCACCGCCTGACACATCGCCGCCATCCGCATCCTGCCCGGCAAACTC
>ERZ1292629.3695-Hain-H43-01um-R1-3695-length-11664-cov-4_pt1 | contig 11664 bp, 18 predicted proteins | sample MGYA00564399_ERZ1292629 | MGnify/ENA primary metagenome ERZ1292629 (study PRJEB36523, sample SAMEA6512636) | groundwater metagenome | collected 2019-01-08 | study: AquaDiva: Metagenomics assemblies of 32 groundwater samples | reverse complement strand
GAATTCTCCCAAAAGAAAATATCTCCGAGTATTGAAAAACCCCAAATAAAAAGAAAGAACGATAAAAATACGAGGGTAAAATAAGCTTTTATTCTAAATAACCATTTTGCTCCAGGATGTAATTTTTCCATGTTCAAGATAAATTCATTCTATTTTTAAATGTTTTTGATGAGCCTGCTGGCTCGCGACTTCGCGCGAAGGTTTTCTTGGATTATACTTCTACCACGAAGTCGCTCAAGATTTGAAAATAAATATATTTGAATTTAGCAAACCTGATGATATCTCGTTGCACTCAATATCATAAAATGAGCCTGCACAGATTTGAACTGTGGACCCCTGCCTCTCTTAGAATTTTCCAGAGAGAAATAATCCTATGGATTATGCTCCTATAAGAGCAGTGCTCTACCAGGCTGAGCTACAGGCTCATGAAATTTAGAGAAATAAAAGATATTTAAAGTTGTTGATATAAGTTTGATTTTCGTCATTTTGATTTTTAGAATCCCCACTAATATTCGACTATTGTCGAAAACCCGCCCCGAATTCTATTTGAATATCCAAGAAATTAGTCTAAAAATCCAAGTTCACCAAATTTAACCATGAAAAGTTTTTAAACGCTAGTTCATTAAAAAATAAATGGTTCCGAAATTTTGTTTCTTGACGAAAGGTGTGGGGGTGCATAAAGACAGGCTTGCTTCTTTTGAATTAGCGTTACGCGACGCTGGAATTGAAAAATGCAATCTTGTTTATGTGTCGAGTATTTTCCCTCCGCACTGTAAAATTATTTCCAAAGCAGATGGAATTAAAAAATTAAATCCTGGTGAGATAACTTTTTGCGTTATGGCGAGGAGCGAGACGAACGAGCCGAACAGATTAGTGTCGTCTGCAATTGGAATTGCGGTTCCAAAAGACAATAATAATTATGGTTATCTTTCTGAACATCATTCTTACGGCGACAAAGCAGAAAAAGCAGGAGAATATGCAGAGGACTTGGCAGCGACGATGCTGGCGACGACTTTGGGGGTTGAGTTTGACCCGAATCTCGCGTGGCAGGAACGGGAGCAGGTTTACAAATCAAGCGGGCACATTATCAAAACAAGCAACATTGTTCAGTCTGCCGAGGGAAACAAAGACGGATTGTGGACGACGACAATTGCAGCAGTGGTTTTTTTGGAGGATTAGATAATTTTTTATATTCTATATTATTTGAAAATATATGGTTTGGGAAAATGAATCTTGGCATTACAAATTTTTTGGGATAGCGTCGTTGATTTTAATGGGAGGAAATCTTTTGTTAGTATTAACCTCTCCATTATGGGGAAATTATTTTGATGTTTCCTCTGTTTACAGATTTCAATGGAAATTTCTTATTCCTCTCACTCAATTTGTTTTGTATATCTTGCTTTTTGAATTTCTTGGAAAATGGATTTCAAATTTGAATAACCCGCAAAAAAGAGACATACATTCAGAATATAATCTACTTGGCAGATTTGTCCTCCTTGGAATTAGCACTGTGATTCTCATTGTTTTATCTATCTTTGAAATTATCTACGACTTATATTTAATCGGGGGAATGATTGTTCTCTTTACTTTATCTATAATCCTCGGGCCTTTAGCAGGAAGATTATTAAGAAAAAATAATATTAAAATGGATTTTCTTAAATAATTAATTTTTTATACTGGCTTTTTCTCTGATATTTATGTTAATCGGACTTGTTGGAAAACCGTCGTGCGGGAAATCGACTTTTTTCAAAGCAGCGACGCTGGCAGAAGTTGAAATTGCGTCCTATCCTTTCACGACGATAAAACCAAATCATGGAATTGGCTATGTCAGAATTGACTGCATTGACAAAGAATTTGGAAAGCAGTGCAACCCGCGTCATGGATTTTGCATAAATCACCAGAGATTTGTTCCAGTTGATTTGCTCGACGTCGCTGGTTTGGTGCCCGGTGCGTCAGAAGGAAAGGGTTTGGGAAACCAGTTTCTCGACGACTTGAGGCAGGCAGATGCTTTTATTCACATTGTTGACGCGTCAGGAGAGACAGATGTCGAGGGAAAACCGACGAAAAATTATAATGTCTCGAAAGATATTGAATTTCTCGAGGAGGAATTGAATAATTGGTATTCTAATATCCTAAAAAAAGTCTGGAAGAGTTTTGCAAGAAAATCTGAAATTGAAAAAGAAAATTTCGCAAAAGCAGTTGCAAAACAATTTTCCGGCTTGAAAGTTACTGACGATGATGTCAAAGATGTTTTGAGAAAATTGGATTTTTCAGAAAAGCCGTCGGTGTGGAGCGACAAGCAGATAAATAAATTCGCGTCAGAGCTGAGAAAATTGACAAAGCCGATGATAATTGCGGCGAACAAAGTTGATACCAGCGACGGAAAAAAGAATTATGAGAAATTGAAAAAAGAATTTCCTAATTTGATGATTGTTCCGTGTTCTGCTGATTCTGAAGTAGCGCTGCGGCAGGCAGCAAAGGCAAATTTAATTGAATACATTCCTGGAGACAAAGATTTTAAAATTGTTGGGTCCCCAAGGGATGACTCTGGTGAGCCTAAATTAAATGATAAACAGCGACGGGCTTTGGAGAAAATAAAGGAAAATGTTCTTGATGAATTCAGCGACGGCACTGGTGTTCAGGCAATTTTGAACAAGGCAGTTTTTGAGTTGCTGAAATATGTTGCTATTTTTCCTGCAGGCGCGACGAAACTTGCAGACAGCAAGGGAAATATTCTTCCAGATTGTTTCTTGCTTCCGCCGAATTCAACTGCTTTGGATTTTGCTTATTTTCTCCACACTGATTTTGGAAAGAATTTTATCAAGGCAATTGATGCAAGAAGCAAGAGAGCCTTGGGCAAGGACTATAAATTAAAAAATAGGGACGCGCTGGAGATTGTAACGAAGTAATTTAATTGTGCCCAAGATTATGCATAATCAAATCTGTAAATGTTTTTAGTGCTAGAAATAAAACCATAAATGTTTTTGAATAAAATTCAAATCCATACAAAAATCCTCCGATAATTATTATAATGTGCATAGGAATTATTCTTACATAAGGATGAAACATTAATTTTCCAATGTTTGAGTTTTTTGAATTATCTTTTTCTTTATTGTAATAAAAAGAGAACAGGTGATTTACAAAAAATATCCCGAGTGCATAAAATAGGTATTTTGTTTCCATGCTTTCAATACTGAAAAAACTGAATATCGCTAAAAATATAAAATAAACTACATGAAAAATTCCGTAATGCAAAATAAAGAAAAAAGCAGTAAATATTTTTGTTCCTTTTGTTGGTTTCACTGGTTTATTGTTTATGGTGAAATTTTCTGTTGAGAATTTTTTAAGAGAAAGTATTCTGATAAAATTAAAAAATCCAATAATAATGCTTTGTCCGAGGTAAACAAAAAGAATAGTTTGAAAATTCCAGTTTTGAACAACAGCGAAAATTATGGTTATAATGTTTGTTGCTAATAAAAACAAAAATGAATAATCGAACACAAAAATTCTTGAGTTTAAATTTGAATTCATATAATAAAGATTAGAAATAATATTTATATAGTTAATCCCCTTTTTATTTTTGTTACGAAATGAAAACACGCCGGGTTTTGAAAAAGGGAAGAATTGTGATTACGCGACGTGAAAGTGTTGTTCTTAATTTGGCTAATAAAATTGTCAGCTGGATAAAGCCCTTTTGCCGTCGCTTAGAAATTGTCGGAAGCATAAGAAGAAAAGAAAAAAATCCCGTCGACATTGATATTGTTTTGATTCCGAAAGATAAAAAGAAAATAGAAAATTTATTGGCTAAGAAAGGAAAATTTTTGCAGGGCGGAGAGAAAAAATCGCGATGGAAAATTGAAGGAGTTCAGGTGGAGTTGTATTACACCAGCGACGAGGAATGGGGCGCGGCGTTGCTTGCTTATTCTAGCAGGACAGGTGCAGGAATTGGTTTGAGAATTGTCGCGAGGCTGAAAGGATTTAAATTAAGCCAGCACGGATTATTCAGCAGAAAAACAGGAAGGAGAATTGCAGGAAAAACAGAACAGGAAATTTATCATGCACTTGGAAGAAAATATAAAAAACCAGAAGAAAGATAATTTTATTTTTTAATTTATTCATTACATCCACGGCGAGGATTGATGTTATCCATAAAATTGTGCTCGTAAACTCGCAGATTGATTGCTTCGCGTCGGCGTCTTGCACGACGTTTTGTTAGAAATATTAGTTAATGTGTAATTTTCCGACGATAAATTTCCTATTAGATAATGTTTTTTATAACTGAGTGCGTTAGCACGAAGCATTTTTCCCCAATAATTTTTTATTAGTTAATCTTAAAAACTTCTTGATTTTTTTAGAATGATGACTTCAAAAACATGCGAGAAATGCAACGCAGAATGTTGCAGATATGTTGCTGCTGAAATAGACAAGCCGAAAAAAGAAAAAGATTTTGACGAGATTAAATGGTTCGTGTCGCACAAAAATGTTCATGTTTATGTTGACGATGAAGGTGATTGGTATGTTGAATTTTTGACGCCGTGCAAATTTTTAGGAAAAAATAATAAATGCCTGAATTATGAGAACCGCCCGAAACTTTGCAAAGATTATCAGCACGATGAATGCACTTTTTATAATGAATATACTGAAAAGCATCGTTTCAAAACAGTCGACGATGTTGAAAAATATATAGAGGAGAAATTTAAAAAAAATGTCAAAAAAAATTTATGTAAAAGTTAAGCCGAATTCAGGAAAGCAGGAGATAGTTGAGTTCGGAGATTTTCGGTATCTGGTTTATTTGAAATCGCTTCCTGAAAACGACAAAGCAAATATTGAACTTATCAATCTTATGTCAAAACACCTTGGAGTTCCGGCAAAAACAATTTTCATAACTTTTGGCAAAACTTCTCATGATAAAATTCTCGAGGTGAAATTTTAATGAAAGCCCTTTCTTTGAAACAGCCTTTTGCAGAATTAATACTTTCTGGAAAAAAGACAATTGAACTAAGAAAATGGAACACAAAATTCAGAGGAGAATTTTTAATTCATGCTTCGAAAATTCCCGACGAGGATTCAATGAAAAAGTTCGGACTTGAAAATTTACCCTGCGGTTTTATTCTTGGAAAAGCAAATCTTGTCGATGTAAAACCTTATAAAGACGAAGAGGAATTTAATAAGGACAAAAATCTTCATCTTGCGGATTCCGCTTGGGAAAATTTTGGCTTTGTGCTGAAAGATGTGAAGCGAATCAACCCGATTTTTGCAAGAGGACAATTAAATTTTTGGGATTTTGAAAATGAGATACGAGTTTGCTCCTGATTTGCAGATGAAGGCGAGGGAAATTTCCAGAATTTTATTTCCTCATGTGGATATTGACAGAGTAAAATGCTTTAGAAGTTTTGGAACATCGACGAGTGGGACAATTGCGCGTTGTCATGCTCTTGGAAAAATAATGCAGAAAGCAATTGGAATCAAAGCGATTTATGCTTTGGAATTTTTGACAGAGAGATTTGAAAAATTGAGCGAGGAGGAAAAAGTAAAAGTCATAATTCACGAACTCATGCATATTCCGAAGACATTTGGCGGGGGATTTAAGCATCATAATGTTGTCACGACGAAGAATGTTAATCTGTATTACAAAACTTACCAGAATAAAAAAGGAGAAAGTGAGAAGAATGAAAACAAAAAAAGTTGGTTTGGAATATAAAGGCGAGATATTTCAACTTGATGCAAAAGTTTGCAATAATTTTGAGAAATTTTCCGGCTTGATGTTTTGTCGTCGGGAAAAAGCAGAAGCTTTGCTTTTTGAGTTTGAAAATTCCACAAAAATAAAAATTCATTCGCTGTTTGTGTTTTTTCCTTTTGTTGCTGTCTGGCTCGACGATAAAAACAAAATTGTTGACATAAAAATTATTAAGCCGTTTACATTTTCAGTTTCTTCTTCAAAACCATTTTTCAAACTTCTAGAAATTCCTGTCAATGAAAAATATGAACATCTTTGCAACTCTTTGATTTTTTCTCGCGACCTCGCACGAAGGTGAATGTGGATCATACTTCTACCACGAAGTCGCTCGTCGTCGACAACGCAAAGTTTAAAAAGATAAATAACTAAATAAGTACATTTAAAATAAAAAGGAGGTAAAAATGGGTAAAATTGTTGTTCACAAGGTTATAAAGAGAAAACCAGGACGCCTTTACTATGTTGACGGAGCGGGAAACGTTTGTGAAGCTATTATGGCTCGTGGCGGAAAAAAGAAGAAGGGTGCTAAACGAAAGAAAAGAAGGTAACTTTTCTTAATTTTTTTATTTTTTTACTTAATTTTTTACTTAATTTTTTATTTTGATTTTTATTTAATCTTTTATTTAATAATCCTTTGTAATGTTCTATTTCCTCGACGGAGATTTTGTTAGGATATACCCTTTCCATATTATCAATTACTCTTGCAAAATAATTTTCAACAGGTTCTTCTACCCCAAACAATTTATCAATCCAAAATCCATAAACCTTCAAATCAGGGGACACTTCTTTTTTCATTTGTTCAATTAAAGCAGAACAATCTTTTTTATGTTCCATTTTTTCACAATAATTTGATAATTTTCCAAGAAGTTTAGAAAGATGAAATGTTGTATGCCTTATCATATCAAAGCCAGTGAATTTAGCGTCGACAAATCTTTCGTCATAAATTCTTTGAAATTCTCGCAAGTCCTCAAAAGTTATATTTTCCTTTTTTAATATATCTTCAAAGTCCATAATCCTTCATACAAAAAACTATTTATAATGATTGTGGTATTTTATTTTATGCAATTCGAAGATAAATGCAGGATAATCCTATCCAAACTAATAAAGAAATCCTTTCCAATATTGAAAGATAAAAGAATACATTTTTTTGTTCTTAATTCTAAGAAATATTCTGGAGGCGTTGTTTGGCTGCCGTTTTATAGAGTGTTGTGGGTGACGAAAAGAGAGAAATTTAATGATAAACAATTGACGGGTTTGCTTGTTCATGAATTAAGCCATTTTGAAATTTTTCAGAAAAAGGGATTTTTTAAATATTGTTTTGAAGGAGTTTTGTATTGGATTAATGAAAAGATGAGAAGAAAAGAAGAAATAGAAACAGATAAATTAGCAATTAGAAAAGGTTATGTTCGAGAAATATACTCTATTAACAAAGCTTTAGAAAAACACAAATTAAAGAATTCTATTTCTAGGTATTACTTTTCTTCAGAAGAAATTAAATCTTATGCTAAGAAAAGTAAAAAATGCCAATAATCCTCGGAATTGAAAGCACTGCTCACACATTTGGAATTGGAATTGTGAAAGAGGGAAAAATTATTGCGAATGTGCGGAAAATGTATTCTACCGACGCTGGCGGAATAATTCCGATAGAGGCTGCAAAACATCATTGTGAAAATAAAAATAAGATTTATCTTGAAGCACTTGACAATGCGGGAATAAAAGAGCAGGATATCGACGCTGTTGCGTTTTCGCAGGGGCCGGGACTTGCTCCGTGTCTGCTTGAAGGAATGAAATTCGCAAAAGAAATTTCTAAAAAATTAAATACCCTAAAGGGCACAAGTGTTCCGCTTGTTCCTGTAAATCATTGTATTGCTCATTTGGAAATTGGTGGAATTACAAAAGCAAAAAATCCTGTGATGCTTTATGTTTCTGGTGCGAACACGCAGATAATTGCTTACTCGTCGGGAAAATACAGAATTTTCGGAGAGACGCTTGATGTCGGGGTTGGAAATTTTATCGACACTTTTGCCCGCTATGCTGGAATTGGTTTTCCTGGAGGACCTGTTATTGAAAAACTTGCATTATCTTCGAGAAATTATATTGAACTTCCTTACAAAGTCAAGGGAATGGATATTGCGCTTTCTGGGATTTTGACAAATCTGAAACAAAAAATTGAAAGCAAATCCCCAAGGGATGACTCTGGTGAGCCTAAATATGAACTTGCTGATTTATGTTTCTCAATGCAGGAGACGGTTTTTGCGATGCTGGTTGAAACTGCTGAAAGAGCTTTGGCTCACACTGGGAAAAAAGAACTGCTTCTTGGCGGGGGAGTTGCGTGTAATTCGCGGCTGCAGGAAATGTGCAGAATAATGTGCAGAGAAAGAAATGCGAAATTTTTCTGTCCTGAAAAGAATTTGCTCGTCGACAATGGAGCAATGATTGCTTATCTTGGAGAAATTATGTTCAAGGCGGGAATAAAAGAAAATAATTTTGAGAAAGTTGATATTAAGCCGAGAGAACGGACTGACGATGTTGGGGTGGGGTGGAAATCACAATAATACTTTTAAATTAATTTAAAATTGTCAGTTTATGGGCTTACCTTGCGATACTTTAATTCCAGCAGCAATTTTATATGACAATCCTAATGGATTAAGTTTCGAGGAATTTTTTTCAAAAGTAAACTTTATTGCTGAAAATTTGAAAGATGGAGATTCAACGCGTTGGATAAAAGGCAACAGGTATGCTTTTGCAGGAAGTATCTTGCATATACCTCTTAGGAAAGAATATGATTTATTGGTCAATTCTCATTTTGACGAAGATTTGGAATATTACAGAGAGGAGTTTTTTCCATTAAGAAGAAATTTTAAAATGCTTAACCAACGACGGGAATTTGTTGGAAAAGAAATTATCCTTGAGGTTTATTCCACCAGAAGAGGATACCAAGAAAAAGATTATGTTGATACAAGCCAGGTTAAAATTCCTGAAGAATATTCTGGAGAAAATATTGACTTTTTTGTCCTGGATGTTTTGCAGAGCGAATCTAGTGGAGAGAAAGATATTCTTGAAGGTCCTTCCTTTTACGAAAAAGTTCTTGTTCATCCTGTCCTGATTAAGAAAAAAGAAGAGATTTTTAATTCAGAAAAAGAATTAATTAAAAAATATCCTGAATACTCCCTTAAAAATGTTTTTGATTTTTCAATTGACAGAGGGCTTCTTTTTCCTTCGGAAAAGATAGAGCGGAGGACAAATGCTTTTCGCTGGATTAAACAAAATGAAAAGTATTTTTTGGATGTTAATTTTATGCTTGACAATATTTCTGCTAACAGCATTTATGCATCTACTTCAAGAACTCATGAATCATCTTATTCTAGCATTGATTTTAGTCCGAAATGGGTTCATAAAAAGGATAAAGGAAGATATTCTCTGGCAGATTTGGTTTTGACATGCGAAGCAATAAGAAAGGAAAATTGGAAAATTCTTGATTATTGCGGGGTCAAATATGGACTTTTGAAATTTTTATACTCCAATCCAGATGTTCTCCGACGATATGAAGATGCTGTTCTTGATACAGAGTTTTCCATGTTAGGTAAAAGAAATAGCTGGACTTATTCTGAATTTTTACATAATCGTATTCTTGAAAACAGAAAAAATCTTGATTTGAAAGTTGCAGGGGAGAAATTGAAAGAATTTAGAAAAAAAGAATTAGAAGAGAGAAAAGTAAGACAGCAGGAAATTGAAAAGAGAGAAAAAGAGGAAGAGAAAAATAAAGTTCCTTTTTGATAAAAATAGGTTCGCAATAAATTGCTCACGATTAATTGCTGTGAAATCGCCTTCGGCAGATTTCTTCGCTGGAAGAAATCAAGATGTACTTTACCGACGACAAGTTTTACTAGATAATTACTTTTTATAACTGCGACTTTGGAGCAGACTATTAAGAGAGCGACAGCGAGCGAGGTTAATTCTCTTCAAATTTTCCAACCAAAGAATTTTTAAACCACCTTTTTCTAAATCTTTTATCCAATGAACTCTTGTGAGTGAGGGCTTAAAGAGTTCTAAAACAAAAATGGCAGACATATATAATTTAATTGAACGGGCGAAGAAGAGCGGGAAAATTGAGAAGGGCACAAACGAAGTTACGAAAGCGATTGAGCGGGGCACAGCGAAGCTGGTTGTTTATGCGACTGACGTCGAGCCCAAGGAAATTGTCCAGCATCTTCCACTTTTGTGCAAGGAGAAAAAAATTGTGTGCAAGGCAGTTGACAGCAAGCAAAAACTTGGAATCAGCGTCGGTATTCCTGTTGCGACTTCTTCTGTTGCGATAATTGAATGCAAAGATATTGAAAAAGAAATCGCGAGTTTAGGAGGAAAGTAAAAGTGGGCGGAGATAAAAAAGTAAAACCACAGGAAAAGAAACAGACAGGAACAAAAGGAAGCGAGAAAATTCTTGGAGAACCTGTGCCCGCAGTTGTCGAGGAGATTCTCGGACGAAGCGGTGCTCGAGGGGAAATCACGCAAGTTAAATGTCTTGTTGAAGCAGGACGAGATAAAGGACGTTCGATGAGACGAAATGTCAAGGGGCCGGTTCGAGTTGGAGATATTTTAGTTTTAAGAGAAACTGAAATTGAAGCACGAAGAATTAAATCAAAAGTTTCAAAGGGGGCTTATACATAAAATGAGGTTAGACACAAGAAGTTTATTTGAAAAAACAGAAGAATTGTTAAATGAAAAATCAGTTAACAGAGTTGTAATAATTGGTGAATTGGGAAAAGATGATTATAAAACGTTAATAGAAAAATTTTCTCCAATATACTACTCGGTGAAAGAAGAAGTTTCTATTTCCGGAGATAATTCAGAAGAATATAAACTTCACATAACTAAAAAACGCCGAATAAATAAGAAATAAAATGCCTAAATGTTTTTTTTGCAAAAAGGATTATGACTTGCATCGCGGGGTAACTCTTGTGATGAATGACGGGACAATCAGGAATTTGTGCTCTTCGAAATGTCGGAAAAATATGAAGATGAAGCGGAGAAATGTTCGCTGGATTAAAAAATAAAAAGAACCCGCTGGTTCTTTTTTACTCGCGATCTCGCACGAAGTTTCTCTTGGATTATTCTTCTACCACGAAATCGCTCGAATCTCCTGAGCACTGAACGCGATTTCTTTATTGCAATCCGACGGAAATCGCATAATTTATAAATTCTAAATATTTACTTCGTTTATGAAAAGAGGTTTGACGACTATCGCAAGCACATTAATTATTATCGGATTGGTTATTGCAATCGGCGTTGTCTTCATAATAATTTATAATATAATAAGTTCTGAAATTGAATATTCAACTGAATCCAACATTTCTCTGCAAATAGAAAAATCATCTGTTGTTATCGACGAGAATAACAAAGTTTCACTGAAAGTTTCAAGAGATGCAGGAGATGCTGAACTTGAAAAAATAAAATTCGTTTTATTCGACGGGGAAAACATCGAGGAGATTGAAAAAAAGGCAAGCGAGTTGGAAGAATCAGGTGAAATGAGTTTCAGTTTCACCCCAAAACTTGTTACAAACATAAAGACAATTTCTGTTGTGCCAATAATAAAAGTTGCAGGAAAAAGAAAATATCTTGCTGTTGCGAACAGCATTACAATAACAAAGAAAGAAAGCGGAGAGACAATTATTGAAACACCGACGACAACCTGTGGAAATGCTAAACTTGAAGCAGGTGAGCAATGCGACGACGGAAATTTAATTTCTGGAAATGGTTGTTCTTCATCTTGTACAATTGAAACGAATTTCACTTGTTCAGGAAGTCCGAGTGTTTGTAAAAAAATAGAAACTACGACGGGAACAACAGGAACTTGTGGAAATGGAGTTTGCAACGGAACTGAGACATGTTCAATCTGTTCAAGTGACTGCGGAGTTTGTCTTGTTGCTGCC
>ERZ1292629.1342-Hain-H43-01um-R1-1342-length-24458-cov-36_pt1 | contig 11664 bp, 19 predicted proteins | sample MGYA00564399_ERZ1292629 | MGnify/ENA primary metagenome ERZ1292629 (study PRJEB36523, sample SAMEA6512636) | groundwater metagenome | collected 2019-01-08 | study: AquaDiva: Metagenomics assemblies of 32 groundwater samples | reverse complement strand
GGTAATCCCGTTCTGCGCTGCCTCCCATGAATGCATATAGGCATAATCATATTTTACCGTGATTTGTGGAGACCCTTCGATACGCTTCCGATTCGTACCGTTGGAAGCAAAAATACTTTGGGTGGTAACGTTGAAAGCGTTGTATTTAAATGCCGCCCAGCGCGCATTCGTCAACGCGCTTTCAATTATCTGCTCATTATAAAAAGCTTTTGTCCCGGAAAACGCCAACCGATCACCGGCCATCTCAACAAGCAGGTGGGGCGCTGTTTGATCCATGGCAACGGCATTTATCTTGCTTGATCCGGGTCGCGTCTCCGCAATTCCAGGACGATCAAGGACAAGGTTTGTACAGCGCGTCATGGCCCCAGATACTTCTATGCCATCGCCAAGAATCTGCGAAGGCAACCGAGACGGATCGGTATTGACGTCCAGGTTGCCTGTCGGTATGAATCGTACTGCCATATTTTCCTCACGGCCATTGTGCCGGGTATTCGGCTGGAAGGCGCGGATGGCGTGATTTCGCCGTAGCTCTCCCGCCGCCTAATTGGTAATCCCGATCTTGTCTGCGCATGGCTTTAAAGCGTTTTATAGCCTTTATCCCCAATTCTTTCCGCAATCTCCAAAAATCCCTCAGACTCGGAATAAAACCATCCGTATCTGCCCCGAAACATCGTTCCAGCGTCCCATAACGGATATACTTAATGAGAAAATCGGGCCAGTTTATTTCTTCTATTTGCCAATTTCCCGCATCCGAAGATATGTCCTGCGGTAATGCTTCAAATATCGCAAACAGATTGTTTTCAGTATCCAATGTCAGGGTGGTGATCCCCTGTTCTCCATCAGGCAACGCCGCTTCTTCCCAGGTGTTGATCCCCCCCGTATCAGAAAAAGTATCGGTAGGCGAGAACGGCAACCCTCCATCGTCCCAAGTGATGGAAGATGGACGCGGATAAAGTACGATCGCGTTGCTTTCTTCATCCGGGCTCCAATAATTCACCGGCAAACCCGTAGCAGTACGATAAAAACCATCCAATGTTCCCAACTCCTTCTGCGATATATTGGACAGCTCATTTTCATCATAAGCCAAAAATTTCATTGCATGAAAACGATCATGGAGGGAGGAGGGGATCACATCCGCAGGCGAACCCGCAGCGTGCCCCTCCCAGGGATGGGTAAAACGATAGCCGCTGTCCGGAGTATCGGAATTTGTCAAAAAATATCCTGCTTCCCAGGGATAGCAGGCCGTCATATCTCGGGCCTGCCAATCAAGCAGACAACGATAACGATCCCCCCCTGTGTACTGATATTCCCAATCCCGCATATAACTCCACGTCCATTCCGGAGGGTATTTGTACGTATTGACCTTTTCAAGATACCCGACCTTGGAAGCAATATCTAATTGCGCATCGTTCCAATAGGCGAGAATATCCGCATCGGCCCAAATATTTCCATTCGGGTCCCGGAGGAACCGCCGGATGATCGTCAATTCATTGGAAAAAGTCATCCATTACCTCTGCTGCGGCTGAAGTTGTTGGGCAAAATATTGTATCAATGATTGCATTTGGTCCCCGGCGCCATAATTATCCTGCAAGTTAAAACTGTTTCTCATATTTTGCATTCGCATCAGCATTCCCTGATCCGCGCTTAGTCCTTGTCCGGGAACTGTTTGCCCGGAAAAAACCGGCATCATGGCTTGAAACTCTTTCAGCATTTGAGGATTTTGCTGCATCTGCATTTGAAGTGAAGCAATTATTTCCGAGATGTCCACTTGTTGCCTCCCATTTGCCAGGGCCGCTCCTGTGCTTCCGGTTTCATGCCCATCAATCCCGCCGTTTCAAGATACCGATCGAAATATTCCGTTGCCCGTTTTGCATCTCCCCTTGATGCGTAAAATTCACATACGGCGGAATAAACCGCCGCCCTCTGAAATTCTTCGCGGACTTTTACCGGGTCTGTATCCGATGAATACGGCTTTGGAATGCAGACGCAGGAAAGTTCCAGCACAGTCCCGTTTGCAGAGGGCTTATAATAAAGGCCCAGAATGTCCGGGCCTATCTGCATATACTCTATGGGTGTTCCTGTGCGCTGCATCCACCAAGGGTCGGTGTGAGTAAGCTTAATTAAGTCTGTCTGTGTTAATCGGCGTCGGCGATTCCGGTCCCAACATTCCACCACCCATCCAAAATGGTCCCGTTCAAAGCTCATGCGGTAGAATTGACGATCTGTATACAACGGAAGCAAATATGGTCTACGATATGATCCCGTCAACATACAGAGTTCCTGAAGCGCATCGTTGATGCTGTCCCGAATTGGGGCCATTCCGGAAGCCGTGTCGGAAAATACATCGGGAGAAGATGCGTTTTCTCCTATTAATCTCAACGCATGGGCTTCAAGAGAATTCATCGTTTCTATGCCTCGTTATCCCATCATCGGCCCGTTCTCGGAAGTTGGCACCCGCCATGAAGCTGATTGGTCCCGCCCGAAAGCAGGATGAGTGATTGACCAATATCAGCTTCTTTCATCTCATCAATGCGAGCACACTCATCAGCCGGGTCAAAATTTATCACCGGCGCATCGATGCTTCGTAAATTCGCCATGAACGGTTCCGCGCAAGCCCCTATCGTTGTCGTAGTAAGCGCCCAATCCCAAAAACGCGCTATGCCGCCCGTTTTATCGTAGAACACAGTCCTTTTCTGAATACTCATTTTGCACGTCCTCCTTTTTCCTGTCCATGAAACCCATGTCTTTTTTTACCCAGAGAAGTTCGTTCAGCGGATAAATTCCATGTTCCACCAGGAATGTTTTCACCGCCGCCTTATCCATACTGATATGCTCGGGATTATCGTAATCCTGATTCATGAAATAATTCGTGATGAACGCTCCGCCTTCTTTAAGATGCCCGATGATCTTCTCAAGCATACCCTGCCAATCTTTGATATGCTCAAGAGAATCCATCATCAGGGCGTAATCATAGGGACCGCCCCAGGTGAATCCGCAACGGTCTTCGATCCCACGGCGCTTGACGCGCCACTTCGTAAACTCGTAAGCCCCGGCCCCATCAACATCAATGAAGTCCATCCGATGACCCCGCAGGGCAAGTTCAAAGCTAACAGGAGCGCTTCCGCAGCCTACGTCGATGCCGTATCCTGGGGCCTGAGTATTTATCATATTCAGGAACATATCCATTTGGTTGACCATGACCGGAAAATGATGAAACAATACTTGACGCGCAAGTTGCTCATTACCCCGCGTGCCGTAATATTTCACGATGTCATCCCGGTTTTTCTCGATATCGGCGGGATTGTACCGTTCCGAAATCTCGCCCATTTTATAAAATGGTACGCCGAGATATACCTCCGCATCCATGCGGTAGAGCGCCAAGGCGGAAGAAAGTTGCCAGGTTTTGTCAAGACCTTGATCGCCGCCCGCTACCATCGTTGCGCTTTCCATTGAAATGCGGAGTCTGTTTTGCGGCGTGACGATCTCCTGTGCATCCATTACATGGCCGATCTTGATGGATGTATCGCAAAAGACTTTATAGCCTGCTTCTTGCGCCTTCTTGCATATCTGGATGTCCGTCCCCAAATCGAATTCCGGCGAAAACCAAGGACTCTTGATCCGGTCGAACATCTTCATCCGTATGAGCATGGCTCCGCCGCCGGTCACGCCCACTTCCTGAAGCTGGGTAGTGATCTCATCATCCCGCATCCAGTAATAGCCGCCATCCGTACCGATCTTCATGATGACCGGCCCGCACTGCGCGCCCCGGTGATAATAGAGCGCCCCGCAGATTCCCATTGCCGGGTCCGCCTCCATGTGCTTAATGAGCGTGTTCACAAACCCGTATCGAGGGCACACGGCAATACTTTTTTCCCAATTGATTATATGATCGTCATCGAGAAAAAGAAGATATTCACTTCCTGCCTGTAGTGCAGCTTCCGTGATGGAATTCCGGGCGCGAAACTGTTCCGTCTTGCTCTTCACGGCCAGGAGAAAATCATGCTGCTGCAAACGCCGGCCAAGATAATACATGAACTTCATGTAATCAACTTCGGTATCCGGCGGAAACTGTTTATACCTCGGGATTCCGATGGTAATGAGGCTCATGCGTTCACCTCCGAAGGCTCGAAAAGCGCAAGCCATTCAGGATCACACTTGCCTTCCTCTATCCATCGCTTTACTGTCGTCATGTCCTCTTCAGTCATGGTCCGGATATTCCGCACCCGCGTATTGCCGCAGAACGGGCACATCCCGATCTTACGCAGATCGGTTAAAAGCACAACCTTGTTACACGATTCGCACTTGAGAATCGGCTCCTTGAAATCTCCATCCTTGCTGTATTTCTGCATCGCTTCCATGGATCGTACCTCCCGCCAGGTAAAAGATGAGGGGCCGGAGCGGGTCGGGCGCTCTGGCCCCTCGGGGGTGGTCATGCGGACCACGCGCTTTTTTACCGACCTAAACATTAGAGTGCGTCCGATATTTGTCTTCTGTAACCATGTCTGATTTTCCAAACATATTGACGATTACAGATTCCATAACGCTTGCAAATTTCCGGGGCACCCAATGACGAATCACGAATCTCCTGGATTTGCTCATCGGTCAACTTACATTTGCCGTGTGTTTTCCCCTTGGCTTGCCGTCCCTTGTTTACGCATTCCGCCCTGTTTTCTGCATTCGTCCCAACGTGCAAATGTTGTGGATTTATGCATTTTTGATTGTCGCAAGAATGCAGGACGTGCAACCCTTCCGGTATCTCACCCACGTAAATCTCATACGCTATCCGATGAGCCAAAACCATTTTCCCATTTACTCTGATCCGTCCATACTGCATGTTCTTTTTTCTTTTGTCCAGCAAACCACTTTGCCAGACCCAACAACCGCCTTCGCTCTTCTGCACTTTTGATTCGAGTCTTTTCTGTAGTGTCATTTTACACCTCCATGGCATTCATTGTACCACGAAATATGTAAAACGTGTACTACAATAAAACCCTTATTTTACAGTGCGCTAATGAAGCAAGCTATAGCTTTAGTTGTCCAGCTGGCCTGGGCCGCCAGAGCAAAACCCGCGAACTTCACGTTGAGCTGTGTGAGCGTCGAGGTCGCACTGGCATAGTTGATGTAGCTCTCCAAGGCGAATACCGCACTGACGCACGCAATGGCCGTACCCTTGGCAATGGCCGGGACGCCGCCGGTCCAGGACCGGACGCGGACCGCGCTGTGGTAGCCGTAAACCTGAAGTAGGCCATAACTGCCCGAAGCGATGGTCTCCGCCGCGATCCCGGCGAAGGCCGCGCCGTTATGGAGCGCCTTCACATTGTACGTATCCGTCGGCTTGGTAACTCCCACGCCATCGCTATCTGTAACATAATCCCAGATTGCCGACTGCCCGTTGGTCAGGCTTGCCGTGCTGTAGCTGTTATAAGCTACGATGAAAATCTTCTCTGGGTCACTTCTGTTGATTCTTTGGAAAAGCATTTTGCTTTCCTCCTTTTTTCACTGACAGGCTGAATTTCAGCCCCGTTTTTTCACTGACGGGCCGGATATACCGGCCCCGTTACGTTAGGGTTACGACGTGATCGACTGGCTGATGGCGTAGCATACGCCCAGCTTTCGCGCATTGTTTACCACGGGCTGGCCCATCATCAGAACCTTCGCCGTTTTGGCTGTCTGGTTTTCGGGCTCGATGAACGGAGTCGTTACAAAGTCCGTCTGCTTGTCGATCACAAGTTTATAAAACTTTGTATTCAGGAAAAGCGCCGTTCCCGTAAAACTCGTGTCTCCTGCCGCAAGACCCTGGTCAATGTCCGGGACAAGTTCATCCCAAATCATTGTTGCCCCTTTGAGCTTTACATTATCGAAGCCCATTGAGACAAGTTCTTCATCGCCGTATCGTTTCTGCTGATCGAGGCCGTTCTCATATGTTTCAAAAGTGACCTGATCGGACAGACAGATGTTCGGGCCGGAATTGTCCGCGCCGCGAGAGCAGAAATTGTACATGCGATAGAGCGCCACACGAAGACCCGTATAGGTCGTCACGGCCACGGCAAATTTGTTTCCCGTATCCTTCGTGCCTGAATCGAGTACGGCGGAATTCGGCCTCCACCAGGAATAGGTTGAAGCGGAAATATTGCCGACGTTCCCGCCCACTGTCGGATCGGTTGCCACGGCTTTCCGCAGGAAATATCCCAGGGGGTACAGGTCCTTCGCATCGTTGCCGGGCACAAACGTAGCGCTGCTGATCGTGCCTGCAACAAGTTGGTTGTTCACCTTGCTTTTCAGTGACATTTCGGCCTGCTGAATCTTCTGTTCGAGCAATTTCAGGATAGCCGCTTCTCCGCTGTTTTGCCGCTCTTCTCTCCGGCTGATCGAGATCGTCCCGGCGAGTTCACCCCATTCGTAGAAAGCGGCGGTCATTCCATCCTGCGGGACCACATTCAACTGCTCGTACCCGCGATAAGATTTTACCGTGTTATTTTCCTCATACATGAGGATTTCACGAATGCGCTCACCGCCATCCACGTAATCGATTCCGCCGTATTTTTTGAGAGCGGCAAGGAAGGCGTTCGATTTGTAGATGTTATCAACCATCTTTGGCCGATACGCCTCCAAAGTGGTACTGAGTAGCGAGTCGTAGTTTACTGTTCTGCTGCTGGGGGTAGTCATTTACTTCCCCTCCTTTTTCATTATTTGTACCAGCCGGCCTTCTTGCCCTTTTCTTTGGCCTGTTCTACGGCCTCATCAAAAGAAGAAGCTGGTTTTATCGCGGGCTGTGTTCTCTGCGTCGTGCTTCCGCCGTGGACTGATGCCGCTTTGCCTTTGTCCTCTAATTTCTTGAGCGCAGACTGTACTGCGCGACTGTTCAACACTTCTTCCGGGACAGACAGGCGATACAGCTTTGAAACGTCATTTACCAGGGATGGATGGTCCCGAAGCGCTGTTTTCATCTCGTCTTCATACATGCGCCAGTTGGCGTCCACCGCATCCAATTCCTTCTCGATGTTATGGGCTGTGACTTTCTGCACGCCTTGGAATACCGGGGCCAGGTTTTGCTGCACCTTCTCCATGATTTGTCCGCCGATTTTGTCTATGACTTCCTGCCAACTTTGCGGTTGCCAATCGCCGGACGATCCGCCATCCTGCGCCGCCTTCGCTGCAGCTGCGGCTTCTGCGCGGGTCAATTGAAACCCCATCCTACCCGCCATCTGTTGCATGGTGCCTACGGGATCGCGCTCAAAAGCATCATAGGCGTCGATTTTGCCACGGTGCTGAGAGATAGACTGCATTTTTTTGGTAAACGACGCCTGCATACGCTTCCATTGGGGCTGTAGCTCCGCCGGGAGGTCCTTCGGGTCGAAAAACACGTCCTCTGCTGCTGCCTTCGTGGCCGTTGTAGCAGAATTGCCTTCTGCACTCGCGCCCGCCTGGCCCTCTTGTTCGGTTGCTCCCTCAGTATTCACGCTGCCTTCGGTTGCGGTTGTATCGATGTTCGATGTCGCACCCGTTGCCGCAGAATCTTCAATGGAGACCGCTGTTGCTGTGGTCATGGTTTCTTCTCCTTTTTATTTTCTGTCGGTTTTTGTACAGGCCGTTCACCAATCCATTTGGTAAACTCATCGTAACATTCCCGGCAGAGATCAAATTCCGAGCCATCCTGTAAATTCCTCAGAATGACGTTTACTTTTCGCTCATAATGTTTTTCACATATGCGCATAAATCCTCCGTTATCCGATTTGTACCAACCGGCGCTTTTTCAATTCATCACGCAATTGTCTGCGCGAGCCCACATATACGGGCATGGAATCAAGGTTCTCGTCAAGATAGGGTTCAATATCCGGGGAAATATGAATCAGGGGAAGAAGACGGCGCATTCTGTTTCGGCAAACAGAACATTTTCGCTCCGTTTCTGCGGGTGAATCGTAAACGTCGTTGTCTTTATTGCCGCAAGAACACTCGAAATCGTAAATCGGCATTACACATGCCTCCATGTTTACGTTTCAATGATATCGGCAATATTAGATTTTGTGAAGGGAGGGAAGTTGAGAATTGTGGGATTATGAGAAAAATTGTGGAGTGAAATCAACGCATAACGTGTTTTGCCTGACGTACAAGAAAAGGCCAAAGCATATCATCCTCATTAATAATGATTAACCACCCGCGTCCGCCTAAATCGCGCTTAACCTGCAAATTAGTATTGCCCTCATCAATCCAACGATAAACCGTCTTGATGTGGATTTCCTTAATGTGTCGTGAATATTCTTTTTGAAACTGTTGTACGGTTAAATACAGGGGCATTATAGATCCTCTCTTGAAAATAGGGGGCAGTGATTTCCTGCCCCCTTATTCTTAGCACGGTTTGCCGCCGCTCTTGCCCTTGTTGCCCTTGCCTTTGTTCTTACTTTTTGCCAATGTCATCACCTCCCTTTATAGCTGGTACAATCAACGCACACTGTATTTTTCCCACAGATTTCACATGGTCCTTTTGATTTATAATGCAACATCCAAAAGCAACCATATTTTTCCTCATCCTCTTTGTGGCATTCCTCGCATATAAACAATGTTATCCTCCCTCACTGTTGACCGCCACGAATATTATTTATCCCTGATGCCATGCCGCCGGTTTTGCTTTGTGCTGCCGTCATCAAGTCCGCTACGCCCGGCAAGGAGCCCACGCCGCCGGGCTGTTGCGCACCACCGCTCATCATCTTTTGCGCTATCTGATACAACTCCTCGATCATTGTCTGATCGTAGACATGATACATCTCTGCCGTGCGCTTGAGCAAAGCCTTGGACATGGCAAGTTGCGGCGCTGAAGCAATCAATTGCAAAAAAGCCATCCACTGCGCCCGTTCGATCTCAGGTATTTGCGGCGTTGTGGTCCCCAGGTTAATACTGTAAGCATACTCCCCGGCAATGTCATCGTAAGCCGATGTACGCACCAATTCCCAATATTCTCCGTCCGGGCCTTCCACTTTGACGGCATGATCTTTCGTTATATTCCCCTGAACAAGCTGGTCTATTTTACGCGCTGTATCCGTAACGAAATCCATTACCAGAGACACTTTGTCACCTTCGCGCAAAGAAACCCGTTTTTCAATTATTCCGGCCTCTGTGGCGCTATCAACCCCTGCTCCCGAGCCCCCTTGATTCGATCCCACGGCCAATTCCTCAAAATCACCCCGTATCAGAATCAATTCTTGAATGTGGTTCTGATCCAGGGCCGCATCGGATATGGGGAAAACTGCCTGCCCCGGATTTTGTTTTCTGAGTACCATACCATCCCCGCCCGTCTCAAGCTTTGATGCTGCATCATCTGCATCGGCAAAAGCTCCATCCCACATTTCATATTTGCGATTAAACCGCTTCCTATGGGTCATAAGTTTTGACCGAATCTCACAATATGCTTTCTGTGGATCTATCCATTGTGATACCGGCGGCACCGGGTAAGGGCTGTCATCCCGCAAAAGCCCCATCCGCAGAATACCAAAGGGATGCATATCTACCCCTTTGGATAAAGGCCCCGGCGTCATCATATATTTATCGCAACCCTCTGATATTACCATCCATTCTTTTTTTTTCAGGTTATAAAGCTCCCACAAAACAACCATAGTGGGCTCCGATTCATCTTGATGTGCGGATGATCCTTTTTTCCGTTGTTGCTGCGCTTTCTCTGCCTCACCTTCTTCGACTTCTGTTGCCTTCACTGTTTCCCGTGCTGTTGAATCATATCGTGAATCTTTTTTCACATCATCAATCGGCCTGCGTATACGTTGTGCCAGCCAAGTCCATTCATCTTCCAGCGTACCCGCCTCCGCATCGAATAAAAAATCATTCGGATGCACTCTTGCGATTACATACGCCTCATTTGCCGGCAGCTGTTTCGGCTGTTGAATCGGCTGCCCCGTGTCTTCATCCATCATAATGTTGTCGTCATCATCCGTCATGGGCTGGTCCGCATCCGGGTTATCTACCATATCGGCACGGAAGACAACCTTCAATACGCCAAACTGGAAATAAGCATCCAGAATGGAAACGCGGGATTTCTCTTTCAGCTTCAATTCTTTTTTCAGATAATTGAGCATACTTTGGCGTATCTTTGCCTTCGTTTCATACATGGCGATATCGAGGGGATTGGTGGAAAAGGATTTTTCCAGCTTGATATAAAAATAGGGGTTCTGGCTGTAGAGTGTGGGAAGCTCTGCCATTAGATTGGAATAAATTTTGTTGATCGTGAACCATTCATTGTCTGGAATGTCAGGAGGACGCTGTTTCCCGTCCCGATATTCGTAAGCAAGGTCTGTTCGGAACAATTGTTGCCATGCTTTTTTGACCTTTTTAGCAGTCTCAATCTTCTGAATCCATTTTTTTACTTCATCACGGGTACTTTTTTGCTCATCCGTGAGTTCAGGCTCTTTTTCTTTTTTTGTTTTTCCCTGTTCTGTCGGTTTCCGCGCCGTTGTCATTTTCTTCATTCTCCTTTTTGATTAATATTCGTTCATGCTTCCAGGTAAAAATATTTTCCGGATAAGTGTTGCGCGGAATTTCAACCGACAGTCGGGTGCTGCTATCCGATAATGTCTGAATCTTCCACACCTCTCCCTGAATGATATTTTTACCGTTTGTAATTACAACTTCTTCGTCTTGCCATGTAGCCACATCGTCCGGTCGCTTTGCGTCATCAATGTCGATCTTAATCGTTATTCCTTTTCGGGCTGATTCAATATACTGAATAATGGCCTTAATCATTATTCCTACATATACCCTGGGGTAGAGGCAATGGAATTTTGCCGTGGATAGAGCACACAACATATTCAGGGTAAGACTTATCAGCCTCCACGGGAGTTAAGCGGCCCTCTATTCTACACTTTTTACAAATGACAATTTCGTCATACATAACTGATCCCCCTCTCTATATCGGTTTTTACTCTATCCTGTAACAATACCCCGGATACTTATTCCACTCCCTCAATCGCAATTTTTATAATAGCGATTATTAATATAATTAAAAATATCCAATGCAAAATTAAAAACTCAAAAGGTGCCTCTGTGAAAAATAGCTTTATTTCTTTTAAAAATTGTTGAATCATCTCACCCTCCCATATGCATCCGCTAAACTGATTCCTCGCCGAGTCGCCAGTTGCCGCGCTTTGATAAGTTTTTTTCGTTCATGCTGAAACGTATTGAACGTATTCGGTTCTTGCAATTTCGGTTTTGCCGGCTTGAACATGCACATATACCGGACCTCGGAATAAATATGATCTTCCACATGCTTGCTTTCAATGTCTTCCGGGTTTCCATGATACTCCCGCAACAGCGGCATAGTTCGCCAAAAATCCTTGCATTCCACCGATACCATAATCTGGGGATCTCCTCGTTCATCCAACTCAAGGCGTTTGTGGACTTGTTGTCTCCCCAAAATCCGGTCATTGTCTGCCTGAAGAAAATGAACCCCTTCCGCCGCCATGTCTTCCGCTACGCTGCCACCCACTACCCCGAATTTTTTACCACTGAATCCCTGCCAACGCGGATTCCATATATCGGGATCAGCGGGACCGGGTAATATTTTTTCATTTGCATCGTGTTCAATGCGCCTTATCTCTCTGGCAACCTCGGTTGCATTCATGCGCAAACCTACGTTTCGTTCATCTCCTTCTTTTTGTCCAT
>ERZ1292629.3691-Hain-H43-01um-R1-3691-length-11669-cov-4_pt1 | contig 11669 bp, 12 predicted proteins | sample MGYA00564399_ERZ1292629 | MGnify/ENA primary metagenome ERZ1292629 (study PRJEB36523, sample SAMEA6512636) | groundwater metagenome | collected 2019-01-08 | study: AquaDiva: Metagenomics assemblies of 32 groundwater samples | reverse complement strand
TACGGGCCAAAGTTAGATATACAATACGAGAATGTATTTGGAAAAGAAGACACACTAATAACAATACAGATAGATTTTGCCCTTCCAGAAAGATTTGACATGACCTACACAGATAAAGATAATAAAGCAAAAAGACCGATGATTATACATAGGTCTGCAGTAGGCTGTATAGAAAGAACTATGGCATATCTTTTAGAAAAAACTCAGGGTGCTCTTCCAGTCTGGCTTTCGCCAATTCAAGTTAGGGTCATAAATTTTACAGACAGAAATACGAAAGCATCAGAAAAATTAATTGAAGAATTAAAAAAGCTGATTAATATAAGAATAGATTCAGATTTTAGGGATACAACAATTAATGAAAAAATCAGGGATGCAGAATTGCAAAAAATACCTTTAATTATTGTAATCGGAGATAAAGAAGAAAAATCAAATACACTTGCAATCAGGGAAAGAGGCAATAAGCCTCAATTTGGCGTTAAATTAAAGAAATTTGTGCTTGAATTAAAAGAAAAAATAGATAAAAGAATCTAAAGGCTTATAAACTCCCAGCAATATTATTTATAATCAAAAAGTCCTTGAGTTTGTTTAGGACTTTTGGATGCTCAAGATGCAACCACATCTTTAAAGATGTGGTTTTCGTCAAGCATCTTGACATAAAAAGATGAAAATAAAACCATACATAGAAAAATTGAATAATTCTCCAAAGTATAAAGAATTTAAGAATAAGTATGATAATGCTTTCATGGTTGCGGGATTTTTTATCTTGGACTTGGAATTTGGCAAAAACATTCACCAAATTGACTTTTATGTTCCTTCTGAAAAGAAAATTGCTGCTTTTACTCTGGATGGCGGTGTTAACATGCAGCTTGTCCACACCATGGGTGGGAAGGTTCCAGAAGAGTTAGACTTAAAGACAAAAATAGATTTAGATGCTTTGCCCGGAATTCTTCTGGATGAGATGAAAAACAGGTCCATGACAGAAGATATCAAAAAAATAATTGCAATTATCCAGAATATTAATGGCAAAAAAATATGGAACCTAAGCTGCATTCTTTCAGGCATGGAAATTCTTAGGGCTCATGTAGAAGATGAGTCGAAAACAGTTCTGAAAATGGAAAAATCTTCAATGATGGACTTGATTAAAAAAATGCCTGTTGGACAGGGATTGCCTATGCAGGACCAGGGAAATACTGGCGGAGCAGAAGTAGGAAATGATGAAGTTGTAGGTAACGGAGCAGAAATAAACGCCAATGACCTTAAGGAAAAAATAAAAAAATTAGCTGAATTGCAGAAACAAATAGAAAAAGAAAAGCAGAAATCTGAAGAAGAATTAAGCAAAAAACCGGCAAAAGATTCAGCAAAGAAAGCAAAATCAAATAAAAAATAATTCTATTTTAATTTCTTTTTCCAAAGCATTCTGGTATATCCCTCTTTAACAAGTTCTTTTTCGCCTATTCCTAATCTTTTTATAACTTCCAAAACTTTTTTCCTCGCTTTGGCAATATCTTTCATCTCGCAGAGATATTCAACTTCCAGAAACCAGCCTTAATGCTTGACATTATTTATCTCTATATGAAAATTTTTATTATTCTGATATAGCTCTGTTTTTTTCTCTTTTCTTAGCCATTTTTTGAATCCAAAATCTTTTATTAAATTCAAAAATCCATCAAGGTTGCTGACCTTAAATTCTACTTCTTTTTTTGCATATACAGAATGGTCATATGACACTCGTTGTTTAAAGTTGATTTCATAAAATCCCTTTCGTCTTCTTATCCTAAGGCTTTTCTTAGGATACTGGTTCAGTTCTTCAATTGTATAATAATCATCTACTTTCTTTTCTTTCCCTTTATATTTTCCAATCAGCTTTATCTTTTTTCTGAACTCATCAGGGCTGGAAATTTTAACTTTTGCTTCAACCTCTATCATAATAGAAATAAATTTCCTTTCTATTTAAATTTATATTTTAAAAATTAAAAATTTAAAAATTATTTAGTTTATATATTAGTACAAGTGACTTTTACAGTTGACTCACTGCATCCTACTTCTTTTCCACTATCACCCGCAAGCAATGCACCAACACTTACTTGAGTTATATTCTCACTAGAGCTGTATGTATATGTTTTAGTCTCTAATACGCCTAGTACTGATGTATTTGAACTTGTTTTAATCTCCCCGCCGAGTGTTTGTGAAATTAATTTTATAGCTTTTAGATTCACCTCGCCGCCAGTTCTTTTAACTTGTACTGTTGCGATGTCTGTCGTTACATTGTAAACGCAACTAATTGGCTGTAAATCAACTTTTATGCAATCAGCAGTTGTAGCAATTGTCTCTCCTCCGCCTAAAATAAGAGGCTTAACAAAGCTCCATACAATTATCACTGCAGCAAGCACTAAGAGGATAATAAGAACAGTGGTAACAACATCACTCAATCCTTTTTTGCCTTTAAGCATCATTTTCTTTTACCTCCTTTCATCTCTTTTTAATTGTAACAATATACAATTAATATTATTTTCTTGTTTAAATAGCTTTCTGTTATCGTAAGTTTATTTATGCGCAAACCAAAATTCATAAATTCCTTTTTCATTCTCACTTCTTTTATTATCAAACCTTGCAAATCCAAATCTTTCAAACTGTATTCTTTCTCCATTTTTCAGTTCTTTAATGCTCGATTCTGCAATTCCTTCTATCCATGTTCCATCAGGCATCAAAATTCTTGTTTCAACAAAATCCGAAACCCAGTTTATTTTATGTATATCTTTATTGTCAATAGTAGTTACCTTTGCACTGCCGTCTTTGCTTTCAACTTTTATATTATAAAGATGAATAAGCCTTGTCTCTTTTCCTTTGTATTTTTCTAAATCTGCTTTTGAAGCAAATAGCTTGTCAATAAGCAACTGCCTCATATCTTTTTTATCAGGATGAATTGGCACAAACACCTCTCTTGTATCTAATTTATTCTTTATTTTTAGCTCAATAGGGTCTTGTATAAATGAGTATCTATTGCTTTCAGCGTCAATCATTCGCCTGTTTATAGCATATAAAATGTCAATCGGCACAGTTATATCTTGCGTATTCAATCCAATTTCTTTAACAAACTCTTTGATTGCCTCAGGATTAAATCCCCGCCTTTTTAAACTTTGAATGCTCCAGGTTCTCGGGTCATCCCATCCAATGAATTCTCCGGATTTAACTTCTTTTTGTGCTTTGGATTTTGAAATCTTAGCCCCAACTCCGTCTAATTTTACTAAGCTTACATGAATAATTTCAGGATGCTTCCACTTGAAAATATCCCATATATATTTCTCCATGTCTGTTTCAATTCTTAGGTCATTTCCTCGTATTATATGGGTAATGCCAAGCAAATGGTCATCAATTGCCCAGCTCATTTCTAATGTGGGCCAGACTCTGTATTTGGTTCCAACTCTTGGATGTTTCCTGTCAGTTATCTTGAATAAAACTCTATCTCTAAATGCTGGATTAGGATGTGTCATGCTTGTTTTAATTCTCAATACAGCTTCTCCCTCTTTTAACTTAAACATCTCTTTCCATCTTTCAAGTTGAATTTTTAGAGGGAATTGCCTGTCAGGGCTTTCTATTCCTTTTGCTCTCATTTCCCTCATCTTTTCAGAAGGTGTAAAATCAACATAAGCTTTGCCTTTTTTTATTAATTCTTCTCCATATTTATAATAAATTTCCAATCTATCTGATTTGTAAATTATTGGCTTTTCATATTTTACTTTCAGCCAATCAAATGCTTCAGGGATTAATTTGTAAGCCTCTTTGGCAATTTGTTTTTCTTCGCTTCCGATAGTATCATCAATAACAAAAAGAATTTTAGCATTATATTTTTCAGCGTAGAGTGCATTAATCAAATATGTTTTGGCATTTCCTATATGCAATGCTCCAGATGGATAAGGAGCAAGCCTAAATACCATTTTTTTGCCAGCATGAGGCAGTTCAGGAAGGTCTTTTTCTTTCTCCTCTTTCACTTTTACATATTTTTCATATTCAGAAAATAGCTTGGCTCTTTCTTCAGGCTTCATAGAATTAATTTTTTTTACACTGCTCTGAATTACAGGCATTATTTCCTTAATTTCATCTTTCTCAAGCCCGTGCTGGAAAAGTTTTGGCAATATTCTTCCAGCATCAGCTTTTCCAAACTCAATTGCATTTTTCAGCGCATAAGCAGTAATTTCATTTTCCAAATCTTTCATATTTTTTTCAATTCAAATGATTATTTAAGTTCTACCTTTTTTTCAAATTCAATTATCTTAAATTCTATTTGCTCAATTCTTTCAAGAAACCTGTCCATTTTATATTCTAAATTTTCAATGCTTACTTTCATATTGCTAAACTCTGCAAGCCTTTTTTTCTTCTCTTCCAGTCCCCTATCAAATCCTGAAGCTTGGCTTGAAGCCGAATTTTCATTGCTGGCGCTGGCAAGATTGCTTAAGAAACTTAGTGCAGAAATACCTTCATCAGAATTAGTCTGGCTGGAAGCTTTCGGCCTAAGGTCAACTATATCTATATTTGAGTTTGCTTCTCTGTCTTTGTCTGCAACTTTCTTTAATATGCCTTGTTTTTGCAGCCTTGTAAAATCAATTAAATCAACCCCTTCCTCTTTTCTAAATCTCATAAAATCTTAAATAAGATAATTTATTTAAACCTGCTTGTATATTAAATCATATTAGACATAACTTTAAAGTAGTTACAATAGATAACTTTAAAAGTAAATTCTTATATTTAGAGTTACTCATAATACAAAATGGAAAATAACGAACATAACAAGCCTATTGTAATTAATGCATCGGGAAGGCCATTTATACCCTATAGATTTAGAGACACGGGTTTAAAAAAATTAATAATCCTTCCAGATTATAGCCCAAGCAGAGGGCGTCTTCCAGTTGGAACAGTTGCGGTTTTCGATAAAAATAATCATGTACCTTCCCCTGAATATCTCGGACCAGACATAGGTTGTGGAATGCTTTTTGCAAAATTTGATAATCCTGTGGGCGGAGACGAACTTAAACAAATAGCCTATCAGGTTTCAGGTGACTTTCAACTAGCAACCAATATCCTGGGAAGTTTGGGTTCTGGTAATCATTTTATTATGTTCTATGGGGCGGTTAATAGTGAAGTTCCACTTTTAAAGGAAGGTGATAATGTGGTTTTGATTCATACAGGCAGCAGACAAAAAGGTGTTGAAGTTTTTAATTCATGTTTAGTAGGTGTTGATTATCTTAACGCTTATAATAAGGCAAAAGAGTATGCCGAACTAAATAGAAGCAAATTATTTTTTATGTTAAAAGAATATGTTGCAGAAATTACAGGGAAAGATTTGATTTGTTTAAATGAACAGGTTCACAATTCCGTGGAAGTTGATTGCCAGAATATTACATACCGCAAGGGAGCTATGAAACTGCAAAATCCTAATGACATTGGGGTTATTCCTTCTTCTATGGCTGGTGAAGCATTAGTCGTAAAGCCAAAGCCCGCAATATCTGATTTAGAATGGTCTATTTGCCATGGCACTGGAAGGGTCATTTCAAGAAAAGATGCAAAACAAGTTTCTTTCGATTCAACAGACATAAGGCAAAAAATAATTATTCCTCAGTATATATCTGATGACTTTATTCTAACAGAAAGGCCAGAATGTTATCGAAGACTAAAGGATATTGAGCAGCAAATCAAAGATTATGTTAAGATTGTTGCTCGCCTGTCACCTAAAGCGTTCGTGATTTAGACTTCTTAACTTTGCCTGTGTTTACAACTTCTATTGTATCTGTATAGTTTGTTCCTGTCTCTAAACTATGTTCTTCAGGAGCGTAATATTCAGAATAAACTCTTTCTATTCTGTTGTCTTTTTCTCTAATTCCTACCTGCCTTACCCGGAGATCATAAGGATCACTTGTTATCAATATGTGCTTTTCCAGACCATGCTTCTTTTGAATTTTTGCATGTCTTTCTCTTGGTACATTTATGCCTGTAAGATGTATTGCAATCATATTTTTTCCATGTTCTATTTCATATCCTCTTCTTTTAAGTTCATCTAATATTCCATCTGCTTCACCAATATACACCCAAGCATCTCCTCTACAACTTGTTATTTCATCAGCCCTTTTTTCAAAATATTCCTTATTGGTTAAAGCAGGATGTAAAGATCTTCTGGCTTTTGGAGTAGATAATAATAAAATTCCACCAAGTACAAACCACAATCCCGCATAAGTGCCAAAACTAACATCAGCTCCGTCAAAAACAACAAAGCCAGTCATGCCCTGAAAAGAATTAAGCAGAATTACAAATCCCATAAATAAAAAGCTTGTTCCAGTTATCAGAAATACTCTTCTTTTCATGCACAATCAACTTAAATCTATTATAAAAATATTGCTATTTCTTCCTGCAAACAAGCATCATATGCAGGCTTGTATCGACAACTGAAGGATGAGTGCAAAGTTTATAATGAGTGTTAAGCCAATTTTTCTTTATCAGTCCATCTTTAAATTGTTTATTTACATCTTCTGTAATAACAGAGGCAAGTCCTTCTAATCCAACTCTTTCAATTATTCTTGTTTTGCTATTAAATAACCCTTCAAGTTCTGTTAAAGTAAAATAATGGCAATAACCATCTCCTCCATGCCACATATAATCTTCACCTTCATTTGCTAACTCATTCCAGTGCTTTGTCATTTTAACTTCTTTAGGCCATCTTTTTAATGCATTCATCATTATCCCAAATTTTGCCATAACTGAAACAAAAATAGGTGCATTAGCTTTAGCAACTCTAATTAATTCTGATACTGATTTTCTTCTTTGAGATTCAGGTGCAACATGAGATAATGGCCCGCCCAAGCATATTACCGAATCAAAAGAATTATTATCAAACATTGATAAATCAGTTATCGAGCCTTCTTGGATTGCTCTAACTTTGTCCCTGACACCATATTGCCTAATTTTCTTTTTAGCAAGTTCAAGATTTGCAGGAGTTAAATCGAGAAGAACAACATCATACCCTCGTTTTGCTAATTCAATTGTATATCTCCCAGGTCCTCCGCCAGCATCTAAAATTAAACCATGTTTAGGCAGATATTTTTGAAGGAAATGCAGAGAGGTGTCTAATTCTAATCTGTGTGCTTCATCTTTTACTAGCCGTTTCCATTCACGAGCACTAATTTGTGAGTAAAGTCTTTTTGTTATTTCTTGTTCGTTCATATTTTATTCAAATATCTTCATTATTTAATTTTATTTAATATACCCGCCTTTCTGCAGATTCCAGAGTTTCTGATACTGGCCTGGCTCTCTGATTAAATCTCTGTGCTTTCCAAACTGCAATATCCTTCCTTTGTCAATCACAACGATTTTGTCCGCTCTCATAATTGTTGAAAGTCTGTGTGCAATAATTATTGCAGTTCTGTTTTCAAGAAGCTTTGCCAAAGATTGCTGGATTTCGTACTCTGTTTTAGAATCAAGCGAAGATGTGGCTTCATCTAATACAAGAATCTTTTTATTTGCTAAAAGCGCTCTTGCAATAGAAACTCTCTGCTTTTCCCCACCAGATAATTTTACGCCCCTTTCTCCTACAATTGTATTTTCTTGCTTTGGAAAGCTCTTTATAATCTTGTCCAACTGCGCAAATTTAATTGCAGCTAGCACTTCCTCTCGGGTTGCATTCTGTTTTGAAAATTTGATATTATTGTAAATAGTATCATCAAAAAGCACACATTCCTGCGGAACAATGCTAAGCTCGCTTCTCAAAGACTCTTGTTTAAAGTCTGTAATATCTTTGTCATCAATCAATATCTTTCCGGAATCAATGTCATATAGTCTGTAAAGCAGCTTAATTAGAGTAGATTTCCCGCATCCTGAATGCCCTACAAGTGCAACTTTCTCATTTTTGTTAATAGACAAATTTAGATTAGAAATTATATTCTTATTTCTGTAAGCAAAAGAAACATTTCTGAACTCAATTTTACCCTCTTTTATTTTAAGTTCTTTAGCATTGGGCTTGTCTTCAATGTCATTCTCAACTTTTGCATACCGGAACAATGCATCAAATTCAGCCATTGCTCTATAATAATTTCTTATTCCGTGCACAAAGCTAAGCATTGGTCCAAGCAAGCTTCCATAAACACCATAAATGAAAACAATTGTTCCAATTGTTATCTGCCCGTTTAAGAATTGCATCAATGGAAAATACAATAAAAAAAATGTCCCAAGCCCAAGAATAACGCCTTGTCCAGCATCAAGCCATCTGAAATAATTTCCAGCTTTTAAGAAAGTAATTTTTGTTATTTCACTGAATTTGAAAAACTTTCTTTTTACAGTCTGTTCTTTTCCAAAATATTTTATAGAATCTATATTTGTGAAAACATCAGAGATATTAGCTTTTTCTCTATCTTCAGAATTATTAGCTATTAAATTTGCTTTCTGCGAAGATTTTTGTATGACCAAGCTGTACAAAGTAAAGACTATAACTGTTATCACAACTACCACAGCAGGAACCCAACTAAGATAAACCAAAGAACCCCCTACAACAATTAACTGAAAGATTAAAGGTGCAACATTATAAATTACAACATCACTCATTCTTTCAACAGCATTTCCGCCTCTGGCTATTTTGGAAATCAGGCTTCCTGTCTTATTAGAAGTGTGAAATTTTGCAGACAATGTAATTAAATGATTAAAAAACTTTCTTTTCAGGTCAGCAATTATGCCTGCTTCCAGCTTGTTTACAAAATGATTCTCGCCCCATTTTCCTGCAGATTTGATTCCTATTAAGCATAAAAATGCAAGCCCCACAAAAGAGAGAGCACTAAGAAAGCCTGCTCTTGCTAGCTCTCCTGCAGCAAATTCAGTTCCTCTGTCAATTACAGCTTTGAAAAGGTATTTTTCAGCAACAGAAGTAGCCTCCACCATAAGGACTATTGCTAGAATCAAAGCAAATACTGGCTTGTATTTTCTTAAAAAATTCCAGTACATGCTAAGATTGAACTTCATGTCTATTTTTTCTTCTTTTTTGGCTGCCATTTTTGTTTGCTCTCCTTGCTACTAAAATATAAAATTGGCTTTTTAAGTGTTTTTGTTACTAAAAAATACAACAGATTTTAAGCATCAAAAAGTTTAAATAGTAATATCAATTGATATTATAAAATGATAAAAAAGCAAAGAAAACAGTATAAAATAGCCTGTGTAAGGTCTCCAACCTTGCAAACAGTGCATATGGTTGAGAGATTTATTGAAAAAGAGAGCGGTAAATATCGAAAAACAGGCATCTTCAAAAGCCTGCCAAAAAAAGTTATGTGGCAGACATTTCAGGTTATAATAAGTTATCTGGAAAGTATACACAAAATTTCGTATCATAAAGGCTATGTTTTCTATATCTGGAATCATGAATTAAGAAAAGAATATGCAAATAAGCCTGACTTTGAGCTTTCATATATAGGATAAAATAACTTTAAATAAACATAATTCCATAATTCTATATTAAAAAAGAGCAAAATGGTCGCAGACATTCATAAATTAATCGCAGCAATATCTCCTGATATATATTGTAAAAAGCTTGTAGCAAAAGGGGGAGAAGTAACAAGTCCAAGAGAACAGGTTAAGAATTTTGTAAAGAAAACATTATCAGACCCAAACAGTAAAGATAAGGCAGAAGTATATGTCAAAGCAGCAGCAATGGCTGAAGTAGTTGATTCTGATTATACAGATATTATGGGCTCACGTTTTGCGTACGGGGCATTTGAAAAAAAAGGCTTGAAAAATCCAATTGAGAAACATCTTTTAAGATATAATATTTCATCGCAAAGTTTGGAGTCTATTTATTTCACGCTTATTGATTTAATAGAAAGAGAATTTGGAAGTTATCCTGACAAAATAGTTGATAATTTTGTTTCAACAGCCGGGTCAGGCCATTTTGCAGAATTAGGTGCAAGAGCATCAAGAATGCAGGAAGAAGCAATGAAAATCTTTGCAACAGCAAATACAGTGATTCGTTCCATATTAAATATAATTTATGACCTAAAAGAATTTAAGATTCGCCTCGAGGTATATAATAAGCATAATTCAAAAGACCATAAAGAAAGAGAGTTAGCACTACTTTCTTTGAAGCAGGTCTGGCTGGATCAGGTTGACATAAAAAGAGGTAATACTTCCATTAAAGGCCTTGCTTTAAGCGGAAATCCTCCGCAATTTGTAACATTAATCGACGCATTTATGGCATCTGAGTCACTGGAGCATATGAAAAAAGAGCTTGATTTAAATGAGCGTGTAACTCGTATTTTAGAACAGAGACTCGCAGAATTTTTCAAATGGATTAGTGAATCAGAGCGCGAATTAAGTAAAAGATTTGAACTGGAAAAAGTTTATCTCAAAAGCCAGATAAATGCATTGAAGCTATATGCGCGATGGATAAAGCCCTATCTTCATGCAGCACGAGAACTTGAACAAAGGGCTCCTAAATATTCAAGTATGGTTACAGCATTTAACTCAATTTATTTTGAATTAACTATATTAGGCAAAGAAGCATATAACCCTTCTGGAGATATTGCAAAAGGTGACCTTCCAGAAGTCTTTAAGAAAATGAAGTTCAGAAAATATTACAATGTGATTATTATTGAATTTCAATATGGTGCTGGCCCTGCAAGAACAGACCCCAAAGGAGGCTATAGCTTTAATGGAGGAGGAGACATTAAATTTACAAGCTATGCCTTAACTGAAGAAGAACTGGCAATATTAAAAGACCAAATTGAGAAAAGTGATATTGGAGATTTAATGAGCTATATTCAAGGCGCAACTGATGACAGCCTTGCGCAAATTCAGGATGATATAGATGAACTTCTTTATGGAAAAGTTTTAGAATCAGAGAAAAAAGAAGAGCCGGATGATTTATTTACAGGTTTATTCTCTTCAAATAAAGAGCCTGAAAAAAAAGAAGCAAAACCAGTTGTTAGATTACTTGCTCCAGATTCTTACGAAGAATCAGTAATAAGGTCTCAAGCCTGTTTAGAAGCAAGATGGAGATGCCGAAAGATTTACGACCTTTTCAAAAAAATGAATAATATGCCTTCATTCCCTCCGGTCTTATAATAAATCACAAAAAATTAAATATTCAGAGCCTCTTATAAAAATATGAAAAAAGAAGCAAAAGAAAAAATAAAAAACATTAAAGAAATCCCTTCAAAAATAAAAGAAATAAAATTGCAGGGCATGGATGAATCAAAATTAGAAGAAAATATCAATGAAATAGAAAGAGAAGAATTTAGAGAATTTATAACAACCGGACAGATGACTGCTCCTGTGCTTGAATCTTTAGATGAAGAAGAGCAAGTTCAGCAAGTTAAGGAAATTTCAGTTCCCAGGCCAGCAACTGCAGTCGACCAAAGGCCGATATATGCAGCTCGCCCGGCAGAAGAAGATGAAAGAATTTATACAACCGGAGCAAGAAGACCAGATATAACTTTGAGGCCGGAAACAGAATCAGCAATCAGGCGTGAAAATCCGTTTGAAGCTTCAGAAATAGCCAGGCGTGGCGGCAGTGAAGTAACTGAAAAAGAATACGAGCATCTCAAGCCCCAAAAAGACGACAAGAAAAAGAAGACTTATGAATGGTAAATAACTTAGAATAAATTATTTTGTTAAAAGCATTAGTTTATAATATTACGATTATAAGA
>ERZ1292629.3690-Hain-H43-01um-R1-3690-length-11672-cov-4_pt1 | contig 11672 bp, 13 predicted proteins | sample MGYA00564399_ERZ1292629 | MGnify/ENA primary metagenome ERZ1292629 (study PRJEB36523, sample SAMEA6512636) | groundwater metagenome | collected 2019-01-08 | study: AquaDiva: Metagenomics assemblies of 32 groundwater samples | reverse complement strand
AGGAAGGGTGACGGAGAGGAGTGGATAAATGACCGGCTGTTTTGAAAATTAACCGTAATCGGCCATAATTCAATCAATCATTAATGTTAAATACTGGCAATCATAACAACGGGATGAAAAAGTAAAAACCCTCAATTTAGTAAGGGTTTTTACAAATCCCGCCTAGATATCTCCCGGATTTGAGCCAGGTGGGTGGACTCAGCTTTAGCCCAAGGACCAAAGCACTGTTAACCTCCCTGTTTTAATTATTTGATCCGAAATCTGAAGCGGGATCACTATCATTATACCACCCCAGGAGAAACGGATAAACGCCCGATTTTACAAAACAAAATCTATTCTGTAAATTAAACCCTGATGGCCAAGAACAAGCGGAAAATACTGTTTTATCTATTGCTTATCGCTTTTTTTATACTGGGAGGCTCAGCCGTTGCTTATGTGAACGGGTGGCGGGTTGATGCGAGGAACCTCAAAATAGCAAAAGTGGGGGCGATATTCGTGAGGAGTTATCCGGACGAAACAAAAATTTATCTTGACGGTAAGGAGATAGAAAATGGGTCTGGTATATTCGGAAACGGAACCCTTATAAACAACCTTTTTCCAAGGACATACACATTAAAGCTGGAGCTCGACGGTTATCACCCATGGGAAGAAAGTATATCCGTTAAGGAAGCGCGGGTAAGCGACGCGAAGAATGCGGTTCTTATCCCCGAGAAAAAAACAATTTTGACCACGAGCACATTGAAAAATTTCTGGATTTTGGGCGACAAGTACCTTGAGGAGAAAGACAGCGGAGAGCTCCTGATCGACGGGAGACGGGTCGGAAGCGGAGAAGTCGTGGGATTGACCAAAAACAATCAATATATACTGACCCGCGATACGAAAACCCGCAACTATGTTCTGAACAACGTAGAATCCGGAACGAAAACAGACATAGATACTATTTTAAAAAGAGGGCTTGGGGTAAAGGGAGAATTCAAGATCAAAATAGACCCCGAGGACCAGAGAAAACTTATAGTCCTGAAGGGTGATTCCATTTCGATACTTACCGTCGACAAACCGCAACTCGCGCAGATATATAAAACCGACTCCGGTGAAATGATCGGAGAAGACGTTGCGGCTTCTCAATTCATTCTTGCCTGGACAACGTTTATCGGAAAGGAAAACAAAACAACCGTCTTCCTGTACGACAAATTCCTAAAGAGGAAAATGGGCGGGGGCGTTTTCTTTGCCGGCAAAAACACAGGAATAGAGTGGCTCGACAGCAACAAGTTGGCGGTCCTGCAGGATGACGGCGGTCTGTATGTATACGATACGGAGAATAATTTAGCCGATAAGATAGCAAGCGACGTAAAAAACTTCTCTTTCAGCGGCGACTTTTCCGCCGTGACGGCCATAGAAAACTCGGCACTGGAAGTAATATTTTTCGATGAATCAAATTACTACAAATTCAACTTACCGGACGTAAAGGAAGTAAAAGACGCGGTATGGTACAGGGATAATGGACATCTTTTTGTGATATACCCCGGCCGAGTCGCCTTTTTGGACCTCAATGACGGTTCCCTGAGGAATTTTATATACGTTGCGGAGGCAAAAGCGAGTCATTACAGCGAAGAAGAAAATGCGCTCTATTTTACGGAAGGGAACGGTCTTAAGAAAATCAGTTTTCCGAAATAGGGCTTTGGGATAATTTCGGCCCGTTCTTCGCGTAGCTTCTCAGGGCGATAAGGAGAACAGCGCAGGCGCCAAGAATGTCATTAATCAAATCGGAAAGAGAGTTTTTTAGAATATATACGGGAACCGAGGAAAATGAGTATTTTCGGAAAATAAAAACGTCTATCGAATACTCGAAAATTTCCCAAAATATACCTATCAAAAGCACCGCCGACAGCAAAATGGAAAAAGACGCCAATTTCCTCCCCTCTCCCAGGATGAATATCCTTCCGTCAAAAATATAAACCAGCGCCAGGGCAAGCCATACTCCGCCAAAGACGTGCATCGGTATATCGTACCAGGGAAAAGTATTGTACCAATCATAACGATACCCGAAAAAATTCAATCCGAATATTAAAAGAAGGAATACCAAGAGAAATAGGGAAAGGTTGGTGTTCCTTCTCATCAGCAGGAGATTACCTCTTCTGCCACTGCGGAGCGCGCCTGGCTTTCTTGAGGCCATATTTTTTACGCTCAACTTTACGCGAATCGCGCGTTAGAAAGCCCAGCTTTCTTAGTCTCTTCTTCAGATCCTCGTTCTTTACCGTGAGCGCGCGGGAAAGACCCAAACGCACAGCTCCGGCCTGAGAACTTGTTCCGCCCCCCGATACTATAACGCTCACGTCGGATTTCTGGTCAAGCTTCAATTTGGTGAATGGCTCGGATGCCATGTTTATAAGGCGGTCCAGACCGAAATAAGCCTTTAGCTCTTTTCCGTTTACGATAAATTTACCGTGTCCGGAAGCAATTCTAACCCTTGCCACGGAGGTTTTTCTGCGCCCGATGCCCTCGGTATAAGAATGCAGTTCTTTACTGTGCGGTTCTCTGCTGATCTTGAGCGGCTTGGCGACGGTTTTTTTAATATCTTTTTTCATCTAAAACTAGGCTTTTTTGCTTTCATTGTCATTATCGACGAAAACCAGATTCAGGATTCTCTTCTTGTTCAAAAAATTCTTGGGCAGCATCCGCCGCACGGACTCGCGTAAAACCCTTTTTGGGTCTTTTGCAAACACCTCTTTGAATTTCTCTTCCTTAAGATGCCCGACATACCCGGTATGTCGGTAATAAATTTTGTTATCGGCTTTTTTTCCGCTCAAAGTGATATGTCTATAATTTTTAACGAAAACCTTGTCCGAGCCGGCAACGCTGGGATTATAAGCGGGGCTTTTTTTGCCTTGAAGTATGCCTGCTATTTCCGAAGCAACCCTGCCTAGTTTTTTGTCCTTTGCGTCTATGTTGTAGTCCATTGGTTTATTTAAACGAATTCGATCGAAGCCAGCCGGCTGCCGTCCCTTTTCCTGGACTTCGATGTTTTCGTTATCCTGAGATAACCGCCGAACCTCTCGGCATAGCGCGGCGCTATCTCGTCGTAAATCTTCCCGGCGGCTTTTTTATTCTTAATTTTCCGCAAAATAAGGCGAAGGTTAGCGATGGTTCTCCGTTTGGCCAAGGTCACGAGTTTCTCCACCAGGGGTCTTATTTCCTTCGCTCTTGCTTCCGTGGTCTCGATCCGACCGTGCCTTATGAGGTCGCAAGAAAGATTGATAAGGAACGATTCCCTTTTCCCCTTGGTTCTATGAAATTTTCTGCCTTTTTTCTGATGCCTCATAGTTTTAATTGATCCGCATTCTCTCGCCTAATTACTTACTCTGATTTCTTGGAACGGCCCTTCTTTTTTGGAGCAGGAACGGCTTCTTTCTTTTCTTCGGTCTCAATAATTTTGACGCCGGAAATTTTCTCAAAGTGGTCTTTAAGAATATTGGCTGATTTATGCAGTGCTGCGGACGGCGTTATTGTGCCGTCGGTTTCTATTTCAATCTTTAGCTTATTGTAATCCGTTCTTTCCCCTACGCGCATATCCGAAACGGTGTAGTTAACCCTGTGAACAGGGGTGAATATGGCATCTATGGCAATGGTGCCTATGGCAAGCCTTCCTCTCTGCCTTTGATCCGCCGGAGAATAACCCAATCCTCTTTCAACTTTAATTTCGGCGTCTATTTCGGCGTCCTTTGAGGAAAGACTGGCGATTACCTCGTCGGGATTGATTATTTCAACTTCGGATGTCATTTTGATGTCGGCGGCCGTTATGGTTTTTATACCCTTGGCTTTAATCGTCAAGATCTGGGGTTCATCGGTGTGCATTCTGAATCTCAATTTTTTAAGGTTCAGACTCAGCTCTATTATGTCTTCTTTCATCCCGGGAAGAGTCGAGAATTCGTGGGGGGCGTTTTTTATTTTAAGTTCCGTAATTGCGGCACCGGGAAGCGAGGACAATAACGCTCTACGCAGGGCATTGCCGACCGTAAGACCGTAACCCGCAAATAAGCCCTCGACTTCAAAAACGCCGTGTTTTACGTCTTCAGAAATGGTTTTGATCGCAACTGTTGAACTTAGATAAGCGTATTCCATATTTTTGTTTTTGTTTTTTATTTGTTATTTATTTGGACAATGATTCTATCAATAGATTTATTTCGAAAGGAGGGGTTTCGTCGTGAGGCAAAGACAGTATTTTGCCTTCCATTTTTTCTCTATCGAGATAAAGCCATTGCGGGGGTTCGTATTTCTTCAAATATTCTTTTCTTGTGCTCAAGGCTTTTTTCAGTTCCGATTCCTTCCTTACGCTTACGATATCTCCGCCCTTTACCAAAAAACCGGGAGACCTAACCCTTCTGCTATTCACCGCCATGTGGCCGTGAATTATGAGCTGACGGGCGGCGCCGCGGGACGGAGCGAGTCCCAGCCTGAAAACAACGTTATCAAGTCTCCTTTCGAGGAATTCCAGAAGTTTTGCCGATGAAGATTCCTTGGATTTCTGGGCCATATAAAAGATCTTCCGGAGGTTTCTCTCGTCCAGGCCATAACTTACCTTAAATTTCTGCTTTTCTTTAAGTTGCAGCCCGAACTCGGACAAAGCCCTCCTTCTTGAGCGGCCGTGGACTCCGGGTCTGTAGGGTTTTCTAACGGCAGCGCACTTAGGCGAACTGCATCTCTCGCCTTTGAGATTCAGACGTTCTCCAAGCGCTCTTTCCTTTTTTTCTTTTGGACCAATCATTGTTGTTTTAACCTTAAATATTATACCCTCCTAACCTTGCGCGACCTTGGGCCGTTGTGCGGAATAGGAGTAACATCCTTAATGGAAACTATTTCAAAACCGTGGTTAACCAGGGACCTTACGGCGGAATCTCTGCCTCCTCCTATCCCCTTCACGATAACCTCGATATTTACGGGACCGGCATTCTTAAGCTTCTCCGCTATCGCCGCTATTACTTTGGATGAGGCGAATGGTGTTGCCTTCTTCGGCCCGGAAAAACCCAAAGAACCCGCCGAAGACCAGGCAAGCACATTCCCCTTCACGTCCGTTACGGTAACCGTGGTGTTATTGTAAGACGCGCTGACATACACTCTCCCCTGCTCTATTTTTTTTGATTTAGGGGGTGTCACCGGCGCAGCGGACTGGGCACGAACCGGCGCCAAATCAACGGCGCTCTTCTCTTTCGGTGCGCTTTCCGACGGCTGCTCTTTTATTTTTTTCTTACCCATGAAAATATTACTACTTAAGTTCAACTTTTCTCTTGCCGCTACCGGCGGTTTTTCTCACGTTGCCGCGAACCGTCCTTGAATTAGTCCGGGTACGCTGACCACGAACTGGCAACCGGCGAAGATGCCTCAGGCCCCTATAAGCCCTGAGTTCCTTAAGTCGCTGTATATTCTTCTTTATGAGCTGACGCAATGACCCTTCGAGCGTATAATTTTTTTCGGCCGTGTTCTGAATTTTATTTACCTCGTTGCTTGTGAGACTGGACGCTTTTTTACCGGGGTCGACTCCGGCCGAGCTCAAAATTTTCCGGCTCACCGATCGTCCTACGCCATAAATATAAGTGAGGGAAATTTCAATCCTCTTGTTATCCGGTATATTTACTCCAAGAATTCTCATGTTTTCTATCCTTGTCTTTGTTTGTGCTTCGGGTTTTTACAAACAATGTAAATTCTGCCCTTTCGCTTCACGACCTGGCAGTTCTTGCACATTTTTTTAACCGAACTGCGAACTTTCATATTCTTGGCCTAAAGTCTCCTTACTATGCGCCCCCGCCTCCCATCGGGAGCGAGCTCAATCAAAACCCTGTCCCCCGGAAGAACCCGGATGTTGTTTATTTTCATCTTTCCGGCCAAATAGGCCAGGACTTCGGCGTCAGTCTTGCCCGCGAGAACAACCCTGAAAGTAAGCCCAGGCAAAGCCTCTTTTACTATTCCTTCCTCTGTTTCTCGCATTTCTAGGCTAATTCCGGCATCAAACGCACGGCAAGTAAGGTTATTTGCTCAACCATAGGCGAAGTTAATTGTAAATTAATACCGTGTTTTTTGTCAAATAATTCACTGATGGCAAGCCCGGAGACTAGTCCATGTTCACTTTTATCCTGTCGGAGTTTTCGGGTATGTCGCTTATCCATCTCGGCCACAGAGAAACTTTGGCTCCCGAAACTTTGTCTATGCCAAATATCAATTCTTTGACTTCTTTGATGTCTTTGCCGATAATCCTAGACTTAAATTCTTCCGGAGAGAAAAGCGGCGTAAGTGATCCCTTGGACTTCAGGGCAAAGCTTTCCTTTCTATTTTTAAAATCCGCAACCGCGTCGGAATATTCAAGGCTTACTTCCTTAAATGTCATATTTGGGTTGCCCTGAAGCATAATGGACTCGAGAATTGATTTCATATCGGATTCCCTGAAACCCAAAACCTTCGCCTCCGCTTCCCCGAAGACGCTGAAGTTGCCGTTTTCATCAGTCTCTCCATTAACATTCATCTTTGTAACACTGAGAGAAAAGGCTCCATCCAAAACTTTAAATTCGGGCGGGTAGGAAGAAAGAAGGCCGTTCTCGAGCCTGATCTTAAGTATTTCCTCCGTTTTTTCTTTGGCGCTCTTTATGTCGTCATCCGTAGGCACGGCTTTCTCTCCTACGAATCCACCGGATATTTTATCTTTTGTCTCCCCGTAAAAACCGCCGTAGCGAGGAGAACCCTTAAAACCGGGAATGGTGAGTTTCGCTACGGGACCTATGTTATATTCCGGTCCGGCCTTGTCGGCCACAATGTCCCCCTCTGTGCTCGATGGCGTTATCTTACCGTCTTTGATTATCGCGCCGGGCACGACGACCTTATCCGTTATTCTGAAAATTTTTCCGTCCGGCGTCTCAAACCTGGTGGTCGCAACGAGCGTCTGCGGCTCGGAACTGTAAGCGTTATAAATTGTAATCCTGCCCCTCGATTTCTCCTCAACTTTTTTAACCGCAGATGCCTTAAACTGCTGGACCAGATTGGTTTTGGCCGTGAATATCTCAGCGGGCAAAACAAGTTTTTCGGCATCGGTTTTGGAAACGGAGGAGTCGGCCACGAATGTTCCATCGTACGACCAGGGGGTTTTCTCGAAATTAATGGCAACCGTGGCCTTGTCGAAGAACTTCTGCACGATCCACGCACCTGCAACCAAAACGGCAGCAAGAACAAACACCGCGGCGAGGATCTTCTTTTTCCTGCCGCTTGGAGCTATACCGCTTGGAGCGCTTCTTACAACCTCGTGACTTATCCTTATCTTTTCCGAAATTTCTTCCGGTTTCGATTCGGGCTCCTCGCTCACTGTTTCTTCAGCCGGAACTTTGAGCGTCACTTTTACTGGCTCCTTCACGGGCTTTTTCTTCTTTTTCTTGCCTGAACCCTCTTCCGACTCACCATCGGAATCGCCACCGCGACGCAACACGATGTCGGAAAACTTGGACTCGCCTTTTTTCTCGTCAAGAAACGGATGGCTTGATTTTATTTCGCTTGCCTTGGCCAATGCCAAAATATCTTCATCAACGGATTCGATAAAAAGGTTTTTACCGGCCATTTTTGCCTCTCTTTTCAGTAGGTGGAAGTTGTTGACCGATTTGCCGATGGCGGCGTCGCGAGGTATGACAACGGTCACGTCCCCACCCTCTTCGGTTATCACTTTTTCTACGACATTGGCAACCGATTCGTTTTTATCTACAAAAATCTTCTCCATAGAAAGCCAATTACCAGTAAATTATAGCATGAGCGGGAAATTGTCTCACTTAATAAGCCAATGAACGCGCCTGCGAAGTCTATGGTTGATTTCGGAATCTCCTTTGTCGTGGTAAAACTCGAAAAACGGGGCGAGAGACATAAAAATTTCTCCGCCATCGAGCCCCAAGAAAGACGGACTTAGGCCAAAACCGCTCCTGCCCAAAACGTCATTCAGGGGCAGCTCGTTCAGGCTCAATCTCCCCAGTTTATGGGGAAGCCCGAAGGGCAAGGGCATCGGTGAATGAACGTAGGCCATACCCCTCAGGCCTGATTTTTTTATTTCCTTCGCAAACAATTCCATGGGCCCGCGCAAAACCCTGTCCAGATGCCGCCTAAGCGAAGGCGAGAGGTCATTGTTGAGATATTTTCCGTAAATACCCGCGGAAGCATCATCGCTCGTGCCGAATTCCCCGGAAATCGAGCCGACAATAGAACCGAATGACCAATCAAGAATACCCCTTGTGATCGGCTTCTCTCCGCGCCTGCCGGCAAGGAAAAATTCGGAGCGCCTCAAGCCAAGCGATAAAAAACTCACCGGTGGAGAAGACAGTCGCCTGAACAAGGCAATATTGGCGCGGGCGGATTCGGTAAAAAAGAATTGGTTTTTAGAGTTGAGAAACTGCTGGAGGTTCTCAAAAACATCCCTGTTTGTAAAAGTTAGCTCCAGAAGCCCTCCGATCCTCGCGCCAATTGCTCCCAGCGCATCCAATACCGCATGCCTGTCAACTTCAATATCGGCTACTCGCGCGCTTACAAGTATGGTATCGAGTTCGTCAAGGCCGAGTTCCTTCGCCGCTTCGGCACGATTCTGACTGAATGTCCTCCCCATAACCCGTGAAATGGAATCCTCAAGCTCAAGATCCGTAATCGGCTTATGGATCGATTCTTTCGCTCTTTCCATGTTCAGCGGCAAAAAAATAGTTGTCGCCACGGACGGATCCGCGGCCAAAATTATTCTCCTTTTGCCGAGACCAGACATGAAAGACGGAGATAAGCCGGAGAGCGGGACATTCTCGCGGAATTTTTCCAAATGTATCTTCTTGTCACCGTCAATCCCCAAAAACAAAAACCTGTTGTTTTCGGGTTTTATTTTTAAAATGAGGAATTTTTCGCGCGGCTGGAAAAAGTCGAAGTTTACCACCAACTTAATTTTAACACGCTTCTATCACGCCGCTACTCCACCGCTCCCCTTATTCTTCGTACTCCCGCTCCAACGGATTCCTCCTTTAATATTTTGAGCTTTCCTATTTCGCCCGTGTGTTTCACGTGCGGACCGCCGCAAAATTCCTTGCTCCAGGCGGATTTCAAATCACGACCCATGTAATACACTTTCACCTTCTCGGGATATTTTTCTTTAAAGAAATAAAGCGCGCCGGTTTTTTCTGCTTCTTCTTTAGGCAACTCAACGAACTGCATCGGCAAATCCTCTTTTATTTTCTGATTCACTATATATTCAACTTTTTCTATCTCTTCCTGAGTCATTTTGCGCGGGAAAGAGAAATCAAAACGCGTCCGCTCCGGGGTTATATCCGACCCCATTTGTTTTACCTCTCTTCCCAGAACCTCGCGTAATGCCTGCTGTAATAGATGAGTGGCAGTATGAAGCCGCAAAACCCTGTTTAATTCTTCTTCGTTCTCTGCCTTAAGTTCTCCTGTGTTCAGTATCAACCCGTGTCCACCGAATTTTTTCTCGGCTCCGGCACGGGAAATTTTCTGATGTTTTTGCCTTTCGTCTTCAAAATCTTCCCACTTAAACTCCAAACCCGCCTCCCGTGTTTCATCCCTGATAAAATCTGGCGGGATTCCGTAGCTCGAAAAAATCTTAAACGCTTCGTCAGCTGGAAAAACATTATCCCCATTCTGTTTAAATTTCTCAATCGCCTTGCGGAGTTCAGAGGTTGATCTCAATAAATCAATTGAAGCTCCAATTTCCTTTTTCATAATCGAGTTAATTAGAACTATATGCTTTCCTCCAAGGTACGGGCTTATTTTTACGACGCCGTCGGCAATAGGCTTAATAAGTTCCGCCACACGCTCGCTAAGTTCTCGTGCGGCATTACCAATATCAAGTTTTAATCTTCCTGGTTCATTTACTATCCAAACTATATGAAAAATTGATCTACGCAATAGGCGCCTCAAAATATATCCTCTGTCCTTGTTGCTCGGCTCAACGCCATCGGCTATTAAATTGGCGGCACCTCGCACGTGGTCAACAATAACCCTCTTAAGCTTTTTGTCTTCAGTAGGAACGATGGCCATAAGCGGCGCGAACAAATCCGTCTCAAAAATCGTGGGCACGCCTTGCGAAACCATCGCTAATCGCTCCAGGCCCATTCCTGTATCTATTCCTGACGTTTCCAGTTTTTTAAATTTTCCGTCCGGAGTTTTATAGTACTCATTAAAAACTATGTTCCAAACCTCCACTCTGTTTATGTAAATCTCTGTTGTCGGCCCGCATGGTCCCTCGGCTCCGGTCGGGCCCCAAAAATTGTCTTCTCGGCCAGCGCGCCTTATGTCCTTTATTCCTAATGATTTCCAAATCTTCTCCGATTCTTCGTCAGCCAGAATTTCAGTATCACCGCCGAAAACGCTAACATGATCAATATTGAGGTTCATCCAATCCTTGCCGGTTATGAATTCATACGCCAATTTTATTGCTCCCTCCTTAAAGTATCCGCCGAAACTGAAATTACCGAGCATCTCAAAAAAAGTAAGATGCGAATCGTCGCCTACTTCGTCGATATCACTGGTTCGAAAACACTTTTGAATTGAGGCGGTGTTTTTACTTCCGAAGTCTTTCATTGGGTCGTCTTTCCCCACGTAGTACGACTTGAACTGCTGCATCCCCGCAGTTGTGAGAAGCACCGACGGATCGGTCGGCACCAAAGACGAAGAGGTCACCCACTTGTGGCCATTTTTTTCAAAAAATTCCCTGAATTTTTTGCGGATTTTATCTGACGTCACTTTATTTAAAAAAGATATAAGTCATCCCGAGCATCACCGAAGGATTGCGGATTTCCTCCGAGTTCATCAGGTTAGATTTTCAAAGCCCTCTAATGCCTTTGCCCTCCCATGTTCCCTGATTTTCTCGAGCGACTTGGCCTCAATCTGCCTAATACGCTCGCGGGTAACACCGAAGGCTTTCCCTACTTCCTCCAGGGTATGCGTCACGCCATCATCCAGTCCGAAACGCATCTTTAGTATCTTCTGCTCGCGTTCGGACAAATCGACAAGAATTTCCCTAATTAAATCCCTAAGCAAGGCGTGCGCGGCAAGCTGGGCCGGCGTGGAATTCCTCTCGTCGGGTATAAAGTCCGACAGGGTTGAATCTTCCTCGTCGCCTATCGGCGTTTCAATGGATAAAACTTCCTGTGAAATTTTTTGGATGTGCCGGACCTTGTCAACTTCCAGTCCCATCTCGGCGGCGATCTCCTCGGCCAAGGGGTCGCGCCCGAGCTCCTGGAGAAGCTGTCTCCTCATCTGAGTGTACTTAGAGATAGTTTCCACCATATGGACCGGTATACGGACGGTTCTCGACTGGTCAGCAAGAGCGCGCGTTATCGCCTGCCTTATCCACCAGGTCGCGTAAGTCGAAAACTTAAATCCCTTTCGGTAGTCGAATTTTTCAACGGCCCTGGAGAGACCGATGTTTCCCTCCTGAATCAAGTCGAGGATGCTTAAATGCGGTGTGCGGTTAACGTATCGTTTTGCGATGGAGACAACGAGCCGGAGATTCGCTTTCATAAGCCTTTGCCTTGCTTCCTCGTCTCCTTTTTCAGTGCGCTTCGCGAGTTCTTTTTCCTCGTCTTTGGTCAAAAGCGGCGTCCTCCCGATTTCTTTGAGATACATCTGGACGGCATCGGGCACCTCGCCCTCCATGGCAA
>ERZ1292629.3689-Hain-H43-01um-R1-3689-length-11672-cov-6_pt1 | contig 11672 bp, 8 predicted proteins | sample MGYA00564399_ERZ1292629 | MGnify/ENA primary metagenome ERZ1292629 (study PRJEB36523, sample SAMEA6512636) | groundwater metagenome | collected 2019-01-08 | study: AquaDiva: Metagenomics assemblies of 32 groundwater samples | reverse complement strand
CCCGACTGGCGGCTCGTAGTAACTAACGCGGTAGGAGTGATTTTTTCGTTCGGTTACCGGCAGTCCAGCATTCAATATTGCTCGGAACAGCGTCGTCGACACCTGACACAAGCCGCCCCCAAACTCTGGCGTCGTCCGATTTTCTTTAATCACTAACTCCGGTAGATAGCCGGTGGTGTTGTCGATAGCGCCGAGCTTGGCGATAGTTGAAAATGTTTCGCCCGGCTTGATGAGGGCGCTTTGTAAAATAGAAACGCCGTTAGTAATGTTGTGCCGACGGTTGGCTGGTGAACCGGCAAAGCTGGTTTCGCCGTAACCGATTCGCTCTTTGATGCCGAGACTGGCTAGATTAGCTTCGTTAATAGTCGGGGTTTGCGTTTTCATCGTTAGCTCTATGGTTGGACTGACTTCGCTCCCGTTCAAAGCGGCTAAAATGGCCTCGGCTGAAACATTCAAGTCAACGACCGTGCCAGTTTTCGATGCCTTAACTATCGTCAGTACGCCGTCTTTAATCACTAGCTGCGGCTCGGCGGCGGGGGAATCGGTTTGATCGTTAATGCTCGTCAAGTAATTCTGGACTTCTTCTGTTGTGAACTTTGCAGACAAAACTTGGGTTTTAGAACCTTCGACTGTCTCGCCGACAAATCCGACTAGTTGGCGAATCTCTTTTCGATTTAGTTTTTTATTGCCGGTCGCCCACTTCAGCGTTAGTTGACGCTCGGACAAGCCGTCGAGTTTGGCCGTTAGCTCGTCAACATTACCCAAAACAATCGTTGGGGTGTCGAGCGTCTTCTCGATCGTGATCGTCCCGCCAGTAAAACTGTTGAGGAAAGCCAGGACTTGGCTGGCCACTTTCGCCTCATCGACGATTTCACCAGACTTCTCGGTGGTCGTTACTAATTTATCACTGATCAACTCGGACGAGGCGTTGATGGCTGGATCGTTGATTTTGTCGGCAATCTGGCTGACTTTGACCGCCAACAGGTCTTTATCGTAGTTACTGACTGGGTCGAGATGGGTTTTGATAAAGGCTGAACGGAGCTGGTGGAAAAAACTTGTGAGTCGGCTACTGTCTTCCCGACCGTAACTGAAAATCTGGTTAGCGGTGGTCTCGACGTCAACCTGCCAATCGATGTCTTTAGAGATAAATTCGAGCGTCTCTTCTCCGCCGTCCGCCTCTTTTGGCGGAGGCGGACGGAGAATTATCTTTTGCTCGCCTTGAGCGGTCGTCAATTCGGTTAGTTTACTGGTCAGCTGGTCCCGCGTCATCCCCTGAAATTGGTTAGAACCAATAACGACATTGGGATAGACCCGATCAAGATAGCTCAAGCTGAAAAACAAGTAAGCCAACGCCAAAACGGCGACGACCGATAAACTCCAAGCGCCGTACTTAATCGCTGGTTTGGTTGATTTGTACAACCCCACTACGCCGCCGAGGCTTCGAGGGGCGAGCCCCACTACCCGTCCCCAGACGGTTTTTTTCGTCTCTCCACCCATGTTGATTTGAAGGTAACGGTTTAGGCCTCGGCGTACAAGAGCTACTTGAGAATCAGGGCAATGATCAGGATCGCGACGATGTTGACGATTTTAATCATCGGGTTGATGGCTGGGCCGGCGGTGTCTTTGTATGGGTCGCCGACAGTGTCGCCGGTGATTGAGGCCTTATGAGCTTCCGAGCCCTTGCCGCCGTGATGGCCTTCTTCGATGTATTTCTTGGCGTTGTCCCAGGCGGCGCCGCCGTTAGTCATTGAGAGGGCGACGAAGATACCGGTGACAATTGAGCCAATTAGTAAACCGCCTAAAGCGGCCGGACCGAGGAGATAGCCGACCAGAATTGGGACAACGACCGGAATCAAAGCCGGGACAATCATTTCTTTCAAAGCGGCGGCGGTGACGATATCGACCGCTCGAGCGTAGTCGGGTTTGACTTTACCCTCCAGAATACCGCGGCGTTCGCTGAACTGACGACGAACTTCGGTCACGACAGCGCCAGCGGCTCGGCCGACGGCTTCCATCGAGATAGCGCTGAAGATATATGGCAACATTCCGCCGATAAACAGACCGACGATGACATACGGGTCAGAGAGATCGAAGGCGATGGTTTTACCTTGAGCAATTATTTCTTGGGTGTAAGAGCCAAACAAAACCAACGCTGCCAGTCCAGCCGAGGCGATGGCGTAGCCCTTGGTGACAGCTTTGGTGGTGTTGCCGACAGCATCGAGCTCGTCAGTGACTTTGCGAACACTTTCGGGCAAGCCGCTCATCTCGGCGATACCGCCGGCGTTATCGGTAATGGGCCCAAAAGCGTCGATGGCGACAATCATACCGGTCAGTGAGAGCATCGAGAAAGCCGAGACAGCGACGCCGAACAGGCCAGCCAGTTTGAAAGCGACCAGCGAACCAATAGCAATTACCAGTACCGGTAGCATCGTTGAGCGCATCGAGAGCGCCAAGCCAGCAATAATATTAGTGCCGTGCCCAGTCTCTGATGCTTGAGCGACTTTTTTGACCGGTGAGTAACGAGTGGAAGTGTAATACTCGGTAATTAGCATCATCGCGCCAGTAACGGCGATACCGATAATTGAGGTGGCGAAGATTTTGTTGATATCGAAGTTGGTTGAAGAACCAAGCAACCATTTAGTAACGGGGTAGAAGCCAGCGGCGGCCAGGACGGCAGTGACAATCAATCCTTTGTACATTGCACCCATGACATTAGGAGCAACTAGCTTCTGGCTACTAGCTACTAGCTGGCTCGTTGGCTTTAGCCGTACGAACCAGGTTCCGATGATTGAAGCGATGACAGAAACGGCGCCAAGAGCCAAGGGGAAGAGAATGACATTTTGATTGTCTTTGAAGATAATCGAGCCGAGCAGCATTGCCGAGACGGCGGTGACGACATAAGTTTCAAACAGATCAGCAGCCATACCGGCGCAGTCACCAACATTGTCGCCGACATTGTCAGCAATAACAGCTGGGTTACGCGGATCGTCTTCAGGAATACCAGCCTCGAGTTTACCGACTAAATCGGCACCGACATCAGCCGCTTTAGTGAAAATACCGCCACCGAGCCGAGCGAAAATAGAGATGAGCGATCCGCCGAAAGCCAAGCCGACCATGGCCGGCACATCTTTGGTCGCCCAGTAAAAGAGGGTTGTGCCGAGTAGTCCTAAACCAACCACCATCAAGCCGGTGACAGCGCCACCACGAAAAGACAGCGACAGGGCTTTGGCTAAGCCGGACTTGGCCGCTTCAGCTGTTCGGACATTGGCCCGGACCGAAACATTCATCCCGATGTAGCCACAGAGACCGGACAAGATGGCACCGGTCAAAAAGCCGAGGGCAATAGTCCAGTTGAGTAAAAAGCCAAGTAGAACAAAAACCAGGATAGCAACCACGGCAACGGTTCGGTATTGGCGGTTCAAGTAAGCTTTGGCGCCTTGTTGGATGGCTTCGGAAATTTCAATCATCTTGGCGTCGCCCTTGGGCTGTTTGTTAATCCAAGTCACCAGCCATAAGCTATAAAGCACGGTCAAAACACCGGCTCCGGTTGCTCCATATAGAACTGTTTGTAGTGTGGACATTCCTCTCAACTCCTTTCGATTCAAATGCTTCTGAACAGGTTTGATTTTAGCCGATGTTCGGAGAGTCAGCAAGGGGCCGTTAGCGGCCGAGAAGAGTTTCAACTCGGCGCAACACTACTTCGAGTTGAGTCGCAGAAATTTTTTCGATGAATTTGGCTTTGCGGGCATTGATGTCAACACTTCGTAAATGAATTGGTAAAACCGCCCCCGTGGTCTTGGTTTTCTTCAAGACAATCTCGTACGGTAATCCTTTAATTTTGCTGGTAATTGGACATATCAGCGCCAGGCCGGTGCGTTCAGTTAATAATCTTGGCGATAAAACCAGCGCCGGTCGATGGCCGGATTGTTCGTGGACAACCTGTGGATCAAGCACGAGCCAGATGATATCGCCTTGATCGGGAATGAAACTAGTCGATTCTTTCGGCGCCGACATCTGTTCCTAAATTAAACTCGCCGCCAACTGCTTGGGGGGTGACGCCAGCGAGCATTGTTTCCAAGCTACCGTCGTCGTTAATCGGCGTTAGGACGATCGATCGACCACGCAAACTGACAGCGAGTCTCGAGTTTTCTCGCAACCGAGCCGCCTCTACGACCTTCTTTGGCAAACGAACCCCCTGACTGTTACCCCACTTTTCAAGCGTTTGTGTGATGTTCATGTTTCTAGTATATACAAGTATATACATACGTCAATAAATATTGAGTGGATGTTCAAGGAGTAGACAAGTTTTAAGTCAAAAGGCTAAAGGCTGAAGTCTAATTTAAGTTTTAACTTTCAAGTATCAAGTATTGATGACTTGGGACTTGCTACTTTAGATTTACTTTGAACGGACCGCCAGCTGGCGGTGAAAAGCGATCCGCCAGCTGGCGGAGACAAATCAGACTTCAGACTTGTTACTTTAGACTTGCCGGCGCCGTGTGGGTTTACAAGACGCCTATTTTAACCTAATGATGAGTCTAATGATGCGTTCAAAAACTACTCCGGAAATATATTTGACCGTTGAGGATAAAAAGTTGGGCATGACCGGTTTTCTGGTTGTTGAAAGTACGGCCGTCGGCCCAGGTAAGGGAGGGATGCGGATGACTGCGAATGTGACTTTAAATGAAGTCGCAAGACTGGCCGACACTATGACCTGGAAGAACAGTTTGTTTGAGTTACCGTTTGGCGGCGCTAAGTCCGGCATTGTCTACAGCGGAGAGTCAGAGGAGAAAAAGGAGGAACTTGTCCGGACTTTCGCCAGAAAGCTTAAAGACTTCGTACCGAATAAGTATATTTTCGGGCCGGATGTTAACTCCGGGGAACAAGAAATGGTTTGGATCGCCGATGAATTGAGGCTTTGGGGTGCTTCAACCGGCAAACCATCAAAATATTGCGAAACCAAAAATGGCCAGAAATTCTGTGGTTTGCCGCACGAGCTCGGCAGTACTGGCTACGGCGTCGCTGTCGCCACCAGCGTTACCGCCAAGATTCTCGAAATGGACCCGAAAGAAACTTCGGTTGGTGTCCACGGCTTCGGCAATGTCGGGACTTTTGCCGCCAAACATTTGCTGGAAAGTGGCTTCAATGTCGTTTTGATCGCTGGCTCGAAGGGGGCGGTTTATCGACCGAAGGGCTTCACATTGGCAGAAATTGAGGCCGTTATCGCCCGGAGTCAGACCCTCGCCGACCTGTCCGGAAAGAAATTAACCGACGACCAATTCTGGTCCACGCAGGTTGATATTATGATCCCGGCCTCGGTGACCAATGTCATCAACGAAACCAACTTTCAAACTATTCAGGCCAAGCTGATCGTTGAGGGCGGCAACATCCCGATGACCGAAGATATCGAGCAACAGCTCCACCGTCACGGCAAGGTGATTGTCCCTGATTTTGTCGCCAACGGTGGCGGCATTATTTCATCCTACGCCGAGCTCCAAGGTTTCAGCCCCGAAGCTATGTTTAAGTTAGTGAAAGAAAAAATCAGTCTAGCGACGACCGAAGTTATGGAAAAAAGCATCTCCGCCAGCCACTACGCCCGCGATGTCGCTATTAAACTTGCCAAGACTAACTTGGCTAAACAGCTCGGTTAGTAGCCGTTCATCTACCCCACGGGTCGGGCATTGACTTTTCTCGATATTATTCTATACTTTACCCGTCCCCAAAAGGAGGGTGAACATGAATAGATTAATGAATTGTGTCCTGACGCTAACTCTCATTGCCTTCGGGCTTTGGGGATGTGGCGATTCGTCAACAGCCTCGGCCGATCAATCGGTGAAAACCACTCCGTCTCAACAGACCTCCGATACGCCCGGCCTCATCTTCAAGCCCGAAGGATCGACACTTGGTGTCAAGGATCCCGAGCTGCCCTTGGCCGAGCGACAAAAGCTGGGCGATCGGCTTTTCGAAGCCGCCCAACTGGTGGTCGACAAAACCCACGACCCAGAAGCAATCAAGATCTTGGCTTTCTTGAAGAAAAACGCCGTTCTCGCTGAACCGTTCGGGGTGCCCGACCCCAACGACCAACCGGTCAGGATTTCCGATAAGGAAAGGGGTCAGTATTTCTTTTCGCTCGTCCCATTAGTGACTAGCGATGTTAAGCTCGGCGGAGCCTGGACGGGCTCTATCAACAGGCTCAAGAAGGAACGAACCTTTGGCGCCTTTCAGCCCGATAATAGGATGATGATTGTCCACATGGATCAAGAGGTAGGTCAAGTGATGATTGGTGTGACCTTCCTTCATGAGGGTTATCACGCCATGAACTACTTGCCAGCGCCCCACGACTGGCAAGATCATAAAGCCTTCAGTCGGGACGAACGCGACACCCACGAGTTCCAAAACCGACTGATGTCCAAGTTGGGCGGCCAACCCTATACCCACTTTGTGGCAAAGGAGGCCAAGAGCAGTCTGGCCAAGTTGAAGAGCGAAGGGAAGCTTGGGCAGTCCGTGCCTGCAATCAAGGAGTACCAAGAGGCGTACAAAATATTCGGTCAGCCGAAATCGGACACAGACAAAGACCTTCTCAATACTTCTGTTTGGGTCGATATCGTGTTCCACACCATCGATCTCTATGCGGACAAGGCAACTGCCAAGGAGGAGAAAGCTCGCTTCATGTACAGCGTCTATCGCAAACTCGACAGTCTACCGAAGTAGCCGTGACTCTATCCCAACTCATGCCCCTGCGTCAATCGACGACAGGGGTTCTTTTTTTACTTGATTTTGGCGAAACTGATTCAACTGTTAGTCGTAGTCGATTTTCGCTGATGGTGATTTTTCGGTAACGATCAGCCCAGCAAAAAGCATCGTCAGCCAGATTGCTGCTTGGCCGGTGTAGTGGTTGATGAAAATGCCGGCGACCGCCAGACCAAGGGCGGCGGCACCAACGGTGATACTGGTCGCCGATTGACGGCGAAGTAACGACCAAAATAATGAAATCCAAAAGCTCAAGTAAGCCAGAGCCGCCAGCAATCCAACGGCTTCGTAGGCATCAAGATATGTATTCTCGGTGTAAAAGTTTGGGCCACCGTCGAGCCGCGAAACCGAAACCAAGCCAGCCGCCCCGGCCCCGCGACCCCACCAGCCAATCTCGTTTCTCTGCTCCCAGACTCGTTGATACTGCTCGAGCCGGACAGCGTTCGAGTTGTCTCGACTTAACTCCTGCGGTTTCCAGATAAACAAGCCCGTGATTAATACCAAGGCAACCGCCAAGCCAATCGTCAGCCCTTTAGCGTAGTCTTTCAGCACCGTCCGGCCAGCGACTAGTAGCGCGACAGCGCCGACAAAAAGTCCGAGATAGCTACTGCGGGAAAATGTCAGCAGTACTGCCAGTAATCCCAGCGCCCCGACCCCAATTGCTAGATATTTGGGAGCAGTTTTCTGCCAAATCGGCCAGAGGAGTAGGGTGATCATCAGAAAAAGCCCCAGCGCATTTGGTCCGGCTAGGGTCGACTGGAGTCTAGTCAAACTAGAAGCCAGATGAATCTGCCCCAAGTAGCCCCGGCCGGTGGCGTCAACGGTAGTTCGGAGAAAGTTAGGTGCAAAAAATTCGATTACCGCCCCAGTTATGACCAAAGTTGTGACTAACACCAAAGCCCGCCAGAGGTTTTTGTTGGGCATTGCCAGGGGGAATATTTGGAGGGTGACAAACAGCAGTAGCGGTTCAACAAGGTATCGCACCCCCCGCAACCATTGCTCTACGGAATCCTGGCGATAGAAATAGCTGGCTAGCACTAAAATAACGAAAAAGATCGCTAACCATGTTGTCTGGTTGGGTCGACGATGCGACTTCCGATTGGTTAGACTCAATAAAATGAATATTGTTAATAGGAGGTCGCGACCAAGTCCAACCCAATCCTGACCGGTTAAGCTCACTAGCCATGCTGACAAAGGCAAGAAAATAATCAGCGCCAGCAGGCACCAAAGCCGTAGTCTTTCAACCACTAACTGCATCTCGGTAAATTGCCAGAGTAGCTTCGGCCATTTGATGCCAAGAGTATCGCTTGACGCGCTCCAGACCTTTGGTAATTAAGCTTTCGGCCAGTTTTTCGTCAGAAAGAATCCGATCGATCGCGTTGACCAGTTCGTCAGTATTTTTGGGATCAACCAACAGACCGGCATCACCAACGACTTCTGGCAAACTGGAAGTATTACTGGTTACCACCGGTACACCCGAGGCAAAGGCCTCTAAAATCATGATTCCAAACCCTTCATACCAACTTGGGTGGATATAAATTGTTGCGGCCGAGTAAATCGCCGCTAGATCCTCGTCACTGACAAAGCCGGGGGTGACGATATTGGGATTAGCTGTTTGTTTCTGTTGGACTAGCTGGGTGATTTGGGGATTTTGTTTATCCGGCCGGCCGCAAATGACCAAGCCCAACTCTGGGTATTTTTGGGCCAGTTGCTCATGCGCCGCCAATAATACCGGTAAACCCTTGTATTCTTCCCAGCGAGAAACAAATAGCAGATATTTCTTCGGTAATTTCAACCGTTCCTTGACGGCGATTTTTTCCCGATCGGTATGGATACGAAACAGTTCTTCACTGCCTTCCGGCGTTATGACGATTTTGTTCGGCGAGAATTTGAGCAACTTCACCAAATCGTCACGAGTCGATTGACTGGGAACAATAACCCCCTTGGCTCGACGACAGTCCCTCATTGTCAGGCGATAAGCCGCTCTCCGAATCAAAGATTTCTTTTGCTTGCCTGTCGGATAGAGATGCATGATCAGATCGTGAACAGTGACGACAAACGGTCGGCGGTACAGAATCGGGTGATTAAAATTAGTAAAATGTACCAGGTCGAAGTTTTGAGCTTTCAAGATTTTTGGTAACTTCGTCTGTTCAGCCAGTGAATAGTGGGGGATTGGGACAACAAGCTTAGTTAGATTCGGGGCGTGAAGATCGAACTCCAGCTCATCTTCAGGGGTAATAATGGCGGTATAGTGGTTATCTTTGTCAATCTTGAGCAATTCTTTGAGTAAGTTACGACTATAGCGTCCTAGCCCACCAGTACCAGAGCGCCAGAAACGAAGATCAAGCCCGATTCGCATTACTTTCTTTGTATCCGTTACTTACTAAGAACACTAGTAGCCAGAAAATGATGGCCAGATCGTTTTTGAAGATAGTAGAGTCGAACAAGCCGTGAACTAGAACCGCAACCAGAGCGGAGGTGGCGGCTAAAGCTAGCGGCGATCGAGCGGCATTTCGAAAGAATTCTTTGCCTAGTCCAGCCAGAAACCAGACTGAACCGATCAGACCGAGCAACCCCGTGGATAGGTAGACGTTGAGGAAAAGATTGTGCGGATGGAGGGCGTAGGGGAGAACCGCAGCAAACTGCCCGCTTTGGTCGCCTAAGAGTAAGAAGTTGGCTTGAAACTGTCCCGGCCCGATACCTAGCAGTGGATGATCCTTAACCATCTGCCAGGCATTCTGCCAGATAAGCAGGCGAGCTGAATCATCAGCCCACTTCCAAAGAGCCAAGAGAAGCACCGCTGTCCCGACACCGACGCCGATCAATTTTACCCGGCTCGGAGCCAACGATGTCGACGACCGCCATAGACACAACCAAACCAGGCCAGCACCGATTGCCAGCCATCCAGCTTGAGACTGGGACAAGACAATCGCCACCAACGGCAAAACCAACCAAGCCAGCCAGCGGAAATTTTTAGTCAGAACTAAATACCCGCCAGTGACTAGAGTTAGCGGGACTAGGTACATGGCTAAAAAATTGGGGGATTCAAAAAAGCCGACCGCTCGCCCCTGGTCTAGATACTGCGTCGCTTCAGGTAGCTGGTAACTCAAAAGTGGGATGAGGCCGAATCGTTGACCGATAGCGTAGAGCGACACCAGCACCAAGCTGATTAGCGCCGGTTTGATGAAAACTTGGCGCTGATTAGGCGGGAAGATCGTCGTCACGCAGGAATAATAAATTATCGGAATAACAAACCAGCCCTTGACGATGCCAAAAGCCACCCTGGTATCAAGTGCAAAAAAGCTGGCCAGAACTACGCCAACGACAATCAAGCCGATCGGCCAGGCATTAGGTAACGAGAGTCGCTGGTAGCTGCCCAGCGTCAGAACCAAAAGTAGCCCAATCAAGATTTCGATGAAATTAGTCGGCAAGCCACCGATATTAAATCGAAGATAATATAACGGCAGGAGAACAACGATTGCTAGGGCTAGGTAGTGGGCTAGACGCTTGCTGGTCATGCCGAAGAATCGCTACCGGTTGCCACCGTCGGGCGAAATATGTCGCTTCGCTCGTCTCGAGCCGACAAGCGGCTAAAGATGATCCGGTATATTCCCAAAGCCACCAAAACTATTAGCCCGCCAGATCCGAAGAGCCAGGCGCCTTGGCCAAACTTACCAAAACTCTCGAACTGGTCGAGCGTCGGAATAACAAACTGATGAATTAGTAAGCCGATAAGGCTGGTAGCGACGGCAAACATTGTCATCAGTCCAATTGGCAGTTGGCGTAATTGGATCGGCAAGAGCTTGGTCAGAAGGAAAAACGAGTAAACCATCAGCACGACCTCGCTAATAACCGTTGTTGTCGCCGCACCGACATAAGAGAAGCGCGGAATGAGAATAAGATTAAGCACAATATCGAGTAGCACCACCAGGCAGTAGCCCCCAATCAGTCGCTTCTGCGCCTTCATGGCAATGGCGGTACCGGCGTAGATGGTCGTCAAAAACAGGGCGATGAAGGCTGGTGTCAGAATCCGGAGCGGCAAGGCCGAGGCGGCGAAATCTGGCTGGGTAATAAAGACAATAATCCAGGGTGCGAGCAACATCAGGGCGACGCCAAGGGCGAAACTGGCGGCAAAAAGCATCCGCGTCGCGTGTTTGACCAGCAGGCTAATTTCGGCCCGTTGATTGCTGTCATTAAGACGAGTCAGGGTCGGTAAAAGGTTGGCAGCAAAAATCGCTGGAATGACTAAGATGATATCGAAAATCCGGTAGGCGACGCCGTAGATGCCGATGTCGCTGACCGGTTGGTAGAAACTTAAGATCAAGGAGTCGAGCCGGAAGTGGACTAGACCTAGTAGTGTCACCACCGCGATCGACCAGAACTCCGGCAGAGTTTGCTTCCAGAGCGCGAAATCAAAATGGATTTTAATTGGCGTGATCGATCTACTCAACATGTAACTGACCACCAGCAAGACGACATTACCGATTAAGTTAGCGGTAATGACCGGGATTAGCCCCAAGCCTTGGCGGAGCCAATAAATTGTCAGTATCGCCATGACTAGCCGGCCGATCACTTCCGAGATAACAATCCGCCCTGACAAATAGTTAGCCTGGAAAATTGTACTGATCGCTTGGGAAAACAGCATTAGGAAGGCGATCACCACCCCCAAGACAATGCCTTGTTTAACGATGGCGTCGTAGGGTAAGAATTGCCACAAACCAGCCAGCACCAACAGGGTGGCGATCATCAGTAAAAATCGGAAGACGATGGCGCTACCGACGATTCGACCCGCCACGGCGGGCTGTTTACCGGTTATCTCTCGGACCACTAGGGTGAATAAGCCCAAATCGGCGGTGGCGCCGATGATCGAAATGTAAGTCAGGACGATGGTGTATTGGCCGTAGCCCTTCAAGGCCGAACCATCA
>ERZ1292629.3688-Hain-H43-01um-R1-3688-length-11673-cov-5_pt1 | contig 11673 bp, 22 predicted proteins | sample MGYA00564399_ERZ1292629 | MGnify/ENA primary metagenome ERZ1292629 (study PRJEB36523, sample SAMEA6512636) | groundwater metagenome | collected 2019-01-08 | study: AquaDiva: Metagenomics assemblies of 32 groundwater samples | reverse complement strand
GATTTCATATTATTTGTCAAGATGCTCGTCAGCTTGCGCATGATCTTTTCCTCTGGTATAATCAGTTCATCGTGGATGTGTTTACGTTAATCTACCACGTATAGTTTGCAGGAAGTGCTGGAATATGGCGCCTCCGGGCGCCTTTTTGTTTTCCTTAAACGCGGAGGGTGAGTGTAAGAAATATTATGTTGCAGACAATTTTAGGGTCGAAAGGAAGGATGGGCCAAGCATTCGTTCGTGGAATTAGGATTCCTATAACGAAGGTGCTGGCCGGTCCTTGCGTGGTAACGCAGGTGAAAAATCGGGACAAAGACGGTTATTGGGCGGTTCAACTGGGATTCGGTCAAAGAAAAATTAAGAACCTTTCTAAGCCGCTTCAGGGACACCTCAAGAAAATTACAAATTACAAATTACAAATTCCAAATTTTTCAAGATATTTAAGAGAAGTCAGATTAGATAAAGAACCGGAGCAAAATGTCGGAGACCAAATTAAAGCCTCCGACATTTTTAAGGTTGGGGATATGGTGAGTGTTACAGGCACATCAAAAGGTAAGGGTTTTGCCGGGGTAGTTAAGCGCTGGCATTTTGCGGGCGGGCCTAAAACCCATGGACAGAGTGACAGGCAAAGAGCTCCGGGATCGATAGGGCAAGGAACGACTCCGGGAAGAGTCTTAAAAGGAAAGAAAATGGCAGGGAGGATGGGGATGGACAGGGTGACTCTAAAAAGTATTCATGTCATCTCCGTCGATCCGGAAAAGAATGAAATTTCTCTTTCGGGGCCGATACCGGGATCATTCGGCTCTTTTCTTTTGTTAACAAAGAAGGAACAAACAAATGAGCAAAGTTAATGCATTTTCAGCCAAAGGAATAAAACAAGCGGAAGTTTCTCTGCCAAAACAGTTTGCAGAGAAGGAAAATTTAAGTCTCTTATCCCAGGCAATTCATATTTATAGGGATAGAGCGCACATTGGTTTGGCAAAGACCAAAACCAGAGGCGAGGTAGCAAGAACTACGAAGAAATGGTATCGACAAAAGGGAACCGGAGGCGCCAGGCACGGTGCGCGTTCTGCCCCAATCTTTGTTGGCGGCGGTACTGCCCATGGGCCAAAACTTGCCAGAAGAGAACTTAACTTGCCCGATAAAATGAAAAACAAAGCTCTAAACATCGCCCTTTCCCTAAAAGTCAAAGAGGGCAAGATAGTTGTTGTCAGCGGTCTTTCAATGTTAAATAAAACAAGTCAGGTGGCGAAACTGATTAAAAAATTTCAGAACAAGGACAAGAAGAGCCGGAAATTTACTTTTGTCTTAAGCAAGGGAAATTCTGTTAATACCAAGATTTTTAGGAACATTTCAAATATTTCCGTTAAGACATTTGCCGGCATCAATGCCTATGATGCCTATTTCGGCGGCATGTTGATTTTTGACAAAGATATATTCGTGAAATAAACATGAAATTTATACCCATATTAACAGAAAAAAGTTTACAACTGGCCAAGCAGGGTAAATATAGTTTTTGGGTCAACAGAAACCTTATCAAGAAAGAAATTAAAAAACTGATTGGGGAGATTTTTTCGGTAAATGTTATCTCGGTAAGGACAATGAATTATAAAGGCGGCGTTAAGACAAATCCAAAAAGAAGAAAGATAACGATTCCGGACAGGAAAAAGGCAATAGTGTTGCTTAAAGAAGGCGAGAAGATAGGCTTATTTGAAACAAAAGAGAGTAAAAAATAGATATGAAAAAACTAAAAAAGCTATCATCAAAAAATTCGGGCAGATCCGGTGGAAAAGTAACCGTCCGTCACCAGGGAGGAAGAGCTAAAAGATTTTTGAGAGAGATAGACTACAAGAGAGACAAAAAAGAAATTTGGGGCAAGGTAGCCAGTATTGAGTATGATCCCAACAGAAGCTCCGATGTGGCCCTTATCCTATATGAGGATGGTGAGAGGCGTTACATTATAGCCCCGGACGGTCTTGTTGAAGGGCAGAAAGTTATCAGTTCGGATGCCGCCCCGATTGAAACAGGAAACACTTTACCTTTGGGAAAAATTCCTATTGGAACGCCAATTCACAACATTGAGTTAAGGAAAGGAAAAGGGGGCCAGATGGTGAAAAGCGCAGGTTCGGTTGCGGTTCTTCACGGAAAAGATGAGAAATGGGTGTTAATAAAATTGCCTTCGGGAGAAATTCGCCGGTTTGATCCCGAATGCTTTGCAACGATAGGCCGGGTGGGCAGAGTAGAATCAAACACGATTAATTTGAAAAAAGCCGGAAGAAAGAGAAGGATGGGAATAAGGCCGACAGTAAGAGGAGTGGCGATGCATCCGAAAGCTCATCCCCATGGCGGCGGTGAAGGAAGAAGTCCTGTGGGTTTAAAGTACCCAAAAACGGTCTACGGGAAAAAGGCTGTGGGAAAAACCCGAAGTAGGAAAAAATATTCAAACAGACTGATAATCACCGGCAGGAAGAAAGGAAGCCATGCTTAAAATATGAGTAGAAGTTCAAAAAAAGGACCTTGTGTAGATCCGCGCCTTATCAAAAAGGTGAATTCCGGTATGGGTACAAAAGAGAAACCCATCAAAACCTGGTCCAGAAATTGTCAAGTCCCGCCGGAATTTGTCGGCAAGCATTTTCAGGTTCATAACGGCAGGATTTTTATTAACGTCTTTGTAATCGAGGATATGGTGGGACATAGACTTGGGGAGTTTTCCCCGACCAGAACTTTTAGGGGACATGGAGAAATAGTCAAGCGGACTTTAGAAAAGACTTAAAATATATGGAAATTAAAGCGGAACAAAAATTTTTACGGATGTCGCCGAGGAAAGTTCGTTTGCTGGTTGATCTTATCAAAAAACTTAAACCGTTGGCGGCAATCGAGATTCTTCCCCTGATAGGTAAAAGAGCGGCTGAACCTGTGGCTAAAGTTATTAAACAGGCTGTGGCTAATGCTAAAGAGAAAGGTATCGACGGAGCCGATCTGATATTCAAAGAAATTCAAGTTGGGGAGGGGCCTGTTTTAAAAAGGGGCAGACCGGTTTCAAAAGGAAGATGGCATCCAATTAAAAAAAGAATGAGCCATATAAGGGTTATTTTATGGGACAAAAAATAAATCCAATCGGTTTTAGAACCGGTCATTTCCTGCCTTGGAAATCCAGATGGTTTTCCGATAACTCCGGATATAAAGATCTTTTGTTGGAAGATATAAAAATAAGACGCGACTTGATGGAAAACTTAAAAATTGCGGGAGTAACGTCCGTAGAGATAGAAAGATTGCCCAAAAGCATTGTGGTAATTATTACGGTTTCGAGGCCGGGTGTGGTTATCGGACGAGGCGGAACGGGTTTGGAAGACGTAAAAAAGCACATTGTCGAAAAGATGAAAGAAGTTCGCAAGACCTCATTAAAAGATTTGAAGATAGATCTTAGGGTAAACGAAGTAAGCAATCCCGAAATATCGGCCCACTTGGTTGCAGTCCGCGTTGCCCAAGAACTGGAGAGAAGGATGTCGCACAGAAGAGTTGTGACCAAGGCGATGGAGAGAGTCATGGCGGCAGGCGCCGATGGAATAAAGATAGTATTGGGGGGTAGAATTCAGGGAGCGGAAATTTCCAGGGTTGAAAAGTATCACATGGGATCCGTTCCCACACAAACTTTGAGAGAAATGGTTGATTATGCGCAGGTTCCCGCACTCTTAAAAAGAGGGTATGTGGGGGTTAAGGTCTGGATTCACTAATTATGCTGCAACCAAAGAAAAGAAAATATATCAAGGATTTTAGAGGGAGAAGGAAGGGAGTTGAAACCAGAGGTTCTGAGCTTGCTTTTGGCGAATTTGGCCTTAAATCTTTAGGCACTGCCTGGATTTCAAGTAAACAGATAGAGGCGGCAAGAAGGACAATAACCCACAGCCTTAAAAGGGGCGGACGTGTTTGGATAAGGATTTTTCCCGACAAACCGGTTTCTGCGCGTCCGGCAGGAAAAAGGATGGGGGGAGGCAAGGGCGACGTTGACAGATATGTTGCGGTAGTAAAACCGGGGAGGATTCTTTTTGAAGTTGCCGGAATGCCAAAGGATATTGTCAAGAGAGCAATGGAAAAAGCAGCCAATAAATTGTCGGTAAAGTCTGTTTTTGTCAGCAAGGAAGAGTAAAATATGAAAAAGAAAAATATTGACGATTTAAGATCAAAAAAGACAGAGGAATTAAAGAAATCAGTGATGGGAAAAAAGAAAGAATTGGCGTTGTTTATGAGCGAAATCGTTTTGCAAAAAGAGAAAAATGTTAAAAAGGGCAAGTTATTAAGAATGGAGATCGCCCGGATGTTGACACTTGTAAGAGAGAGGGATATTGCGGGTAAAGAAATTATATGAAAATATTTTCAGGAAAAGTAATAGCCAAAAATATGCAAAAAACCGCCACGGTTGAAGTGGTCAGAACCGTAGTGCATTCGATGTATAAGAAAAGATATCGAAAGGTTAAAAAATATCATGTCCACGATGAGACAGATGTTAAAATCGGGCAGAAGGTCAAATTCGTTGCCTGCCGACCCTATTCAAAAATTAAGAAATGGAAGATAGTTGAGGTGGTTGACGGCAAATGAATTAATTTATGGTACAACTGAGAACAATATTAAAACCGGCCGATAACTCCGGAGCGAAAAGGCTCATGGTGATTGGAATATCGACAAGGATAGGCAATAAAGCCACTTTGGGTGATGTGGTTTTGTGTGTGGTCAGGGGAGCCGATTCCGTTGGGGCCGTAGCCGACCACGAAAAGGTAAGAGTCTTAATTGTGAGAACAAAAAAAGAAGTTGGCAGAAAAGACGGAAGTTATGTCAGATTTGATGATAATGCGGGAGTGGTGATAGATAAACAAGGCCTTCCCCGGGGAACCAGGATCTTGGGCCCTGTTGCCAGAGAAATCAAAGAGATTGGTTATAACAAAATTGCTTCGTTGGCAAGAGAGGTTGTATGATTAAATTAAAAATTGGAGACACGGTTAAGGTTCTGGCCGGAAAAGATAAGGGCCGGGAAGGAAAAATCGAGAGGATTTTTCCCAAAAAAGAAAAAGTCTTGGTTCCCGGAGTGAATATCTACAAAAAGCACGTCAAAGGCGCTCAAGGACGAAAGGGCGGAATTTATGATGTTCCCAGACCGCTCCCCTATTCAAAAGTTTCCTTAATTTGTCCAAAGTGTAAGAAAAATACAAGAGTGGGATTTAAAGTTCTCAAGGATGAAAAAGTTAGGATGTGCAAGAAATGTAAAAAGGAGATTGATAAATGAAGAAAACACAACGATTAAAAGAAAAATATACGAAAGAAGTTGTCTCGATACTTTCGAAGGATTTCGGAATTAAAGATCGTCTGGCAATTCCTTCACTTGCGAAAGTTGTCATCAATATGGGTGTGGGAGATGCGGCGAAAAGTAAAGAACGCATGGAACAGTTAAAGAAAGATCTGGCGGCAATTTCCGGACAAAAGCCATCCGTCAGGTCTGCAAAAATTTCAGTTGCCAGCTTTGGCACCAGGATCGGTATGCCCGTGGGCTTGAAAGTTACCCTGAGAAAAGAAAGGATGTATGCTTTTTTGGACAGGTTGTTCTCGACTGTCCTACCCCGACTTAGGGATTTTCGGGGGGTTTCCAGAAAATCTTTTGATAAGGGGGGTAATTATACGTTGGGAGTTACGGAACACACTGTTTTCCCGGAAATAGATTTGGCAAAAAGTCAGCCGCACGGTCTCGAGATCACAATTGTGACCAACACGGAAGATATTAAAAAGGCGGAAAAATTGTTGGAACTTTTGGGAATGCCCTTCGAAAAAGGTGAAAAGTTAAAAGTTAAAAGTTAAAAGTTAATATGGCAACAACGGCAAAAGAAGTCAGAGAAAACAAAAAGCTTAAGTATAAAGGTCGATATAGGAACAGGTGCCGTTTGTGCGGCAGGCCGAGGGGATATATGAGAAAATTTGGACTTTGCAGGCTTTGTTTCCGGGAATTAGCTTTAAGGGGAGAAATTCCCGGGTTAAGGAAAGCGAGTTGGTAAAGATTACAAGATGACAAACTATCCGGTTGGAGATTTATTAATAAGAATAAAAAATGCGGTCAGGGCAAAGAACGGCGAAACTTCAGCGCCCCACACCAAGTTTAGTTTTGCTGTGGCCAAAGCTTTGCAAAAGGCGGGTTATCTGGCGGAAGTATCGCAAAAAGACGGTGATATAAATATGAAACTGGCTTACAGTCATAAAGAGCCGGTACTGATTGATATTAAGCTTGTTTCCAAACCGGGTCGAAGAATTTATGCCGGTGTTCGGGAAATCGAAAAGAAAAAAGGACCATCGATCTTTCTTGTGAGTACACCCGAAGGAATATTAACATCGATCGAAGTGTTGAAAGCAGGAAAAGGGGGGGAGGTCGTGGCGGAGATCTGGTAACATGAGTAAAATAGGAAGGCTACCAATTAAATTATCTGAGGGAGTCAAAATTGAGGTTGTTGGCGAAACAATCGAGGTTTCCGGTCCCAAAGGCAAATTGTCTTTGAAAATATCTAACGTCATAAAGTTGGATGAAACGGATGGTGTTTTAACCCTAAGTTTGAAAAAGTCTAATCCGAAATATTTTCCAATCTACGGGACGACCCGTTCTTTACTGTCAAACATGGTGGAGGGGGTTTCGAAAGGGTGGAGCAAGGAACTGGAAATAGTTGGCGCCGGATATAAAGCAGAGTTATCGGGGAAAACCCTAGTTCTGAATGTTGGCTATTCTCATACCGTAAAAATTGAAGCGCCGGCAGGAATAGATTTTAAGGTGGAAAAAACCTTTATTATGGTGGAAGGGATTGATAAAGAGTTGGTTGGTCAAGTCGCAGCCGAAATCAGGGCGGTCAAAAAACCGGAGCCATATAAAGGAAAGGGCATTAGGTATAAAGATGAAATTGTAAGAAGAAAAGCGGGTAAAGCGGCTAAAGCCGCCGGTCCAGTCTAATATGAAAATTGACAGAAACATTCGCAGAAAAAGAAAAGTAAGAGCCAAAGTTAAAAAGCAGAAAAATCTGTTGAGGTTATCCGTGTTTCGATCCAACAAATATATTTATACTCAAGTGATAGATGATGTTAAAGGGGTCACTTTGGTTTCTTTTTCGGGTCCAAAGAGTATGTCGAGTGCGGCCCTTGTCGGCGAGGAGCTGGCGAAAAAGGCAATCAAGAAAAATATATCCAAGGTTGTTTTTGATAGAGGGGGTTATAAATATCACGGTCTGGTAAAAGCAGTGGCAGAAGGAGCCAGGAAAGGGGGTTTGAAGTTTTAAACCGACAGGTTTATTAATTTAGATGTCTTATTATCAAAGACGGTCGTACGAACCGGCCCAAATAAAAGAGTTTGAAGAGACGGTAGTGCAGATAAATAGAATTTCGAAAAAAACTAAAGGAGGAAATCAGATCAGGTTTTCGGCTTTGGTTGTTGTTGGGGACAGAAAGGGCAAGGTCGGGGTTGGTCTTTCGAAGGCAACGGATGTCCGAAATGCCATAAGAAAGGCGGTATCAAAAGCAAAAAGAACAATGGTGCAAATAACACTGGCAGGAACGACCATACCCTGTTCCGTCCGGGAAAAGTTTTCTGCGGCAAGGGTTTTGATAAAACCGGCCCCGGTGGGGTCAGGAATAATTGCGGGAGGCGCGATGAGGGTGGTTATGCAAGCAGCCGGTATTAAAGATGTCGTCGGGAAGATATTGGGGACAAATAATAAAATTTCCAATATCTATGCGACAATGAAAGCCTTGGAAAGGACGAGTATGTTGGCAAAGAAGAGAGAGGACAAAAAAATTAGGAAGGAGAAAATAAAATGACACCGGATTTAGCAAAAGTAACAAAAAGATCAAAAAAAAGATTGGGTAGAGGTTATGGCAGCGGTAAGGGGGGTCACACCTCCGGGAGGGGTCAAAAAGGCCAAAAATCGCGCGGTAAGATAGGCATACTGTTCGAGGGAGTAAAGGTAAAAAAATCTCTCCTTAAAAAACTGCCTTTTCAAAGGGGGAAAGGAAAGCACTTAGCCAATAAGAAACCGTTAATAATCAACCTGTCGGTGATTGACCTGCTTCCTTCGGGAAAGGTCGATATTGACATGCTTGTTAAAAACAAAATTGTGGATAAGTCAGATGCGGAAAAGTATGGAGTAAAAATATTAGGCGACGGGAAGTTGACGAAGAAATTTACGATTTCTTTACCAATTTCAAAATCCGCCGCCAAGAAGATAGAAAAGGCGGGTGGAAAAATTATTTAATGTTAAAATCAATTGCCCAGTTTTTTTCTAAGACGTTCAAGTCTCCGGAAATCAGAAAAAAAATATTATTAACAGCCCTTATTTTGGTCGTATTTCGTCTGGTTGCCCATATTCCGGCGGCCGGTATTGATAGGGAGTCATTAAGGAGTCTGTTTTCCGGCAGCCCGCTTCTTTCTTTATTGGACGTTTTCTCGGGAGGAACCTTGGCCAATTTTTCGGTGATGGCCTTGGGACTTAACCCGTATATCAACGCCTCGATAATATTACAGTTATTGACGTACGTCATACCCAAGTTGGAAGAGCTGTCAAAAGAGGGAGAATACGGTCGGGAAAAAATTAACCAATACACAAAATTATTAACACTTCCTCTTGCGGTTCTGCAGGGTTTTGCCATGTACTCTCTTTTAAGATCGCAGAACATTATTGTCGGCCTTTCCCCGTTGGCAATTGTTTCCTTGGTTTTGACAATGACCGCCGGAACGGTTTTTGCCGTTTGGTTGGGGGATTTAATATCGGAGTATGGCTTCAAAAACGGAATTTCCTTCCTTATTTTTACGGGTATAGTATCCCAACTTCCGGTAATAATCGGACAGTCGGCCGCTGTCTTGCGGCCGGAGGATATTTTAAAAGTTTCCGTGTTTTTGGTTGTCGCGATTGCCATTATCGGGTTAATTATATTTATGAACGAGGCAATTAGGAAAATTCCTATTCATTATTCAAGAAGAGCCGGGGTCTTTTCGACTTCACCGGTATCAAGCTATTTACCCCTCCGCCTTAATCAGGCCGGAGTAATTCCTATCATTTTTGCAATTTCCCTGGTACTTGTGCCCTCACTGTTAAGCCAGTTTCTGGGTGGAGTTTCTAATGCGGCAATTGCAAATTTTGCCGTAAAACTTGGAAGTTTATTCAATCCCCAATCCGTTGTTTATAATATCACTTATTTCCTGTTGGTTTTTGGTTTTACCTATTTTTATACGGCGGTGGTTTTTAATCCGGTGAAGATTGCCGAAAACCTGCAAAAAGGAGGAGGGTTCATTCCCGGTATCAGACCCGGAAGTCAAACTTCACAGTATTTATCCCATGTTCTTTCAAGAATAACCGTGGTTGGCGGGGCCTTTTTGGGAATGATTGCCATACTGCCTTCCTTTTTCCAAAAAACGATCGGGATATCAAATTTGGCAATAGGAGGAACGGGAATTCTGATCGTTGTCTCCGTTGTTTTGGAATTGACGCGGGAACTCGAGGGAGAGCTCTCCATGCGCAAATACGAAACTTTCATCAGATGAATATTATATTATTAGGAGCACCGGCATCGGGAAAGGGAACGCAAGCCAGGCTTCTTGCCGAAAAACTGGGTATTTACTATTTTGAAATGGGTTATTTTTTACGAAAGTTGGCCGAAAATAACCCCCCGGTTGATGAGATTATTAATAAAAAAGGGGAACTGCTGCCGGACAAGATGTTCTTTTTGGCCATGAAAGAACTTCTTGGAGAAAAGATATCCGACGGTAAGGGCGTAATATTGGACGGTTTTCCGAGAACTATCAGTCAATACGGCTTATTAAAAAATTGGTTTAGCGAGAAAAATATAAAAGTCGATATGGCGATATTTTTGGATGTCGGCGAAAAAGAAACAATCAAAAGACTTTCGGCCAGAAGAGTTTATGAAAGAAGAGACGATGATAAACCTCCGCAAATTAAAAAAAGACTTCAAATTTTCAACCAAAACACTAAACCATTATTGGATGTATTTCAGAGAGAAGGAATTTTATTCAGAGTAAACGGTGAAAGACCGATTAATGAGATTCATGAAGATGTGGTAAGGATCGTTGAGGGCAAATAATACTTGAATGAATATTAAAACAGAGGCGGAAATTGAAATTATGCGTCAGGGGGGAAGGAAATTGGCAAGTGTAAGAGAATCCTTGCTGAAAAAGATAGATGAGGGTGTTAACGCCGGGGAGATTGAAGAGCTGGCGACGAGGCTCATCAAAAAAGAAGGCGCAGAGGCCTCTTTTAAAATGGTTCCGGGTTACAAATGGACTACTTGTATCAACGTTAACGAAGGTTTGGTCCACGGAATTCCCAAAAAGGAGATTGTTTTTAAAAAGGGGGATGTGGTCAGCGTTGATTTGGGTATCTATTACAAAGGTTTTCATACGGACACATCCTTCACCAAAGCTATTGATCCGGACAGAAAGGTGGCAAATTTTCTAAAAGTGGGAAGGATTGCTGTCGGGGAGGCAATTGATAAAGCCCGGCCGGGAAATTTGGTTTATGACATTTCGAAGACAATAGAGAGGATAGTTGAGTCGGCAGGTTTTTCGCCTATAAGAGCGCTTGTCGGTCATGGGATTGGAAAAGCTTTGCATGAAGAGCCTCAAATACCCTGTTTTGTGCCTGGGACAAGGGATGGAAGCCCGGAACTTTTATCCGGAATGGTCCTGGCAATTGAAGTTATGTATAGCCTGGGTAAACCGGATGTGGTTTTAAATAATGATGGGTGGACAATCTCGACTGCCGATGGTAAAATATCAGCGCTTTTTGAAGATACCATTGCGGTAACCAAAAAAGGCCCTTTAATTCTAACCGCGTCAGATTAGCCATGGTAAAAATTAAGGAAACAACAGAAATAAACGGGGTGGTTAAACAGTCTTTGCCCAACACGATGTTTAGGGTTGAGCTTTCGGATGAAAGGGTAATTTTAACGACACTGACGGGGAAAATGAGGAGGAATTATGTCCGGGTTTTTCCCGGGGACAGAGTAAAGGTGGAGATGACACCCTACGATGAGCAAAGAGGAAGGATAATATATAAATATTAATGGTCAATGTTTAGTGGTTAATAAATCTTTTGATTTAGTCATTAGTCATTAAAATATGAAAGTACAAAGTTCAATACGAAAAAGATGCAAGGATTGTAAAATTGTGAAAAGACGGGGTGTCTTATATGTGGTTTGTAAAAAAACCCCTAGACACAAGCAACGCCAAGGTTAGTAGCCTTGAATGGTCAATGGTTGATGATTAATTATTAATAAGATGGCAAGAATTGCAGGAGTCGAATTACAAGACGGTTGGCGGGTGGACTATGCTCTGACGCGGATAAAGGGTATCGGTTGGGTGTTGTCCAATAAAGTACTTGAAGGGCTAAAGATTGATCCTTCCAAAAGGGTATCAAAGCTCTCTCCTGAAGACATTTCGGGGATAGCCGGAAGACTTGAAGAATATCCAACCGAGGGTGAACTGGTGAGGATTGTCAGATTAAACGTATCAAGATTAAAAGCAATTGGAGCTTACAGGGGTATAAGGCATGCCAGGAACCTTCCGTCAAGAGGGCAGCGTACGCGCACCAATGCCCGGACCAATAGAGGCAAGAGAAAGACGGTAGGTGCTTTTAAGAAGGAAGC
>ERZ1292629.3687-Hain-H43-01um-R1-3687-length-11674-cov-4_pt1 | contig 11674 bp, 11 predicted proteins | sample MGYA00564399_ERZ1292629 | MGnify/ENA primary metagenome ERZ1292629 (study PRJEB36523, sample SAMEA6512636) | groundwater metagenome | collected 2019-01-08 | study: AquaDiva: Metagenomics assemblies of 32 groundwater samples | reverse complement strand
ACATCAGAGTATAATCATATCTATGGATCAATCATTGCCCATCACAGATCCTTCAATTCCACTCGTTCCTTCCTCTTCTCCACCTCCAATTTCCACACCTCCGCATGCATCGTATGTACCGAAACTCCTCGTGGTGGCAATACTTTTCTTGACCCTCGGCCTCGGCGTCGGGTTTACACTCAACAACTATCTATCAACTCCTAATCCCACCCCCACACCCGTCATAACAACTTCCCCTTCCCCCGCCCCCGACCTCACTGCAAATTGGAAAACATATACAAATACAGAAAGCGGTGTCGAATTTAAATATCCCCAAACATGGGACGCCAAACAGCTCATTGGATGGCAACTCAATGTTTTTCTTGACGATCATCCCTTCGAAATTCCAACGGCGACCGAATTTTTAACACCGATTCTAATCTCTCTTAATGAAGCTCAAAACACAGTAACAAATCAAAAGTATTTCCAAGAAAAAACAATCGAGGAAGGAATTAAAAGAATCAGCTACCTCTTTGATCAAAGTTCCATCACTGTCAAAAACCTAACTATTGATGGCAAGAAGGCTGTTCAGTTATCCGGCATAACTGCGCCTGGCATGCTCGGAGGTCAGTTTTATATGACCACGTTGATTCAGCTAGACAACAAACTCTTACTTATTTCTTTGCATGATCAGAAATTCCAGAAAACATACGATCAAATCCTCTCCACGTTTAGATTTTTGGAGTAATGTAAGATATAATCCAAATATCTGGAGGTATACAAATGAACGATGCTGTATCCATCGGAAAAAAATTTATTGGAGAAATAAAAAGTTCCGGTATAAATGTCGTGGATGCCTATTTATACGGGTCTCACGCAAAACGGACTGCAAGCAAAGATAGCGATATAGACGTATGTGTGGTTTCCCCTGATTTAGGAACAGATTTAATTGATGAGATGGTCAAGTTAAAGCAGATTGCTAGAAGAGTAGACGATCGGATAGAAGCAGTCCCGCTTGGAGTTGTCGACTTTTCCGATCCTTTTGATCCGCTCGTGTTTGAAATAAAAAATACAGGTATTAAAATCGTGTAAAAGTTGATCAAATCCTCTCCAACTGATTACGACAACTTGTCCTGCACTCCGCCGTTGACCACCTCGGAAGCGGGGGTTAAGAGTACTTCGCGGGCGCGGCGCACACGCTTGAGAAGCCGGATGAAGGAGTACACTTCGGAAACCCCCAACACCCACGCGACAAAAAGGTAGGTAATAAGCCCCAAAAATCCGCTGGTGCCGGTCAGAAGCAAAAGTCCGAACGTCCGCGTCGTATCAAATACCAGCTGATCCAACAGTTTAAGCGGCACGAAAATGACGACCCCCGCAATGAGTGCCGCAATGAGCATATTGAGCGACGGCACGATCAGTTCTTTTCTGTCGAATGCTTTTACCCGCCGGTCTAATAATAAAAGCAGAATCCCGGCGTTCAGGATACTGGCAATCGACGTGGAAAGCCCCAGTGACCAGACGGGCATCCCCCAACTGCGGATAAAAAGGATACTCAACACGGTGTTGACGGCAATTGCAACGATCCCCACCGCAACCGGCGTTTTGGTGTCGTACAGTGCATAAAATCCGCGCGCAAACACGTGAGTAAGCGACTGGGCAAACAGGGAAATGCTAAATGCCGACAGCGTCATACCGGTGGCAACCGTGGCTTTCCAGTCAAACTGCGACGCACCGAACACCAACCGAACCATCGGGATGCGAAGCACCACAAACATCGCTGATACCGGCAGGACAAAGAATAAAATCTGGTGCACGGCGGAAACAACCGATGCCTTAAACTCGTTCAGATCCTCTTTGCCGGAAGCCAGAGACAACGTCGGCAACGCTGCCTGGGCCACCGTGGCCCCGAATAACCCCACCGGCAACTGCTGCAGATGCTGGGCAAAGTTAAACACCGTCACCATCCGTGCGCCCAACAGGCTTGCCAGCATCAGGTCCACCGTCGTATCCACCTGCGACACCGCAAGTCCTAAGGTCCGGGGGCCGATGAGCCGGGCTACTTCCCGCACACCCCGCTGGCGGGGGTTGGCAACCAGCTCGTGCCGGTATCCGACGCGCACCACCAACGGCACCTGAATGGCAAGAAACAACAGGGCTCCTAAGCCTATACCGACTACCGGCGCGTATAGTCCGATCCACCCGCTTAAACCGACGATCCCCAAAATGATACCCACGTTATACACCACCGGCGCCAACGCCGGCACAAGAAACAAACTGTAGGATTGGAGAATCCCGGTAAAGAAATTGCCGACCAATAAAGGCGCCACCTGAAGCACCATCATAAGACGGGTAAAGGCAATCATCTGTTCAATCTGCTCGCCAGAAAATCCCGGAGCGAGAAACTGCGAGATCTGCCGCGTCCAGATAAACAGCGGAATGGCGGCAACGGCAAGGATCAACAGACTGATGTTGATAAGCGTTGAAGCCATCTGGCGCGCCTCTTCTTCTTTATCCTGCGAGACATATTTTGTAAACACCGGAATAAATGCGCTGGTAAGCGCCCCCATCACCAATAATTCAAACAGCAAATTGGGCACCCGAAATGCGGCGAAGTAGACGCCCAATTCATCCGGAGAAAACCGCGCAGAAAGGAGCCTGTCCCGCACCAGTCCCAGTACGCGGGACGCAAACACCATAGACATAAGAACAAACGCCGCGGACCGGATCGATGTCTGCTTCTTGGTGAGTATGGTCCAGAGCCTTTCCATGTCACCCTATTATATGCTATACTTTTCCCCATGCCTATTATTAAACAAGCGGGGAAAAAGTTGCGACACGACCGAAAGCGAACGGTTCAAACAGCTATGGTGCGCCGTACACTGCGGCAGCTCATCAAAAAAACCCGTACGACTCCCACGGCAAAAACCCTTTCGGCTGTATTTGGCGCCCTGGATAAGGCCGCAAAACACCACGTCATCCATAAAAACCGCGCCGCGCGGCTCAAATCCCGCCTCTCACGACTTCTCAAAAAATAATATCCCGTTTATTTGGCATTTGGCATTTAGCATTTGGCATTCTATACTGAAGGTATGCCTGCCACGCCCGTCCGCATCAACCTCCTGGACAGTGACGTAAGCCGTAGTCCGTACGGTCGCATCTTTACCTGGGCTATTACCTATGGCCGCTACATCATGATCGGAACGGAAATTGTCGTGTTGCTTGCATTCATCTCCCGGTTCAGCTTGGACCGAAAACTCACCGATCTTAAGGAGGAAATTGCACAAAAACGCGCAATCATCCAGGCAAACCAATCGTTTGAATCCGATATCCGCAGTCTCCAATTTCAACTGGCAAAAATAAAAGACCTCTATGCCGAGCAGGGAAAACCGTGGGATCTTTTTTCCCGCATCCAGTCGTATCTTCCGCCGGATACCGTGCTGGATTCCTTTGAACTGGCGGGGGATAAACTGTCTGTTTCAGCCTCTGCCGGAAGCACCCAGGGATTTTCACTCTTTTTATCCCGGCTTCAATCAGACAAAACACTCACGGCGGTGGACTTGGGCGATGTGACAAAGGAAGCGCTCGAGGGCATTCGGTTTAAACTTTCTGCCAAAACCGCCATCACCAAACCGAAAGGAAAATAATATGCCATTTAATTACAAAACCGAGTACCAACGGTATAAACATTATTACCAAGACTTGACCGAAAGGGTGGACAAGCCCAAAAACCGCGTGTACTCAACGACCGTGTTTTCGTTCCTCGCGGTTTCACTCTTTGGGTGGTACGCGATCAAACCCACCGTCCAAACCATACTGTTCCTGCGCCGGGAGATTGCCGATGATCAAGTCATCAGTCTTCAGATGGAGGATAAAATATCCGCACTCGTTGAGGCACAGTCTGCGCATCAAACCATCGAACCTAAACTTGGACTCATTGATAGCGCCCTCCCTTCATCTCCCGACGTTCTCGCCGTTGTTTCTCAACTGCGGGCGCTAGCGGACAACGCCCAGGCGTCGCTCTCCGCTGTTCAGGTGCCCACCGTACCGCTCCTGGGGAAAGATGCCAGTCAATCCGCTGCCGCAGCCCCAACTAAATCAGCGCCCGCGGCCGGAACGCTGGGTGATTTTCCGCTCAGCGTAACCCTGAATGGATCGTTTGACGGTATACGGTCATTTATGAACGGACTGCTGTCCATCCGGCGCGCCATCACCGTTGATGCTATTTCTATTCTTCCATCCAAAGAAAGTTCACCGACAAAAAACACCGGGTTGCAACTTACGCTAAAATTAAAAGCGTACTACCTGGTACAATAATATGGGCAAGGATACCGACCGTGACGTGTTACTTTTGTCTCTGTTTACTTTCCTGACGGTAGGACTGTGGATTTTCTTTGAGCTGGTGAAAACCGCAAAAACCACGACGGTTTCTGCAGTCGTCCGGCAAATCGTTACCCCATTTTCTCCTAAAATCGATACTGATATACTTGACACCATAGAACGCAGGATTTCATATTAACATGCAATTCCCAAAAAAAATTCCCATGGTCGCCGGCATCCTCCTGCTCGTCTTTCTCGTAGGAGGCATAGCCGTCGCCGAACGGTTATTCCGACAGCCCACAACGGCCTCAGGCTCTGTTACACCAACCAACGTAACGATTGCCAACGTCACTGATAGTTCCTTCAATGTCACATGGACGACCCAATTTCCTGCCACCGGAGCCGTGGAAGCGCAAAGTGCCAATGACAAAAAACGGGTAATCTTTGATGAACGCGATACCGATGCACGGTCAGTAAAAAAATATACGACGCATAGTGTCACCGTGCGAAATCTGGCGCCCGATACCTCCTATGGCGTCACCATCCTTTCGGCAGGAAAACCCATGCGTGATGCCGGAAAGCCGTACCCGGGCCGCACCGCGCCGACCGTGGCTCCGGTTACTGCCGGGTTGGAGCCTGCATACGGCATGGTGACCACCGCAACCGGCGCGCCGGCAGACGGCGCACTCGTCTATCTCACGCTCGAAGGAAGCCAAACGCTTTCTACCTTGGTCAAACCTTCGGGATCGTGGATGGTACCGCTCAATCTTGTCCGTACCCAAGACCTCTCCCGGTATCTCGCCCTCACCGAACGAATGACGGAAAACATTACCGTCGTTTTTAACGGAGAGCAGACCGCCGCTGTCACCGACACACTCAATGATGCACCGGTGCCCACCATGATCATCGGCAAAACGTATGATTTTCGCAAAGTTCAGGCCGACAGCGGCGCCACCGGAGCCGCTCCCCTGGCCGACACGTTTTCCCAAACTCCTACAGTCCTGGGTAGTCAAACCGCACCCCAACCCAATACCTACACGGTCACGCTCGCGGCGCCGGCCCAGGGCGCTTCGCTTCCCACCACGCTGCCGCTGGTCCAGGGAACCGGCGTCCCGGGAAAAACCGTTACGGTCACGGTCGGCATTACCAATCCGACCACCGGCACGACCACGGTGGGGACCGATGGCGTCTGGCGCTATACGCCCCCTTCCCCTCTTTCTGCCGGCAAGCAGAGCGTGACCGTCACCACGCAAAATGCGGAAGGGAAACCCGTGGCCATCACGCATACGTTTGAAATTCTCAAAAGCGGCACCCAGGTGTTGGGTGTTGCCACACCGTCTGCAACTCTTGCGCCCACATTTACCCCAGCGCCTACTTCCACCATGGCCGGCCAGGAGGTTCCTATCAGCGGATCTCCCATCCCCACCCTCCTCTTGTTGATACTCGGTGCACTGCTTCTGACCGGAGGTGCTGTCGCGTTGGTCTTGTAGCACTCGTTCTTGACTTACCACAGCATTTTCCACTACTGTGGAAGTAGTACCACATTTTGATGGGTTTTTTATGATATTACGCGTGTCAATTGTTAATTTGTTAATTTGTTAATTTGTTATCTCCTATGCCCGATATTCTGGACGCTGCCCAAAAACAAATCAACGATGCGGCAAATAAGCTGACTCCTCCATCTGCCGCAGGCAGCGCTCCGCCGCCCGCTGATCCAACTCCACCCACGCCGCCACCCCCACCAGATCCTGCACCTGCTCCTCCACCGGCTACTCCTCCGATGCCGGCCCCCGAGCCAGCCAAACCGCCCGAGCCGGTGGCGTCAGAGCCAACACCGGAAGAATCTGCTTTCGTTGACAAGCTCATTCATGAGACGGGCACTGTCTCCGCACCCGCTGCAGCCGAGCCCCCCGCTCCTGAACCACCTTCGCCAGAACCGATCCCTCCTGCTGAAACTCCGCCCGTTCCTCCTGCACCACCGCTTAAACCAAAAAAGAAAGGCGCCGGCCGCGGAGCCATGATTGCCGCCATCCTCCTTCTCCTCTTTGCCCTCCCGATGGGCGTCTTCTTCGTTTCCCAGCAGCAGAACCAACTCACCGAACAGCGTAGCCGCGCGGCGGAAACGTGCATTTCGGCCTTAGAATGCAGCGATACGGGAAACAATTGTAGCGGCTGTACGGGGTCCTGGCAGTATCGACCGAGTGGCCGTAAGTGCTGCAGGGAAATTGCCGCACCCACTTCAACAACTCGTCCCTCTCCTACTCCCACGCGGGCACCTACTCCCACCTCCACTTCGTGCGGATCACAGGGTCAGGCTCCGGTAAATAATCGATGCTGTAGTGGCTTGGAAGTAGTCGACGGAATTTGTGGCGTCCGGGGGGCAAAATGTCCCAACAGTAACCGGTATGCTCCAGATGGGGATATCTGCAATTGTACCCCAAAACCACAACAGTGCGTTCCAACACCTACGCCGACTTCGGCAACCACGCCCAATCCCAGAGCAAATGGCTGCTTGGCCGGTGAATTGCGTCATGATTCCCCATCCCGCGACGTGGCAGAAGAAGATTGTCGAGACAGATGTAATGTTAACTCGTGTGTTGGTTTAATAAATCAAGGTGGAAGTTTCAATCCCCAAAGTCCGTCTCTTGGTTTTTTCTGGTGTTATAAATGCCAAGGAACAGGGGGAGGCATCATTTCTACTCCCATCCCAACGAGAACCCCCTCCTCAGGCGGCCAGTGTCCCAGTACAACAATTGCTGAAAACTGTGCTATCTACGAGTGTCCCGGCGGCTGCAGTTTTTATGGGGGAAGCCTTCCGGAATGCAGAACCTTTGCCAAAAAAGTCCCTTGTAGTCAGGCAGCAGCCAGCGGCTGCGGACAAGTAGATTACCTAGATGATAACGGCAATTACTGCGGAGTAAAACCCGGCACCCAATGCACCAACGGCACAAATTCCTGTGGAGGAGGAGGTGAACCGACCCCGACAACCCCGCCGCAGGTGCTCCAGTGCCGGGCAATTAGTATTTACAAAGACGGGGCAAAGGTTACGGATTATGCGACACTCAAAGCCGAAGACGCGGTAGTCCTTGCCGTAAAAGGAGATAATGCAACCAAGGGCCGATTCCGCGTCAACGGCGCGCCGCCTACCTTTGAAGAAAGCACCGGCACCAATGCGAACGGCGAATTTACATTTCCCTTTACCATTCCCGGCGGCGTCCCGAATAATTCGATAACCATAGAAGCAGAAGTATTTCAAAACGGCGTATGGAAGTAATATAATATGAAATTTCTGAAACAATACTGGCGCATGATGTTCATTCTCCTATTCACCGTAGGACTTGCAGCCGTTGTCTTCCTGACGAGCCAGAAACTCACGACGACCAAGCCTGTGGCGCCCACGGTCCCCCAGGTGACGCCCAAAGCCGCCGAGCCTGCGTGTACGCTCTCCTTTACCCTTGCCGTCCCGACCGCAACCCCAACGCCAACGCCGGGACCCACAGCCACGCCCACGCCCGGTCCCACGGCTACGCCCACGCCTACTTCAACTCCCGGACCCGGACCTACCGCCACCCCAACGCCGCCTCCGCTACCTGGCGGCCCGACGCCTACACCCACCACTCCGCCCACGCCGAAAGTGCCGGTTGCCGGAATCCCTGGTGTTCTTGGGGCTACCATCGGCATCGGCGCGCTCCTGATTCTTCTGGGTTTAGCGCTCTAACTCCAAGATCTATAAATCTTGTAGAAGCTGTATCAAAACCTCTTATTCTTCGAGCGAGTGATCGAATGATCACGAGTCGAGAAGTTCTCGACAAGCTCGAACAATAGGTTTTGTTATATGTTCTAGATTATTGAAGTTGTTCCTTCACGAAGGCGTGAATTGATTCGAAGCTTTCTTTCGGCACGAGCACATACTTCCCGTACATCCAGAGTGCTGGGCTTTCCAAGAGCGGCTCAATGGTAATTTTCTTTATGCGATCCTCGGGCGTACGGAGCAGTAGTTTCCCGACGGTTGCCAATTCTCCAATGCTCATGTCTGTGTCTGTGGCATCGCCCAATGCGCGATAGATGGCAAACGGTTGTTGGGTAATCCATACCGTGGGGCTCATGAGTTTTGCTTTGAGCGCCAAAAGCACATCCTGCTGTCTTCTGCTTCTGGCAAAATCGCTCCCTTCATCTCCTTCTGCGTGGCGGCTCCTGACGTAGGCAAGCGCACGGCTGCCGTTCATCCGTTGCAGCCCCTGGTCGAAATGAAGCGGCTCATACCGGCACGCGAATGTCGGATCTCCGTCACAGAGATCGTTTTCACGGCCCTCGATGGGAAATTGGGGATCGGTAAACGAGGCGGGAACATTCACGTCGATCCCGCCGACCAAATCGATAATATCCTGAAAGCCGGAAAAATCAATCATGAACACGTAGTGTATGGGGACTCCGATGATATCTTCCACCACGGTTTTTGCAAGGATAAACCCGCCGCCTTTCTTTTTTTCCTCTCCGTAATGATAGGCGCTATTTACTTTATCTTTGAGCGTGTCCGACCATATATCGCGTGGTACGGAAATCATGACCATGGTATGTGCCCGCAAATCTAAAGACAGCACGAGCATCGTGTCCGTCAGATCCGCACCCGCATGTTGCCCTCCGCTAATCCCCAACAGGAGGATATTGGTCCTGCCGTCGAGTAGCCGCAGCGGCGCGCCGGTATTAAACAACAATCGGAGGGCAAACCCGGGGGTGACACCGGTTTGCTTCATAAACCGCATGCTTGAAACCGTTATTTTCGCCGCCAAAACCGCCATCAAGACAACCACGATCACTGTGGTGAATTTTTTTATTTTTAACCCATAGAGATCCATAATTACGATGCCGATTGGGCTGCAGCAATAAGGGAAAAAAATGTGTCTGCGCCCAAACTTGCTCCCCCGGGCAATACGCCATCAATTGCCGGATGGGCAACAAACGATCCCACGTTGTCCGGTGTCACACTGCCGCCATAGAGTACCGCAGGAACGCTGAATTTTTGCTTAAGAGAGGCAATCACGGTGCCTGCGTTTTCCGGCGTGTCCGCTCTTCCCGTGCCGATAGCCCATACCGGCTCATAGGCTGCCACATCCACTCCGGCGGGTATGGGTGTCTGATCATCCGGCACACAATAGATAATCTTGAGCCCCGCCGTTTTAGCCTGATCCACTTTGTACTTAAGGAGTTCATCTGTTTCACTAAAATACTTCCTGCGTTCCGAGTGCCCAATAATCACCCAATCGGCAGATTCCTTAATTTGCCTTGCGTTGATCTCTCCGGTAAAGGCCCCCTCGCCAAACGGCGAAACATCCTGCGCGCCAAGCTGAACAGGGAGTCTTAATCGAGAAATCTCTTGCTTGAGGGGATAAAGAAGAGTAAACGGCACGCACAGGACTACACTCGCGTTTTCCCATTTAGCATTTGGCATTTGGCATTTGGCATTGAATTGCCGAAGCCAATCCTGTGCTTCGGCAATTCCTTTGTTACTCTTCCAATTCCCGGCAATCAACAGCGGTTTCATGTGCTACTATTATAGTCTATGACATCTGCCCTCCTCAACGACTTAAATCCCCAGCAACAAGCGGCGGTTACCCATACCGATGGGCCGGTGCTTATATTGGCCGGAGCCGGCAGCGGCAAAACGCGGGTGTTGACCTACCGCGTCGCGTACCTGATAGCGGAAAAACAGGTACCGGCAGACCAGATTCTCATGGTCACCTTCACCAACAAAGCAGCCAATGAAATGAAAGAACGGATCAGTAAACTTCTTCAACCATTCATCATTCATCATTCAGCATTTAGCATTCCGTATGCCGGCACCTTCCACTCATTTTGCGCCAAAGTGCTCCGGCGCGAGGGCAAGCACGCGGGCATTCCGCCCGGATTTCTCATTTATGACGAGGAGGACCAACTGGATGCGGTCAAAGAGATCATGAAACAACTGGATATTTCTGCGAAAAACTTTAAACCGGGAAGTGTCCTCCACACAATCTCCGAAGCAAAAAACGAACTCATCTCGGCCGTCGAGTATCCGCAGTATGCCCGCGGTTATTTTCAGGAAACAGTCGCACGCGTCTATTTGGCATATCAAAAGACGCTCAAAGATAACGAAGCGCTCGATTTTGATGATTTGCTGATGGCAACGGTTAACCTGTTTGCGAAGATGCCGGAAGTTCTGGGACGGTATCAGGAGCAGTACCGCTATGTCCTGATCGACGAATACCAGGATACAAATAAAGCCCAGTATACACTCGCTAAACAACTTGCCGGCCGATGGCACAACATTTGCGTGGTGGGAGACGCGTCCCAAAGCATTTACCGCTGGCGCGGCGCGGATTTCCGCAACATCGTCAACTTCACCCGCGATTTCCCGGGTGTGCGCGTATTTAACCTGGAACAAAATTACCGGTCCACCCAGATTATACTTGACGCGGCGTTTGGCGTCATCTCCAAAAACCATTCCCATCCGATCCTCAAACTCTGGACAAAAAAAACTGCTGGAGAAAAAATCACCCTGTATGAAGCGCGCAACGAGCATGACGAGGCGTTATTTTTAGCCCAAACTATTCTCCAGTCCGGGCGGCCGTTTACGGATTTTGCGGTGCTTTACCGTACCAATGCGCAGTCGCGCGTTTTGGAAGAAGCGTTTCTCCATGCCGGCATCCCCTACATACTCGTTGGCGGCACCCGATTTTATGAACGGAAGGAAATTAAAGATGTGCTGGCATACGTCCGACTCCTTGCAAATCCCAAGGATACCGTGTCGTACCGTCGCATCGAAAAACTTGGGAAAGGACGACTCAAAAAATTTTTGGACTTTGCCGACACTGCAAACAAAGACAAAAAACTCATTGAGCTGACCACCCTGGAATTGTTGGACCAGGTCCTCGACGCCACTCAATACGTAGAACTCTACAATGCAAATGTTGAAGAGGAAGCATCCCGCCTGGAAAATATTAAAGAGCTGCGCTCCGTCGCCATGGAATTTCCGGTGTTACGCGATTTTTTGGAGACCATCGCACTCACGGAAGACCAAGAAAAAAAACCCAAACGAGAAGTTTACCCCGAGCGGCAGCGAGCGGTTACACTTATTACGTTGGACGCAGCCAAAGGGCTTGAGTTTCCGGTAGTTTTCATCGTAGGCATGGAAGAGGGGTTATTTCCGCACAGCCGCAGCCTCATGGATCGGGAAGAACTGGAAGAAGAACGCAGGCTTTGCTACGTGGGCATCACACGGGCCAAAGAAAAACTCTACATGACCTACGCGAACCGCCGGCTGTTCTTCGGCACCCGGACCCAGAAATTGGTCTCCAGCTTCAACAGCCATATCCCCCAGGACGCCCTTGAACTCAAT
>ERZ1292629.3166-Hain-H43-01um-R1-3166-length-12962-cov-8_pt1 | contig 11676 bp, 13 predicted proteins | sample MGYA00564399_ERZ1292629 | MGnify/ENA primary metagenome ERZ1292629 (study PRJEB36523, sample SAMEA6512636) | groundwater metagenome | collected 2019-01-08 | study: AquaDiva: Metagenomics assemblies of 32 groundwater samples | reverse complement strand
CCCTTCCGTAGCAATGCGGAGTTGCGAACAGTGACGAACCGATTAAGTTCGGGTGAAACGGCTAAATACTTACTTCTGTGCAAGATCGTGTCCTTCTGCGCTTCGGCGCATCAGGAAGAATCGCTTGAGTCCAAGAGTAATTTTGGACCTAGACAAATTGCTATCCTCCGACTTTACGTCGGAGCACAGAATTCGGCTTATAGATACAAGACCAAAAACATGAAAAATCCTCTCGCAAGGGAGGATTTTTCTATTCAGCTTGCTTTTTTATTTAAACTATGCTATACTCTCCTTGTGAGTGTGAGGTGTTTCTCACATTTATCGTAAACAACATAAGTGCCGCAAAGTCCCCCGCAAGGGGGACTTTGTTTTTTGAATAAAAAAAACGGGCGGCCATCGCTGACCGCCGTTTGCAAATTGATTGTTACCCCTTTTTTCAGGTCTGCCCGATGTCAAACTCTCGATAGGGGTCATCATCAAGATCGGGTGTGGTCGGGTCCGGCCACTACTTCCGTTTTCTTAGCCACCAGATGCTCGAGGGGGAGGACAAAGTACCCTTTGTTCTCTGGGTCGATGTCGAGCCCGCGCTCGGCGAGATCGACTGGTCGTAGTTTTCTCCCAAGCGCCCGGAAGGTTTCTAAGTCCCTGTCATTCTCAGCTTCAAGGACTAGGCTCGTAAAGAGGCTTTCCTCTAATGTTCCCAACATTGTACCTTTCATGATTTTTTCTATTTTTTTTGGTTTCTACGCAGGATTCAGTCTTAAAATAGCATCTTTTGGCGAGGTTGTAAAGCCCTTGACTTTTGACCACAGATATGCTATACTTATGCACGAAGCCTGAAGTCAGGTTTTTATTATTTTTTCTTGCTCATTGACAAAAACATAGTGTATTTCAGGCGCGTTTGCCTGGGAGTGTTCCTGTTTTGAGCAATAGGGGAGAAAAATCCCATGAAAAAAATCCTCATATCGGGGATCGTGGTGGCAGTTCTCGCCACGGCCCTGTTTGTCAGTTATCGCACTCTCGTTCCCGACCGCAAGGTCGTGACCGAGAACAGCCAGCAGAAAAAATCGGAACCGGCCCAAAAGGCCGAGCCGAAAGCTCCGCAGGTCTTCAAGTTCGAAATTGGCTTTTCTAATGCCACTTTTGCTCCTTAAACAAAAACAACTCACGTCAGTCAACCAAAAAAGAAATAAGATGAAAACTGAAAAGATGTTAGTGTGTTTTTTCGCGGTGTTCTTCACCGCTGTTAGTATTTTTGCTCAAGCCCAGGGCGTGGCCCAAGGTGCAGCTACGGAATCCACGGCGGTGACAGCGGTGTCAGCGACACCGTCGGGACCGATTCCGGCGGAGTTGCCCATGATCATAAACAGCGGCACGCTTCGTGCCTCTGCATACGAACGGGCCGCCGAGGTCCATGCTTCAACATGGTCGTCGAGTCCTTCGATGGTCTCGAGTCAGACCACTTACGATAGTCGCGGGTGGGAAGGTAGAAAAACTTCGCTCGAAATTCTCGAGCAGGTGAAGCTACTCAAACTCGCGGGTGGAACAACCAGTTCCTCGGAAGACATCAACGTCGGCTTGTCGGTGAACGACAAGGACGGCGATCAGCTTTTTGCGGGGCTGAACACCGTCAAGTTCGTTCAAGTCGGCGGTGTCTGGACTCTCCCCAAGGGCGCCGGCGACGTAACCCTAGTTTTCGATTCGCTCGGGATCGACATGGGGCAGGAAATTAGTTCCGCCATGGGTTTTGTGAAGGATAAGCAGGGCAACATTATTTCTTCACAATATGTCAGGGCAAGCGGGAGGAAGGTTTTTTTCCCGCCGTCCCTCGCAGTGCCGGGTGCCACCCTTCGCGTCGTCTTTGCCGACGGCGTGACGGTGATGGAATACTCGACGACGGACGGCAAGGGAAAGAAGTTGCATGTGATTCCCTTCGCCGTGGCGATGTCGGGGAGCTTCCCCGATACCTATTCATTCAGGGATCCCTTCGCGGCAATAAAGATCGTCGTGAAGACGGAAAAAGGTGTGGGGGTCGTTCCGACGATTGAAGTCGTGATGACCGACCTTTTGCCGGTCAAGTTAGATGTAATAACATCCGAGGGCAAGCGCCCCTTAGGGTTCCGGGTAAAATCCCAATTAATTGGGGGTGTTTGGGATTCAATTCCCGTTGACAGATCGGGGATTGCGAATATCACCCTTCCAAGCAAGTTCAACGGTCTAACGACCTATATCGTGCCGGAATTCCGGTCCGAGGACTTGACGGAAGCGCCGCAACCAATATTCTCAAGCGGCGGTGGCGGGGGTGGCAAAGGTCCATAGCGAGAAAAGCATCGAGGACAGCAAACTCGGTGCCAAGAAATTTAGCACAATCAACAATCAACAAAAGGAATATATCAAGGGCGGTCGCGCATTGCGCGACCGCCCTTTAACTTTGTCTTTATATAAAAATTTGTCCCCGTGGCGTGCTCCATTCTGTTGGGCACCACCACGGGGGTTTTTACCCCCAAACCGGAAATCCAAAACCAGTTTGGGGAGTTGGCCAGTCGTCTCTTCAGGGGGTTGTGGGGTAGACTGACTGCCCAAAGAAAATCAAGAACAAGAAAGTAACTTATTTTGCAGTTTACTCCTTTTTTATTTTTTGTCAAAAAATTTGTGCCCGAGGTGGTTGTTCCCGGGCACTTAGACTTCTTCGCTTTTGGTTTGTGGCATTTCCTCGAGCTCTTTTTTCTCGAGTTCGGCGAGAGCTTCTCGCATCCGCGGCACTTCGGACTTGAGTCTCTCGAATGTCTCATTGTCATGTCCGATGTTGGAAAGCGCTCTCAGTTTGAACGCTTCGCTCTTTAAATCAGGAAGAAGGTGGATGCCACTTCTTGATTTGCGGATCGCGCGAATTTGCTCGATGACTTCCACATACCGAAGGCGATTGGTCAGATCGTCCTTGTCTTGTTGGTCTTTCATAGTTCTCCTTTCCGCTCGAAACTATATCACATATCTCATTTATGTGCTTCGCGGCCACTTTTTATTTTTAGTAAACCTTTTTTCAGTTTTTGTGCCAAAAAATATCAAGCCCCCGAGCGCGAACGCCTAGGGGCTTTAATCCGGAGCAGACTCTGTGTCCGCCGGAGGATTGGGAATTTCGATCATCGTTCCGTTTCTGGAATCATGGATCGAAAGTTTTTTGAAGGCGCATGCAAACCTTCTCAAAACGGTAGCGAGTACCCATTGTGGCACGCCACCGGTGATGACAAGTCGACCTCGATCTTCTTCTGATATCCTTTCCAAAAGCTCGTCGAGGTTTGCTTCGAGAATTATTTTTGCGCTATCGCGCGGTGTTTCGAGTCGGTAACGGTCGTCTCCCAAAGGAGCGACCGTGCATCCCTGCCAGAGCCTTGTGTTACCAAAGCCCATGTCGAGTTTATACATGGTTGCTCCTTTCTTTTTTTGTCAAAGACAATTTCAGGAGGGTCCGCTGGGCGAACCCTCCTGATAAATCTGTTTTCCCGAATTACTGATCGGGCTTCAGTTCTAGCGATTAATTAGGCTCCAACGTTAGTTGGATTCGCCAGTGCCACTAACACCAAAGAACTATTGCACAGCAGGGGCACTTGCCTCTGCGAACCGTGAAAGCCACTAGGCCATCACGGCGAATTCCGGCGACGGGAGAACCTTCTTAATATCCTCCAACTGCCGCCGGAGGTGACTACTTCTGGCCAGACCGATGGGTCTTCGGCGATCATTGAGCTCGCGCTCAATTTCCGCCTTTTGTTGTTCCAACTTTTGCAACACCGTCTGGGCCGAGGGTCGATCACCTGTAATCATGATAAACGAGCTTAGCTTAACACAGCCAGTTTCGTTTTACTTTTCGAAAGTACTCGAGTGCCCCTTCGAAAAAGCCAGCTTAGGAACTGGCATTGATCCCAAGCTGAACTAACACTAACCTGACAAAGAACAAATAGTATGATACCACTTTTCACGCCTTTTGTCCATCAGCTGTGGATAACAAAAACGACAAGACAAGACCTAGTAATTTTTGTTTATGACTATCTCAAACATATGTAAAAGTTGGTAATTTTGTGGATAGGAAAATTTATATTATAGTGTAGCAATGGCAAACGATACTTCTAAAGAAACTTCTTGGGACAAGGTAGCGGGGTGGTATGACGAGCTTTTGGAGGAATCGCCTGATTCTTTCCAGGCAAAGGTTATTTTGCCGAATCTTCTGCGGATTTTAAATATAAAACCCAAAGAGCCGAAGATGAAAATAATTGACATTGCCTGCGGGCAGGGGTATTTTTCGCGAGCTTTTGCCACAGCCGGAGCGCAAGTTACTGGGGTAGATATTTCATCAGAGCTGATCGAAAAAGCGAGAGCTCGTTCTCTGAAGAGCATTTTTTACCATGTCGCTCCCGCTGATAAATTATCTTTCGCGCAAAATTCTTCATTCGATATTGCCGTTATAATTTTATCTCTCCAGAATATTGAAAATTTGAGCGGGGTGTTGAAAGAATCTGCCAGAGTTCTCAAAGAAAAGGGGAAACTCATCATGGTTCTCAATCATCCGGCGTTCCGTGTTCCGCAGAGATCTAGCTGGGAATGGGATAGCAAGAAAGGGAAGCAGTATCGCCGGATCGAAGCATATTTAAAAGAATACCAGACGTTTATAGACATGACGCCGGGGCAAAAAGACAAAGCGAAGAAAAAGAAGACAATCTCTTTCCATCGTCCGCTTCAAACTTACTTCAAATCACTTGCTTCTGCCGGCTTTGCCGTGACTATGCTTGAAGAATGGGTTTCGCACAAAAAAAGCCAAAAAGGTCCGCGTTCAGCCGAAGAAGACCGGATTCGAAAAGAAATTCCCATGTTCCTGATGCTGGAAGCCACAAAACTTTAAGACGAGGTTTTTATAAGCGACAAACACCCAGCGCTCCAATTTTTTTTTTGGATAAAAACTTATCGAGCCGTTTGTCAGCTTTTTTATTCCGCTTTAACCTTAGAAACAATCACTCCTTCTTTTACCTTATTGGCAACTTGCAAGCCAACCACTTCGCCTTTCTTTGCCTGCTTGACGTCTTTATGTTCAACTTGCATCGAGCTGACTGTTTGCTCAAAGTCTGAGCCATGGCCCTCTAATTTTATTTTGTCGCCCACTTTCAAACTGACGGCTAATTCGACTATCGCCACGCCCAGCTTGTCATAATAATGGGTAACTTTTCCGACCGATTTCATATAGGACAATTATACAAAAGAAGATCGTATTAATGCAAGACCACTTTCTCAACATTTCTAATTTCAACAATGTTCAACTTGGTGGACCGTACAGGACTCGAACCTGCCACCCCCTCATTGCAAATGAGGTGCTCTACCAGATGAGCTAACGGCCCAAACAATTAAGCTATTTTATCTTATTTTACCCAAAATGCAAATTATTACAGTCTTTTTTGGTTGTTTTTTCTTTTATTTCTGTTAAAATAATAAAAGTTCTTTATAAATACACTCCGGGGTAGTTGAAACGCGCATAGCGTTTCAAGGGCGGAGGCGCGAGGGCGCCGAGCCGGGGTCGCGAAATTTTTCAGCAGAAAAATATTTGTGACCAGCGGTTTCCGCTGAGCTACCCTAGATAAAGCATTCCGGGGTAGCTCAGCGGTAGAGCGATCGCCTGTTAAGCGATTGGTCGTAGGTTCGATCCCTACCCCCGGAGCCAGCTTGGTTGATTACCAAATTCTAGTATGTAATTAAACGGAGAACGCAAGGAAAACTCTAGCTTTTTTCCATTTGCCGTGCAGTTCTGAAGTAGATAATTCAGGATTGCTCTTTTTTCTTCTATCTCAGAACTTTCAAATAATACTTTTGCTCGTTTAGCTAAACTAAATATGGTTGAAGCAGTAATATAATAATTTTCATCAGCAGAAGTATGGTCTTGTAATTGCAGGTCTATATCGTGTTGTTTTTCTTTATACTCTTTCAACTTCTCGTCATAGACGGCCTTAGTAATACTCTCGTCAAGCAATCTGTCTGTAAGGACGCTTAGGCGTCTCTGAACATCGTCATAATCTTTCCTTAAAGCAATTAGAGCATTTTTATGATACAAATCCTTGTTCTCGTTTGATTTTTTTAGCCCATTAACAACCGCATCTATCTTTTTCTGTGGGATGCTTTCAAAAGCATCCAGCACTTCGTTAATGGGCTTTAGAAAATCCCTTTCTGGCACATACACTTTGCTGTTGCAAATATCTTTCTTTGCATTGGTGCAACTGTAATAGATAAACTTACCCTTAGCTGTTTCTGGGCTCATAGCACATCCGCATTTTGAACATCTAACAAGGCCTCTAAAGATATAAGGTTTAGATGCATACTGAAATTGTTTCTTGCCCCAACTTTTTCTTATTTTTTGGCATCGGTCAAAAAGCTCTCGGCTTATCAGTGGTTTGTATTTGTGAGGATATAGTTTTCCTTTGCAATTCATTTCGCCGTAGTAAAAAGGATTATTTAGAATATGGCTAACCATACTTAAAGCAAGTTTTTTTCCTGCATATCCTTTTAACCCAGCTTTAGCTATTTCTGTTCGCAAGGTTAGTGTTGAGTGATTGCCTGAAGCGTATAGCTCAAACATTTTTGTAACCAAATGTGCTGTTTGTTCATCAGGGATTATATCTTTGTTTCCTTTTTCTTCGCCGATATTCTTATAACCCAGTGGTGCTTTTCCAGCCCATTCGCCATTTCTTCGTTTCTGTTCAAACTTTCTTTTTACATTGTCGCTAAGCTGAAGAACATAGCTTCGTGCAAACATTACTGCCATATCCCAGCGAAGTAGCTCGGCACTATTTGAGTCCTTGTTTAATACAAGGTTTTCTCTGTAAAAATGTATTTCAAGTTTTCCTGCTTTTCTAAGTTCGTCTAGCTGAACGGATTCTCTGAAACTTCTTTGAAGTCGGTCAACAGTATCAACAACCAGAGCTATCGGTTCTTTTGATTTTTTTATTACCTCTACTACTTCTTGGAATTTTTCTCTATCGCCTTTAGTAGATGACTCTTCAATTTCATAAGTTTTCCATTCAGTAAGCCCTCTACTACGGACATAATCGCCGACACGAATAACCTGTGCTTCGTTTGAGTCCTGTTTTTTGTCTGATACTCTAGCTAGTATTATTGCCTTCATAGTTTATTTCGTTTTAACGCTATTAAGAAATCGGTCAAATTCTTTCTTATCTATACGAAACTCTTTGCCGATTTTGTATGCTTTTAATCTCTTGGCCTTGATATAGCGGTATATAGTCATTATGTTGACTTGGAGCTTTTCGGCCAATTCTTCTGCTTTGTAAAATTCTTTGTTTTTAGTCATATTTTTGTTTATTTATTATACTTTACAATGGTTTACATAGGCAAGTGGATAACTTCAGGGGCTATTTATCTTATATGTTTCAAACTTTTCTAGGCATTCCTCTATTTGTTTTACCCAACTATGAAGCCCAGCTTTACTGGTAAATTCGTTCAGCTCTTTTATATTGTCGCTGATGCGATACCAGTTTCGCTGTTTAATTCGTTTTTCAAGGATTTGTCGTAATTCACGGATACCACCTTCATCCTTGCAAAGTAGATTAAGTCCTACAAGGTAAATGGACTCTTTAGCTTTTATTGTTTCTTTCTTCTTTAGGATTTTTCTCAACAACCTTTTAGGGTTATTTTCAAGTTCAAATAAAAATACATTTTCGCCTTTTATGATAGTTTCCCAATACCATCTTACAACTTTCTGACATACATCTTTTTTGCAAACATCTTTGAATGTGGGATTTTCTGTAAGGCCAAGCATCTTTAATACTGAGTTCATCTTTTGCTTGTTCCGAAGTCGCACTTCCAGTCGTAGAACTTCAAGAAATGGTGCTCTCTTTTTTATCTCTTTGAAAAGGGATAGCTGTAAAGGTGTTTGGTCTTTATCAACTGCACGATGTTTTTTCTGGTTTAGGTCGGCAATCTTGTCATAAAAAACGACAGAGTAGTTTTTTGAGTATATTTGTAGGGCTTGCCCATCGTTCTTAAAAGTTACCTTAGTTAGTTCTAGTTTTTTACTTACATTTATTTTTCCCAATTCTCTTATGACTGCTGAGCAAACATATCCATCGCCTAGAACGATATTTTTGGCGGGGTCAAAACCAGAGACAGATGCATTTGCAAGGTTGAATTGGGATATAATTTCGCCCATTACTAAGAGTTTTTTCTTTAGCGTTTCTATAATGTCGGAAAACTCACTGTCGTTAACTTCATTAAGGTTATTGTTATAAAGTAGTTTTGCGACAGAAAACTCTATGTTTACCATCTTGATTACTTTGCCAGTTCTTTCGTCTTGTCTGTTGTATGCCGTAAGTCGTGGATAATATGGGTCGGTATCCTTGTATTGCTTTCGGCCGTTCTTTATCCAAATTCTGTGATTTCTGCCAGATTTTTGAAGTGTCCATTCGGGGAAGAAGCGTCCTCTTGAAGATACTAGCGTTTGCATCTGGTCTCTTGGCAAAGATAAAATTACAGTATCAATCATCTTTTTGTTCGTTAAAAAATTTGTAATTTTCGGGGTTTAATCTTCTATCTACAGCTAAAAGGATGGCAAAAACGCCGAGTAGGTTTTGTTCTGCTTCAAAGTCCGTTCTTTCTTTATTGATTTTATTTTCATCTTCCACACGGTTAGTTTACCTATCCCTCTGCACTGAACAGAGCGAGAGGGTTTGAGAGGGTTTTTAGGTTTTTTAAGTAAAAAATATGCAAACAAATAGAAGGTATTTTTAATACCCTCTATTCCAAATACATATCTTTACTTAAATGCCCTCTAAGCCACGAGTTTTAGAGAGGCAGACCTACCACTTTGTTGCCATTCTAGAGATATTTTTCCCTTTAACCCATCAATTTTCTGTAATTCTTTCATAGTGAACTCTATAATATCTTGTTTCTTACTATGTGCCACATATGCATCCGTAAGGTCAGTATCTAAAGCGTCCTTAGATATTTTTATAGAGTCAAAAATACCATCCGTAGTTTTTGCTACTCCTAAAGGATAAATTAAACAGTCCAATAATCTATATTTTCTGCTTGTTGTTTTTCCTATCTTTATTTTCTGGCCTTGTTTATAAAATTTAAGATAACCCATATTACCATCTATCACTAGTTCAGGGCTTTGGTTGCTCTTATTTTCTGAGTTTGTTTTTTCTATTCCCTTATACTCGGGCTTAATAACTTTTAATTTAAGGTTATACCAATAATTTTCTTTTTGCGTTGGTGTGAGTTCGTCATCAATAACCCAAGTTTTATCAACTTTTATATAACCAAGTTTTTCAAGAGCAACTATAGAATGAATGAATAAATGACCCTTTGGGCTACTTCCAAATATATAATCTTTTCGTGCATCGTGATTAAAAATAAATTCATTACCAAAATTTCTTCTATTGTAATCAAATGATTGCAATGTTGTTGTAGCTTGTTTCTCAAAAATTAAAAAATTTTCATCTATTTTTTCCAAATTATCTTTTATAAACTCCGAAATATATAAATCTAAAAATGAGGATACCTTCTTCTTATTCTTTGGTGATAACTCTTTACCAAATTCAATAAATTCAGAAAGCCCAAAACTAGTTAAACTTAAGGAATTTAATTCGTCCAAATCAATGATATTAAATTTATTATCCAGTATATTTTTTAGAGCAGTTGCACCTTTCTTACCCTTATTCCTTTTTAGGTATTCTTTTATCTTTTGATAACTAGAAGTTTCGTTATACTTGAGATAAATTTCTTTGTGAAATATGGGATTTTCTAGGGTAACGCCCCAAAGACGGAAATGGTCAGTTATGAATTGTATAGACAATAAATCTGAGGTGTCTGCCCCAGTTAGGTCGTTAAATTGAAACACATCTCTACCAGTCAGATTGCCATTTACATAGTTCCATAAGGCATATACTTGCCAATCCTTCAAATAGGGAAACCGCTCGGCCTTAGTGATTTTCATCTCCTCTGTCATATTCTTAACAATACTTTACAAGGTAAAAAAATTCAAGTAAGATTAAAAGGTAAAAATTTAATATGGCCTAACCCTTAAAGCAACCTTTGAGGTATGGCACAGAAAACTGTTCAGGGTATTAAGCTCGTCGTAAGAGCACCTGAACAGTCGTATTCCGAAAGGAATACGGGTAGCCGAAAGGTTATCGCTTACGGCGAGCTTTATGCGTTCCGTAGGATAGGCATTAAAACTGTTCAGGTATGCCATCAACAAAAGAAAAAGGTCTTCCTGCTCGCATTTTGGAGCTTGAAGCCGAAATAAAAAAACTTAAATCAAGAAAAAAATATGGCCTTGTTTGGGAAGAAAAACCCGAACAAGTTGTTGAGCTGTGTAAAGAGAAATTACCAGTTCTAACAGAAGAAATTTCTAAAGAAGTTGAGATAGCGAGAGATAGGCCAACAAATGTCTTAATTGAGGGAGATAATTACCACGCTCTTTCTGTTTTGAATTATACGCATCCAAATAAAATAGATTTTATTTATATTGACCCTCCTTACAATACAGGAGCTAAAGATTGGAAATACAACAATGACTATGTAGATATTAACGACACTTATCGTCATAGTAAGTGGCTTAGTATGATGGCAAAAAGATTAAAGTTAGCAAAAAACCTTCTTAGAAAAGATGGGGTTCTTGTGTGTGCTATAGATGAAAATGAAATTTCACATTTAGGAACTCTCTTAGAGGAAATTTTTTTTGGCTGGGAAATACATTTAATAACTATTGTTCATAATCCACGAGGTGTTCAGGGTAAAAACTTTTCTTATACTAACGAGTTTGCTTTTTTTGTTATTCCTAACGGCGAAAAAGTAATTGGCTCAAGAAAGATAAAAAAGGAAGATGTAGAGTGGAGAAATTTAAGAGATAACGGAGGAGAGTCCTTGCGTTCAGATGCCAGAAATTGTTTTTATCCTATAATCGTCAAAGATGGGGCAATCTTCGGTTTTGGGGAGGTTTTGGATAATAAAAAGCACCCAACAAAACAGACAGATAGTAAGAATGAATTACATTATATTTGGCCTATAGATGGAAAAGGGATAGAAAGAAAATGGCGTTATGCAAGACAGAGCGTTGAGTCAGTGAAAAATCTTTTAAGAGCAAAGCAAACGAAAGGAGGATATGAAATTGAACTGGGTAAAGATTTTGGAACTGTAAGAACTGTTTGGCAAGATAGCAGGTATGACTCTAATGAAAATGGAACAAAACTCGTGCACGCTCTAGTTCCAAATACCCATTTTGATTTTCCTAAATCAATTTACAATGTTTATGACTGCTTAGCACCAGTAATTTCTGACAGAAAAAATGCAATCGTATTAGATTATTTTGCTGGCTCTGGCACAACTGGCCAAGCTGTAATGATGTTAAATAAAGAAGATAAAGGAAATAGAAAATTCATACTATGCACGAATAATGAAAATGATATTGCTGTAAAGGTTTGTTATCCAAGATTAAAAAAGGCCATTCAAGGCCATAAAGATTATAAAGAAATTACGGGTTTCAAAGAAAACCTTAGATACTTCAAAACTGATTTCGTTGAAGCAAAACAAACTGACCTTAATAAGAAAAAACTTGTTGAAAAATCAACAGAAATGCTCTGCTTGAAAGAAGATTGCTTTGGGTTAGTTAGGAAAGGTAAGAAT
>ERZ1292629.1279-Hain-H43-01um-R1-1279-length-25094-cov-6_pt1 | contig 11684 bp, 13 predicted proteins | sample MGYA00564399_ERZ1292629 | MGnify/ENA primary metagenome ERZ1292629 (study PRJEB36523, sample SAMEA6512636) | groundwater metagenome | collected 2019-01-08 | study: AquaDiva: Metagenomics assemblies of 32 groundwater samples | reverse complement strand
TTGGCCGGCATGGGTTTTTTAACGCCGATCTTTGCCATTTTTTTAACCCAAAACATTCAAGGCGCCACCATCCAGACGGCCGGTTTGGCCGCGGGCATTTATTGGGTGGTGAATTCTTTGGCCATGATTCCCATCGGTAAATATTTGGACAAAAAAGAAGGGGAAAGGGATGACCTATTGGCGGTGATTTGGGGAAACATTCTGACCGCTTTGGTGGCACTCGGTTATATTTTTTCGCGCGAGACTTGGCACATTTATTTTCTGCAGGCGGTTTACGGTTTTGGCATGGCGCTTAACATCCCCGCCTACACCGCGATCTTTTCCCGGCACCTAGACAAAGGAAAAGAAGCTTACGTTTGGGGTTTTCGCGGCGCGGCGACGGGAATCGTTATCGGTATCGCCGAAGGAGTCGGCGGGATCATCGCCCATCGATTTGGCTTTAATGTCCTTTTTATCGCTGCCGCGGTCATTGTTTTGGCCAGCGCCATTCTGCTTTTTTTAATCTCCAAAGAGATGAAAAAAAAGGATAAGGGAACAGTTCCCATTCTTCCCGGAATTATTCCAAAGCAAGTTGAATTGCCCAAGAGCAATGATTAATTTATCGCTCGCCAAAATTTTTTACGAAATTTCCGAGTACCTCGCCATGAATGAGGTGGCTTTCAAACCCCAGGCTTTTGAAAAAGCGGCCCGGATCTTGGAAAATTTGAGCGAGGACGCGGCCGAAATTTATGCCCGTGGGGGACTTAAGGCGCTGAAAGAAATTCCCGGGATCGGGGAGAGCCTGGCCGAAAAAATTGAAGAATTCATTAAAACCGGCAAAATAAAATATCACGCGGAGCTCAAAAAGAAATGTCCGGTGGACTTGGAACATTTGACCGCGGTGGAAGGCGTCGGCCCAAAATCCATCAAAGTTTTATACAAGAAGCTTGGCGTGAAAAATTTGGCGGATCTGGAAAAGGCGGCCAAAGGCGGGAAGGTGGAAAAATTGCCGAGATTTGGACCAAAGATCCAGGAAAATATTTTGCGGGGAATTGAATTTTTAAAGGGCGGGCAGGGACGGCTATTGCTCGGCTTCGCTTTGCCGCTGGCCCGAAAAATAGAAAAAAGGCTTAAAGAATTGAAAGGAGTTAGCGAAGCGGCGTTAGCCGGTTCTTTGCGTCGGCGAAAAGAAACCGTCGGCGATTTTGACATTTTGGTCGTTTCAAAAGATCCGGAAAGAGTGATGGACTATTTTTGTTCAATGCCGGAAGTGGAAAAAATTCTGGCCAAAGGCGAAACGCGTTCTTCGGTCCGTTTGCATCTGGGGCTGGACGCCGATTTGCGGGTGGTCAGGCCGGAAAGCTTCGGCTCGGCTCTGCAATATTTTACCGGTTCCAAAGACCACAATATTAAAACCCGCCAGATCGCCCAGGATAAAAAATTGAAGCTCAACGAATACGGCGTTTTCCGTCGTGAAAAACGCCTCGCGGGCGAAACCGAAAAAGAAGTTTACGCGGCGCTGGGAATGGAATATATTGAGCCGGAAATGCGGGAAGATCAAGGAGAAATTGAATTATCTTTGAAAGGAAAATTGCCGAAACTCGTGGAATTAAAAGACATCAAAGGCGATTTGCAGATGCATTCTACTTGGTCGGACGGCGCTTATTCTATCAAAGAAATGGCGCTGGCGGCCAAAAAATTGGGCCGTGAATACATCGCGATTACCGACCACGCCGGCCATTTACATATCGCCCACGCGCTTTCGCCAAGCGACATCAAAAAACAATGGCAGGAGATCGACAAATTGAACAAGGATTTGAAAGGCATAAAGATCTTGAAAGGCATTGAAGTTGATTTGGACGATTTTGGCCGGCCGGAATTGCCGGAAGAAATTTTGGCGAAATTTGATCTGGTGTTGGGTTCCATCCATTCAAAATTAAGGATGCCGAAAGAAGAAATGACCAAGCGCCTGGTCGCGGCGGCCAAAAATCCTTTGGTTGATATTTTGGCTCATCCGACCGGCCGGATTCTGGGGCGTCGCGAAGAAATGGCGATGGATCTCGAAGAAATTTTGAAGGCGGCCAAAGAAAGCGGAACGGTTTTGGAAATTAACGCGTATCCGGAACGCTTGGATTTGAATAATCAAAATATCAAAAAAGCCAAGGAAGCGGGCGTTTTGCTTTCCATCGGCACCGACGCTCATTCAGTCCCTCAATTGGAATATTTGGAACTGGGCGTTTCGGAGGCCCGCCGCGGCTGGGCGGAGAAAAAAGATATTATCAATACGATGAGTTATAAAAAATTGCGGGAATTTTTGAAGAAATAATTATTAATCTGTCATCCCGGGCCTGACCCGGGATCCAGGATTTAAAAATCTGGATTCCCGCTTTCGCGGGAATGACAACCAGACGCTATAAAGTGTTTATGCCTCTCGAAAAATCAGCCGGCGCGGTGGTTTTTAAAAAAAACGCCGCCGGCAAAATTGAATATCTATTACTGGAACGCCCCGAAAAAACTTGGTGTTTTCCTAAAGGCTTGGTTGAAGAAGGCGAAAAATTAGAAGAAGCGGCCAGGCGTGAAGTTCAGGAGGAGACCGGCCTGAAAAAATTTTCTTTTCTTGACGGTTTTAGAGAAACCGTCAAATATTTTTTCAAGGTGAAATACGATTATCAGATAAAAAGAGGATTGAAAATAGGGGAAGGAGTTTTGAAATTCGTGACCCATTTTTTGGCGGAGGCGGATGAAAAAGAAGAAGTCAAAATTTCTTTTGAGCATTCGGATTTTGTTTGGCTTTCTTTTGAAGAGGCGCAGAAAAGATTAAAGACCGACAACGACCGGCAGGTTTTGAAAAAAGCGGATGAGTTTTTGCGAAAACGACCATGACCGAATTTCAAAAAAAGGTTTTCGCCGCGGTTAAAAAAATTCCGCGGGGTCAAACAGCGACTTATCGGGAAATTGCCTCCGGGCTTGGAAACAGAAAACTGGCGCGAGCCGTGGGCAACGCTTTGAATAAGAATTTTGATCCGGAAATTCCTTGCCACCGAGTGATCCGCGCGGACGGAAAGGTTGGTGGCTACAATCGCGGTTCTTTGAACAAGGCTCGGCTTTTAAAAAAAGAAGGCGTCAAAATTTAACAAAATATGAAAATCAGCAAGTTTTTAAATTATTGGCTGCCGCCGATTTTGTGGGCGGCCTTGATTTTTTCGCTTTCGGGCGTGCCGAATTTGAATTCGGGCTTCGTCGCTTTTTGGGACGTTTTTTTGCGGAAAATTGCGCACGCCGCGGAATTTGGCGTACTTTTCCTTTTGCTTTTCCGCGCCTGGCGCGGCTCGGATTTTAAATTTTGGCCGGCTTGGTTTTTGAGCTTAATCTTGGCGGTTCTCTTTGCTTTCTCCGATGAATTTCATCAGCTTTTCGTGCCCGACCGTCAGGGAAAATTATTTGATGTTTTTGTGGATAGCCTGGGAGTTTTGTTTGGCGGGGCCGCAGTTTTGTTTTTCAAATTAAGGAAGAAGTGATTCTAACTTCAACCAAAAAACCTCCCCATTCAGACAGGGAGGTTTTTATATCTTTGAATTCTTATCTTTTCGCTTCTTCCATGATTTGCTTGAAAATTTCTTTGTTGTTTTGGGCGAGGTCAGCGAGAATTTTTCGGTCAAGCTGGATGTTCTTTTTGGTGAGCGCTTCAATAAATCGGCTGTAGGTCATGCCTTCGGCGCGGGTCGCGGCATTGATCTTTAAATTCCAAAGCTGCCGGAAATTGCCTTTCTTTTTTCGGCGGTCAAAATAAGCGTGCGCCAAGGCGTGGCGCACCGCGTCTTTGGCGACCTTATAGCGGTTCTTGCGGTTCCACATGTAGCCCTTGGCGAGTTTCAGGATCTTCCTCTTTTTTTTGTGAGCGCCAACGGCGCGTTTGACTCGGGTCATATAATTAGTTTAGCGGCTTAGAATATCTTTAAAAACTTTCGCCGGCGCTTTGGGCAGGGAATTGAGCCCTCGTTTTTGCCTTCTCTGGTTGCCCGTCTGTTTGGCGTTGAAATGATTCTGGCGGGCCGGCCGAAAAAGCACCTTGCCTTGGCGCGTCAGCTTCAATCTCTTGGTGGCGAATTTAATGGTTTTCATCATATAAGGCGGTGTTCCTTCTTGGGTTACGAATTTATACAAATCTTGACGGCCGTTGGTGCTTTGGATGGTATTCCTTGTTTATGGTGGGCCGTCTCGCGAATCAGTACGAATAAATAAATTATCTGTATATCTGTAAAAATCTGTAAATCTGTAAGCTATTTCCCTTTGCTGATGACCAGCGAGAAGCCTCGCGGTTCTTTTATGATCGGCTGGTCAAGGTTAAAGGGGATCGTTAGAACTTTTAAAAATTCCTGAAGTTTTTCTTTGGCCAGGCTCGCGAAAGCTTTTTCCCGGCCCCGTAAAATTATTTGGATCTTGGCGCGATCGCCTTTGGTCAAAAATTTTTGCGCCTGGGCCGCTTTCATTTCCAGGTCGTGTTTGGCGATATTAAAGCTCAAGCGAATTTCTTTGACTTCCACTCTTTTGGGCTTGTGGCCTCGGGCCTGCTTTTCTTTCTGATACAGAAATTTGCCAAAATCGGATATTTTGCAGACCGGCGGCAAGACTTTGCCCGCCACTTCTATCAAGTCAAGATTTTTTTGGCGCGCCAAAATCAAAGCTTCGCTGGTCGCCATCACGCCGAGCTGCTTTCCGGTTTCATCAATCACCCGGACCTCCGGCGTTCTTATTTGGTTGTTAACTCTGGGATTTTGGTTCAAGTTATTGGATTGGTGTGGAAGCGGGGAGATTGAACTCCCGTCCAGAAAATGACTTTAAAATATTTCTACAAACTTAGTTCGGTTTTATATCTTGGACCTGAAACTGAAAGCCGAACAAAATATTTCAGATCCCAGCCGGTTTTCTTAGTTTCGCTTCCCGGCGGAGCGAAATGCAGCTTGAAAAAATGACACCCTTTTTCCGCCCTACAAGCTTTAGCGGAGAGGATGGGCCTTGAGCCTTGTTAGGCTAAGGCCGGAGCGAAAGTCGGCGCAAAGGCCGCTTTCACTTTGTTCAATAAGTTGGCACTTATTGTTTTGCTGGAAGTTTAGACCCCGTATAATGCAAAGCATTTTTTCGGGGTTTTGCGAGGTTCTAGCAAACTCGGTTTGCGTATTTTAAAGAAATTAACCGTCGAAACTTGCGCCCCCAATCTATTCTTCGGCGTCCGGTTTTTGGCGGAGCGCACGGCCGATCTGGCGTTTTGATTCCCGTTTCTTGATAGCTTCTCTTTTATCAAAAGCCTTTTTGCCGCGGCCCAAGCCGAATTCCAGCTTTATTTTGTTCTTCTTATTGTAAACCCGAAGCGGCACCAAAGTCAACCCTTTGCCCTTGAGCCTTTGGGAAATTTCCCTTATTTCGCGTTTGTGGAGCAGGAGTTTTCGGGAGCGCAACGGTTCAAAAAAGGCGGTCGGATTTTGGGGTTGATATTGGGAAATATGGGCGTTTAAAAGCCAGGCTTCGTTGCTTTTCAATATGACAAAGGCGCCTTGGAGCGATAGTCGGCCGAGTTTCACGGATTTGACTTCCGCGCCCGTTAACGCCAAACCCGCCTCATATTTTTCGAGAATTTCGTAGTCATACAGGGCTTGGCGGTGGAAAGCGTAATCCATGATTCTTTATTTACTTTACCATCTAATTTGGATAAAATGAAGGTGACAATTTTGATTGTCATCCCGGGCTTGACCCGGGATCCAGAATCCTGGATTCCCGCTTTTGCGGGAATGACAGATGAGAGACAGAATAAATGATTCGTCAACAAATCAAACAAATTTTAAATATTCCGGAAGCCGAAGTGGCGAAAACCGAGAATGAAAAATTCGGCGACTATTTTTCGTCCGTGGCTTTGAAAACGGCCAAAGCTTCCGGGAAAAATCCTTTGGAAGAAGCGCAGAGGATAAAAACGGAAATTGAAGCGAAAAATTCCCGTCTTTTTTCAAAGATAGAAATCGCCGGCGCGGGTTTTTTGAATTTTTTTCTGGCCGAAGATGTTTTGCAAAAAGAACTGAAGAACATTCTGGAACAAGGGGAAAAATATGGCGAAGTTGATTTTGGGAAGGGCGCGAAAGTTCAGGTGGAGTTTATTTCCGCCAATCCCACGGGGCCCTTGACGCTCGGCAACGGGCGGGGCGGTTTTTTTGGCGACGCGCTGGCCAATGTTTTGAAAAAAGCGGGTTTTGAAGCCAAAAAGGAATATTTTGTGAACGACGCGGGCTACCAGGTGGAAGTTTTGGGCCACTCGGTTTTAAAAGACGATAAAGGCCAATACAAGGGCGAATATATCAATGAGCTTAATAAAAAGCTTGTCGGCTGGTTCAGTTCCAGAGATCCCAAAAAGATCGGGCAGAAAGCCGCGGCGGATATTTTAAAAAATTTGATCCAGCCTACGATCGAGAAGAGAATGAAGATAGAATTTGATTCTTTCGTTTCGGAAAAAGAGATCAAAGATTCGGGCAAGCCTCAAAAAATTCTGGAAATTTTAAAAAAGAAAAATTTGATTTTTGAAAAAGACGGGGCGGTTTGGTTCCGCTCCATGGAGTTTGGCGACGACAAAGATCGCGTTTTGATCACTTCAAAAGAAAGCGAACGGGAAGGGGAAGCGACCTATCTTTTGCCGGATGCCGCGTATCATTATAAAAAATTCAAGGAAGATAAATTTGATCTGGTGATAGATATCTGGGGCGCGGATCATCACGGCTACATTTCGCGTTTGCAAGCGGCGGGTAAGGCGCTCGGCGCGTGGAATGAAACGAAATTGAAGATCATCATTATGCAATTGGTCCGGCTCATCAAAGACGGCCAGGAAGTTAAAATGTCCAAGCGCGCCGGAAATTTTGTGACGCTGGACGAACTTTTGGAAGAAATTCCGTTGGACGCGGCGCGTTGGTTCTTTTTGGCGCGGGCGCCCGAAACGCATATGGATTTTGATATGAACCTGGCGCGCGAGCAATCGCCCAAAAACCCGGTCTACTACGCGCAATACGCGCATGCGCGTATTTCCAGCATACTTAGAAAATCCGGGGAAAATTTAAAATTTAAAATTGAAAATTTAAAATTATTAGAACATCCCTCCGAACTCTCTCTAGTCAAGCAACTTATCCGCTTGCCCGAAATTGTTGAAGACACCGCGCAAGATTTCGGCGTTCAACGTTTGCCCCAATACGCGTTGGATTTGGTGCGGAGTTTTCATAAATTTTATGAAGAGTGTCGAGTCCTCGAGACCCCGAACAGTAGTGAGGGGCAAAGGGATAAAAATAAAGAAGAAGTCGATTTTGCTACTTCCCAAGCCCGCCTGGCTCTTTGCGAGGCCACTCGCATTGTCCTTAAAAATACTTTTGATCTGATGGGAATCTCCGCGCCGGAGAAGATGTAGAATTACCCCCTCCTTTTTAAAGGAGGGTTAGGGAGGATTTAAAATCTGTAGAAATTCGACTTTATGGTCTAATTCGCGCGAATAGGTAAATACAAAAAATAATTTTCAACAAGCACTGGCTTATTTTTTTTATCTTTGTCTATAACAAATTTGGATGTGGCTGAGGTCTGAATAGATTTCGGCTGCCCCAATGTTCTTTCCCGCAATTCGGGGACCCGGTGTCGGTTCGCTTCGGCGGCCGGCAGAAAATGGAGGCACCCAGAATGAAGTCCAAAGTTTCCACCTTTGCGGCAATCTTTGCCACGGCGTAGACTCATGCGGGGTAGTCTGCGGCGGCAAGATTCTCGCCCCGAACCCCTCCCCAAAAGAGGGGTTCTTATTTTTGGGAGAAATTGAGGAAGATTAATTTTATTCAGTCTTTTTTGGTTTTTGTCAATACTCGTTTTTGACTTTTTAACGGATTTTAGATACAATCAAAACATATGCCGGGTAGTGAAAATTTGACCGGTTATTGTTTGTTTAAGGAAATAACCAAATTTTTACAACCTCGGCTAATAGAAAAAGCTAAATAAATACTGAAGATTTAATTAATAGGTCAAATTTCTACTACCTGGTATGAATTTTCCCGAAACCGAGCGTAAAATTCTCAAACTTTGGGATAAAAAGAAGATTTTTCGCAAGTCCGTCACCCAGCGCAAGAAGGGCCGTTTTTTTACTTTCTACGATGGGCCGCCTTTTGCCACGGGTCTGCCGCATTATGGACATATTTTAGCCACGGCCATTAAAGACACGGTGACGCGGTTTTTTGCCATGCGCGGTTTTCGAGTGGAACGACGTGTGGGCTGGGATTGCCATGGTTTGCCCGTGGAAAACATGATTGAGAAGGAACTGGGCATCAAATCAAAAAAAGAAATTGAAAAATACGGCGTCAAAAAATTCAATCAGGCTTGCCAAGCGTCGGTTTTCCGGTGCGTGAAAGATTGGGAAACCACGTTGTACCGCGTGGGCCGTTGGGCGGATTATTCCAAGGCCTACACCACGATGGATCGGAATTACACCGAATCGGTCTGGTGGGTTTTTAAAAAACTTTTTGAGCAAGGGTTGGTCTATAAGGCCTGGAAAGTCGCGCCGTATTGCCCGCGATGCGGGACACCGCTTTCCAATTTTGAAATGAATCAGCCGGGCGCCTACAAAGACGTGGAAGATGTTTCGGTTTATTTAAAGTTTCCCGTCAAGGGCGAAACCAATAATTTTTTCTTGGCCTGGACCACGACTCCTTGGACTCTGCCCGGTAACATCGCTTTGGCCGTCGGCGAAAACATTAATTACGTCAAAGTGAAGGTCGGCGATGAAAAATATATTTTGGCCAAAGAACGGTTGGAGGAAGTTTTGGGCAAAGATTATGAAATTGAAACCGAATTTTTGGGCGGGGCGTTGATCGGTCGGGAATACGAGCCGGTCTTTCCGCAAAGATTGGAAAAACAGGGTTACAAAGTCGTGGCCGCTGATTTTGTTTCCACGCAGGATGGCAGCGGCATCGTGCATTTGGCGCCGGCTTTCGGCGAAGATGACATGGCGGTCGCGCAGAAAGAAAATTTGCCGATTTTGGTGACCGTGGAAGCGGACGGAAAAATTAAAAAAGGATTGGAAATTCCGGGCGAAGGAAAATTCGTCAAAGACGCGGAAGAAGAGATCCGGGCGGATTTGAAAAAGCGAAAACTGCTTTTTAAAGAAGAAAAGATAACGCACGCTTATCCTTTCTGCTGGCGGTGCGACACTTTGCTTTTGTATTATCCGGTTGACACCTGGTACATCGCGGTTTCCAAATTCAAAGACGAGCTTTTGAAAAACAACGAGCGGATCCATTGGGTGCCCGATCATTTAAAACACGGGCGATTTGGCAAATGGCTGGAAGGCGCCAGGGACTGGGCGGTTTCACGCAATCGCTATTGGGGCGCGCCCTTGCCAATTTGGATTTGCCAAAAATGCGGGCAGATGAAAGTGGTCGGCAGTTTCAAAGAATTGGACCGCAAGATCATCAATTTCCACCGGCCGCACATTGACGAGATAAAATTAAAATGCGCTTCTTGCGAGGGCGAGATGAAACGGGTGGAAGAAGTTTTTGATTGCTGGTTTGAATCCGGCGCGATGCCTTACGCCCAATGGCATTATCCTTTTGAAAATAAAAAACTGGTGGAAGAAAATTTCCCGGCCGATTTCATCGGCGAAGGCGTGGATCAGACGCGGGGCTGGTTTTACACTTTGCACGTTTTGGCCGGCGCGCTCACGCTGAAGGATTTGGGCCTGGGCGAAGGGAAGCCGGCTTTCAAAAATGTCATTGTCAATGGGCTTTTGCTGGCCGAAGACGGCAAAAAACTTTCCAAAAAACTCCGCAATTACACGCCGCCCGAAGAGATCATGGAAAAATTCGGCGCGGACACTTTGCGTTTTTTCCTTCTGACGGGAACGCCTGTGGGCGACGACCAAACTGTTTCGGACAAGCGCATTGAAGAAACCTACCGCAAAACCATTTCCACTTTCTGGCACACTTTCGTTTTTTTGAGGACTTATATTGAAAAGAAGTTCAAACCCAAAAAGAATTTTCAGCCCAAAAGCGCCTTGGATCGTTGGGCGGTTTCGCGCCTGAACGAGACGGCCGAGAAAATGATTGAAAAAATGGAGGATTACCAATTGACGGACGCCGGCCGGCTCTGGGGAAATTTTATTGAAGACCTTTCCAACTGGTATGTGCGCCGTTCGCGCCGGCGGCTCCAGAAGCCGAAAAATTCGCGGGAGAGAAACGAAGCCAGCCAAGCGCTTTATTATGTTTTGATCAACACGGCCAAGCTCGGCGCGCCGTTCATTCCTTTTTTGTGTGAAGAAATTTATTTGGGTCTGAAAAAACCGCGGATGCCCGAATCCGTCCATCTTTGCGATTTTCCGGAAGCACAAAAAGACCTGATAAACAAAGATTTGGAAGAAAAAATGACCAAGATCCGAGAATTGGTCACTTTGGCTCTGGCCGAGCGCGCCTCAAAGGGAATTAAGATCCGGCAACCATTACAGGAATTAGGAATTAGGAGCCGGGAATTAGAAGGAGAAAGAGAGCTTTTGGAGCTCTTGGCGGAGGAAATTAACGTGAAAGAAATAAATTTTGACGAAACTCTGAAGGCTGAAATTTGGCTGGATACAAAGATTACCAAGGAACTCAAGGAAGAGGGACTGGCGCGGGAACTGGTACGGCAGATCCAGGAAGCGCGCAAGGAAGCGGGCTTGTCCAAAGACGACGAAATCGTGATCGCCTGGCGGAGCGCTTCGCCTGTTTGGAAAAAGATAATTGAAAAGTGGGGGAGTTTCGTCAAAGAAGAGAATTTGGCGCGGGAAATTGAGCCTTTTTCAAGAGACGCCAAATATCTTTTGGAAAAAGAGCTGGCGCCGGAAGAAGGAAAAATTAAGATCGGGATCTTAAAAGCATGAAAAAAATATTTATCATTTCTTTGGGCGGTTCCTTAATCGTGCCAGGAGAAATTGACCGGCAATTTTTAAAAGATTTCAAAAAATTGATTGAACGGCAGATCAAAAAAGGCCGGCGGTTTGTGCTGATCGTGGGTGGCGGAAAACTCGCTCGGAGATATCAAGCCGCCGCGCAACAGGTGTGCAAGGCTTCTTCCGCGGAAAATGACTGGCTCGGCATCCAGTCCACCAGATTGAACGCTTTCTTGGTGAAGACCGTTTTTCAAAAAAAAGCCCATTTTGAGGTTAATATCAATCCCCAGCAGCCCGAAAATTTCAAAGAGCCGATTTTGGTGGCGGCGGGTTGGAAGCCGGGCTTTTCCACTGATTATGACGCGGTGGTATTGGCCAAAAATCTGGGCGCCAAAGAAGTAATCAACCTTTCCAATGTTGATTACGTTTACGATAAAGACCCGAACAAATTTAAAGACGCTAAAAAAATAGAAAAAATTTCCTGGCGCGAGTTCCGAAAGATTATCGGGTTCAAATGGCAGCCAGGCCTGAACGCGATTTTTGATCCGGTGGCCTCGGGAATCGCTCAAAAAAACGATTTTACGGTCGCGATCATGAACGGCCGGAATTTGAAGAATTTAGAAAATTATTTAAACGGCGGAAATTTTGAGGGGACGTTAATTGGAAGCTAGGGTTGGGCGGATTCCCCCTTTATAAAGGGGGATTAAGGGGGATTTTTTATATAAATTAAATGTAAAAATCTCCCCTAACCCCTCCTGAAAGGAGGGGAATAATTTAAAATCTA
>ERZ1292629.3683-Hain-H43-01um-R1-3683-length-11688-cov-5_pt1 | contig 11688 bp, 23 predicted proteins | sample MGYA00564399_ERZ1292629 | MGnify/ENA primary metagenome ERZ1292629 (study PRJEB36523, sample SAMEA6512636) | groundwater metagenome | collected 2019-01-08 | study: AquaDiva: Metagenomics assemblies of 32 groundwater samples | reverse complement strand
TAGTTATGCCCTCCGGGATTATCTGGTTGACCACCTGGCTAATCCGAAACGATTTATGACTCATAGTCCCACTAATCGGGAAAAGCAGTTGGTGAAGTTTAAGCGGGCTTCCGAACCACTGGTGTTGCTTTCTCCGTCAATGGAGCGTGGCGTTGACCTGCCGGATGACGAATGTCGGTTTATCATCATCCCCAAAGTGCCTTATCCAAATCTTGGCGACCCCCAAGTATCTCAAAGGGTATATGGTAGCAAGGATGGTAAAGGAGAGGCATGGTATGCATACGCTACAGTTGCTGCCCTGGTGCAGTCATCAGGTCGTGGGGTGCGTTCTGAAACGGACTACGCTACCACCTATATCCTTGACAAGCAGTTTGAAGTTCTGCTGGATAGGTGGAGACAGCTTTTCCCTAAGTGGTGGCTGGATGCAATAAGATAGCCTGAAAGAACTGCGAAAACCAGTGCTTCATGTTGGGGCACTTTCTGTAAAGTTTTTGAGGCTAAAATATATTTTGTTATGTAAAGCTAACCTATTGACAAGTAGGGGAAGGTATGATACGATAGGGGAAAGTGAGGTGAGGAGAAGACAATGACATACGGAATTGGCAGAATACCTAGAGATGTAGACCCAACTGCGGAGGCGATGGCAGAACTGGAGGCGGAGAGGATACAACCCCATCCGAACCCCACTAAAATATGCGGGCATTGTGGGAGACCAACTTCAGAGCTCATGTCCGCGTCACACGGGAGCGTGTGTCCCGATTGCTACGATGAGTGTTCAGATTAAATAAACTCAACGAAAGGAGGAGATAATGCCAACTGCAAAAACACCAGACGGGCGCATAGTTGATATTGTTAGGGGCTCTGACCCAACGGGATATAACCGCCCCTATACAACGGTCAAATATCTCGGAGTTCGTGTCGCCGGATTCGCAGATGATGACCCGACATCACTAATAAACGAACTCAAAGCCGCCGATGACACAATCACCAAAACAGGATTAGCCTAACCTCCCCCCACAATGAGGGACTAGCCGAGCGTCTGGTTAGTTCGCCCGGCTAGTTCGTGGGGGTGAACTAGGGGATGGTAGGAGGAGAAGACAATGAGTAGTTACAAAAGTGTTCCAACTGTATTTACAATAGATGAAGCTCTGGACAAAGTAGAAATTGAGGACTTGAGAGACGAAATGCAAGGCTGGCTGGATAATATGTCGGGGACAGCGTTGGAGAATACTAACCGATATTCAATGGCAGAAGAGGCAGTCTCACAACTGGATGATGTAGACAATATTGATTTTGATGAGCTTTGGGATGTTATACCTGAAGATGGTTTAATTACAGCAGATGAGCTAAAAGCTCTCAGTGTCACTTGCTATCTCTTTGAGCCCAAAAACCGCAAAAGTTCCCCTTCCCGTGCATATCGGTTAAGTAATGCTATAGCACATATCACGGCTGGTCTGGAGGCAATAAGAGACTATATAGAAGATAAGTTAAGTGGTGCAACGGAAGTGCCACAGGATATTCAGGCTATTATAAACACTCTTGACGAAATTGCAGATACTGTAGCTAATCTGGATGGTGTGGACTTTCCCGGTATGTTTGGGTAAGGAAGGATATTAAAATAAAGGAGAGGAGCAAAACTGCCGGGGGCTGCGCATCCATTATCACGCAAGAAAGGAGCACCTTAACAACTGAATATTCCTTTAGCCACTCTGAAGCGGGTGGCAAAGGAGAAACACAATGGAACAACCTAACATAGACATAGAGAAGATGGTCAAGGCTTGGGAAACATATCTCACCCCTGCTTTGGCGGGGTATGAGAAGGGCTTTCTCCAGGAAACTGGTGCTCTACCACATGAGTGGTGCTTAGTTGAGCGTCAGAGGGGGCAAGGGTGGGTCTACGGTCTCACCTCTCCCCAAAACTTCTGGGAGTATCTGGAGATGGTAACTCCAGATGCACCTCTGAAGGAGGTGGTGAAAGCTTTGTCTGCTTCGCTTGCGGAAGCGAGACAGAGATTATCTCTGCGGAATAGGCAAATCAGAGACTTGCGGCGGCAGCTCCGCAAGTAAAGCCAAAAGTTGCTCGTGGTCATTAGCCACCCGCTATCCAGCAAATTCTGCTGGCAGGGTGGCTTTTTTATTTGATAAACCAGAATGGGAAAAACAGCAGGAAAGGAAAGGCAAAGGAGAAGAGAATGATAGTAAAAGTGGGTGATTTGGTCGTAACATTTGCTGGGTTTGGTTACTGTGTCAAACGAGTTACTGGTAGGACAGCGTCTACCATTGCTACAAGCCACCTGAATGGCTCACGCAGTGATTTCCGGGCTGACTTATATTCGTTTAGAGCTTATGATAAGGCAAAGATAGACCGTATCCTCCAAGTGGAGGAACATATAAAAGGGTTATACCAGGAGCAAAAGGAGCTTTACCAGAGTCTGGAAAGGTTGGAATAGGCTTGCTGATGTCTTGGTAAACCATCGGCGTTGTATAACGGAGCGTAACTAGCCGAGCCAGCTAGTAGCTAGAAATAAAAGAAGGAGGAAAGTCAAATGTCAATTGTAGGGATTTTGCTCATTATCTCGTCAGCAGTAATAACAGGGATTCTCGCTAGTTCTGACTTACGAAGATTTACTCCTCTTGGACTGATAGGGATGGTAGTAGGAGTTTTCTTGACCATTATAGCAATAGTTCCCAGAGGCACAGTGGGTGTAGAGATGCAGTTTGGTGCTGTAACTGGGGGTTATAGAACTCAGGGGTTACAATTTAAGTCTCCAGTCGTCAAGCTCCAGATTGTGAATGTTCAAACCCAAAAAGAGGAAGTAGTAGCCACTGCTGCTTCCAAAGATTTACAGGATGTAAGCACCACAATTGCTCTAAACTACCATCTCAACCCAGCCAGTGCCACTGAAGTTTACCGGGATTTAGGACTTGACTATATTGTAAAAATAGCTGACCCGGCGATACAGGAGACAGTCAAACAAGTTACAGCCCGACATAATGCAGAAGACTTAATAATTCGCAGGGAAGTAATCAAAGCAGAAATAACAGAAGAGCTCGCAAACAGATTAGCTCCAAGAGGCATTACAGTTGAGGCTTTGAGCATTACCAACTTCCAATTTTCGGCTGTGTTTACTGCGGCTATTGAAGCTAAAGTTAGTGCTTTGCAAGCAGTGTTTGAAGCTCAAAATAAGCTGGAGAGGGTTAGAGTGGAAGCTCAACAACGGGAAGCACAAGCTTTAGGAGAAGCTAATGCTGTGATTAAAGAAGCAGAGGGTAGAGCTAGAGCAATTCAGATTATAACAGATGCTCAAGTGGCAGCTAATAAGCTGATTGTGGGGACTCTGAACCCGGAGATGTTGCAGTATATTTTCCTTGACAGACTAGGAAAAGAAATAAAAGTCATTGTGATACCCCAAGGACAAAACTTTGTGTTGCCAGATTTAACCGAGTAGAAAAAGGAAGGAGTTAAAAGGAAATGATTTGGCAAGATATTCTACTTATGAGTGGAGTGGGAAGCTATTAAAAGGAGGACACAGTATATCCAATGCCATACATGAGAATGGTCTGTCCGTTTTGTGGTTGCTACCTGGGACTATTACCAGATGGCTGTTAATATTTCGGGTGCGACAGAGCCATATCAGAACTTACAAGGTGTTATCTGCCCACACTGTGGTGGTCTGGGATATGTTGATGGTGGAGTTACTGATGGAGCAAATATGGAAATGACAGGAGAAACAAAATGAAGCTCGTAATTTTAATCAATGGCAAAGCCCCGGTTGTCTTTGCTACCATAAAGCTGATGGCAGAGAAGGCGGGAAGCCTGACTACAGGTGAATTACTGCGACTGGGAAAAGTAGAGGTCAGCCACCCTGAGAAGGGCTAGGGTGAGGGTAGCCGAGTGCGAAGGGTGGGTGAGCCTACTTAGCTGGAGGGTATAACACTTCAGAATGAAGCATCTCCAGCCCTCACCCTAGTCTGAAAGGAGAAAAATGAAAATAGGTGATAAGAAAACAAAGGTAATGGTTGCAAAGTGGAGAGCTTGTCAAGTTTGTGGTATGCCAGCCTCATTTAGAATTACTTATCTTTTTGCTGGTAACTACCGAGGGAATCCAGCGAGTTCAGCTTATGGCAAAGATGATTGCTCATGGTGTTCTGATGCAGAGTCCTTTGCTTGTAAGAAACACATGAGAGAAGTAGAGCAAGACATATCTCCCAGTATGACTTACTGCTCTACATTTACATTGAAAGGATTTAAGCACATGGGGTTCTATTGGGAGGAGACTCCTTGGGCTTGGAGTGAAGCATCTCCAGTCCTCACCCTAGATAGAATAGAGGAGGAAAAAATGGAGGAGCAAGCATTAAATATAAAACTAGCAGAGTGGGCTGGATTCACTTATGCCTATCCAGAAGGGAAGTCTCATCCGCAAAGTGCTACATTCATTTCCCCTGATAGGAATCCATGCTACTTACCAGAGTTCACTAAATCTCTTGATGCCTGTTTCAAGTGGTTAATATCTAAGTTAGAGCATTACGATTTGTGGTATGGTGCTCCTAGAGCCAGTAACCAGTTATCTGTGAGAGAACATAATGCTGCAGTTTGGGTAGGTCATGATTCTGGATATGCTCATAATAAAGGAGGACTTGCTCTAGCTCTTTGCCTAGCTATTGAGAATTGCGGAATGAAACATCTCCAGCCCTCACCCTAGAAAGAAGGAAAAATGATAAAGAAAGTTCAAATAGAATTATGCAAATATTACACCACAGACGGTTTCCCCAATTTCAAACCTCTATGCAAACAAGGTTATAAAGCTGGTTTGAAGTGTCATTCAACTAGAAAAGACTGTCCTAAATATGAACCAAGCTTATGATAAGGAAAGGAGGTTAAGACTGATGACAAAAAGAACAACTTCAGCAATAATCCAAGACATCCATAATTTGGCGTATGACCTACAAGATTCTATAGCAGAAGAGAGGGACAAAGCCTACGAAGCCTATGATGTTGGCTACCAGCAAGGCTTTGCTGATGGTGAAAAATCTGGCTATGAGAAAGGACTCAAGAGAGGTAGAGAAGAGGTGGGAAGTAAAGTATGATAAGAACCATTATACAGGTGCTGAGAAAGCATCTTGAGATAGCATACCAAGAGGAAGAGGAGATGGAAGCTACTGTGCATGACCCATTTGACCTTATAGCGATATTTCCTTCTTATGATATGCTCCGGGTATTAGCACATGATTTAGTGGAGACTATTGGAGCAGAGAAGTGTGAGAAGCACGTAGTGATACCAGACCAGCAAGCTACAATTCAGTTTCTTCAGCAGCAAATGCCACTAGCCGATGGATTGGATGATGCTACAGTAGCCTACTTTGCTAGAAGGCTCAGAAGATGGTTGCTGAACTGGAATACAACAGTGCCAACCTTTAAGGAAAGACAGCGTTCTCTCTTCTCGTCATTAGTGTAGGAACAGAGTAATGCAAACAATAGCAGTGGTAGTAATCAGTCTAGTTCTGCTATTGTTTCTGTGTGGTGTGGTGGTGGTAGTCGGGGAACACTGGCAGCAAAGGAGGAAAGGAAGGAGTTAAATGGAATATTGGTTTTGGAAACACTTCCATAAAGTTTGGCGGCTCTATCATATTTTACTGGGAAATAAGAGAAGAGATTGTAGAGGAGGTGCAAGAATGAACAATCCATATCCAGAGTTCATAGTTGATGAAGTGTTAGGAGCTATTCTCAATGAAGCTCATAAGGTCTGGCAGGCAGGCTACGATGCTCGTAGTGTGGAGGCAGAGATTGAACTCCAGATGCTGAAAGAAGAGATGGCGGGTAAGTGTCGGCAAAGGATAGAAACACTTCTTGGTCAGATTGAAGGGTATAGAAGAAGTGGTGCAGGTATCATGCCTTACATTAGGAATCATTACCTCTTTATTTCAGATGGGGAGTGGGAAGCTATTAAAAAAAGAATAGAAGTAGGAGATTTATGAGTGGCTACCATATTATTGGAATGAGAAGGAGAGAATAGAATAATGGAGTTTTGGAAATGGTATTTGAAGGGCATAGTTCATTATCTAAACCCTTTACGCATGGATTCTGCCCTTCAAATAGCTTTAGAAGCTGTGCTTGGCACGGTAGCGATTATGATGGGTGCAATCTTTCTTGGCACACTTGCAAATCCCTTCTTTTTCCTAATCTTGTTGCTAACACCTCTTCCAACCGCACATGCTATTTGGCGAGAGGAACATAGAAAGTGAGTAGTAGAGTGAGTAGTAGAATGTTTAAGTCAGTCAGCCGAACTTGGAATGTTTTTAAGGGATGCCGCTTTGAATGCACTTACTGCAATGCTCGGAAGATGGCAGAAACCCGTCTAAAACATTTACCTCGTTATGTAGATGGCTTCAATCCTCGTCTGATAGAAGAGGAACTAGGTCGGAGTTTCCACCCGGGCGAGTTGATTTTCGTAGGCTATATGGGGGATATTTCCTTTGCTACCAAAGATGAAGTTTTCCGTATCCTCACTCACATTGAAGAGGCTTGTCCTAAGACCTCTTTTCTCTTCTGTTCAAAAAATCCAGCAATATATTCCTCATGGGACATTGACTACTCTGATAACCTCTATCTGGGCACAACTATTGAGTCAAATCGGGATTACAAGTTAAGCAAGGCGCCGCCGCCAGTAGACCGCTTTTGGTATATGTCTCAGTTCTGTCATGCCAAAAGGAAGTTTCTCTCCATAGAGCCGATTATGGACTTTGACCTAGACATTCTACTTAATTGGGTAAGGAGAATTGAGCCCAGTATTGTAGAGGTGGGAGTAGATAATTATCATAATCATCTGCCTGAGCCGCCCTGGGAGAAGGTTGAGGCGTTGCTTTCGGCTCTGCAGAAGTTTGTCCCTAAAGTGGTGGAAAAGGATGAGTTACGAAGATTAGAAAGAAAATGTTGAAAGGGGGGAAACTGAAGTGAGTGAAATTAAGCGAGATACTTTGGATGCTTTGCGATTAGCGAATGACCATTGGGAGTGGGTTGTCCGGTGGTTGGAGATGGTTTACAAGGATGCTTTCATTCACGGATATAAGCATGGCATACAAACTATGGTGAAGCAGCAAAGGGTAGAGGAGCATATTGACAATCTTTAGCTTTGATAGGAACTTGGGAGATGGACGAGCGGGAATGGACATTCAAAGATTCAAAAACCTCCTTAATCACTATAATTCATCCATGGTAGCGAGTTGTGTCTCCATCCTTGTCCTTGATGTTCCCGGCGAAGACTCCATCTCCCAGAAATGAAAGGAGTAAGGGAAGATGATATATAAAGTTATCAGAGTACGATATGGTGAAGAACAGGAATATCTTGATAAAGGCTATGAGCCATTTGCAGTAACTACAGAAGATACCTCCTATATGTTTACGGATAGCTCTACTGGTAGGCGGGAAATGAAACCCCAAAGCACAGATTATATCTATTTAAGAAAGCAAGTAGTTTTAACCACAGGGGGAAGGTAGAAGTAAAGGAATGAATAAACCCACGCATAAGCAAGGATTCAAAAAGGGATTTACAGATGGACGGTCAACAAAAATCAGACAACTTATGACAAGGCTACAAGAACTTGAGAGCAAAAAAAGAAATACTCAAAATTAGTGAATCTGAATTTAGTCGGCAGATAGAGGATTTATTTAATCTCTTTGGTTGGCGGTGGGTTCATTCCCGTCCAGCAAGAACGGATAAAGGTTGGCGGACTGCCTTGTCAGGATATAAAGGCTTCCCTGATTACCTCGCTATACGCAGTGAACGAATGCTGGTTTTAGAGCTTAAAAGTGATACTGGTACGCTGACCAAAGAGCAAGAGGACTGGCTGAGGGCGTTCGCTTTATGCCATATAGAGATTAGGATATGGCGGCCGGGAGACGATTTTGAAGCGATTTGTCAAATTCTTCATTGACTTTGTTAAGATTATGGAGGTATTGAGATGAATACATTAAAACCATATATGGGGTATAGCCGTGAATGTGGGGAAGATGAGGGTGCATACTTAATCTTTGCCCATAATATTCGGGAAGCGAAACGAATAGGGTATCCTGTTATGTTTGGCGATCTGGTGGAAGATTATATTGATATGGTAGTTAGACTACTCAAACATAAGGATTTCTTATTTGAACAGGTTGACCCATGGTCAAGGGATAAAATAGCTAAAGATGAGGCGCATATAGTAGATGATCCTCCTTGCTGTAAGAGTTGTCTGACATGGGGATACCCGCTGAATGCGAATGGCTTCTGCGAAGATTGCGAACCAGAGGAGGTATTGAGATAAAATGCTAGATTTGTATGATGCTAAAAAGCTAATTATGGATGTCTTTACTGATTTTCATGTTACCTGCCTATTCTGTGGATGCAGGGGTAAATTAAAGCCCCCAACTGAAGATACTATTGAGGACTGGCTCAGGCGCAGACAGGATGTCAATATCCCGCATGTTGGTTTGGTGGATAAAGGATAAAGCCAAAATAGGAAATGAGGTAGAAATATGATGGGGCTAATGCAACTCAACTTTGATAGATTAAATAGAATTGAGGTAGCTATTGAGAGATTAAAAACATTTGAGCCACCTGAAGGATACTATCTTGCGAATAGTGGGGGGAAAGATTCTGTGGTTTTAGAAGATTTAGCCAAAAAAGCAGAGGTTAAATTTGACAGTCATCACAACATGATTTCAATGGAACCGCCGGAAACAATTCAATTTCTGCGTCAATACTATCCCAACACATTTATGGATAAGCCAAAACGCTCCTTTTGGGAAGCGATGGTGAAAGAAGGTTTTCCTACATCAAGAGCAAGATGGTGCTGTCGAGAGTTTAAGGAAAGAGGGGGAGAGGGAAGATTAGTGCTCACCGGAGTAAGGTGGGCAGAATCGGTAAGACGCACTAATCGCAAGATGATTGAAACATGTAGAAGCTTCCGAACTAAACGCTTTCTGCATCCGATTATAGACTGGGAAACAAATGAAATCTGGGAATATGTGAGAGAAAACAAGCTTCCGCTATGCAAACTTTATGCAGAGGGTAGAGATAGAATCGGATGTATCTTATGTCCAATGGTGGGAACTGACAAAGCTCTAGCTGACATTGAAAGATTCCCGAAAACTGCTGAAGCTTGGCATAGAACCTTTATAAGACGCTACAACTTTGCTAAAGAACACAACTTAACTGCAGCTCACCGGTGGACAGATGCAGAAGCACTGTGGCACGATTGGATTTATCACAGATACGAAAGTAGCTTACCTGATAAAGATGGTCTCTATCCAATGTTTATTTAATGATTTTGGGGGTGTCAACGAAGAGAATATATGCTCTAAATTAAATATAGTTCCGATATTGGGAAGCGGGATACTAGCCCCCACCTATTTTAATGAAGATTTTAAGCAGTTGAAAGAAATAAGCAGGCGGTGTTGCTGTAAATAAGCATGAAGAGAAAACTACAGTATGGTAAAGACTAGCCGAAGTGCTTAAATGAGAAAAATCTTGAGGCTAAAATATTTATTGTTATGTAAAGGGAAGGTATTGACAAAGAGAAGAAGATGTGATAAGATAGAACAAGATAGAGGAAGCACTTTAACAGTTGAATAGTGGCGGGTAGGATAAAGGAGGCTGCTTATGGCATACCGAAAAAAGACACTCAGAACAATGTCCCCGGCAGCTAGGAAGGTTGCCCGTCTTGCTGGAGAGATGGATAGCGTATCCAGAAGATTAAAAAACCTGATACCTGAATTACAACGGCTAGAGCTAGATAGTCAAGCTCTAGTCAATGGTCAATATCCAAAGAACTCAAAGGAAGAGAGCTAAATAAACAGTCTACCCGCCACTATTAAAAGGTTAAGGTTAAGGAGGCATAAATGGAGCAACAGACATTATCCGTTCTTTTAACAACTGATGAGGCAGCTAGATTTCTGCGAGTCAGCACAAAAACCTTGCGGGAGATGGCTCAGAAAGGCAAAATCCCCGGTGCCTTCCGCATAGGTAGGCGCTGGCGCTTTCCTCTACAATCCCTCGAAAGCATGCAGGGGGAAGGGAAAAAATGAAAAAGTGGATAAGAGGCATGAAAGAGCTATTAAAATCACCATTTGTTGCTTCTTTCTGTGCCTGATGACCAGTCTAGGCGTTCAGGCATACATTTCAGAAAGCCTTTTGAGTTTTGCTGTTCAGAGCGCAGGTGCTATTCTTTGGCTTTCGTTACTGTTAGCTACTACTGGAGCTTTTGATAAGCTATTCCGGTGGTGGGATAAAGATTGACAAAATACAACTGAAGGAGGGAAGACACAGATGGATGAAGTGCAGACGCAGGTAACTCAGATTGTGGAATGGGTATCTCCCATGTCCATTCGCATCCTAGCACTGCGGGTACGGACTAGGGAAGAGGTAGCTCTAGCCTCAGATGAACTCCGCAAGCTAAAGGATGTGCAGGAAAGAATTGAGGCAGTGAGAGTAGCGTTGGTCAAGCCCCTCAATGACCATGTAAAGATTATCAACGCTGAGTTTAAGCGCCACACTGAGGTTCTGGACAAGCTGGAGGTTTTTGTTAAAAGTTTGTTGACCTCTTTTAGAGAGAAAGAAAAGGCTGAGTTGGAAGCGATTGCTGAGAGAGCCAGGCTTGCTAATCCTGAGATTGCTTCTTTGGTCATCTTGCCAGAAGAGAAAACAGTCAAAGGACAGCAAAGCCAAGTCACCTTTTCTAAGGTTTGGAAGGCTGAGGTGGTGGACTTTAGCCAGCTTCCTGACAAATACAAACTACCTGATATGGTGGCTATCAATGAGGCGGTAAAGGCTGGTCAAAGAATTATACCAGGTGTAAGAATCCATCAAGTGGAGATTCCTAGCATCAGGAGGAGAGTTGATGACATACCCGATGACCAACCTTTTTAGAACCTACACATACTTGAAGATGTATCAAAAGTGCCCCCGGCTATATGTCTTTCATGTTCGGGGCTTTGAGCCATTTTTCAGTTCTAAGGCGATGGAGACTGGGACTTTAGTGCATCATGCTATCTCAGCCTACTTCAGAGGACAAGAGTTTGTAGAAGCCTTAGTAAGAAAGGCTACAGAAACCTTCCTCCAAATAGACCGCATTTCGGATGAAGAGGAGAAAGACAAGGCTATGGAAGCACACTCAGAGGCAATATCACGAGCTGTAGTTCTATCTCGGAACTACATTGAGACTCATGGGAAAGATTTTGAAGCTCCACTGATAGAGCCTGTTTTACAGTTAGGAGGGGTTACCTGTCATCCTGATTTGATAGCTTACTTGGATAATATCCTGACAGTAGTGGATTTCAAAACAGGAGAGTCTCCTGATTGTCGCTGGCTTGATGTAAGTGGGCAGCTAGACCTCTACGCTTATGTTATCAGGCCACAGCAAGTCGGTGAAGGGCTTCGGGTTGCCTATGATATTATCGCTGATGATTACTTTGACCGCATGGTTAGCCCTCCGAGATATAGCATTGGAGCTAGGCTTCACTCTCAGATTTTGCAACTGCCTGAAGATGAGAAGTCTTTGCTGGGGGCGCTTAACACACCTCATTTAGCCTACAACTGCCCAAACACTTGTGCTTTCTTCACGCCTTGTTTTCTGCTTGATACTTGTGGTGAAGGAGCTTGTGAAGACTTTCTTCACACTAATTACTTGTTGAAAGGAGAAAGTGGTGGAACT
>ERZ1292629.3682-Hain-H43-01um-R1-3682-length-11688-cov-7_pt1 | contig 11688 bp, 15 predicted proteins | sample MGYA00564399_ERZ1292629 | MGnify/ENA primary metagenome ERZ1292629 (study PRJEB36523, sample SAMEA6512636) | groundwater metagenome | collected 2019-01-08 | study: AquaDiva: Metagenomics assemblies of 32 groundwater samples | reverse complement strand
TCCTCTGGCAGTGTTGTAATTTGAATCTTGAATTTCTGTCCCTTTTGGATTTTGGTTTCGCTCCGCGGAAATATCATTTTCCGCGGAGTTTTTTTATCTCCATATTTTTTAAACCGACGCGTAATAAAATAGTTGGGGAAATGGGTCTTGACAAGTATTCGGCCGGGGGATTATCATAAAGATAAGATTATTACAGCCCCCGCGAGGGGGTTTTAAAAAACTCAAGAATGAACAAGATTTTCAGTTTTTTGAGAGAAGTCAGGCTGGAACTTAAAAAAGTCACCTGGCCTTCAAAAAATGACATTATTAAACACACGTTGCTTGTTATCGGCATTTCGCTGGTGGTGGCGCTTTTTCTGGGCGCCATGGATCTGATCTTTACTTGGGTTTTGAATAAATTTGTTATATAACTTATGCCAAAACAAGTCTCCCGCGGCCGCAATTGGTACGTTTTGCACACTTATTCCGGATATGAAGAAGCGGTGGCGCGGAATTTAAAACAGAGAATTGAATCCATGGGCATGGAAGACAAAATCTTCAATGTTTTGGTGCCCACGGAAAAGAAAATAAAAATCAAGGCCGGCAAGCGCAAAGTGGTGGAAGAAAAGATCTATCCGGGCTATGTTTTGGTGGAAATGGTGGTGACGGATGATTCCTGGTACGTGGTGCGGAACACTCCCCGCGTCACGGGGTTCGTAGGTTCGGGCACTGTGCCGACGCCTGTCTCTCCGGAAGAAATAAAAGAAATTCAAAAACGAATGGGCGTGGAAGAGCCGAAATACAAGATGGATGTGTCTCTGGGAGAGGCGGTCAAAATCACGGACGGTCCTTTCAAGGATACTGACGGCAAAGTGGCGGAGATAGACGAAGAACGTGGCCGGGTGAAGGTTTTGATTTCGCTTTTTGGCCGGGAAACGCCCGTGGAATTGGACTTTTTACAAGTTAAGAAGATATAGCAAATCATATGGCTAAAAAAATAACCATCGTTAAAACATTACAGCTTCCCGCTGGCCAGGCTACGCCCGCGCCGCCAGTCGGAACGAACCTCGGACAATTCGGGATAAATTTGGCCGAATTTTGTTCCAAATTCAACGCCGGTACGAAAGACAAAATCGGTGACATTATCCCGGTCCAGATAACGATCTATGAAGACCGGACTTACGATTTGAAATTTAAAACGCCGCCCGCGGCCGATCTTTTGCGCAAAGCCGCCGGTGTGGCCAAAGGCGCGGCTAATCCTTTGAAAGAAAAAGTCGGCAAGGTTTCGCAAGATCAGATCCGCGAAATCGCCAAAAAGAAAATGGCGGATTTGAACGCCGGTTCTGAAGAACAGGCGATGAAAATCATTGAGGGAACGGCGCGAAGCATGGGAATTAAAGTGGAATAATGAATAAAAAACAATCTCTTAACGGGGTTGTTTTTTATTTTAGCCAATTATCTGCTATAGCAGATAATTGGCTAAAAGGCTTATTATTGCCTTTTATTTATCGCCGTGATAAATTTAAAAAAGATTAATATTTGAATTCATGACAAAACCAAAAACTAAACTTCAAAAGGGGAAATTGATGGGTTATGTCCGCCCCAGCTGGGACGAATATTTTTTGGGTTTATTGGAAGGCATAAGCAAACGGGCCACCTGTGATCGGGGGCGGTGCGCAACGATTATCGTGGGTCCCGGGAACACAATTTTGACCACCGGCTATACGGGTTCGGCCCCCGGGGATGATCATTGCGACGACGTGGGACATTTTATGGTAACCCTGAAATATCCGGACGGGTCCTCCAGCCAGCATTGCCAGAGGACTTTGCACGCGGAAGAGAACGCCATCTTGCAGGCGGCGATGGATGGCATCCCTTTAAAAGGCGCCACCCTTTATTGCAAAATGACTCCCTGTTTTTATTGCGCCCGGCGCATCGCGCGGGTGGGCATTAAACGAGTGGTGGTTTTAAAAAGATACCATGCCGAAAAAATGACCTTGGAAATTTTCAAAAAATGCGGCGTGAAATTTGAAGTGAAAGAAAACATCTTGGAAAAATATAAAGATCAATAAACGAATTTTCATGGAGGAAGCAGTTATTTTAAAACTTAATAAAAGAGGAGGGAACAGTCATGATTGAAGTAAAATTACTCACTCACACGGCGGCTGACCCGATGGAGCTCGCCAGCCACGCGGCGCGGGTTTGTTATCAGTCGGAAATGCCCGAATGGGGGAAAGTGATTGACGTTAAAGGGCGGCTGTTTGATGTCGGCCATCATACGACGCTTCAACATTGGTTCGCCACTTTTTCTGTCAGCGGCATCGCGGTGGGCGATGTTACTTTCGGCTTGCATCTTTGCCATCCTTTTTACGATTCCGACCAGCGAAGCGGCCGTTTCTGCGCCGAAATGTTTCTGGAGCCGGATTTTGGAAAAATGGAAGAATATGGCGCTTTTTTCTGGCCGCAAGTGGAAGACGGGGTCCGCCGGGAAATTATGGATTATGTGAGAAAGGGATTTAGCGTTTACCAGCAAAATATTTTCCGGGCCGGCGAAATCGCTCAAAGATTTCTTAAAGAAGAAAGGCCCTTCGCCCCGGAAAAATATTTTGAAGAAAACGGTCCAAAAATCTCCCAGGAACAGATGAGGATGTTCATCCCGGTGATTTTTCCGACCGCCCTTGTTTTCACGGTGGATCTTTCGGCTTTGGCGGCGATGTACCGTTCGGCCTGGTCGCCAGCCACCAGGTTTGTCACTCAAGGAATGGCGGATCTGATTTGTAAAAAATATCCGTCAGTCGGATTTATGTTTGATCCGTCCACCAGACGTCAGACTGATTGGGGAGTGGATTTTGGAAATGATTTCGCCGCGCCGGGTTTGAGATTTGAACCGGGTTTGGAGCTTTTAAGCTTGGAAGGAAGAGATTTTCACATTCCTTCTCCCGAGATCACGCATCCGGTTGACCAGCTTTATTTTTTACCCGAGATGATGGAAAATACCGCGGGCAGTATTCGGACCGAAATTGAAATTTCTCTGGCGACGATGGGACAGGACCAGCGGCACAGGACCATCAGCCGCGGCCGGCCCGCCTTTACCGGAGATTTTTATCTGCCACCGATCGTAAAAGAGCTGGGCTTGGGAAATCCGGCCTTGGAACTGATGAAGCTCTGGATAAATTTCTACCGGAGAGTCCCTTCGTCTTTATTCTCTCTTTTAGCGCCTTACGGCGCCATGGTGAGATACAGAAAAACGGGAAATTTCAACGCTGTTTCGCATGAACAAGGAAAGAGGACTTGTCGGTGCGCGCAGGAAGAAATTTATCACTTGGCCGTGAAATTGCGCCGGGAGATTTTTGAAGAACATGGGGAGAGCCCGCTGTTAGCGTCGTTTGAACCGCCGTGCTTTAAAACCGGCGTTTGTGGCGAGGGAAAACGCTATTGCGGCCGGGACATCCGGACGCGCGAAAAAGGGGATTATTTTTCCATAAGAAAGGTTTGATTTTCTCGAGGCTTCCTGATATAAATATATCAGGAAGCCTTTTTAATTTTATGCCCAGTAATACAACTTCCAGAATGTTCTTCTATATCTATGTTTTAGAAAGTTTAAAAGACCAGAAACGTTATATAGGCTACACTAATAATCTGAAAAAGAGAATAGAAGAACATAGAAAAGGATTAAATTTTTCAACAGCGTACAGATTACCATTACAACTTATTTATTTTGAAGGGTGTAGAAATATGAATGACGCCAAACGCCGCGAAAATTATTTAAAAACTACCCAAGGTCGAAGATTTTTAAGTTTAAGACTTTTCCATTACCAACGTCAACAAAAGGCGTTTGGCACTGGAAGTTGATATACTGGGTATGATGCCAAAAAACAGATTTTTGGGAAAATTTATTGTGTTTGAGGGGCCGGATGGTTCGGGCCAAAGCACCCAAGCACATCTTTTGAAAGAATATTTTGAGAAAAATGGCCGGAAAGTTTTTTTAACTAAGGAACCGACTCAATCAACCAAGGCTGGCCAAAAAATCAGGCGAATTTTGGATGAGGAAGAAAAAATTGCACCATTGGCTCTGCAAAAATTATATGTTAAAGACCGGGCCGAACATTTGAAAAAAGAGATTATTCCGGCGTTAAAGCAAGGCAAAATCGTGATCTCGGACCGTTATTTTTTTTCCACTTTCGCGTTTGGCGGCCTGAATGTTTCAATCCGAAAGCTCATTAAATTGAACGAAAAATTCATTTTTCCCGACCTGGTTTTTTTGTTGAAGGTTCGGGCGGAGGTTTGTATGAGGCGCATTAAAGCGCGAGGCAAGGGCTTTCAATTTTTTGAAAAATTGGAAAAGTTGAAGAGAATTTTAAAAAATTACGAAGAGGTGGTGAAAAGATTCAAGGAGATAAAAATTTTGAACGGTGAAAAAAAAATCAGCGAAATTCATCAACAAATAATAAAAATATGTCAAAAACAATTTTAGCTTTCGTGGGTGAGACCGGCGCCGGCAAAGGCGAAGCGGTAGAATATTTTAAAAAGAAGTTTGGAGAGAAAATTTCGGTTTTTAAGTTTTCAACCGCGCTTTCGGAAGTTTTGAAAATCTTTTTTGACGAAGTAAAAAAAGAAGACCAACAATGGCTGGTTGGTCATTTGCGAGAAAAATTTGGTGAAGATATTTTGGCTCGTTCGGTTGAAAAGAAAATAAAAAACGCCTCTGATGGTTTGATTTTACTTGATGGCGTTCGGGTGCTCGGGGATGAAGAAATGGCGAAGCGAAACGGTGGCCATCTGGTTTTTATCACCGCGCCTTCGCGCCTGCGTTGGGAAAGAGTACAAGGACGAACGGAAAAGGGGGATGATAAAGCCACTTTTGAAAAATTTCTGGAAATGGAAAACGCCGCTTCCGAGCGCCAAATCAAAGAGATCGGCGCCCGCGCGGATTTTAAAATTGATAATTCGGGCGATTGGGAAAATTTGCATAGCCAGCTTGAAAATTTAATCAGTGAATTAAAACTTCAATGAAAAATCTAAAATCGCAGGACCCCAAAATCTATCAGTTGGTTAAAAAAGAAATTGAACGGCAAAAGAATGTTTTGACGTTGATTCCTTCGGAAAATTACGCCAGCCCCGCGGTGTTGGCGGCCATGGGAACGCCGCTTTCCAATAAATATTCGGAAGGTTATCCTTTTAAGCGCTATTACGGCGGTAATGAATTTGTGGATGAAATTGAAAAGATCGCGATTGACCGCGCTAAAAAAATTTTCAAGGCCGAACATGCCAATGTCCAACCGCATTCCGGCTCCCAGGCCAACGCCGCGGTTTTTTTGGCAATCCTGAAGCCCGGCGACAAGATTTTAGGTTTTGATCTGGCGGCGGGCGGACATTTGACGCACGGCTCGCCGGTAAATTTTTCCGGTCTAACCTATAATTTTCGGCATTACGGCGTTGATAAAAAGACCGAAAAGATTGATTTTGACGAAGTGGAAAAAATCGCGTTGGAATTCAAACCGAAGCTCATTATCGCGAGCACGACCGCTTATTCCCGCCGACTTGATTTTGAGAAATTCAGTAAAATTGCCAAAAAAATAAACGCGTATCTGATGGCTGACATCGCCCATATTGCGGGGCTGGTCATTACCGGCGAACATCCCCATCCTTTTTCCTGGTGTGATATTGTGACCACAACGACCCATAAAACTTTGCGGGGGCCGCGGGGCGGTTTGATTCTTTGCAAAGAAAAAGACGAAATTGAAACAGGAGGAAAATTGACTCTGGCGCAAAAAATAGATAAAGCCGTTTTTCCGGGCACGCAAGGCGGGCCTTTGGATCACGTGGTCGCGGCCAAAGCGGTTTGTTTTTTGGAAGCGCAAAACAAGGAATTTAAAAAATATCAGCATCAAATAATTTTGAACGCCCGTGCCATGGCCGAGGAATTTTCAAAGCAGGGGATCAGGGTCGTGAGCGGCGGTTCAGATAACCATTTGATGATTTTGGACTTAAGCAGCTTTAACGCGGATTCCAAAAAAACCCAGGAAGAATTGGATAAAATTGGGATCTCGGTCAACCGCAACGCGATTCCTTTTGATCCGAAGCCTTCTTTCAATCCTTCGGGAATTCGGCTGGGGTCGCCAGCCATCACGACGCGAGGGATGAAAGAAAAAGAGGCCAGATTTGTCGCGGGCTTGGTGGCTAAATTCGTTAAAAACCCGAGTGATCAGAAAATAAGGGCGGAGATCAAAAAAGAAGTGGCTAGACTCGTTAAAAAATTCCCGGTTTATAAGAATTTTAAGTGGTAAAAATTTGGGCTCGGCACTCTCTTCTGAAAGCGTCTGATTTTCCCCAGCGAGGAAAATCAGACTCGCGCAGCTTTCGCTCGCTCGTCCCCGCTGAAGCGGGGACACCGTGCCCGCTCGCGAAACTGAGCGTTTCAGGAAGAGAATGCCTCACCCTTATAATTTTTTCTGCGCGGTGTTTTTTCAGTAGCTATCCTCGCCTTTATCGCTTTTATTAAAAGACCAATGAAACTTTTTGATGGTAAAAAGGCGGCGCAAAAGATTTTGGCGGAAACCAAAAAAGAAATTGTCCGGTCCGGGAAGAAACCGAGATTGGCGATTATTTTGGTCGGCGAAGACGAAGCGAGCAAACTTTACGTAAAACTTAAAAAATCAGCGGCCAAAAAAATCGGCATTGAGGTTGAGGAATTTGATTTTCTCGCCGTTTCTCCCGAGAAAGAAATTTTGTCAAAAATAAGCGAATTGAACGAAGACGCCGCGGTCAGCGGAATAATCGTCCAATTGCCCCTGCCGGCCGCTCTGGATAAAAACAAAATCATCGGCGCGATTGACGCGAAAAAAGATGTTGACGGTTTCCACGCGGAGAATCAAAAAATGCTCAAAAGCGGAAAATTCAATTTTTTCCCGGTTTTGCCTTTGGCAATTTTGACGGCCATAAAAGACGCTCTGGGCGATAATTTTGAAAAGAAAAAAGCGTTAGCGTTGGTGAATTCCGAAACTTTTGGCTCGGTTCTTAAGGCGGTTCTGGAAAAAGAGAAAATAAAAATGGAATTTTTGGTGAGGAATGCTTGTTTGGTTTCCGGGGCGGAAAAAGAAATGAGGGAAGCCGATATTTTGATCTCGGTTTGCGGTTGCCCCAAAATGATCAAGGTCGACATGATAAAAGAAGGCGCGGCGCTCATTGACGCGGGCATCACGCGGTATCACGACGGCAAAGTGGCGGGAGACGTGGATCAAGAGAGTGTTTTCTCAAAAGCTTCTTTTTTGACGCCGATGCCCGGCGGCGTGGGGCCCCTGACCGTGGCCTTATTGCTTCGCAACGTGTTTTTAGCGAGCCGTTAGTTTTTGTGTTAAAATTAAAGGGTATGGAATTTGAAAGCGTTATTGGTTTGGAAATTCACGCGGAGCTCAAAACCAAAAGCAAGATGTTCTGTTCTTGTTTGAACGCTTTTGGTCTGGAAAAAGAGCCGAATCAGAATATCTGCGAGGTTTGTTCGGGCCAGCCCGGCGCCTTGCCGGTGATTAACAAGGGAGCGGTCAAAAAAGTTCTAAAAACCGCGTTGGCCTTGGATTGCCAGATTAACGATCTTTCAAAATTTGACCGGAAAAATTATTTTTATCCGGATCTCCCTAAGGGGTATCAAATTTCTCAATATGACGCGCCTTTTTCCCAAGGCGGATTTTTGGAAATTTCCGGCGAAAAGATTCGAATAACGAGAATTCATTTGGAAGAAGATACGGGAAAATTGGTGCACCGCGCGGGCGCGGATTTTTCTTTGGTTGATTTGAATCGGGCCGGCGTGCCCTTGATGGAATTGGTCACGGAGCCCGATATCCGTTCGGGTTTAGAGGCTAAGCAATTTTGCCAGGAGCTTCAGCTGATTTTGCGCTATCTTGAAGTCTCGGACGCGGATATGGAAAAGGGGCAAATGAGGTGCGAAGTGAATATTTCGCTTCGCGAAATACCGCGGAACGACGCGGAACTAAAAACCGCGGAATCACGCGGAAAGGAGAATAAATTAGGGACTAAAGTAGAAATTAAAAATTTAAATTCTTTCCGGGCGGTGGAGCGGTCAATAGATTATGAAATAAAAAGGCAAGCCGAAATTTTGGAAAAAGGCGAAAAAATTATTCAGGAAACCCGCGGTTGGGACGACGCGAAAGGCGAGACTTTTTCCCAGCGCGTCAAAGAAGAGGCGCATGATTATCGGTATTTTCCCGAGCCCGACCTGCCGCCGCTTTCGGGTTTAAATTTGCTGGCGGAAGACCTGAAAAAAGAAATTCCGGAGCTCCCGGCGCAAAAGAGAGAAAGGTTTGCCAAGGAATATAATTTGCCGTTGGGAGATGTTGAAATTTTGGTTTCCAGCCCCGAACTCGCTTCTTATTTTGAAGAAACGGCGAGCGAACTTAAAAATTGGGCTAAAGGCGCCGAGCCGAGAATTGACCTTGACAAGGCAGTTAAAATAGTGGTAAACTATTTAATAACGGAAACCCCGCGTATCGCCAGTATTTTAAATATTACAGATTACGCGTTGCGCGAAAGAATTTTTCCGGAAAATTTCGCTGAATTTGCCAAGACAGTTTTACAGGGTGTGGTTTCTTCATCGGGCGCCCAAGCTTTATTGAAAGAGATGTTTATTTCCGGCGCCGATCCGAGCCATATAATTGCCGAAAAAGATCTGGGGCAAGTCAGTGATGAAGAAGGATTGAATAAGGCGATTGACGAAGTTTTAAGCGCTAATCCCGGTCCAATGGAAGAATATAAAAAAGGTAAAGAGAACGCTTTGATGTTTCTGGTCGGTAAGGTCATGGCCGCGACCAAAGGCAAAGCCAATCCGCAGATAACCGCCGAAATTTTAAAAAGAAGAATTAAAAATAAATAATAATCAAAAAATATGAGTCCTAACCGTTTTGAAAACTTCGCGGCCGGACATGTTAGTCTGACCGAGGCCGAAAGAAAAAAATTAGAGGAAGAAGGAGGATTGGAAGCGATGGAAGAGAGAGTGAAAAAAGCTAATGAAGCGCTTAAGGAACGGGCGGTTAAGGGGTCAGAAAAAAGTTTAGGTAAGGATTTGGCCGCTTAGGCGATAAATTTTTTCAAAAGATTTTCCGCTTGTTTTGAATTTTCCACCCAGCGAATCCTTGGATCTCTTTTAAACCAGGTCATTTGTCGTTTGGCAAAATGTCCAATATCTTTTTGCAGACGCTCAATCATCTCCTCTCGGGAGATTTTATTTTGTAAAAATCGGGCGAGCCAACGGTATTCCAGGCCGAAACTTTCCAATCTTTTCCAGGAAATTCCTTGTTCGCGCAATCTTTCAACTTCTTTGATCATTCCTTGTTTCAGCCGTTTTTCCAATCTGATTTTTATGCGTCGCGCGAGTTCCTCGGGCGATTTTTTAATGCCGAGGAATAAAAGATTTAACTCCTCCCAACCTCCTCTTAATATAAGAGGAGGAGCTCCCTCTCTTAATTTAAGAGAGGGTTGAGGTGAGTTATAAATTGACGGCACCACTTGGCCGGTTTTGTAAATAATTTCCAGCGCGCGGATAAGGCGGCGGGGATTGCGCCGATCAATGTTTTTGGCGCGGCGCGGGTCAAGTTTTTTAAGTTCGGCGAATAATTCTTCAGTTGTTTTTTTTTCGAGTCTGGCGCGGAGTTTGAAATCAGGTTTGATTTGAGGGATTAGCAGGTCGTCAATAACCGCTTGAATATAAAAACCGGTGCCGCCGCAGATGATCGGTAATTTGTTGCGGCGGGCAATATTTTCGATAGCCTTATCAGCCAGTTTTTTAAATTGAGCGACGGTAAAACGCTGTTTTGGCGAAGCCACATCCAAAAGATAATGGGGCACGCCTTCCATTTCTTTTTTAGTGATTTTTCCGCTTCCAATGTCCATTCCGCGATAAACTTGCCGCGAATCGGCGGAAATAATTTCGCCATTGAATTTTTTGGCAATTTTTACGGCCAAATCTGATTTTCCCGAGGCCGTAGGTCCGGCCACGACGACGATTTTTTGTTTTTTATTCATCAGGATGCTCAAATTTATTAACTAAGGTATCCAAAATTCTCCAGCGCCTTTTTTTCTCTTTGGTTGGGACATCATCTTTTAGTTTGACGGCCGCCGTGCCGGGCCTCGGTGAATATTGGGCGATATAGGCCTTGCTGAAATTTATCTTTTTGCAAAAGTTGAACGTATTTTGAAATTGTTTTTTTGTTTCACTCGGGAAGCCGACGATAATGTCGGTGGAAATTTCGGGTGCGGGAAAAGATGGCCGACATTTTTTGAAAGCCGCGCGGATCTTTTTAATCAGGTTTTCGTAATGCGCTACGGTGTAGCGCCGGTTCATTTTGCGCAAGATCTCGTTGTCGCCCGATTGGACAGGTAAGTGGATAGCAGAAATTATTTTGTCATTTTTCGCGATGATTTCAATGAGTTCGTCCGACATGTCTTTCGGGTGGCTGGTTAAAAAATTAAGCCGAAAATTGCCCGGAAGTTCAACCAATTTTTTCAAAAGTTTTGGAAAATCGGTTTTATCGGATCGATAGCTGTTCACATTTTGCCCCAGCAAAATTATTTCTTTAAAGCCTTTCTTGATGAGCAATTTTGCTTCGTTCAAAATCGCCGCCGGCCGGCGGGATTTTTCCCGGCCTCTCGTGAAAGGCACCGCGCAGTAGGAGCAAAAATTATTGCAGCCGGTCATGATGGGCACGAAGGCGGAAAATTTGTTTTGACGGAGCGGTGCGATCGTATCAAAATATTCGTCCGGCTTCCAAAACTCTACGCGGCCTTTCAGTTTTTTTCGGTCGGCTTCAAGAACGCAGCCGGCCAGCACGATTTTTTTGTTTTTAAATTTGTGAATTTTATCAAAAACCCGGTCAATGGCTCTTTGCCTGACCGAGCAGGCGTTGATCACAATCAGATCAGCCTTATCCGCCGATTTGGCCGGTTCATACCCTTTTTTTTCCAGAATCGTTGCGAGGCGTTCCGAATCAGAGATATTCATTTGGCAACCGTAAGTGAAAATGAAGTATTTCATAATCTGAAATTCTAACAAAAAAACAGCCTTTGGGCAAGCAGGCTGTTTTTAAATCGTTTTTAATTTGCCGGCCAGCCGAAAGTTGATGGCAAAAACAGGATAAAATTTATTAAAATTAAAGCCAGGGTTATTATCAAAAATTTTTTTTGTTTGGGCCAAAGGTCGGCCAACCAGATGGCCAGAATGATCAAAGCGTAAGTCAGGGCGGGAAGATAATGATAGAGAAAGGCTACGCGTTTGATAAAAACAAAAGGCAGGAGATTGGCCACATAAGCCAAAATTAAAATAAAAAATGCGGGCGAAAAAAGGGCGCGGTATTTTTTTAAAAGAGGCAATAGTAGGGTGCCAATCAAAACAAAAAAACTCAAAAGCCATAAAAGAAGATTGCCTTCAAGAAAGATTTGATAATTTTGGCCGTTTTTTTCTTCATTCCAGTAAAAGATCGGTTTTTGATCAAAAGGCCAGGAAAACCAGCGGCTGCCGTAGGGGTGGGTTTGGGTCAGGCCGGCATTGGCTTGCCACATGGTTTGATTGAGTTCGCTGAATTTTGACCAGAAGCTCAATTTTTCTTCCGCAGGATTTTTTAATTCTTGTTGGAAAGCCGGGGTCATAAAAGCGTTGCCTTGTCCGGAGCGTGGCAGAAGTTTGAAATGAACGGCAAAAGG
>ERZ1292629.3681-Hain-H43-01um-R1-3681-length-11689-cov-11_pt1 | contig 11689 bp, 15 predicted proteins | sample MGYA00564399_ERZ1292629 | MGnify/ENA primary metagenome ERZ1292629 (study PRJEB36523, sample SAMEA6512636) | groundwater metagenome | collected 2019-01-08 | study: AquaDiva: Metagenomics assemblies of 32 groundwater samples | reverse complement strand
CTAAATATATGTTTCAATTTATCTATTTGTTTAAATATTGGAAGAATGTTAATTAAATATGGCTAATTATAATCCTAAAGGTCCGAATGTAAGAGATTTTTTATTTAATAATGGTTTAGCGCATGGAGTTTTTGTTAATTTGAATAATGAGTGTAGACCATATATTTTTGTGGAAAAGCCTACTAGTACTAGAGAATATAGAGATTCTGTATCAATCGGATATGTTACTAGAGGTCTTTTAGAAGCTGAGGTTTATCATAATTCAAATACTAGACTTGTTGATCATTTGGAAGATCCTTTATATGATGCATCCGTGGTTGATAAAAATACTCCTGCTCACCAAATAGCTGATATGAGCCTCGTTACACAAGCGAGACTTAGAGGCGTTGGAGATTAGAAATTAGTAAAGTTTATATATAGTGTATTCTCCTAGAATACATATGGTTGTTAACAGCATACAGTTTACAAAGATTGAAATTCAGATAGCCAAATATCTGTTTAAGCACTATAAAGATAGATATAACTCTAGACAATTAGCAAAAGTATTGAATCTAAATCATACACATATCAATAAATTGTGTAATGTTTTGACTGGTAAAAAACTGTTAGTTAAAGAAAAAATAGGCAATTCTTTCCTTTTTTCATATAATTATGGTTATAGTCTTGCCGTTAACTTCATAGAGTACGTGTTGAGCTTGGAGATGGATGAATTTCCTAAATGGCTTGATGTTTTGTTACATAGCTTGAAAAAGTTTAAAAGTCATATAGAAATGGGTTTGGTTTTTGGCTCATCTATAAATAATAAGAATTTTAACGATGTAGATATTTTACTTTTATATTCTTCAAAAAAATTAGATGAAGTTACAAAAATAAAAGATGAAATAAGAAAATCTGAATTGGTTGAAAAACCAATAAGATATGTAGATATCACTATGAAAGATATCATGTTAAATAAAGGAAATGAAATTTTTTATAATATGCTTTCCAATAATATTGTATTCTATAATCCTGAAAAATATGTGGAGGTTATATTAAAATGTCGCAAGTAGATGAGCATCTTAAATGGTGTTTGAAAGATTCGAAACGACTTGTAAAAGCAATTCCTAATTTGAATTTGGCACAAAAACATATTGAGAAATCGGAGCATAATTATAGTGTTGTGCAGACGCTCGAAGGTCTAAAATTATATGATTGGGCTTTGAATGTAGGTTTTTATGCGATCTATCATTGCTTTTTAGCAATTCTTGCTAAGCAAGGATATGAATCTAAGAATCAAGCATGTACGGTAACTGCATTACTCTCTTTAATAAATGAAGGAAAATTAAATTTAGATAAAGATTTAGTTAATCAATTTGATACTCTTGATGTTGAAAAGAACATTACTAATCCGACTATAAGGGAGAGCAGAGAGATTTCAACTTATGGTGTTGAGACGAGTATAGATTTACAACAATTAAAGAGGATAAAAGAGTTAATCTTGAAGGTGCAAAGAGAAACTATTAGAGTATTGAAAGAATGAGTGAGATTTAAACTAGAAATCTTCTTTGTTTTTAATATAACTGACTAATTCTTCGCTTATTCTAGGTTTTCCGTTTACTATTGGATAATAATAAGGCAGGTCTACTGATTCTATGTTGTTTATTTTGATTATTATTTTGTTTTTGAATTTAATGTCTTTTAGTTCCTTGCCGTTTATTATTTCTTTTAGGACATATACTGCGTTATCTGTGCTGAATTGCTTTTTCCCTAGGTTTCTTACTTCTGCTTGCTTGAGTTTGTTTGTTAATTCTACTTTAGTTCTCTTTTTAGGAGGGTAGTCCCCTAAAATTCCTCCTATTATAAAATATTTGAAAGATTTTGATTCTTTTGGATTTAGTGTTTTTGGGGCATCTGGGTCAAGAACACAGACATTTTTTAGATTTAGGTTTATTACTGATTGTTTTGACACTTTGCCTAATTTCTTTAAGAGGTTGGCTTTTTCATGTATATTAGTAAACCATAGGTTTCTTTTTTGAATTAGTTTGCTCATGTTTTTGTATTCTATTTTACACCAAGGCCATATTTTTGGTTCAAGGTGTTCTATAATTATTGTTTGTTTCATGATATGTTATTTGATTATGATTTTATAAATGTTTAATTGAAAAGCCTTTATGGAATTTTGAGGAGAGAACATTAATAAAGAGCACCAATTAGTTATTCTTGTGAAGAAGGCAATTATTACTGGGGCTAGTAGTGGATTGGGTTTAGAAATAGGGAAATTGTTACAAAAAGAGGGAATTGATATAGTTAATTTATCTAGAAATAAAAGTTCTTTTGAAAATGTTGTTGTGAACCTTGCAGATGATAAACAAGTGTTGAACGTTATTGAGCTTATCAAGAAAAAACACTCTGATTTTGATGTTCTTGTTTTGAATGCTGGTATAATGCCTGATGCTGCCTTAGGTGCTATTGATTTTGATATAGATAATCTCTTTCAAATTAATATTTCTGCATCTATAAAACTTGTGAATGGATTGCTTCCTTTGATTAAGAAAAATCATTGTGATATTGTTGTTGTAGGGTCTACTTCATCATTTAATCATTTTCCAGGCAATGGTGCATACACGGCGACTAAATATGCAGTTCTTGGATTTATTAAAGCATTACAAACTGAATTAAAACAGGATGACGTTCGCGTCATTGGTTTTCATCCTGGAGGGTTTAACTCAAATTTGCGAGGTCATGGAGTGTTTAAAGAAGGATATATGGACCCTAAATATTTAGCTAGTTTACTTCTTTCTCTTCTTCGCTTGCCTCGAAATATGGAAGTTTCTGAGATTATTATAAATCGCAGAAAGCCGAAGGGATAACTGTTTTATGGATAACTGCAGGGTATGGATGACAGTTTAGTGCAGTTATACAGATATGGGCAACTGCGTTAATATTGTTACATTGCGTCGCAGTTGGACAGATAGATAACTGCAAATAATTTATCACATAATTAACGCAGTTATAGAGGTTTAGGATAATTGAGTTACATTTTGTTCCTAAACCTCTAATAGACAATTTGGAAAATAGGTAACGCAATCAACCAAATTGTCTATATCTATAAATATAGAGTAAGTTTTATACAATGCTGATTGATATCGTCAAGCATAAATCTTGCCTTTGGGAGCAAAGTTTATATAGAAAGTTTGTTTGCTTTTACAAAGAACATGGTTGAAAGAGATGTAGTTTTGAAAGAGAAAGTTAAGTTTGTTGGCTACGGCGATTTCAAGAACCTTTATTCTTATGCGTTTGATTGGATTAAAGGAGAAAATTATACAATTATTGAAGATCTATATACCGAGAAAGTCAAGGGTAATGCTAAGGATCTTGAGATTGTATGGAAGGCTTCTAAGGAAATAACAGATTATTTTAAGATAGAGCTTGATTTCAAGTGGCGCATATTTGGAATGGAAGATGTAGAGGTCGAGGTTGATGGAAAGAAGAAAAAAATGAACAAATTTGTTGAATTAGGTATAGAAATCAAAGGAACTCTTGCGAAAGATTTTGCTAATCAGTGGAATACGTCTGGAGCTACTAGGTTTTTCAAAGAAATATATAATAAGTATGTAATTCCTGGAAGGACTGTTCAAATGAAGGAGAGAGTTGAGAAGGATGTTCAGGATTTTAAAGAGGAAATGAAGGCACTTTTAGAGCTGACTGGAAAGAAGTAGTTCATATTAAAGAGACATTGCTTCACAATAATGTTTAAATAGAAAAAACAATCAACGGTTTGATGAATATCAAATTTTTTAGTTTAATTATTCTTTTTTTAATGTTTTCTTTAGTTAGTGCGGCGAATTTAGATGTTAAAGTTTTGGAGAAAAAAGATATCATAATTACTGAATTTGATAAATCGAATGCTACATTTACACTTAATATAACTAATCTTGAAGACGTTGATGATGAATTTCAGATTTATTCTTTAGTTAGCATTGGAATGTATCCTAAAGAATTTTTTAGAATAAATGGGGGAGAAACAATAACTCTTGAGGTTTCTGCAGTTCCGTTTAAAGAGATTCTTCGTGATAAGCGAGGTATTTATGCTTTTGAATATCAGATAAAGGGAAAGAGGACCGGTTTTTTTAAAGATACTCTCGCTGTGAGTATATTTGATTTAAAAGATGTTGTTGATGTTTCTATTAATGATATTCCTTTGAATTCCACAAAGACTAAGATGACTGTGACAAATAAAGAAAATGTTAAAATTGAAGATTTGAAGATTGTGGTTAAATCTGGATTTTTTGAGTTTTCTAAGACTTTTGATTTAGAAAATAAAGAATCTATTGTTTTGGAAGTGCCAATAATATTAGAGGATAAAATATCTGCAGGAGAATATGATGTGGATATTATTTACGAATTAAATGACAAGAAGTCATTTAGTGAAATGAAAATACAATATCTTGAAGAAAGCGGGATTTCTGTTTCTGAAAGAACTGAAGGGTTTATTATTAAGAAAACCGAGATAAATAAAACAAATGAAGGAAATGTTCCTGCCTTCGCTAAAATTGAAATTAGAAAAAATATTTTAACCAGACTTTTTACAATTTATACGGATAAACCTACGACTAGTGAACGTAAGGGTATATTTGTGGATTTTTCCTGGGAAAAAGAAATAGAGGTTGGAGAGTCTTATGGCGTTGTTGTGACAACTAATTATACCTTCCCCTTCATAATCATTTTATTAGTTGTTGTTATTGGCTTCTTTGTGAGCTTTTTAGCAACTGGAAAATTGTCAGTTCATAAGAGTGTTTCTTTTGTCAGAACTAAAGGTGGAGAATTTGCACTTAAGATTAATCTTAGGGTTAAGGCTCGTAGTAATTTAAAGAATATTGTTATTTCAGATAGAATTCCTGGACATGCTAAGTTGTTTAATAAATTTGGAATACCTCCTCATAGAATTGATGAATCTTCTAGAAAGATTGAATGGGATATTCACCAATTGAATGCTGGAGAGGAACGTGTTTTCTCTTATATCATTTATTCCAAGATAAATATTGTAGGCAGTTTTGAGCTTCCTGCAGCTAGTGTTTCTTTTGAGTGTGATGGAAAACGTCAGCATATATTTTCAAATAAGACGCATTTTGCTTCTGAGACGACGGAGAATTAATTTTATCTTATAAAACAAAGATTTAAAGCGTCCATCTTATTCTTTTTTATATGGAACAGAAGAGCCCCACATTAAATGAAAAATGGTCAGCAGTTAAATTAATGGTTAGATGGTCTTGGCAGACTTCACCATTATTTACTATGATAATATTAGTGATAACTATAGTAGCTGGACTAATAGGAATTATAGAGCCTTATATTTTCAAATTACTTATTGATAAGCTTGTTCAAAATCCTGTGATTGTTGAAAGTGTTGCGATTGTTGCAGGAGGTATTCTTTTAACTTATGGAGGCACTTTACTTGCTCAACAATTACTTTGGGATGGGCAGGTGACTCTTAAGAAAGTAATGGTTCAAAGATTGGAACGTACGGTAGCGGTTCAAATGATGAAGAAAATATCTTCACTTGACGCGATTTATTTTGAGAATCCAGAATATTATAATACTCTTCAAAAGGCCAATGAACAATTTTGGAGAATTAATGAATTTTTCTGGCATATTACATTCTGTCTTGGAAATCTTGCTTCAGTGATTGTAATTTCAGTTACTTTCTTTAGATATAGTCCAACTGTTGCTATGCTGGTTTTGGCAGGGGCGCTTCCTCAAATGTGGGCTTCTACAAAAACTACAAAAGTACTTTGGGGAGCTTTTGATTATTCTTCTCCTATATCAAGAGAAGCTCTTTATTACAAGAGACTTATGACTGAACGTGCAGAAGCGGTAAAAGAAGTTCGTTTGTTTAATCTTTCAGATTTTATATTGAATAAATTTAGTATGCGAATTGGCGATTTTATTCGCAGGCAAGATAAGGCAGCACTAGAAGAATTTTGGTTATTAGTTTTAATAACTTTGACAAGTGTTGTTTTTTCAATTATAAGTGCTTTTCTTATTGTAAAGTCATATATCAATAAGGAAATAACTTTAGGCACCCTTACTTTTCTTTGGGCACTTTTGTTTCAGTTTTCAAATAATGTTAAATGGACTGTGAACAGTTTGCGTCAGATAAATGATGGTGCGACGTTTGCAACACCTTATGTTAAAATTATTGGGTTTGAACCACAAGTGAAAAATCCTGTTCATCCAAAACCATTTTCAGAAGAAATGAAAAAAGGGATAGAATTTAGAAACGTATCTTTCATATATCCAGGTGCTTCTAAACCTACTCTTAAAAATGTAAGTTTTATTATTAAGGCTGGAGAAAATATTGCTCTTGTAGGTGAGAATGGTTCTGGAAAGACGACTTTAATTAAGCTGTTATGTAGATTGTATGATCCTACAAAAGGGGAGATTTTAATTGATGGAATCAATATAAAGGAATTTTCCCTTAATGAACTTTACAAAAATATAGGAGTTATATTCCAGGATTTTATGAAATATGAAGCTAGTGTGACAGAAAATATAGGATATGGGAATATCAAAAAAGTACAAAAAGAGAAACTTATTGAAGAATCTGCAAAAAAATCTGGGGCGCATGAGTTTATTGTTGATTTAGATAAAACTTATAAAACGCATCTTGGTAAAACACTCAAAGAAAAAGGAACTGATTTGTCAGTTGGTCAGTGGCAAAAAATGGCACTTGCTCGTGCTTTCTTTAAAGATGCACAAATTATGGTTTTGGATGAACCTACAGCAGCAGTTGATGCGAAAGCAGAGTATGAACTATTTAGAAAGTTTGAACATCTTACTAAAGGAAAGACGACTGTTTTGATTTCACATAGATTTTCAACGGTAAGAATGGCAGATAAAATAATTGTTTTGGAAAACGGAAAAATTATTGAATTTGGGAGTCATTCTGGATTGTTAATAAAAAATGGAAGATATGCTTATCTATTTAAGTTGCAGGCAAAAGGATATAAGTGAAACGAACTCTTTCAACAAGCTCGGAGACTCGCTGCAAGGTTCCTCGACTAAAGACCTGCGGACATTCTTGCTGCAGAGTTGAAAATGGACCCATCGATGTAGAAATGACTAGTTCATTTCTGCCCCTTCAACTTTTATAAGATTGAAGGGAATCGGACTCGAGTTCCATCAATTAATGGGTCCATCGAGAACCAGAAATACAACCTCTTTTAAAAAAAGAGTTTCTATGAGTTCAGAAAACTTTTATTGGTGCTTTGCACTCATGGGCGAACTACGCACAATCCACGATTAAGGGATTTTCAATCCCTTGATGGACCCATCGAGAATCGAACTCGAATCTTTCGACTGCCAGCCGAAAATTTTACCATTAAACCATAGGCCCTTGATAATTTAGAATTTATTAATTATATAAAACTTATTGGCTGTTTAAATGTTAATTTTGATTTCTGAGTTCATCCAATTTTTTGAATATTTCTTCTCCGGCTTCTTTTACTGTATTTCCTAAAAGTTTCAAGACTCTTTCAACTTTTTCTTTTGTTGGTCCTTCTATTTCTATAAATTTTATACTTAATGGATGAATTATATCAATAAAAGCTATTTCTACATCTTCAATATCCCAATATTCTCTTGTGGATTTGTTATTAGATAATTTATTTAGTTTAAGATGCTCAAATATTTTTAGCATAGTTTCTATATCTCCGATGTCTGTGTTTAATTCAACTCTTTCCCATATGTTTCCTTCCGTTTCACATTTTCCTTTAAATGTTAGTTCTTTTTTACTGCCTTTTTTTCTGACTCTTAATAATTCATTTGTATTGCTCATGTTTTTTCCTGTTAAGCTGTAGTAATGGTCTTCTAAATCATATTTTTCTCTAAAACATGCTCCAATTTCTTTTAATTTCTCAATGACTTTCTCTTTATTTTTATAAGTTAGTTTGACTTCTATTTCTTTCATGTTTATTATTTTATAGGTAGCTCGCAACTAGCAAATGAGCCTAGTTGTTCAAGTGAAAGTACAGCAGGTACTTTATTTCCATCTGCGAATTCCCAAGTGGGATAGGATTTTATTCCTGCTATATTACATACTTCTTTTTGTTTGTTAGAGTTAGGGGTTGCGCATTCTATATAAGTTACTTTATCCCAACTGGAGCCAAATAGCGCTTTTTGGGCTTGACAGTGAGGACACCAGTAGGCTCCGTACATTTTTACTCCTTTATCTGTAAGACATTGAGCAAAGTCGTTGTATGGACTCGGTTTTGACATTAAATACCAAATTAACAAGATTGTTACAATGAAACTAATTCCCCACCAGAAAGACTTTTTCATGGATTGTTTATAGATTCTAGATATATAAAACTAACTTGCGCCGTCATATGGCGGTGTTGGATTGTTATTTGTTAAGTTGCCTTTTAGTATAAAATCAGTGGCTTTTAGTTCAAGGCTTTCTATTTTTTTCTTAATTACTTGTTTTGCACTATTTTCAAATCTATTATCGCCATCTAAATATGTTCTTAACATGCTACATTTTTCTAATGTGCTGTAAGGGTATCCACAATGTAAATCTCCTTGGCAATTTTTTAGTCTATCGACATATTCTCTTAGTGCTTTAATATCGAATATTATTCCAGTCATGTTTCTTTTTTAGTTTTTTAAATGCTAAGCAGACACTTATTTTTGAGAGTTTAAAAAGCTGTTTATTAATATAAATTATAAATTATTAGAATGAATATTAATGTTTAATGTTCGCATGGAGAATACATCTTTGCTCCAGCAATTTCTCTTAAAGTATCTAGTTGCATCGTTAGGCTTGCAGTGTATCCTCTCTGACCTCTAATTCTTGAGTCTGCTGTTATTGCTAATTGAAGGTTATTACAAACTTCTAATACTTTGTTTGGATTTTCTTCAACATTTCTAAAACATTGGCTTATCAAGCCACCATACTCTTGAGTTGCAGTTATAAATTCTTTATTGTGTGTCATTTTATGTTTAGATTATTTTGGTTTTTAAAGATATAGATGTTTTAAATAAAGCATCACAACAATGTTTAAAACTGCTGGTTTTTGCTGATATTTATGGCAGAGAAACAACCTATTTACATATTACCTGAAAATGTGTCTAGAACGCTTGGCAAAGATGCACAACGCAATAATATTCTTGCGGCTAAGATAATTTCTGATATTGTTAAGACTACTCTTGGACCTAAGGGGATGGATAAGATGCTTGTTGATTCTATGGGAAATATAATAGTTACTAATGATGGAGTTACGATACTTGAGGAAGTTCAGCTAGACCATCCTGCTGCAAAGATGATAGCTGAGATTGCTAAGACTCAAGAGAATGAAGTAGGTGATGGAACTACTACAGTTGTGATGTTAGCTGGTAAGCTTCTTGAGAATGCCGAAAGACTTCTAGATAAGAAGATTCATCCTACTGTGATAATTAAAGGATATAAATTGGCTGCTGATAAGGCTAAATCTCTTTTACATGAGGTTTCACTTCCTGTTGATAATAAGAATATTTTGAAACAGATTGCAATGACTGCAATGACTGGAAAGGGCGCCGAAAGTAATCGTGAACATTTGGCTAATTTGATAGTTACTGCAATAGACCAAGTTGCTACTAATGGTAATGTTATTGATATGGAGAATATTAAGATTGTAAAGCAGAAGGGAAATTCTATTGAAGACAGCGAGTTGGTTAATGGGCTTGTTTTGGATAAAGAAGCTACTAATGAATCAATGCCTAAGAAAATTGATAACGCTTCTATACTTCTTGTTGATTTTGCTCTTGAATTGAAAAACCCTGAAACTGAGACTAAGATTTCTGTTTCTACGCCTGAACAGCTTCAGCAGTTTATTAATTCAGAAGAAACCGCTTTACGTGATATAACTAGTAAGGTAATAAGCTCAGGCGCTAAAGTTGTGTTTTGTCAAAAGGGAATAGATGATGTGGCTCAATATTTCTTAGCTAAAGCAGGAATTATGGCTTATCGCAGGATTGCTAAATCAGATATGGAAAAACTGTCTAGGGCTACTTCTGGAAAGATTATCTCGAGTTTGCATGAAATTAGAAAGGAAGATTTAGGCTTTGCTTCTGTTGTTGAACAAGTAAAGAAAGGAGATGACACTATGACTTACGTTCGCGGTTGCAAAAATCCTAAGTCAGTTACTATTCTTTTACATGGAAGTACTGATCACGTTCTTGATGAAATTGAACGTGCCATAAAAGATGGACTTGGAGATGTTTCTGCGGCAGTTAAAGATGGGTGTGTTGTTGCTGGTGGTGGGGCTGTTGAGATGGAACTTGCTAAGCGTTTAAGACAGTATGCTCGAACTCTTGGAGGGCGAGAACAGCTTGCTGTTGAGGAGTTTGCTGGAGCCTTGGAATATATTCCTGAAACTCTTGCTGAAAATGCTGGTTTAGATCCTGTAAATATAATGACTGAACTTAAACAGCGTCATGAGTCTGGATTTGCTTTAGATGGAATCAATTTGTTTGTGAATAGGGTTGAGGATTGTATTTCTGCTGGCATTATTGAACCGATGAGAGTTAAGATGCAGGCAATTATCTCTTCGTCAGAAGTTGCTACAATGATTTTACGAATAGATGATGTTTTGATGTCTTCTGGGTCTAAGATGAATGCTATGAGCAGACCTAATCCTTATGATGGTTTGGAATAAATATTTATATTGGTTTTAATAGATTAATTAATATGGAAAAATCAAAAGAAGTTAAAATTTTATACACTAATTGGAGAGGCGAGACTGCCGTCAGGAGAATTATTCCTAAAGAAGTTGTTTTTGTTGCGACTGAATGGCATCCTGAGGAACAGTGGTGTTTGGTTGCTTTTGATTTAGATAAGCAAGCAGATAGAAGTTTTGCTTGTAAGGATATTAAGGCTTGGTTTTTAAGCGATTAAACTCCGAAGTGCTTTTTTATATATTTTTTATTCATCCACCACAAGACTACTGCAACAAGAATGAACCATGGCCAGACAAATAATGCTAATACTACGCATCCTAGGGCGGCTAATGCTGTAATTATTATTTTGGGATGTGTCTTTCTTATTTTTGTTTCAGGTTTGCTTTTTACCTTTGGCTTTTTAGCCTCTTTTTTCATGTTTATTTATTGTTAATTGGCTTTAAATATCTGCGGTATTTTGATTATTTATGTGGGAATATGTTGTTGGATTGCTTGCTTTGCTTAGAGCTTTTACTGGAATTAGATTTTTTTTGATTAAAAGAAGAGTTAAAAAACCAGTTACAATTTTTCCGCAAGCAGAACCTTATTTTAATAAAGTTTCTGGAAAAAAAGTAGCTTTATTGTTACATGGTTTTACTTCAAGCCCAAGAGAGTTTAGAGATTTGTCAGATTATTTAGCTAAACATGGTGTGAGTTCTTATGCTCCACTCTTGCCCGGGCATGGAACTTCGCCAGAAAGGCTTGCCGTTATTAAACATTATCAGATGATTGAAGCCGTTCAAGAGCATATAGATATGCTTGCTAAAGATTATGATGAAATTTATTTGATAGGCAGTTCTTTTGGAGGCAATTTAGCTTTGATTTGTTCTAATTATTCTTCTAAAGTTCGAGGCGTTGTTATTTTAGGGACGCCTATATTTTTCAGGAGACATAAGTTGAATAAATATATTCTGTTGCCCGTTTTAAGAAGAATAAAAATATTTCAGAGGAAACC
>ERZ1292629.2457-Hain-H43-01um-R1-2457-length-15606-cov-5_pt1 | contig 11689 bp, 21 predicted proteins | sample MGYA00564399_ERZ1292629 | MGnify/ENA primary metagenome ERZ1292629 (study PRJEB36523, sample SAMEA6512636) | groundwater metagenome | collected 2019-01-08 | study: AquaDiva: Metagenomics assemblies of 32 groundwater samples | reverse complement strand
CATGGGTGGGGCTTTTAACTCATGAAAATCCGCGACCTAAGAAATGGGGAGTGGTTCTGGGTCAACAATGCAGTAATGACTTGCCCTCACATAGATGCTGAAGATTTTAGGGTGTACTCAGTCCTAGCCTCCTTTGGTGGGATGCCTGAGATACGCCCCACCATGGACACCATAGCTAAAAGGGCTTGTATCTCAGTGAGAAAGGCCAACTATTCAGTCAAAAGGCTCACAGAGGTTGGCTTTGTAGAAATCAAGATTGGAGGGGGCCGGGGGAGGGCAAATGTCTATGATTTGCTCAAAGCTGTTAAAGGGTGCATAACATGCAGGGTTTCTAAACCCCGCACAGATGAGCAAGAAACCCCGCACGGATTGACGTTAAACCCCGCACAGCATGCAGGCCATAAAGATATATATAAAGATAAACAAAAAGACATAGGAAGCGCTCCGCGTTCCGACAAGAGTTTTAAATTCAACCCCTTAGGAGCCGAGGTCTTAAAGGCGTTCGAAGTCGTCGACCCGAAGAATAAGACCTACTATGGCAACACCACCCAGAGGGGAGCCTGTGATTTCCTTATAGCTGAGTATGGACTGGATAAGGTGGTTAAGGCCGTGGGTATGCTTCCGGCCATAAACCAACAAAAGCTCTATATCCGCCAGATTACCTCCCCTTATGAGCTAAAGGAGAACTGGGTCAAGATAGCCAATGCTCTAGCTCAAAAGAAAAATGATACCAAGTATAAAGTTGCCTTCTAATATGAAATACAAAATCAAACTCATTACAGGCTTTAGGAGGGACCAGGAGTACTCCATAGATGCCACTGAAGCTCACAAGGCCTACTACTTGTTTGATAACCCTACTGAGAGAGGTACATTCAACAATGGCATAGCAATAAAGGGTGACCAGATACAGGAGATTGTGCCGGACTACCAGGGAACTATGGGCTGGAATGCCACTCATGTACTAGATGGAGATGACCACAATGAGCTGCACAAAGCAGGGGTAAGCCAGAAGATGCGATGGATTATGACCGCGGCCAAGGAGGTTGCAAAACTTGGGGAGCCTAAAGACCTTCTTGTACCCTTAGATGAGTTGATTAAAAACAAATACCCACAACTCAAGGCAAGTGATGATGGAGATAGGAGTGACGGCATGAAAAGAATTACCTCACCTCTATGAGTAAACAAAGATTAGTAGTTGCAGTTTTGGTCAAAGATGGGGCAGTTATTGCCTGTGAAACTAATGAGCATAAAGAGCCTTGCAAGAGGATAGGCTACCCGACCGGAGAGGGATATGAGCTATGTGATGGATGTAATTATCCTAATCATGCTGAATTTAAGGCTCTTCAAGGAGTGGATGCCAAAGGAGCCACTCTCCACCTCTTCGGCCACTACTATGCCTGCATACCCTGCACCAAAGCCATAGAAGAATCAGGCGCCATACTACAACTCCAATGACCTTCCCTTATGAATGGAATTTGAGCGACGGCTACCCACCCAAGAATGGGATGAAGGTATTTTCTTGCTTCTCTTGTGGGGGAGGCTCAACCATGGGCTACAAGTTGGCTGGGTACGATGTGCTTGGTTGCAATGAGATAGACAAGAAAATGATGGCAATCTATGAGGCAAACCATCATCCTAAATACTCCTTCTTGGAGGGTATACAGACCTTCAAGGATAGGGAGGATTTGCCGGAAGAATTGTATGACTTGGATGTGCTGGATGGCTCCCCTCCCTGCTCTAGCTTCTCTATGGCAGGCAATCGGGAGGAAGACTGGGGCAAGGAAAAGATATTTAGGGAAGGCCAAGAACTCCAAGTCCTAGACACTCTCTTCTTTGACTTCATTGACCTTGCCAAAAGGCTCCAGCCCAAGGTGGTCATTAGTGAGAATGTTAAAGGGATGTTGATTGGAGATGCTGTGGACTATGTGGCCCGCATCCACCAAGCCTTTGAGGAAGCCGGATACAAGACCATCCACATGCTCCTCAATGCCGCGGATATGGGTGTGCCTCAAAGAAGGGAAAGAGTGTTCTTTATCTCAGTGAGAAAAGACCTAGCAGAGAAGCACATGGGAGGCCTCTTTGGAGATACCCTAGAGCTATACATGGATTTCAATGAGCAACACATTCCCTTCTCTCAAATTGAAGACTATGAGCTTGAAGAGAAGGATTGGAGGAAGATTACTCCGGGCTTTATGGAATACTATCCCCTCATGCAGCCAGGTCAGACCCTGAGTGATGTGCATCCCAAAGGTACAGGCTTTCAGGTCTACAAGCTTGACCCTACCAGGCCTCTTCCTACCCTTAGAGCCGGGGCCAATGACTACATGCATCCTAGGGACATGAGGGTGCTATCCAAGAAGGAAATACTCCGAGGCTCATCATTCCCAATGGACTTTGACTTCCTCAAATCCCAGCCTATCTATGTCTGTGGTATGAGTGTCCCTCCGGTCATGATGGCCCAAGTAGCCAGTGAGGTGTACCGGCAAATCCTCTCTAAAGAGCTAATACCATCCCCTATTACTAAGTTAGTAAAACAAGCATGAAAACCAAAAGGGAAATAAGGGCTAGGAATGGCAACTATGCAGGTATGCTTATTGGGAATGTCTTTTACAAGAAGGTGCAAGGCTCAAAGCACAAGTTCAGGAAGATTGGCGCCAATGGGAGTTGGGGCATTGACTATGACATTGTGCATAAAGACCTCCCAGAGAATGCTGTGGTAAGAGTCCTTGACCAGGAGAACCAGCACATCTACCAGACTCCCCTACAGACCTACAAAGACAAAGGGGTTATTCTCCACTTCAAGGAAGGGACTGTAGACCACTACACCCAAGTCTTCCTACCCCTAGAGTTCTTTGATAAGGCATGAAAATTACCATCTTAGGGCAGCCCATTACAGTCAATAAACTCTATAGGGGCCGACGCTTCCTCACCCATGAGGGAAAGAGAATAAAGTTCTACAATGCGGCACAGGCTAAAAAGCAGTTTAAGGGCAAGATACTAGAGGGGCCAATCAAAGTAGAGTTGCAGGTGTATTTTAAGACAAAAGCATCAAGTGATATAGACAATGTATGCAAAGCAGTCCTTGATAGCCTGACCGGAGTGATTTGGAAGGATGATAGGCAGATACAGGAACTCCATGCCTATAAGAAGCAAGACAAAGAGAATCCCCGGATAGAGTTACAAGTATCTACACTCAAATGAGTCTAATTATTGGAATAATCATGGGAGTGCTAGCAATGCCATTTATATTGTTGGCACTTGTGTTGTCTTGTGCTTTAGCAATCTTACTAGGGTATGGAATAGTGTTTAGTGTAATTTATTTATGGATTAAACTCATGAAATGATATGGATTTAAGATACAAATATCTAGTACATCTAAGGTGGTATGGAGCAATCAACTATGCAATAGTCTTTGCTGAACAGGTATTCTTCTGGGTCTATACCCCTCACTGGATATTTTGGGTCATGCTAGGCCTCAATATAGCCGGAATGCTAGGGCTTGCCATAAAGGTAAAGAATCTAGAAAAACAGGTATTCAATCCCTCAATATAGTTATGGAAAAGAAAACAGATACACAAATAGGAACCATTATGGGAGGTATGGTTGCTAGCCAAGAGACCAAATGGCAGAGGTGGAGGAGATTCTCCTTAGAGAACTGGATTTGGCATAAACTTGGCAAGAATTGGTGCGGCAATAATTGTCCTCCCCTAGCAGAAACTGCCTACAGGATTAAAAGCAACCATGGCACTACTGAGGTGATTATGTTTGTGGATGATGCAGGAGAAATAGGATTAGGATACCCAGACTCTTGGCATCACATATACAACCGGAGAGACTTTAACAAATTGGTGAGGTGGTATGTATGGCAGATAGTAATACATGACTGGTGTGGTTTTAGAAGGTGGCTTTGGTATAAGATACTTTTCCGCAAAGTCAATAAAAGACCCCCATTTAGGGGATAAAAGAGAGTTGACATTTAAAACCATGCTACTATTAAGCCATTATCTATTAACCCGTTAACACACGGCCATATGAAACTAGACTGTTCAAAACCGATTAACAATGTCAAAGGAATGCAGTACAAGACCCCTGAAGGAGAGGCGGTCTTTTTAGGCGATGTGCTAGTAGAGGCACTTAGTGCCGACAAAGCCGGGGGTAAGATGAAAATCTATGCCCTAGCCCAGAAAGCAGCCACAAATAAGGAAATAGAGGTGGATGCTGCCGACCTCAAGGTGATTAAGGAGGCAGTAGAGTCCTGCACCACCTACAACAACATCATTCTCGGCCAGGTATTAGAAGCCCTAGAAAACGTCAAATGAGGGAACTAACCCCGGAGGAAGGCCAAGCCCTCTCCAAAGACATCCAAGAGGTACTGGAGAAGCACAATGTAGACATGTTCCCCACCATAAGCATCCTCAAGAGGGAGGACAAAGACACTCTCACCCCCTCCCCCAAAGAATTTACCAATGGAGAAGACCCTCAAACAGCCTAAGAAGCTCACCAAAAAGCGCCAAGGATTCGCCAGGGACTATGCTATAGACCCAAATGGCACCAAAGCAGTACTCAACCACTATGACATCCAAGGGAAAGACCCAGAGAAAATAGCCTCTACCATGGCTGTAGAACTCTTGGGAATACCGAGTGTTGTGGAGGAGGTGGAAAAGCAGCAATTGACTCTTAAAGAGGCTTTAGGTAAGCAAGGAATAACACCGGAGAGAATAGCTCTAAAGGTTGATGAATTGCTTAACCATGAAGACCCAAACGCTGTTGATAAAGGGTTGAAACATGCTCTCAACATTCATGGAGTTGATGAGGAAGGAGGAAACAAGAGAGGAAACACAAGCTACACAATCATCTTCAATAGCGACACACAGAAGAAGATTAAAGCCATAGAAGCTGAGATTAAGGAGAAACTACTCAATGCTGGATAGAATCAAAAAGGCATGGGCATTAGGCAACTTGAAAGAGTCGGAGCTAAATGCTCTGGCTGAAAAGCATGGCATTGAATTGGAGCTACCTATTGGTGATGGCAAAGCTGAGTTTTTAGGAGAGGGGACTGAAGAGGAATTCAAGGAGCAGCAAGATGGTGACAAGGGCTTTAAGAATATGTTTGGCATTGGAAAATGAAGCATGACCCCAAACCTCTCATAGAAGAGCACTACCACATCCAAGAGCTTATTGATGCTCAGGACAAGAGAGCTAAAGACAGAACCTACCATCAAGAGAGAGTGAAATCATCAGGGGAGAGAGAGCTAGAGATTAGGAGAGCAGACCAGAAGGTAACCATGATGTTCTACTGTAGGACTTGCAAGAAGGATTTTGTGGGAGAGGCATTCAAGCATGTAGAGCAGGATTGGAGCAATGGTGCCCAGTTCGCCTTCTACAAGACCAAGTGCTTCAATGGGCATTGGGTCAACCGGTTCATCCTCAACAAGGATAAAGACCCCTACTTTTTCAGGTCACCCTTCATAGCTAGGCAGAGAGTGGTGAATCATGCCGACTTATTGCAGCACTTTGAAACAGGTTATCAGCTTATGTATGGACACAAATGAGAATAGCAGACAATAGGATTGTAGTTGAGGCCACAGAGAAAGAGGTCAAGGAGGGCTTTACTACTGTAGATGTGCAGGATGATTTTGTGTATAAGGGTAGGATTGTTGAGCTTCCGGCGTCTCCTCCCATCATTGGGGAAGAGGCATTGAAGGTGGGTGATGTCATCCTCTTTGCCAAAGGCAGCCCTGACACTCATGAGGTGGGCAAGCAGAAGTTCATCCTTACCAGTGACATCCTCAAAGTCCTATAGTTATGGGAGTTATTGCAACAAAAGATACAGTAAAGAGATTTCTCCAGCCTGATGTGGTGTACTACCCCATACAAGGTCTCCCTGATGGTTTTACTTTCCATAGAAAGATGAGGCAACAGGTGGATAGCATGATGATGAAGGGCTACTTGATGGCATGGGTTCCTGACAAAGACATGACCATAAAGGGCAATTATCATTATGAGATGGTTCTGCATTTACCAGATGCCTCCAAGAAGGACATAGATGATGCCTTCAAAAAGGCAGAGAGTAAGTTAATCTCCAAATTCAATAACAATCTATGAAAATCACTAGAGAATTAGTGGCCTCTATCGCTCAGTCCAAGGGCTATGAGCCGGTACAGATTGATGGCATACCTGAGGGCTTTAGCTGGAAGGAGCCTGACTTAACTGTAGGAGAGACCATACACAAAGGCAGGTATGTAGCCTTCTCCCCACTCAAGGATGAAGCCGCGGATGGAGGAGTGATGAGAGCCGAGACTATAGAGGAGCTTTTACCCATATACAAGCAATACAATGTCTAAAGAGGTTTCCAAGGGCCATGCAGCAAGGTTGAAGGTTAAGGCCGGAGTGGACAAAGCAGCCGAGGCTGTAGCACCCACTCTTGGGCCTATAGGCATGACCGCACTCATAGAGTTCAAAGGGCTAGACCCACTATTAGCTGATGATGGTGTGACCATACTTAAAAACCTAGACTTCAAAGACCCTTATGAAAACATGGGCTTACAGATGCTTAGAAAGGCTGCACTTAGGACATCGGCAGAGGGCGGAGATGGCACTGCAACCACTACAGTTCTCACTCAAGCTCTTGTCACTGAGGCCTTTAAGGAGATTGCAAACGACTCTTCCCGCATTAGGGAGGTTAGAGAGCGCCTTACAGACGGCCTTGCACAAACGCTTATGGAGCTTGCAGAACTCAAGCGGGAGGTAAAGGAGGAGGACATAGAGCAGATTGCCGCTATCTCATCCCTCGACCCTGAGGTTGCCAAGCTCATTGCCGACATCATCAAGGAGATTGGAGTGAATGGAGTAGTGACTGTGGAGAAGGGCGCCAAGCTAGGCTATTCCAAGGAGATTGTTAAGGGAGCAAGGTTTGATAAAGGCCTCATAAGCCCCTTCTTCATCAATGACCATGAGCGCAAGCAGACTGTGCTTGAGGATGCCTACATTGTCCTAGTGGATAGGAAGATAAGCACCAATGAGCAGATTATCTCCCTTCTCAACTCAATAGGCACCGGCAAGGACATTCTCTTCATTGCTGACACTGTGGAGTCAGTAGCTTTGGGTACACTAGCCCAGAATGCCATGAGCAAAGTAGCTGACATTGGATGTGTGCAGAATCCCTACTCTGCTAGCCGCGGAAGGGACTTCCTCTTTGACATGGCAGCCCTTACAGGAGCCACTGTGATTAGTGAGGAGAGGGGTATGAAGCTTGATGAGCAGACTGCTGTTGTATGTGGAAGGGCTGAGAAGGTCATTATCACCAAAGACACCACAACTATCATAGGAGGCAAGGGAGACCCGAGTGAGCGCATTTCAGCCATACAAGGTGAGCTAGAGGCCACTACCAGTGAGTATGAGAAGGCTATGCTTGAGGATAGGCTAGCCCAGCTCACCGGAGGCATTGGAGTGATTAGGGTAGGCGCCTACACTGACACTGAGTTCAATGCCAAGAAGTACAAGTTTGAGAATGCCATCAACTCCACCCAAGCGGCACTACAGGAGGGCATCCTACCTGGAGGTGGTTCAGCTTTGGCCTATGTGTATGACCATGTAAAAGACCCCATGTTCCGCCGGATGCTCAGGGCGCCTGTGATACAGATGATGCGCAATGCTGGCATGGTGGAGCAGTTGGAGGGGGTTATACTTGAAAAGGACTTTGGGGTGGACTTCAGGAACGGCCACAAGGTCAATATGTTTGAGGCCGGTATCATTGACCCCTTCAAAGTTACTCGTTTGGCATTAGAGAGTGCCGTGTCGGTAACGAGTGCATTGGTAAGCATGGAGTGTGCTATCGTGCAGGAAGAGGAGATTACTAACTCAGAGAAATAATTATGGATTTATTGGCATTGTTACTGACTATAGCGATTTGGGGCATTATATTTTATGTGCTGTGGTGGGGTCTTGGTAAGATTGCACCGCCTGAGCCGTTCAACAAGGTGGCGACTGTAATTCTAGTCATTGCAACTGTTGTGGTACTCATAGGAATACTAACTGGTTCTATTGCACCGTTCCCGATTATCGAGAATATAAAGGTCTAATAGCTAAATGAAAGATGACAAGCAATACTTCTCAATACTCCAATGGCTGACAGAACGGTCACTATTGAGTGAAAAGGGAGAGTCTTTCGACTTTAAAGATAGGCCTTGGTTGCTTGACATACTCACAGACTTCAACCCCCACATAGTTGTGGTAGCCTGTGCCCAGGTAGGCAAGAGCATCTCATTCATCTTGAAGGTGCTCTTTGCCGTTAAACACTTAGGTTTCAATGTCATTTACACCTTCCCCACAGATGGGGACACTAGGGAGTTTGTATCATCCAAGCTCAACAAGATTCTACAGATAAACCACCATGAGTTCGCTGGCATGGACACTGATTCCATTGAGAGAAAGGAGCTAAATGGCAGGTTCCTCTTCCTCAAAGGCCTTGAGTCCAAGACCGCGGCCGTGTCTACTACCGCTGATTTGAGGGTGCATGATGAGAGTTCTAGGTCTCCCCAAGACCAGCTAGAGATGATGGGGTCTCGTACCAAAGCCTCCCAATACAAGGGCAACTGGTCATTCTCTAACCCCGGAGTGGAGAGGGATAGGCTTGATTTGGACTGGATAGCTAGCGACCAGAAGGAGTGGGTTGTTACCTGCCCTAGCTGTGAGGACAAGCATTACCTCTCATGGCCTGAGAGCATAGACCAAGAGACCAAGAGCTACATCTGCAGGGCTTGCAAGGCGCCTTTGAGTGATGTGGTGAGGAGGAAAGGGGAATGGGTAGCCCAGAACCCCGGCTCTAAAATCTCCGGCTACCACATCTCCCACCTCATGTGCTGCTGGATTACTGCTGAGGAGATTATTGAGGACTCAAAGGGAGACCCTGCCTACTTCAATAACTTCGTGCTAGGCAAGCCCTACTCTCCAGGAGATTTGAGTGTCTCCAAAACCACCATCCTAGACCTCTGGACCCCCAAAGACCTCACTTCAGGCAACATCTATCTTGGAGTCGACGTGGGCAACATCAAGCATTATGTGGTGAGAAGCGACAAGGGGCTGCTCAAGATGGGCCGGTTTACCAAGGATAGTGAATTGGATGACATCATAAAGACCTGGAAGCCCACTTCAGGGGTTATTGATGCCATGCCCAACACCACTCTCTCCAGGTACATTGTGGAGACCTACCCTTTCATGCAAATGTCCTATTTCATGGAGAATGCCAACAACCCCCAGCTCCTGGTGTGGTGGGGAGAAGGGGACAAAAAGGGCATTGTGTACTCATTTAGGGACAGAATCCTCGACCAATTCCTCACCAATATGATTGAGGCCAAATGGCTCATTTCAGTGCCTAGTGATGAGATGTTCAGGCTCTATATCAAGCACTATGAGACCCTAAGAAGGGAGAAAGTGGTCAATAACAAGGGTATTGAGAGGTATATCTGGGCCTCCACGACCGGAGAAGACCACTTTGTGTTTGCAGACCTCTATTCCTACCTTGCAATGCTGGGAAGCGGCTCCGGCACCTTCTATGGAGAGGTTACAGAGGCAGATAAGCCTAGTGTGCTAGGGTCAGACAACATTTACCACCCTGAATTAACCTATGTAGAAGGCTATGAAAATTGACCCAGTAACCATCTTTATAGAGCCTATAGATGTGGGCCGGTGGAAGCTCTTTCAGGAGCATTACCAGCCCATAAACACCTGCATAGAAGCCGGAGTCTTTGCCATAACCAATGGAACTGCCCTTTTGGACTTTGATAAGCATGGGGTTTTGCGCGCAATTCGCCGGAATGACTACCTCTATACGGAAAGATAGATGTTATCAACATGAGTTGTTTGACACTTTTTCCACTTTTAGGTATATACTTAGCTTGTTAGCTATATAGGCCCACCTCACACACTGAGCGGCATGTCTCCAAGGGGAGATTTGTCGCATTTTTTGCATCTCAATGAAGCTCAACCTAGACCAATACAATGACACTGAAAAGGCCGCACTTGTTGACTCAAGATGGACTTCTTCTAGTGAATTGTGGGACAAAGTTGCTACCATAACCACGGCAAATACCGCTATTTATGAGAATAGGAGCGATTGGCTCAACTCTATCCCCCAGCGCCGCAAGAACTACAGGGTACAGGCAAATCGCATCTTTCCTAACATGGAAAGTGTCATCAACTCCCTTATTGCCAACCCTCCGGGCATCAATGTCCTACCTGCAAGGGATGGAGCACCGGCCCAGGACTTCTCCCGCAAGCTAGAGAGCTATTTTAGGAAGAAATACACTGATTTGAACGTCAAAGAGACCATGCGCATGGGTCTCCGCAACCTCTATTTCTCCCGCCTCATTGTCATTAAGGCCTTTTGGAATCCCCTCCTAGGTGAGGGTGGAGACTTTGATTATAGGGCTGTAGACCCCCGCAATATCCGTGTGGGCAAGTATGCGCGCAAAGAGCAGGATAGTGAGTTTGTTATTGAGGAGATTGAAGACAATCTTTGTGCAGTAGTTCAGCGCTTCCCTAAGAAGAGGGAGGAGCTTATGAAGAAATATGGCTTCTATGGAGAGGAAGGAGAGAGGCAGATGTACATCAAGAACCCTGATGTTAAGTACAAGGAGGCTTGGATACAGGACTATGTAATATTCAAGCTTGAGAACATCATCCTAGACACCATCAAGAACCCTTACTGGGACTGGGATGGCATTTTGATTACTGAAGCAGAGGGAGAGGAGCTTGCCCAGCTTGATGGTATTCCCCGCCGTGAGCGCATGCAGCAAATCAAGTTAGAGCAGGGCAATCGCCAGCAGCCGGTTGAGCCTATAGCTGAGGGAGCGATTGAGCCTACTGAAGGGGCTACTGGAGGTGTGGAGGTAGAGACCCCTATTGAGTACAAGCCCTACTACTTCAACTATTTTGATGCTCCCCGCAAGCCCTACATCTTTGCCACTATCTTCAACAATGAGAATACCCCTATAGGTAGAACTGACATGATTACCCTCTCCGCGGAGCTACAGAGGGGCATAGACAAGCGCAAAATGGACATTGATGAGAATGCCGAACTGGTGAATGGCATTCTCAAGGTTGATGCATCAGTGATGGGCAAGTCCGATGCCCAGCGCATACGCTTTGAGACCAAGGGTATCATTTGGGGCAAGGGAGTAGCCGCCGGTGTTACACGTGAAATGGGCACACCACTTCCGCAGTTTGTGCATGAGGACATGCTTGATTCCCGCTCCGAGATTGACAACATCATGGCCGCTTCTTCTGCCTTTAGAGGTGAGAGGGAGGGCCAGGAGACAAAAGCAGGGCGCCTAGCCCTCATACAGCAGTCCTACCTCCGCCTCAATGAGCTAGTGCAGGTAGTGGACTTTACCTACCATGAAATCTTTTCTTGGGGCATGCAGCTTGCCAAGACCCGCTACACCGAATACCACTATGCTAAATGGATGGGCAAAGAGGGCGCTAGGGAGGTTATAGAGCTTATTCAGGATGACTTTGAGACCGGCTCCGAGGTGACCATCATTGCAGGCAAGACTCTCCCTGTGGATGATGAATTTAAGTTTGAGCAGGCCCAGAATGATGTGAAAGATGGCTTTATCTCCCCTGTGGACTACTTGGATATTGCCCAATATGACAATGCCAAGGAGCTTGCCAAGAATGCAGTCAAGTA